>Ga0180217_1003051_pt1 | contig 14527 bp, 15 predicted proteins | sample eDN3rd37CBELigOP_FD_128521 | JGI IMG/M metagenome (GOLD analysis project Ga0180217, IMG submission 128521) | Enriched Organic Plus compost microbial communities from Emeryville, California, USA - eDNA 3rd pass 37_C BE-Lig OP (version 2) (version 2) ... | reverse complement strand
GCGGGTGGGAGAGCAGTTGCGTGCGCGTCAGGACCGGCGCGCAGGGCACGCCCTCCATGGTCAGCCGCTCCAGCCATTCCTCGGCGCTGCGGGTCAGCAGAACCTCCTGGGTCAGGGCCAGGCGTTCGTTGATGTGCTGCTGGCGCAGCGCGGGTGTCCGGAAGCGCGGATCCTCCAGCCAGTCCGGCCTCTCGAGTGCCCGGGTCAGCGCCGCCCATTCCTTGTCGCTTTGCACCGCGGCGGTGATGTAGCCCGTCTTGGTGGCGTAGATCAGGTCAATGAAGCTTGCTGCCTCCTGCTGCGGAATCGCCTTCTCGACGAAGGTCTGGCTGCCCATGTCGGAACTCCAGAGGAAGGCCACCACGGCATCCAGCATCGAGAGGCGAACATGCTGCCCAGGCGCGCCGCGGGCTCGCGCGAGCAGCGCTGCCGTGATGGCCTGGGCCGCGACGATGCCGGTCAGCTTGTCCGGCAGGATGGTGCGCACCAGGCGCGGCCGTTGGTCGTCCGATCCCGCCTGCACGGTTGCGAGGCCGGAAACCGCCTGCACCAATGGATCATAGACCGGTTTCTGTGCATAGGGTCCGGTCTCGCCGAAGCCACTGATCGAGACATAGACGATGTCGGGGGCTGCCGCGCGCACCGCCGCTTCGCCGAGGCCCATGCGTTCGGCAACGCCGGGCCGGAAATTCTGCACGAAGACATCGGCCCCGGCCAGGATGCGCAGCAGTGCCGCGAGCGCCGCCGGGTCCTTCAGGTCAAGCGCGATGGAGCGCTTGCCGCGGTTGTTGTTGAGGAAGGAGGCCGAGAAGCCACCACGCTGATTGCTGCCGAGACGTGTATGGTCGCCGCCAGCGACGGGATTCTCGACCTTGATCACCTCGGCGCCTTGGTCCGCCAGCAGCATCGTCGCGGAGGGGCCCGAAATCACGGAAGTGAGGTCGACGATCCGAAAGCCGTGCAGGGGTCCTGGCATGAGTCTCTCCGCAGCGCACAGGTCGGCCGCAGACTACGAGCCGCAAGGGGTGTCCGGTCAAGCGCAGTGCCAGGGCGCAGCATGCCGGACGGGGGTCATGAATCGGACATGCGGGCAGCTCGCACGCCAGGTCAGCCTGCACCTGCTGCCTGCCTCCCTTGTCCCCGGAGGGCCTCGTGTAGCGCATCAGTCCGGGCCTCGGCCGGCGAGGAAGGAGTCACCGGCCGTGGCGCGAGGGCATGCGGTGCTCAGCGCTGCTTTCCGCCCTTCTCCCGGTCCTCGTGCCGGGACGCGCGGTGATCACCGTGCTGGCGGCGCTCGGCCGTATCGCGGCCGACGATCTTGCTGAAGCGGCCGTCCTTTTCATAGAGCAGGGCGAGTTGCCGGCCCTCGAATTCACGGAAGAATTCGTCCCAGGTGATCTCCACGAGAGCAGCGTGCTCCGACTGCTGCGCCTCCGGGAACATGATGCGGATGATGCCCACGTCGTCGTCGGTATGCGTGCGGTCGACAGCGGCGGGCTTGCCACCCTGCGACTCAGCCCATTTCCGGATCGTCTCGTGGTCCGTCGTGAACTCGGCCATGCGGGTGCTCCTTCTCTGCCGCCGCTCTAACTCGCACGGCACGGTTCGGTTCGGCAGCAGCGCCGCGTCCTCCACCGTCGGCCGAGTGTGCCGCAATGCTTTTCGCGCATCCTGCGTGATCTGCCGCTGTCGTTCACTTCCGCTTGGCCGGGTGCGCATCGAGCAAGCCAGGGTCATCTCGGTGCGTTCGCGTCAGCAGCGGACCGATCGGAGGCCGTTCAGTGAAACTTGCCGTCTTCGGCCTCACCATTACCTCTTCCTGGGGCAACGGCCACGCGACGCTGTGGCGCGCCTTGTGCCGCGCGCTGGTGCGGCGCGGGCATAGCATCGTCTTCTTCGAGAAGGACGTGCCCTGGTACGCCGGCGCCCGTGACCTTGGCGAGCTTCCTGGGGTGGAGGTCGTCCTCTATCCCGACTGGGACACGGTGCGGCCGGTTGCCGCATGGCACCTGCGCGAAGCGGATCTGGGCATGGTCACCTCCTACTGCCCGGACGGCATCGCCGCCTGCGAGCTCGTCCTCTCCTCCGCCGTGCCGGCGCGCGTGTTCTACGACCTGGACACGCCCGTGACGCTCGAGCGGCTCGCGGCTGGCGAGCCTGTGGCCTATCTGCCCCCTGAGGGGCTCGGCGGCTTCGATCTCGTGCTCAGCTACACCGGCGGCACGGCGCTGGATCACCTGCGTGCCCGGCTCGGCGCCAGGCGGGTCGCGCCGCTCTATGGCAGCGTGGATCCCGATGCGCATCGGCCAGCGCCCGCAGCGGAAGATTGCCGCGCCGATCTCTCCTATCTCGGCACCTGGGCGGCGGACCGCCAGTTGGGGCTCGAGATGCTGTTCGTCCAGCCGGCGCGGCGGATGCCGGACCGGCGCTTCGTCATCGGCGGCGCGCTCTATCCCGAGGACTTTCCCTGGACATCGAACATCTTTTTCGTCCGCCACATGCCACCGCCGCAGCACCCGGGCTTCTTCGCCGCCTCACGCCTGACGCTGAACGTCACGCGGAGGGCGATGGCCGCCATGGGGTACTGCCCCTCTGGCCGGCTGTTCGAGGCGGCGGCCTGCGGCACGCCCGTGCTGACCGACTGGTGGGAGGGGCTCGACGCCTTCTACGCGCCCGGACGCGAGATCCTGGTCGGCCGCACGACCGAGGACGCGATCGCCGCAATCAACATGGAAGATGCCGAGCTCCGCCGCATCGCATATGCCGCGCGCGAGCGCACCCTGGAGGAGCACACGGCGGAGAGGCGCGTGCAGGAGCTCGAGGCAGCGCTCGACGGCGTCATGACGGCGGAGGCCTGAAGCATCATGTGGGGTATCATTCCGGCCGCCGGCATCGGCAGCCGTATCCAGCCGCTTGCCTTCTCGAAAGAGCTCCTGCCCGTCGGCAGCCGCATCGACGGCGGTGTGGAGCGCCCGCGCGCCGTCAGCGAGCACCTGATCGAGCGCATGATCGCCGCGGGCGCGGACAAGATCTGTTTCGTCATTGCCCCGGGCAAGAGCGACATCATCAACTACTACGGGTCACGGATCGGGCCGGCGCATATCGCCTATGTGGTGCAGCCGGAACCCGCCGGCCTGTGCGACGCGATCTTCCGCGCCCGCCCCTTCGTCGCTCCTGAGGAGTCCATCCTGGTCGGCCTGCCCGACACCATCTGGTTCCCCGAGGACGGCCTGGCGCGCCTGCCCGAGGATGAGCTCGCCTTCCTGCTCTTTCCCGTCGAGCGGCCGGAGTTCTTCGACGCCGTGGCAACGGATGCGGCGGGCCGGGTGCTGGAGATCCAGGTGAAGCGCCCGGGCTCGCGCGACCGGTGGGTCTGGGGCGCCTTCCGCATGCCGGGACGCGTGCTGCACGCGCTGCATTCCTTGTGGCAGGAGGCCGGACGCGGCGACGAGTATATCGGCACGTTGGTCAATGCCTGGCTCGCCCGCGGCGGTACGGCACGTGGCATCCGGGCCGGCGAGGTCTATGCCGATGTCGGTACGCTCGACGGCTATCGCCAGGCCGTCGCGCTGCTTGAATCGCGTCCGGCGCGGCGAGGCGAGGCGATCCTGCCCTTTCGCATCCTGCAGCAGCACGCAACGCTGCACGGCGCCGCGCGACGGGTGGACCAGCCGGTCCCCGCGAACAGCGACCATCCGTCGCGGCCCGCCTGGGCAGACGGTGATTGACCACATGGTGCAGGTCCGATCGGTCGGTGCTCCGCTTGCCGCGCTGGCCACGGCCCGGTGCGAGCTGGATATGCGCGTGCTTGTTGTTGCCGCACATCCGGACGACGAGACGATCGGGCTGGGTGGGCAGTTTCCACGACTGTGCGACCTCATCCTCTGGCATGTGACCGATGGCGCTCCGCGCAATGGACGTGACGCCGCCACACAGGGCTTTGCCACGCGCGGGGCCTATGCCGAGGCACGACGGCGCGAACTGGCAGCGGCGCTGCGGCTCGCGGGGCGGGACCCGTCCTGTGCGCGGAGTCTCGGCATTCCGGATCAGGAGGCGGCATATCACCTGCCGGAGATCGCGCATGGTGTCGCACAGGCGATCCGCTCCACCCGGCCTGCGGTTGTCGTCACTCACCCCTATGAGGGTGGTCATCCCGACCATGACGCGACAGCCTTCGGCGTGCATGCCGCCCTGCACCTGCTGCGCCGTGTGGGAGAGGCGACACCGCCGCTGCTGGAGATGACCAGCTACCATGCCGGACCGCAGGGCATCGCCGTGGGCCGCTTCCTGCCGGCGGAAGGCTGCATGCCAACCCTGCTCCCGCTGTCCGACGAAGCCCGTGAGCGCAAGCGCCGCATGCTGGCCTGCTTCGCCACGCAGCAGGCGATGCTGCGCTATTTCCCGGCGACGGAGGTCGAACCGCTGCGCGTGGCGCCTGCCTATGACTTCTGCGTGCCGCCGCACCCGGGCGCCCTGTTCTACGAGGGGTTCGACTGGGGCATGACCGGAGCGCATTTCCGCGCGCTTGCAGCCAGCGCTGGTGCAGCACTCGGCCTCGGAAGCACGCCATGGGGCTGACCGTCCTGCAGGTCGCCTTTCCCTTCGCGCCCGTCGGTCCCGACGCGGTGGGCGGGGCGGAGCAGGTGCTGAGCCTGTTGGATGACATCCTCACGCGCCTCGGCCATCGCACCGTCGTGATCTGTGCGGAAGGTTCGATCACGCGAGGGGAGCGCATCATCACCCCCTCGCCGCCGGGCGCCATCGACGATGCCGCGCGGCAGGCCGTACATGCCGCGCATGCGCAGAACCTGCGGCGGGCGCTGCGCGAGGGAGCCGATGTCGTGCACATGCATGGCATCGACTTTCATGCCTATCTGCCGCCGCCGGGTGTGCCGATGCTCGCCACGCTGCACCTGCCACCCGCCTGGTACCCTCGGGACGTGTTTCGCCCGCAGCGGCCGGACACCTGGCTGAACCCGGTCTCCTGGTCGCAGCATCGGGCCTGCCCGCCCTCCCCGGTGCTGTTGCCTCCGATTGCCAATGGTGTGCCGGTGGAGGCGTTGCGCGCGAAGGTCCGGCGCCGCGACTATGCGGTCGCGCTCGGCCGGATCTGCCCGGAGAAGAACCTGCATCAGGCGCTGGATGCAGGCACGCGCGCCGGCATGCCGGTGCTGCTCGGTGGCGAGGTGTTCCCCTATGAGGAGCATCAGCGATACTGGCGGGCGGAGATCATGCCACGCCTCGCCGACGGCCGGCATCGCTTCCTCGGCCCGGTAGGCTTCGCACGCAAGCGGCGGCTGCTCTCCGGCGCACGCTGCCTGATCTCGGCCAGCCTTGCGCCGGAGACGAGTTGCCTGGTCGCCATGGAGGCGTTGGCCTGCGGCACGCCCGTCGTTGCCTTCCCCTCCGGCGCGCTGCCGGAGATCGTGGAGCACGGCGTCACCGGCTTTCTGGTTCGCGACGTGGCGGAGATGGCCGAGGCGATTCACGCTGCTCCCGCAATCGACGCGGAAGCCTGCCGTGCTGCTGCGTGCCGTCGCTTTTCCGCCGAGGCGATGGTGGCTGCCTATCTCGACACCTATCGCCGGATCGCGGGCAAAGGTGGGCAGCATGCGATGGCCTGCTGACCTCGCGCCGCCGCAGGTGGAGGAGATCTCCGGCCTTGCGGAGCTGGAGCGGTTGCGACCGGCCTGGCAGGCGTTGTGGGAGCGCATCCCCGGCGCGCAGCCCTTCCTCGCGCCGGACTGGCTGATTCCCTGGTGGCGCCATATCGGCGAGGGTGACCTGCTCGCCATCGTCGTCCGCGGTCGCTGCGAGGGTGAGCTCCTCGGCCTGGCGCCGTTCTACATCCACCACCAGGCCGGCAGCGGCCTGCGCCTGCTGCTGCCGCTCGGCATCGCAACCACGGACTACCTCGATGCGCTGGTCCTCCCGGGGCGGGCGGAAGCGGTGATGGCGTGTGTCCTCGGCCGGCTGGCCGCGCATGCGCATCGCTGGGATGCCGCCGACTGGCCGCAGCTCAGGCCGGGAGCTGCATTGCTGCGTGGCGCAGCCCCGGCCGGCTGGGAGGAGGAGGTGCATCCCGGCGAGACCTGTCCCGTCCTGTGCCTGCTTCCGGGCACGGAGGCTGTCGCCTCGGCGGTGCCGCGCCGCATGCGGCAGAACCTCCGAACCGCGCTCCGTCGCGCCGAGGCTGAAGGCGATCTGCGTTGGGAGCGCGCGGAGGACCGGACGCTCGAGGAGATCTTCGACGCCCTGCTGCGCCTGCATCGCGCGCGGTGGGCAGAGCGCGGCGAGGCGGGCGTCCTTGCCACACGCGCCGTCGAGACCGCGCATCGCGAGGCGCTGCCGGGCTTGCTGCGGGCCGGTGTGCTCCGCCTGCATGCGCTCCGGCTGAACGGCGCCGTCATCGCGGTGCTCCATGCCCTGGCCGATCGTCCCGGCGGCGCGGAGAGGCGGGTGTACTACTACATCGGTGGCTTCGATCCGCGCTTTGCGGCTCTCAGCCCGGGCGCGCTGCTGGTCGGCCGCGCGATCGAGGAAGCGGCAGCGGAGGGCGCGGCGGCCTTCGATTTCCTGCGCGGCGCCGAACCCTACAAGTATCGCTGGGGTGCGCGGGATACTCCGACCTGGCGGCGCTGGCTGCGGCCCGGGATGCATGGTCGATGATCGAGGATGCCTTCACCGTCCCGGTGCGTGTCGCGATCCGCCGGTGCCGGCAGGAGGATCTGCCGGCCCTCGAATGGTGGGGCCTGTTCGCCGCGCATCGCGACCTGATCCGCGATGTCTTCGACCGGCAGCAGTGCGATGCAGGGGCCGAGATGCTGGTGGCGGAGGCGAACGGCATGGCCGCGGGCCAGGCCTGGATCGATCTCAGCCGGCGGGAGCGCGACAGCACCGGTGTGATCTGGGCTGTCCGCGTCTTCCCCTGCCTGCAGGGGTGCGGGATCGGTACGCGCCTGATGCGCGCGGCCGAGGGCGTGCTGCGCGCGCAAGGCCTCGACCTGGCCGAGGTGATGGTGGAGCGCGACGCGGAGGGACCGCGCCGCTGGTACGAATGGCTCGGCTACGCCGAGACCGCCCTGCCTCCGGGCACGCTTGCCACGCTGGCGCCGCCGGGATCGCCACCGCCGCCGGAAGGCAGCCAGCGCGTGCTGCGCAAGCGGTTGCATCCGGCACGGGAAGGGGAGGAGCCATGAGCCTGACGGATCCCGGCATTGGTATCCGCTGGACCATCGGCGACGTGAGCGACCGCGGCTTCGAGGCGCTGCGGCTCTCGGTCTGGGGCGCGCGGCGGGTCTTCGGCCCGCGCGCCGCCTACGCCGTCTGCTGCAACACCCTGCCCCTGGCGGCGGTGCGCGCGAAGGCCGGCACGCTGCCGGAGGGCGTGGAATGGCACGCCGCAGGCGGCGAGGTCCCGGCCTGGATCAGGCCGCATCTCGATGCCGGCATGGCGGAAGGCGTCGCCTGGAAATTCGTACCACTGCGCCTCTTTCCGGAGCGCTATGAACTCGCGCTGGACAATGACTGCATCCTCTGGGACCTGCCCGAGGCGATCCGCCGCTGGCGGGAGCCCGGTGCGCCACGCTGCTGCGTGATGGCGGAGGATGTGCGGCCGGCCTTCGGGCAGTTCGCGCCGCTCTGCGGGCCCGAGCCGCGGAATTCCGGCATTCGCGGCCTGCCGCCCGGCTTCGACCTCGAAGCGGCCCTGCGCGAGGCGGTGGAACGTGCCTCCTCGCTGCTCGGACGCCCGGTGCTGCTGACCTCCGAACTCGACGAGCAGGGGCTGCAGGCCGCGGCGCTGGCCTTGCAGGGGCCCGTGCTTGCGGTGCGGACGGAGGAAGTGACGATCTGCTCCCCCTTCTGGCCGCACCAGCCGGAACTCGGGCGTTGCGGTGCGCATTTCGTCGGCCTCAACGCCAGGCACATCGCCTGGAATTACTACGACCGCCCCGCGGATGACTGGATGCGCGACCATTGGGCGCGCCACCTGGAGACATTGCACGCTCGAACCGGCGCGCCGCGCTCCGACGCCTGAACCGAGGCGGGTACCCGGAGCCTCACCCGAGGCTTGTTGGAACCGGCAAAGGACGACAAGCTGGCACCATGGAGCAGGCACAGGACATCGCCGCCCTCCGGCGGATGATCGCGGCCTCCCGGCGGGCCGTGGTCTTCACCGGTGCGGGCATCAGCACCGAATCCGGCATTCCGGACTTCCGCAGCCCCACAGGCATCTGGGCGCGGATGAAGCCGATCTACTTCCAGGAATACGTCGCCTCGGCCGAGGCGCGGCGGGAGGCCTGGCGGCGCAAGTTCGAGCAGGATCCCGTCATGCGCGCCGCCGAGCCGAACCGTGGCCATCGCGCCGTTGCCCGGCTGGTGCGGGAGGGCAAGGTCTCGGCGGTCGTCACCCAGAACATCGACGGGCTGCACCAGGCCTCCGGCATCCCGGAGGAGAAGGTGATCGAGTTGCACGGCAACTCCACCTACGCGCACTGCCTGGACTGCGGCCTGCGCTACGAGATCGACCACTTGCGCGGCGTGTTCGAGCGTGACGGCGACATCCACGGCTGCACCGCCTGCGGCGGGCTGATCAAGACCGCGACCATCAGCTTCGGCCAGGCCATGCCGGAAGTGCCGATGCTGCGTGCACGGGAGGAGGTGCTGGCCGCCGATCTCTGCATCGTGCTCGGCTCCTCCCTCGTGGTCTATCCGGCGGCGGGCTTTCCGGAGATGGCGAAGCACAACGGCGCGCGCCTGGCGATCGTGAACAACGAGGAGACCGGGCTGGATTCCATCGCGGATCTCGTGATCCGTCGCAGCATCGGCGATGTGATGGGGGATGCGGTCGGCGTGAACTAGGGAGGGCAGGGCGATGCGGCTGGGTGTGATGCTGCCGCTGGGCGATATCGGCGGCGATCCTTCCACGGTGCGCGAGTTCGCGCTGGCAGCGGAGGAGATCGGCTACACCAATCTCGGCCTGCCGGACCATGTGCTGGGGGTGAACGTCGCCTCGCGGCCGGATTGGGGCGACCGCAACACTTCGGCCGACCTGTTCCACGACCCCTTCGTCTGCTTCGGCTACCTCGCTGCGCTTTGCCGGCCGACGACCGAGTTCTCCACCCAGGTGCTGATCCTGGCACAGCGCCAGGCGGCGCTGGTGGCGAAGCAGGCGGCCTGCCTCGATGTGCTCTGCGGCGGACGCTTCCGGCTGGGGGTGGGGGTCGGCTGGAACCCGGTGGAGTTCACCGGGCTGAACGAGAATTTCGCCAATCGCGGCCGGCGCAGTGCCGAACAGGTCCGGGTGATGCAGGCGCTTTGGGCGGAGCCGCATGTCACCTTCGAGGGGCGCTGGCATCGGATCGAGGATGCCGGCATCAATCCGCTCCCGGTCCATCGCCGCATTCCGGTCTGGTTCGGCGGGCATGTGGACCAGACGCTGGAACGCATCGCCAGCCTGGGCGATGGCTGGATCATGAACGCCTATCCGCCGGGCGAGGCGGTCGAGGCGGAACTCGCCAAGCTGCGCCGCCTGACCGAGGCCGCCGGTCGGGACCCGGCCGCTATCGGCCTTGAGGTCTGGATCTCCGGCGGCACCGGCGACGAAGCGTCGTGGCGGAAGGAGGCGGCCTATTGGAAGCGCCTGGGCGCCACGCACCTCACGCTGACCAACACCTTCAATCGCCGCCATCACCGGCGTATTGCGGGACGGAGCATGGCGGATCACCTGACGGTGCTCCGCCGATTCCAGGCCGCGGTGGCGGAACTGCTCTGACTCAGGCTGCGTCGGGCGGACCGCCACGCTTCCAGGTCAGCACCAGCACGTCGCGGCAGGAGGCGAGTGTCGGGTCGGCCGGCTGCACCGGCGTCACGCCGTGCTTCACCCGTGCATCGTCCAGCACCGCCGTGTCCAGGCGCTCGAGCAGGGTGAAGCGCGCCAGCTCGCGGTCCTCGTCGTCGGTGATCAACGTCTCACCGCCCGCGAGATTGATGCGGGCGATCATGCCGATCAGCACCAGGTCGACACCGTCATGGTGCACGCCCTCGGGTGTCGGGAAGCCCGGCGCACCGGCTGCCGCCTCGATGCGGAACTGATGCATCTCCACGTACCAGTCCTGCCCGGGGATGAGGGCGTCGGCGACTGATCGCCCGAGATCGAGCAGCGCCAGGACCGGCGCGCTGGCACCCACCGTCTCTTCCACCGGTGCGAACCAGCGATCCAAGCCACCGTTCAGCCGGTTGTGCACCACCGACTGGAAATGCGGCCGGTGTGGGTTGCGCAGCGTGCCGGGCAGGCCGGCGCGCTGCGTGAAGTTGGCGTGGCGGCGGCGGCGATAGCGCCCGCCATCCGCCATGAAGTGGTCTGTTTCCAGCCGGTTCCAGCTCGCGGCGAAGGCGTCGAGCATCGGTGCCTCCACGCCGAGGCGCGTTTCCATCTCGGCTCCGCGCAACAGAGCGAAGCCCTGCGTGCGCATGGTTTCGAGCAGAGGGTCGGGTGGGGGCTTGAGGGCGGCGCTCATGACGCGTCTCCGATCGCCGGTACGGCATCCGTGCGGCCCGCCAGCACTTCGGCGACATGGCGCACCTTCACCGGCGCACCCTCACGCTTCAGCCGACCGGCCATGTTCAGCAGGCACCCCATGTCGCCGGCGAGCAGCGTATCGGCGCCCGTCGCCGTGATGTCGCGTACCTTGTCCGCGACCATGCGGGTGGAGATGTCCGGATACTTCACGCAGAAGGTGCCGCCGAAGCCGCAGCAGAGCTCCGGCTCCTTCAGCTCCCGCAGGGTCAGTCCCTCGACGCTCGCCAGCAGCCGGCGGGGCTGCGCGCGTATGCCGAGCTCGCGCAGGCCCGAGCAGCTGTCATGGTAGGTCGCCACGCCGTCATAGCGCGCGGCGACGCGTTCCAGCCCCAGAACATCGGTCAGGAAGGAGACGAGCTCATGCGTCTTCGCCGCCAGCGCCTCGGCCCTGGCGCGATACTCCGGATCCTCGCCGAACAGGCCCGGGTAGTGATGGCTGATCATCCCGCCGCAGGAACCTGAGGGCACCACCGTGTGGTCATAGGGCAGGAAAGCGTCGATCACGCTGCGCGCCAGATCCCGGGCTGTGGCGCGGTCGCCGCTGTTGTAGGCGGGCTGGCCGCAGCAGGTCTGCGCCCGCGGCACCTCCACCGTGCAGCCGGCGTCTTCCAACAGCTTGATCGCGCTGAAGCCGACATTCGGCCGGTAGAGATCCACCAGGCAGGTGACGAAGAGCGCGACGCGGGGCCGGGTGCGGAGCATGCGCTCACTCTAGGTCCGCGGCGCCCCCCGTGGAAGTCGCGGCGGTAGCAGGGGAGGGCTGCGCTTCCGGCTCGGCCGGGAGTGGCAGCAGCAGGGTGAGACCGGCCGGTTCCTGCATCAACCCCGCCCGCGCCTCGGCCGCCTTGCCCCAGCCCCAGAAGAGATCGGCGCGCGTCGGGCCGCGGATCGCCGTGCCCGTGTCCTGCGCCACCACCAGCCGGCGGAGTGGCGTGCCGTCCACCGGGTCGCGTGTCACGATCCAGACGGGCACGCCGAGCGGGATGAAGGCCGGGTCCACGGCGAGCGACCGCCCCGGCGTCAGCGGCACGCCGAGGCTACCGATGGGGCCGTCCTCCGGCGCCAGCCCCTCCACCACGCGGAAGAAGACGTAGGAGGGATTGTGCTGCAGCACGGCGATCCGCTCCGCCGGCGGGGCGGCGGCCAGCCAGGCCCGCAGCGTCTGCATGGACATCGCTTCGCGCGCGATCGCGCCACGCTCGATCAGCAGGCGCCCGATGCTGCGATAGGGATGGCCGTTCCTGCCGGCGAAGCCGAGGCGCAGCACGCCACCTTCCGCCAGGCGGATGCGGCCGGAGCCCTGGACCTGCAGGAAGAAGGCGTCCACCGGGTCGTCCACCCAGACGAGCTCGAGCCCGAGCCCATCGAGCGCGCCATTCTCGATGGCCGCCCGCTCCGGCAACAGACCGTCCGCCGGTGCCGGGGGCAGGGCCCGCAGCGGTGTCCGGAAGGGGCCATGCGGGCGCAGCGCACCGCGGAGTTCCGGCTCGTAGTACCCGGTCAGGAGGCCGTTGCCGGTGCGCAGCGGCCGGAAGCGCCGCAGCAGGAAGGCGCGCGCCGCTGCATCCCGCGCCTCGGGCGACCCGCGCAGGGAGCGGTCGAGCGTCCGGATCTCGGCACAGACTTCCCGCCAATGCGCCGCCCGCCCGGCAAGTCGGGCGGCTTCTCCGGTGCCGCCGAGCGAATAGTCGGGCGGCAGCCCGTCGATCCGGCGGCAGGTGGCGAGGAGGGGCGGCAGCCAGGCGCCTGCCCGATCCTCCGCCCATCCCGGCAGGTCGGAGCCCCCGGCGGGGGCCGCCGACAGCACGCCGAGCAGAAGGACGCAGGAGCACAACAGGCGCCGCATGCCGGGAAGCCACTGGCGGCGCGGCGCGGTCGCGGTCAGGCGCTGCGGGTCGCCACCAGCCGCCAGGTCGGGTCGGCGGACTGGAGGTCGCGCTGGAAGGTCCAGATGTCGGTCAGCTCCGTAACCGCGTCGCTGCCGGCCACCACTTCCCCGTTGCGACCGGTGGTCAGGTTGATCTGGTCGGTAACGAAGCGGAGGGTGATGTCGGCGATCGTACCGCGCAGGTCGGCAGCCTCGACCGCCACCTCGTTGATGGCGCGCAGCTCCGTGTGCTGGGTTTCGCCGGCCTGCTCGCGCGCGGCGATGGCCTGCTCAAAGCCGGCATAGGTGTCGTCCGACAGCAGCGCACGCAGCGTCTGGCGGTCGCCGGCGGCGAATGCCTGCACGATCATGCCGAAAGCGGCCTCTGCGCCATCCAGGAACTGCTGCGGGTCGAAGCTGCGGTCGGCAGCGGCGATCCGGGCCAGCCCCTGGCCGGGCGGCGTGCGCGCATCGGGCAGCACTCGCCGCGCGCCGCCACCCGCGCCGGGTGATGACGCCTCCTCCGGCATGGACTCGACCTGGCGCGCGCCGCGCGGATCGAAGCTGGCGGGCCGACCCTCCGGCTGCGGCGGCCGCTCGAAGCCGGTGCGACGGCCGAGCACACTCCGCAGCCGCAGCACCAGGAATGCCGCCACCATCGCGAAGAGGATCAGGTCTATGGGGAAGCCGCCCGACATCCTGCACTCCTTTTGGCTTACTTAGGGGGCCGGGGGCACCGCCGCAACGGCCGGCGGGCTTGCCTGACGCGCCCCGGGCCGCTATCGCCTCGGACCACCCCGCCACCGCCCCCCGGCCCGCGCCGGCGCAAGGGGCCGCATGCCGGAACCCTGCGATGATCCTGCTGCGACATGGGCAGAGCGAGTTCAACCTGCATTTCACCGCCACAAAGCGTGATCCGGGCATCCCGGATCCCCGGCTGACCGAACTCGGTCGCCAGCAGGCGGAGGCCGCCGCCGAGGCCCTGGCGGAGGAGCCGATCCGCCGCATCATCTGCTCCCCCTATACCCGTGCTCTGGAGACGGCCGCACCCGTTGCCCGCCGCCTGGGCGTGCCGGTGTTCATCTCGCCGACGGTGCGGGAGCGCTACGCCTTCAGCTGCGATATCGGCACGCCGCGCACGGAACTCCGCCTGCGCTGGCCGGATCTCGACTTCAGCCACATGGAGGAGATCTGGTGGCCGCCGATCGAGGAGCCGGATACTCAGATCGAGGCGCGCGCCGCGCTGTTCCGCGCGGAGATGGCAGCGCTGTCAGACTGGCAGGATACGCTGGTGGTTTCACATTGGGGCTTCATCCTGGCCATGACCGGCCAGCGGGTGCTGAACGGCGAATGGCTGCGCTGCGATCCTACCATCCCGCCGCCCACCGGAATCGTCTGGCGCGCACCGCACCCGACCGTGGTCAAGCCCTGACGCCCGCCACGCCCGGACCGTGCCGGGCTTCCGCTGCGGGGCTGGCGCGGCGGAAGGCCGGTCGTCCGGCCCGGCACGATTCCGCCCGCTGAGTCCCCGGTCGGGGGCTTGGCCGGTCTCACCTCTCGATCCGAAAGGCATGCCGCATGTCCGATCTGCCGCCGTCGAACGACCCCGCCGCCGGTGCGCCACCGTCCCAGGGTCCGCTCATGCTGAACCTGCAGTACACGAAGGATCTCTCCTTCGAGGTGCCCGGCGCGCCCGAGATCTTTGCCGCCCTGCGCGAACAGCCGCGCATCGACCTGCAGCTTGATGTTCAGGCCCGGCGACTGGAGGGACAGGGCACCGAGGGGAATGTCTACGAGGTTGCGCTGCAGATCCGTGCCGACGCCCAGGCCCCGGTGAATGGCCAGCCGCAGACCTGCTTCATCGCGGAACTCGTCTATTGCGGCATCTTCACCGTGAACGTGGACGCGCAGGCGCTTGAGCCGGTCCTGCTGGTCGAGTGCCCCCGCCTGCTCTTCCCCTTCGCTCGCAACATCCTGGCGGATGTCACGCGTGACGGTGGCTTCCCGCCGGTGCTTCTGGCGCCGATCGACTTCGTGGCGCTCTGGCAGTCGCGGCGTGGCCAGACCGGACCGGTCGG
>Ga0180217_1003050_pt1 | contig 14531 bp, 14 predicted proteins | sample eDN3rd37CBELigOP_FD_128521 | JGI IMG/M metagenome (GOLD analysis project Ga0180217, IMG submission 128521) | Enriched Organic Plus compost microbial communities from Emeryville, California, USA - eDNA 3rd pass 37_C BE-Lig OP (version 2) (version 2) ... | reverse complement strand
TAGTGCCTCGTGCCTCGTGCCTAGTGCCTCGTGCCTCGTGCCTCATGCCTACCGCTGCGGCCGCCACGGCGTCGTCCGCGGGGCCAGGCGCGTCCAGATGCCCTCGAGCAGTTCCCGCGTGCCGCGGCGGGTGGCCGCGCTGATGGGGTAGACCGGCTCGCTCGCGCCCAGTTGCAGCGTGCGGCGGAGGTCGGCGACGGCCTTCTCCTGCGCCGCCTCGTCCAGCAGGTCGAGTTTGTTGAGGGCGATGATCTCGGGCTTCTCGGCCAGCGCGGCGGAGTAACTGGCGATCTCGGAGCGGATGAGCCGGTAGTTGTCGGCGGGGTTCGACCCATCCGGCGGCTGGACGTCCAGCACGTGCACCAGCAGGCGCGTGCGCTCGATGTGCCGCAGGAACTCGTGCCCCAGCCCCGCGCCCTCCGCCGCTCCCTCGATCAGCCCCGGCAGGTCGGCGATCACCAGCCGCCGCTCCGGATCAAGCACCGCGATGCCCAACTGCGGCGACAGAGTCGTGAACGGGTAGTCGGCGATCTTGGGCGTCGCGCTGGTGAGGGCGGCCAGGAGCGTGCTCTTGCCGGCGTTGGGGAGGCCGATGAGGCCGACGTCGGCGATCAGTTTCAGTTCGAGGCGCAGTTCGCGAACTTCGCCGGGCTCGCCGGGCTGGGCGGTCTTGGGGGCCTGGTTGGTGGGGCTCTTGAAGTGCTCGTTGCCGAAGCCGCCGCGGCCGCCGCGGGCGATGACGACGCGGTCGCCGGGCTTGAGGTCGGCCAGCAGTTCGCCCGTGGCCTTGTCGTACACCATCGTGCCCGGCGGGACGCGGATGACCAGGTCGGCGCCGTCGGCGCCGTGCTGCTGCTTGCCGCGGCCGGCCTCGCCGGGGGCGGCCTCCCAGTTGGGGCGGCCACGGAAGTCCAGGAGGGTGTTGAGCCCCTCGTCGGCGGCGAAGACGACGTCGCCCCCCTTCCCGCCGTCGCCGCCGCAGGGCCCGCCCTTGGGGACGTACTTCTCGCGTCGGAAGGCGACGCAGCCGTCGCCCCCCTTCCCGGCACGGACGGTGATCTCGGCGCGATCGACGAACATGGGCGGAGGTTAGGTGACCTCAAGGCGGCGAAGATGGCCGGGCGGCGATTGCGCTCGGCGCAGGGACTGCGCGTCGCCGCGACGACCCCGACAGATGGAGGAGAGCCGGAAACGCAGGCGTTCCAAGGCCCGCCGCGGGTTGGCACGGCGGTTGATCAGACGGGGGCGAGACGATGCGCCCCTTGCCCCCCCACTTGCCGACCGACCTGCTCACCGAGCCGCGCGACCGGCGCGACACCGGCGCCGCCGCGCCGGCGCTGCTGCCGCTGATCGAGGCCGGCGGAGGCGGCGAGGACCTCGGGGCGGCGCTGGTGCGGATGGCGCGGATGGCGGCGGCGGTGCACATGGCCGCCGCGGTCGGGACCGGCGCGCCGGGTCAGGGGGTGGGGCGATGAACTACGGGATGTACGTCTCCGCCTCCGGCGTGCTGACGAGCCTGTACCGGCAGGACATCCACGCGAACAACCTCGCCAACATCAACACCGCCGGCTTCAAGCCGGAGATCACGACGACCGTCGCCCGCGAGGCGGCCCGCGTCGAGGACGGCCTGGCCCACCTGCCGAGCAACCTCATGCTCGAGCGTCTCGGGGCCGGCGTGCTGCTGGCGCCCAACCGCGTTTCGACCGAGCAGGGCGCCCTCGAGCGGACCGGCGAGCCGCTGGACCTTGCGATCGAGGGCGAGGGGTTTTTCGTCATCGGCACGCCGGACGGCCCGCGGCTGAGCCGCGATGGACGGCTCACAGTCAACGCCGACGGCCTGCTCGTGCAGGCGGCCTCCGGCATGCCGGTGCTCGATGCATCGGATGAGACGATCCGCCTCGACCCGCGGCGGCCGGTGACGGTCGCAAGCGACGGGACGCTCTCGCAGGGCGGCCCGGGCGGCGGCGTGCGGCTGGGCTTCGTGGCGGTGGACGCCGCCGGGCTGCGGAAGATCGGCGACAACCTGCTCGAAGCCCCGCCCGCGGCGATGAACGCGCGGCGTGCGCCCACGGGACGCGTCCACCAGGGGGCGATCGAGCGGTCCGCGGTGGACCCGATCAAGGCGATGCTCGGCGTGACCAGCGCCGCGACAGCCGTGACCAACAACGCCCGCATGATCCAACTCTTCGATGACCTGATGAACCGGACCATCTCGACCTTCGCGAGGATGGCGTAGGAGGGAGAAAAGCGAAAACAGGAAGCAGGAAACAGATTTCTGCTTCCGGACCGGTCCTGACTCTGTACGCCCCCGAACCCTCTGATTCCTGATTCCTCATTCCCGATTCCTCCCCATGGCCATCATCTCACTCCAATCCGCGGCCTCGGCGCTCAACGCCCTCAACACGGCGATGGACGTCACGGCCAACAACCTCGCGAACGTCAACACGGCCGGCTTCAAGGCCAGCCGCGCGAACTTCCAGGACCTGCTGTACATCGAGCGTCAGCAGCCCGGCGCGGAGAACGGCCAGGGCGAGCAGCGCCCGACGGGCCTCTACGTCGGCCTGGGCGTGAAGGTCGCCGGCACGCAGGTGGACTTCACGCAGGGCTCGGCGATCACCACCGGCCGCCCACTGGACCTGCTCATCGACGGGCAGGGCTTCTTCCAGGTCGAGGTGCCGGACTCGATCTCCGGCTCGGGCCGGGCCTACACGCGGGCCGGCCAGTTCACACTCAACTCCGAGGGCGAGATCGTCATGGCCAGCGACCCCGGCCGCCGGCTGTACCCGACGATCCAGATCCCCGAGGACGCCAAGGAAGTCTCGATCACCCCAGACGGGCGCGTGGTGTACACGACCGCAGACGACCCGGAGCCGCAGGAGGCCGGCCAACTCGAGACCGCGGTCTTCATCAACCCCGCGGGCCTGCGCCAGGCCGGCGAGAACCTGTTCACGGAGACGGCCGCGAGCGGCCCGCCCATCGTCGGCGAGCCCGGCGAGGACAACCGCGGCCAGATCCGCTCGGGGATGTACGAGTCGAGCAACGTTGACCCGACGAAGGAACTGATCGACCTCATCCGCATCCAGCGGGCGTTCGAGATGAACTCAAACACGATCCGCGCGGCGGACGAGTCGCTGCGGATCGTGGCGCAACTCAGGCGGTAACGGCGGCGGAGTCCGCTATGTAACGCAAGACCGAGCGGAGGCTTCGGGATGGTGCGAAGGGCACTGGTCGCGGTGGTGGTGGCCGCGGCGTTCGCGTGGGCGAGCGTCGCGCGGGGCGAGACGACCGTCGCAATGCGGCCGGCGGCGGAGGTGGCGCCGGGGGCGCCGGTGCTGGTGCGAGACGTCGCGGAAGTCCGCGGCGACGAGGCCGAACGGCTTGGCGCCGTCGTCGTGCTGACCTCGCAGCAGGTCGGCGAGCGCAGCGTCGCCGGACGTGTGAGCATCGACCTCGCGGCCGTGCGCGCAGCGCTGGACCGCGCGGGCGCAAACTGGGGACGGACCGTCCTCAGCGGCGGCACGGTCGCCGTCAGAATCGCCGACACGCCCGCGGAACGTCCCCGCGAGGCCGCACAAGCGCGGCGACCCGCCGCACCGCAACCCGCGTCCAGCGAGCACCAGACCGTTGACTTCGGCGGCGAGCCGACCGTCCGCACGCACATCGCCGCGAGGCTGGCGCACCTCTTCGGCGTCAGCCCCGAGGATCTGCGGCTGAAGTTCCGCGCCGAGGACGAGGACCTGCTCGCAACACGCACCCGCGGCCGGCGCGTCGATGTCCAGCCCGCGGCGTCGGCCGCGAGCGGCCGCATCCCCGTCCGGGTGTACATCTACGCCGGCGACCGCATCGTCCTCACGGGCGGCGCCACGGTCGAAGCGATGGTGCGCCGCGAAGTCCTCACGGCCACCGGCCCGATCGAGCGAGGCGAGATCATCACGCCCCAGCGCGTCGCCCCCGGCACACGCTGGATGAGCCCCGCGGAGAAGCCGCCTCTGACGCTCGACGCGCTCGCCGGCCAGATCGAAGCCAAGTCCCGCATCGCCGCCGGCGAGGTGCTCACGGCCGACGCGGTGCAGGCGCCGATCGCCGCCCGCCGCGGCGACCTGGTGACGGTCCACTGCCTCAGCGGCGGGATCACCGTGCGGCTGCGGGCGCGGGCCCAGGGGGACGTCCGCGACGGCGACGTGGGCGAGTTCCGCGCCGAGGGGGCCAAGAAGACCTTCCTGGCACGGATGGACGGCCCGGGGCGGGCGGTGATGGTCACAAGCGCAGAGGCGGCGGGAGCGGAGCGATGATGATGAAAAGTCCAGCGACGAACCGGACGCGGCTGACCTGGGCGGCGGGGCCTGTGGCGCTGGCGCTCCTTGCGCTCCCGGCGCGGGTGTGTGCGCAAAGCCTGCTCGTGCAGCCGCCGCCGACGCCGGAGACCCAGGGCGTGCCGCCGCTGCTGGAGCCCGCGGCCTCGCTTCAGCCCTACAGCATGATGGCCGTCGTGCCGCCCCCGCCGCGGACGTTCCAGAAGCACGACCTGATCCAGATCATCATCAACGAGACCAGCGTCCAGAAGTTCGAGCAGAAACTCGACACGAACAAGGAGTACGACCTCAACGGCGCCGTGGAGACGCTGCCGGACCTGGTCAAACTCCTCGAACTGCGGCTGGAGCCCGGCAAGCGCCGACCGCTGGCCGAAGTCGAGGTCAGCGGCGAGCGCGAGTTCAAGGGGGACGGGAAGGTCGAGCGCAAGGACCAGGTCGCCACGCGGATCAGCGCCCGGGTCATCGAGGTCAAGCCCAACGGCCTCCTGCTGCTCGAAGCGCGGAAGACCATCCAGTCGGACAAGGAGTCCACGACGGTCGTCGTCAGCGGCCTGTGCCGGCCGGAGGATGTGACCGTGAACAACACGGTCCAGAGCACGCAGTTGGCCGACCTGGTGGTGCGCATCGAGAACGAGGGCGAGGCCCGCGACGCGGCGAAGAAGGGCTGGATCTCGCAGGTCTTCGACACCGTCTTCGCGTTCTGATCCGCTGGACCGAAGAGTTTCACCACAGAAGCACAGAGGGCACAGAGGGGAGACAGAGCCAAGGCAGGATGGATTGGATGAGCCCCGATCCGGCACGCCCCGGCGGCTCCTCCAGTCCATCCTGCTTCTTCTCTGTCCCCTCTGCGCCTCTGTAGTGAGAACCGTCTTGGCACGCCGCTCGCTGAAGGACCAGCGGGACCACGCACGAGGGCGCAGGATGCGCAGAATCGTTCGCAATCTTCTGATGGTGCTGGCGATGTGTGCGCTGGAGAGCGCAGCATCCGCGCAGCCGGCCGCGGACCTGGCCGCCGGCGTCAGCGGCCTCGGGGCGACGGGCGGCGGGAGCACGCTCCCCGAGTTCCCGCCCGCGATGTCGATCCAGGACATGGTCCGCATCCGTGGCCAGGGCTCAACGCCGCTCCGCGGGATCGGGATCGTCGTCGGCCTCCGCGGCACGGGCGACTCGGGGCAGGAACTCGCGCTGGCACGGCCCCTCGCCGAAGTCCACCGCAACAACGGCAATCCCCTGCCGGACCTGGCCGAACTCGCCAAGGCCAAGTCGGCCGCGCTGGTGTGGCTCTCGTGCGAAGTTCCCGAGACGGGCGCCCGCACGGACGACCGCTTCGACGTCACCGTCTCGGTCATGCACTCGGCTTCGAGCCTCCTGGGCGGCGAACTGATCATCGCGCCGCTCTCCGGGCCGCTCCCCGGCCAGGGCGTTTTCGCGATGGCCGCGGGGCCGGTGACCGTTGAGAACACGGCGGTGCCGACCGTCGGGCGCATCCGCGGCGGGGCCCGGATGATCCGCGACATCCCGATGCCGCGGATCGAGGATGAACTCACGCTGGTGATCGACCCGCAGTTCCGCGGGTGGACGACGGCCCGGACCATCGCGGGCGAGATCAACGGCGCGGCCGTCCGCCTGGACGACCAGACGCCCGCGCCCCCCATCGCGCGGGTCATCGACGACACGACCGTAGCGGTGGCGATCCCGCCGGAGGAGCGCGGCGAGCCCGCCAACTTCATCGCTCGGATCCTCTCCACGCGCCTCAGCCCGTCGCTGGTGGACCTGCCGGCGCAGGTCATCATCAACGAGCGCACCGGGGCGATCACGTGCACGGCTGACGTCGAGATTTCGCCCGTCGCCATCAGTTACAAAGACCTGGTCGTCACGACCACGACGCCCGTGCCGGGCATGGCCCCGCCGCCGGGGACGCTCCAGAGCCGCTCGTGGTTCCCCCTTCAGACCGCCGGGCGGGCCAGCGAGCGGGCCAGGCTCGCCGACCTGATCCACGCCTTCGACCAACTCGACATCCCCGCGGCGGACCGGATCAACATCATCACACAGATCCATGCCTCAGGACGGCTGCACGCGAAGTTGATCGTGCAGTAAGCCGGGAAACAGGAAGCAGGAAGCAGAGAACAGGAAACGGGGAGCAGGACGCGACGGGGGCTCCCTCCAGCGGGCGGCATCACGGATGATGAACGCATCTTCTTCACTACCGTTCTCTCTCTCGCCGGCGACCCCGGCCGCCTTGGTGCGGTCGGGGTCGCCGCTTCTTGATGCGACCGCCGGCGCAGCGCCTCTCGCGGCGCGGCAGGAGTCGTTCGCGGCCGTGCTGGCGCGAGCGGGCACGCGCGGCGCCAAGGACCCGGCCGCCGCGGCCCGCGAGGCTGCGGAGCAGATCGTGTCGGTGACGCTCGTGCAGCCGCTGCTCATGCGTCTGCGGGAGTCGAACATGGCCGCGCCGCCGCTGGCGCCCTCCCGCGGCGAGCGGCAGTTCCAGAGCCTGATGGACGCCCACGTCGCTCAGGAAGTCGTGAAGGCGGCGAACTTCCCGCTGGTGGATGAACTCGCCCGCCGGCTGCTGCGGGATGCGACCCCCGCCGCCGCACCGGCGCAGGAGGCCGCGGCATGACCCCAACGACCGGACACCGTGCCCCGCGCCCGGGCGCGAGCGCAACCGCGACCGCCGACCTCGTCGGCGCGCTCGAGCGGGCGCTCGACGCGCTCACCGCGCAGTACGAGCAGTTGACGGACCTCTCCCGCCGCCAGCGCGAAGCCGTGCGCACGGCCGATGCCCCGGGCATCCAGGCCGTAGTGCGCGAGCAGCAGAACGCGCTGCGCGTGATCGCGGAACTCGACCAGCAGCGGGCCGACCTGGCCGCGCAACTCGCCGCCCGCGTCCCTGCCTCAAAGGCGGGCGGGACGGCGACGGTGAGCACGATCGCCGCCTGCCTCCCCGGCCGCACCGGCGACGGTCTGCGCGAGCGGGCGGCTCGCCTGCGCAGCGCCGTCGAGACGCTGCGGCGCGAGCAGTCGGTCGTGCGGGCGGCCACCGAAACAGTCCTCGCGCACCTGGACGGCGTCATGCGCCAGGTGACGGCCCGGCTGGCCGCGACCGGCGCCCGCGCCGGGACGTACGGGCGAGCGGGCGTCGTCGCCGCGGCGACGACCGGCGCCATCGACATGACCTCCTGAGGGCGCGCGCACCATGGGCCTGAACTCCTCGCTCCAGATCGGCCGCTCGGCCCTCACCGCCAGCCAACTTGCGCTGCAAGTGACGGGCAACAACCTCGCCAACATAGCGACGCCCGGATACTCGCGCCAACTCGCCACCCTCGCGCCCATCCGCGAGGCTGGCATGGGCAACATCCTCGTCGGCCGCGGCGTCACCGTGCTGGACGTCCGCCGGCAGATCGACTTCGCGCTCCAGACGCGGCTGTGGGCGAGCATCTCCGAGCAGGCCGGCGGCTCCGCCGAACTGGACCTCCTCTCGCAGGTCGAGGCCACGCTCAACGAACTGTCGGACTCCGACCTCTCCAGCGAACTTTCGGCGTTCTTCAACGCCTGGTCCGAACTGGCCAACTCGCCCGCGACGCCCGGAACGCGGTCGCTGATCATCCAGAAGGGGCAGGCGCTGGCGGCGTACATCCGGCGCCTGCGCGCTGACCTGGCCGAGCAGCGCACGCACATCGACCGCCAGATCGACCTCAACGTCAGCCGGGCCGACGAACTGGTCGCCTCGATCGCGCAACTCAACGCCGAGATCGTGCAGATCGAGGGGACGGGCGGGATGGCCAGCGCGCTGCGCGACCAGCGCGACTCGCTGATCTCCGAACTCAGCCAGTACGTGGACGTCTCCACGATCGAGCAGTCAACCGGCGCGGTGGACGTGTACATAGGCTCGACGCCCGTCGTCCTGGGCGGGACGTCGCGCGGGCTGCGCGTGCAGCGGGAGTCCGGGCCCAACGGCGTCGTGGTCCGGCTGCGTCTGCGCGAGAGCCCGCAGGATGTGGACGTCTCCTCGGGCCGGATCGGCGCGTTGCTCTCCCAGCGCGGCACGCTCGTGGACGACACCCTCGAGCGGCTCGACAGGGTCGCCGCGAACCTCATCTTCGAGGTCAACCGCATCCACAGCGCCGGCTACGGCACGGCGGCGCTCACCTCGACGGTCGGGACCCGCACCGTCGCCGGCGCGGACGTGAACCGCGCCCTGAACGACCCGGCCAACGGAACGTTCGCGGGCCTGCCCTTCCGCGCCGTCAACGGCGGCTTCCTCGTCAGCGTCCGCGACGCGACGACGGGCTCGACGCAGACGGTGCGCATCGAGGTGGACCTCGACGGGATCGACAACTCCGGCAACCCCGGGTACGGCGACGACTCCTCCGTCGCCTCGATCGCCGCGGCCCTCAACGCGATCCCGAACCTCAGCGCGACGGTGAACCCCGACGGCACGATCTCGATCAACGCCGCCAGCGGGTACGAGTTCTCGTTCTCGGAGGACACAAGCGGTGTTCTGGCCGTCCTGGGGATCAACACGTTCTTCACCGGAGAGTCGGCCTCGACCATCGGGGTCCGCGACCAACTCGCGTCGAATCCTGCTCTGCTTTCGGCGGGCGCGCTGGTGGACGGCACGCCCGACGACAACGCCGCGGCCCTGGCGATCGCCGCCCTCCGCGACCGGCCCGTGGCGGGGCTAGGCGGGATGTCGATCTCTGGCTCCTGGCAGGACGCCGTGCAGACGATCGGCATCCGCGTCGGCAGCGCCCGCACGCGCTACGAGGCCACGACGATCGTCCGCGAGAACCTCGAGGCCCAGCGGGCCAGCATCTCCGGCGTCAACGTGGACGAGGAATCGATCAACATGCTCACGTACCAGCGCCAGTACGAGGGCGCGGCCCGGTTCATCACGGTCGTGGACGAGATGACCCGGACGCTGCTCTCGCTGATATGAGGAACGAGGAAGCAGGAAAATGGAAATGAGATGACCGTTTCACACCAGCGCTCAACTTCACCATTTCCACTTTCCATTTTTTCGGTTTCCACTTCCTCCTCCCGAGGTAGCCCATGAGCAGCATCTCCTCCAACGTCGGCCGCGTCTCGACGCTCATGGCGTCCCGGTTCTTCATGAACAATCTGAACCGGACGAACCTCGACCTGCTGACGCTCCAGACCAAACTCGCCACCTACAAGGACGTCGGCAAGGTCTCCGACGACCCCATCCGCGCCGCGACCATCTCCGTCCTCGACGACCGCCTCGAGCAGGCCCGCCAGCGCCTGCGGAACCTCGACGCCGCCGACGCGGCCCTGAGCGTCCTCGACACCGCGATGGGCGAGGCCTCGGACCTGGTGCTGGAGGCCAAGAGCATCGCCCTCTCGCAGATCGGCCTGACCTCCGACACCGAGACCCGCCGCCAGCAGGCCGTCGTCATCGACTCGCTCATCCGCCAACTCTACGACCTCACCAACCGTTCGCACAACGGTGTGTATATCTTCGGCGGCTCCACGGCGACCCGGCAGCCCGTGTTCGAGCAGAGCGGCGGGTTCCGCTACACCGCCCGCGGCGTCGGCCTCTTCACCGACATCGGCTCCGCCGACCGCATCCCGGTGACCCTCGGCGTGGACGCCGCCATCGGTCCGATCTCCTCGCGCCTGCGCTCCACGACGGACCTCAACCCCGCCCTGACGCCGGGGACCCGCGTGAGCGATCTCCGCGGCGCCGCCGGCCTGGGCGTGGAACTGGCCCCGATCTCCTTCTCCTTCGCCGGCGGCCCGACGGCGACGGTGGACCTTACCGAGGCCGACACGATGCAGGACGTCGCCGACGCCCTGACCGCCGCGATCCGCCAGTACGAGACCGACCACGGCGTCAGCATCCTCGGCCCCGGCGGCATCACCATCGGCGGCGGGCCCAACAACGGCGCCCTCGTCTTCGACATGGCCGGCGGCGCGCCCGGCGACGGGCTGGTCTTCCAGGACATCGGCGCCGGCGTCGCCGCGCGCGACCTGGGCCTCGCCGGCGTGAGTTTCGACACCGCGAACTCGACCACCGCCGACCTCGACCCGCGCCTCACGGAACTGACCCCGGTCTCGGCCATCCCCTCGGTCGCCGGCAACCTCGGCAGCATCCGCTTCCGCCTGACGACCGCCAGTGGCAGCACGCTCCGGGATGTGAACCTTTCCTCGGCCCAGACCATGGGCGACATCATCAACCTGATCCAGACCTACGCCCCCGGCGTGCGGGCGGAGATCGGCGCCGACGGCCGCGGCCTGGACGTCCTCAACGAGATCGGCGGCCCCACCCTCACCATCGAGGAAGTCCCCGGCGGCCTCGGCACGGCGACCGCCCTGGGCATCCGCACCTACAGCGCCACCACCCGCATCGCGGACTTCAACCACGGCCGCGGCGTCCGCATCGTGGACGGCGCCGTGGACCCCGTCACCGGCGCCCCGGACCCCGCCGGCGACGTGGACTTCATCATCCGCCTCGGCGACGGCAGCGACTTCGCCGTGGACCTGCGGCCGCAGGACCTCGCGACCGTCCAGTCCGTCATCGACCGGATCAATCAGGCCGCGGCCGACGCCGTCGCCGCCGGCCTGATCCCCGCGGGCGCCTTCACCGCCGGCCTCACCGACGACGCCAACGGCATCACCTTCTTCGACAACCTCGGCCTGGGCCCCATCACCGTCGAGAAGGCCAACAACTCCCCCGCCGCCGAGGACCTGGGCCTCCTGGCCGGCACGTGGGACGCGGGGAGCGCAACTTTCGTCGCGCAAGATCGGGCGGGAATCCGCGTGGACAACCTGTTCACGAGCCTCATCGCCCTCCGCGACGCCCTCCGGGCCGACGACTCGGTTGGCATCAGCCTTGCTGTCGACATGCTCAACGCGGACGTGGAGCGCATCGCCTCCACCCGCGCCCTGGTCGGCGTCCACGCCCAGCGTGTGCAGCGGGTCGCCGAGCATCAGGAGGACCGGACGGTGCTCGACGAGCGGATCAAGAGCGAACTTCAGGACCTCGACTTCACCGCCGCGGCGATCCGCCTGAGCCTCCTGCAGACCCAGTTGCAGGCCGGGCTGTCGGTCGCGGCCCGGTCGCAGTCAATGAGCCTTCTGGACTTCCTCGGCTAACGCCGGGGGTTCGGCTTTGCAGCGCGGCCGCCGGCCTCGGCCCCGGCGGACGCGGACGACAGGATGTCGCCCGGCGGAGTGCCGGGACAAGTGAAGGATCGGGCCGAACAGATCGGAGCGCACCCATGCACGTGCGGACCACCCGGTTCGGGGACCTGGAGATCGCGGACGACCGCGTGATCTACTTCCCCAAGGGTCTCCTGGGATTCGCGGAGCACAAGCGATACTGCCTCCTCGAGCCCGCGGAGGATGCCTGCTTCTTCTGGCTCCAGTCCGTGGACGACCCGTCCCTCGCCTTCGTCGTGACGGACCCGAGCTTCTTCGTCTCGGATTACTCCGTGCCGATCCGCGAGGACCAGATGGTGGAACTCAAACTCCCGCGTCTTGAGGATGCGCAGGTCTTCGTGATCGTCAACAAGATCGACCAGTCGCTGACGGGGAACCTCCAGGGGCCCCTGGTGATCAACACCATCAGCCGCACGGGCGAGCAGTTCGTGCTGGCGGAGAAGCGGTGGACGACCCGGCACCCGCTGGTGAACCTCGCCGAGGCGAGCCAGCGCAGGGCGGCGGTCTCCGCGTAGCGATGACGCCGCGTCCCCGCACAGCACCGACCCCATCCCGCTCCGGGGCCGTCCGGGCACGGAAGCCCGCGCCCCCGCTACGCCCCCTTCCGCATCCTTCGCCGCACACCCCACCCCCACAAACGACCCTTCACTCCAACCCCCGCGCCGGAGCTGGCGCGGGGCAGGAGCCGATCGATGCTGGTTCTCTCACGTCAGCGCGACGAGACAATCATGATCGGCGACGAGATCGAGATCACCGTCGTCGACATCCGAGGCGACAAGGTCCGGCTGGGCATCACCGCCCCGACCAGGATCGCCGTGCACCGCAAGGAGGTGTACGACGCGATCCGGGCGGAGAACCAGCGCGCGTCGCAGATCGCCGGGACGGACCTGGACGTGCTCCGCAGGGGCATCTCCCCCGGCCCGGGGCGCACGCGGATCAGCCGCCCGGCCTCCATCGCGAGCCTCACCGGAGGCAAGCCGCCCTCGCCCGGCACGAGCCCGGGCGGCCTGGCCAAGCCCCCCGGCGACGCCAGGACCGCCTGACCACACGCCCCGCGTTCCACACCCAAGATCGTGCGATAGTCCAACGCGGGCGGACGCCCGCCACACCTCCCCGGCCGCGCCCCAACGACCGCAGCGCGCCGCGACGAGCAATCACGGAGGATTGCAATGGCTAGAATCAACTCCAACATCCCCGGCCTGATCGCGCGGGCCAACCTCGCCCGCGCCAACCAGGACCTCGAGGTGCGCCTCGAACGCCTCGCCACGGGGCTCAAGATCAACCGCGGCGCGGACAACCCCGCCGGCCTGATCGTCTCCGAACGCCTCCGCTCCGAGATCAGCGGCCTCAACCAGGCCATCGCCAACTCGGACCGCGCCAGTTCCGTCATCGCCACCGCCGAGGGCGCGCTGGCCGAGATCTCCGACCTGCTCAACTCCATCAAGGGCCTGGTCGTCGAGGCCGCCAACACCGGCGCCATCTCCGCCGAGGAGCGGCGGGCCAACCAGCTCCAGATCGACTCGGCCATCGAATCGATCACCCGCATCTCCAACGCCGCGAGTTTCGGCGGCCTGAAACTCCTCAACGGCTCGCTCGAGTACGTCCTCTCCGGCCTGGCCTCCACCGACATCTCCAAGGCCATCGTCACCGGCGCCAACTTCGCCGGCCAGCCCAACATCCAGGTGAACGTCGAGGTCGTCCAGTCGGCCCAGACCGCCAACCTCTTCCTCAACGGCGACCACGCCGACCCCGCCCTCCCCGACGGCGCGCTGGCCTCCGCGATGACGCTCGAGATCGCCGGCCCCCTGGGCGTGCAGGTCCTCGAGTTCCTCGCCGGCACCGAACTGGACGACGTCCGCGACGCGATCAACGCCTTCACGGCCGCGACGGGCGTCTCCGCCTCGCTGATCAACAACAACATCCTCTCGGGCCTGCGCTTCAGTTCCACCACGTACGGCTCCGAGGCCTTCGTGAGCGTCAAACGCCTCGGCGGCCCCCCCGGCGGCGGCTCTTTCCAGACCTACCAGATCGTCGGCAACGGCGAGGTCCCCGCGGACTTCTCCTTCTCCACCTTCCCGCCCGGCAACCTCTCGGCCTCCAACCGCGATACCGGCCGCGACGTCACGGCGATCGTCAACGGCAACCTCGGCTCCGGCCGCGGCCTGCACCTGAGCGTGCAGAACTCCACCAGCCTGTCGCTCGAACTGCTCCTCAACGTCGATTTCGCCACCCGCAACGGCTCGACCTCCACCTTCTACATCACCGGCGGCGGCGCCCTCTACCAACTCGGCGGCGAGATCAACTCCTCGCAGCAACTCAACCTCGGCCTCCAGTCCGTCGCGGCCTCGCGTCTCGGCGGCACGCTCATCGACGGCCAACTCCACTTCCTCTCCGACCTCAAGTCCGGCGGCAAGGCCGACCTGCGCAGCGAGCAGTTCGCCCACGCCTCCGCGATCCTCGAGGCCGCCATCGACGAGATCAGCGTCATGCGCGGCCGCCTGGGCGCCCTGGAGCGCAACACCCTCCAGACCAACGTCCGGTCGCTGCAGGCGGCGATCGAGAACCTCACGGCCAGCGAGTCCGCGATCCGCGACGCCGACTTCGCCGCCGAGACCAGCGCGCTCTCCCGCGCCCAGATCCTCGCCCAGACCGGCACGAGCGTCCTCACGCTCGCCAACCAGCAGGCGCAGCAGGTGCTGCAACTCCTGCAGTAAGGCGCACGGCCAAGCCGCTCCCACACCGGGCCGGACCAGAGTGGTCCGGCCTGGTTGTTTTTTGAGGACCAGGCATCAGAGCCGCGAACGCAGTGAGCGGACTCCTTCCTCTCCCCATCCTCCCCGCCTCAACCGTGTGCTTATCAACGGTTTTGCGCACAGATCGTGCGCGCCAGACGAGAAAATTCGAACTCCCCCAAGATTTTTTTGTCCCTTGTCCCCGCTGGACTTGCGCTCGGCTAGCCACCGCAAACATCGCGCACTTTGCGCACAGATCATCACAGCGGCCCCTGAGTAGAGGACCACTGCTGTGGTCGCC
>Ga0180217_1003045_pt1 | contig 14537 bp, 11 predicted proteins | sample eDN3rd37CBELigOP_FD_128521 | JGI IMG/M metagenome (GOLD analysis project Ga0180217, IMG submission 128521) | Enriched Organic Plus compost microbial communities from Emeryville, California, USA - eDNA 3rd pass 37_C BE-Lig OP (version 2) (version 2) ... | reverse complement strand
TGACGTGCGTCCGGACGAGGTGGTGGAGATCAACCTGCAACTGTTTGTGACCGCGACCGTCAATCCCGGCGAGCACACGAACTTTGCACATGCCGAGCTTGCGGGAACGGGGGTGCCCGTGGGCCAGAGGGTTGCGGCAACGGTCGAGGTGGACTGGGAGCACGTCTTCGACTGCGGTGATCTTGTCGGCAAGGTCTTCACGGACAAGAATCGCAACGGTGCGCAGGACCATGACGAACCCGGTGTAGCCGGAGCCAGGCTGGTCGCCGTCGACGGCCTCACCATCACCACCGACTCACACGGGCGGTTTCATCTGACCTGCGCCGACCTTCCGGACCGCAGGAAGGGCACAAACTTCATGCTGAAGCTCGATCCGAGATCGCTGCCCAGCGGTCACCGGATCGTGAGCGAGAATCCCCGCGCCGTCCGTCTCACCGCCGGCAAGGTGACAACTCTGAACTTTGCCACCTCCGTCGCACGAGTGGTCAGGGTGGACATCAACTCCGACGCATTCCTGCTCGGCGAGGTCCTGCTTCGCCAGGAGTGGCATTCACAGCTGATGCAATTGATCGCTATCCTGCAGAACGAGCCCTCAATTCTTCGTGTGTCCTATATCGATCGGGACCTCGACCGGTCGCTGGCAGCGAAGCGGGTAGAATTCCTGCGGGATCTCATCCGCCAGCTTTGGGAGGAGCGATCGGGCCGCTACAGGCTTGAGATTGAATCAAGAATATTGAGTCAGTTAGGGCAGGGCTGGAATGACCCGTCTTCCATCTCTTGGGTAGTGGAGGCTCAACAGTCTGGCCAAGTCAGGGAGTTCGAAAGATGAATCGTACTTGAAATGTCCACGGGTACAAATCTTGTGATATTCTCCACATTGTAGTGGGGGAACAACCTCTCGCCATAAAGTGGCCCGCAGACGGTCGTACGAATTAGGAGTGAGTCTTGGTGCCAGTAAGGAACTTTGAGGGCGCGATATCGTTGAACTCATAGGGCGCTAAGGCAAGAGCCTGTAGACTTAACCGGCTTGCCAATGAGAGGGCACGATGCAAAGGAGCCACTCTGAAGTTTTCGATCTCTTCTCCGAGATTTACGCGAGTACCGCGCAGGAGGAGATGAGCTTGCAGGATTATCTGCTGGCCTGTCGTGATGATCCAACTATGTATGCGACGGCGGCAGAGCGGATGGTGGATGCCATCGGTGAACCTACTCTGATTGATACGAGCACCAACGAGCGGCTGGGGCGCATCTTTTCAAACCGGACAATAAAGTCCTATCCGGCATTCTCGGATTTCTACGGCATGGAAGAGACGATCGAACGGATCGTCGGTTACTTCCGCTACGCAGCGCAGGGCCTCGAGGAACGCAAGCAGATCCTCTACCTGCTGGGACCGGTCGGCGGCGGCAAGTCGTCGCTGGCCGAACGGCTCAAGAAGCTGATGGAAACTCGGCCCTTCTACACGCTCAGCATCAACGGCAAGATCAGCCCCGTATTCGAGTCACCTCTGGGTCTCTTTCATCCTGAACGGATGGCGGATCTTCTGGAGGACAAGTATGGTATCGCCCGTCGTCGGCTGACGGGCCTGATTTCGCCCTGGGTCGCCAAGCGTCTGGACGAGGTGGGCGGCGATATCTCACGCTTCAGCGTGGTAAAAATCACTCCGTCGCGCCTGCGCCAGATCGGTATCGCCAAGACCGAACCGGGTGACGAAAACAATCAGGACGTTTCCTCTCTGGTCGGCAAGGTAGACATCCGACAGCTGGAACATTTCAGCCAGGCGGATCCGGATGCGTACTCCTACAGCGGCGGTCTCAACCGCACGACGCAGGGCATGCTCGAGTTCGTCGAGATGTTCAAGGCGCCAATCAAGGTCCTGCATCCGCTGCTGACGGCAACGCAGGAAGGCAACTACAACGGCACCGAGAACTTCGGCGCCTTCCCCTATCAGGGCATTGTGGTCGCGCACTCGAACGAGTCCGAGTGGCTGCAGTTCAAGAACAACAAGAACAATGAGGCCTTCCTTGACCGTATCCTGGTCGTGAAAGTGCCTTATTGCCTGCGGGTGACCGAAGAAAAGCAGATCTATGACAAGCTGCTTCGCGAAAGCGAGCTCGCGGCAAACCCGTGCGCCCCGGAAGTGCTCGAGATTCTGAGCCGCTTCACCGTCTCAACCCGCCTGGCTGAGCACGAAAATTCGCCACGCTACACGAAGATGCGTGTTTATGACGGCGAAAACCTGAAGGACGTCGATCCGAAGGCGAAGTCCGTGCAGGAATATCGTGACGCAGCCGGCGTGGACGAGGGCATGACAGGCGTCAGCACCCGCTTCGCCTTCAAGGTGCTGTCCGAGACTTTCAATTATGATACGCGTGAAGTTGCCGCAGACCCAGTCCACCTGATGTATGTTCTGGAACTGGCCATCAAGCGCGAACAGTTCCCGAAGGATGTGGAAGCTGCGTACCTGGACTTCATCAAGTCCGAACTGGGACCGCGCTACGCGGAGTTCATCGGGCACGAGATCCAGAAGGCCTATCTCGAATCCTATAGCGAATACGGCCAGAACCTGTTCGACCGCTACATCTCCTATGCGGATGCGTGGCTGGAGGACCAGGACTACAAGGATCCGGATACGGGGCAGATCCTCAATCGCGAAATCCTCGACAGCGAGCTCTCGCAGATCGAAAAGCCGGCAGGCATCGCGAACCCGAAGGACTTCCGCAACGAAGTGGTGAAGTTCACGCTCAGGGCACGCGCCCGGAACAACGGACACAATCCGTCCTGGACGAGCTACGAGAAGATGCGTGAAGTCATCGAGAAGCGGATGTTCGGTCAGGTGGAAGATCTGCTCCCAGTGATCAGCTTCGGTTCCAAGAAGGACTCCACGACCGAAAAGCAGCACGGCGAGTTCGTCCAGCGCATGATTGCTCGGGGGTATACGGAGAGGCAGGTTCGGAGACTGGTAGACTGGTACATGCGGGTCAACAAGGCGGGCTAAGCCAGAGGCGCCCGAAAGTGGGTTCATGCCGAATTTCATAGATCGCCGACTTAATCCCAAAGACAAGAGTATCGGCAACCGTCGCCGCTTCATGAAGCGGGCGCAGGAAGAACTGAAACGCGCCGTCAAGGAGCACATCAGGACCGGGAAAATCGCGGATGCGGAAGGCATGCACAGTGTGCCCATGCCTTCCCGTGACACGAGCGAGCCCACGTTCCGTAATTCGACGCGGGGAGGCGAACGGGAGTATGTCCTTCCCGGCAACAAGGAATTCTCCCCGGGCGACCGCATAGGAAAGCCGCCCGCGGGCGGAGGAGGCGGAAGCGGGAGCCGCGCCGGTCAGGGGGAGGCGGAGGACGATTTCCGCTTCGTCCTCTCTCGCGAAGAAGTGCTCGATCTCTTCTTTGAAGACCTCGAGCTGCCGGACATGGTCAAGCTCAGTCTCAAGGAGGCTGTGACCTTCAAGTCCCACCGCGCGGGTTTTTCCACCGCAGGCGCACCCAACAACATCAATGTGGGACAGACCATGCGCAACAGCTTCGGCCGCAGGATTGCCCTGCATCGTCCGAAGCTGTCGCAGATCGAGGCGCTGAAGGCGGATATGGAAAGACTGGAAGCCGAGCCCCAAACTCCTTCGAAGCAGAAGCGTCTCGTCGAACTGCGCGAAGAGCTCGACCGCCTGGAGCGGCGCAGGAGGATGGTTGCCTTCGTTGATCCCGTCGACATCCGTTACAACCGCTACGAGCAGAAGCCGCAACCCAATGCCAATGCGGTCATGTTCTGCCTGATGGACGTTTCAAGCTCCATGGGCGAGCGCGAGAAGGATCTGGCCAAACGCTTCTTCGTTCTTCTGCACCTCTTCCTGAAGCGTCGGTATGAGCGGATCGACATCGTCTTCATCCGTCATACCCACGAGGCGGGTGAGGTGGACGAGGAAACCTTCTTCTACAGTACCCAGAGCGGCGGCACGGTCGTGTCGACGGCGATCGAGAAGATGCAGCATGTCATCCAGGAGCGCTATCCGGCGCATGAATGGAACATCTATGCGGCACAGGCATCCGACGGCGACAACATTGCGGGCGACTCGGACCGCTGTGCCTCACTGCTCATCAACGAGGTTTTGAGCCTTTGCCAGTACTACGCTTACATCGAAATCATAGATGAACGTGAATCTGAAATCTTCGGGGCCACGGAGAATGGAACGTCGCTCTGGCGCGCCTACAGGACAGTGGGCGAGCATTGGCCGAACTTCCAGATGGCGAGGATAGCGCGCCCGTCCGATATCTATCCAGTCTTCCGCCAGTTGTTTGCAAAGAATGCTGCCGCTACGACGCGTGCCAGGTAGGGGAGTAGATTATGTCAGCACAGTCCGCCAGAGGGACTTTCCTCTTTGAGGGTTCGGACTGGAATTTTGACACGCTCTCGCGCGTTTACGACGCGATAGAGGTGGTGGCCCTGGAGGATCTGGGGCTCGACGTCTACCGGAACCAGCTGGAGATAATTTCCTCGGAACAGATGCTGGATGCCTATTCCTCCATCGGCATGCCGCTCATGTACCAGCATTGGTCCTTCGGAAAGCGCTTCGTCTATGAAGACACGCTGTACCGCAAGGGCAGGCGCGGACTCGCCTACGAACTCGTCATCAATTCAAACCCCTGCATCACCTATCTGATGGAAGAGAACACGATGGCGATGCAGACGCTGGTGACCGCGCATGCAGCCTTCGGACACAATCACTTCTTCAAGAATAACTATCTCTTTCGCCTGTGGACTGATGCCGGGGCGATCCTGGGCTACATGGACTTTGCCAAGCGCTACATCGCCAAATGCGAGGAACGCTTTGGCCTGCAGGCAGTCGAAAGCATCCTCGATTCCGCCCATGCGTTGATGGACCATGGCGTCTTCCGGTATCGCCGGCCGCCGCGCCTCTCGCCACAGAAGGTACAGGACAGGGTGCGGGAGCGTCTTGAATACGAGGAGCAGCACTACAACGAGCTGTGGCGCACCCTGCCCAAAGCCCATACCGCCGAGGAGGAGGCGGAGGTCGAAAGCGAGGTGCAAAACCGCAAGCGGGCGCTCAATCTTCCGGAAGAAAATCTGCTCTACTTCCTGGAGAAGAACAGCCTCATACTTGAGCCCTGGCAGCGCGAGATCCTGCGCATCGTCCGCGTGATTGGGCAATACTTCTACCCGCAGCGGCAGACAAAGGTGATGAACGAGGGCTGCGCCACCTTCGTGCACTATCACATCATCAACGCGCTTTTCGACAAGGGCCAGATCAGTGAGGGCGCATTGCTGGAAATGCTTCACAGCCACACCAACGTGGTGATGCAGCCCGACTTTGACGATCCGCGCTACAGCGGCATCAATCCCTATGCCCTGGGTTTTGCAATGATGCAGGACATCCAGCGTATCTGCACCGACCCGACGCCGGAGGACCGGGACTGGTTCCCCGCCATCGCAGGCACGGGCAAGTGGCGGGAGACTCTGCTTGACGCCTGGGAGAACCACCGGGACGAGTCGTTCATCCTGCAGTATCTGAGCCCAGCAATGATCCGGCGCTTTCGCCTGTTTACGTTGGGCGACAGGGCCGAAGACCCGTTCATGGAAGTCTCCAGCATCCACAATGAGCGGGGCTACGAGAAGATCAGGGCATCGTTGGCGCGGAGCTATGACATTGGCGCGGTAACGCCGGATATTCAGGTGGTCGATGTAAACATGCTCGGCGACCGCCAGCTGAGACTGCAGCACAACATTCGCAACGGCATCGTTCTGGAAGAGAGCAGCCGTGATGCGACCCTTCGTCATGTGCGGCACCTTTGGGGATATGACGTCAGCCTTGTCGGTCGCGACAGCAACACCGGCAGGATGATATACGAGACCGCTGCCAAGGCTCGCTGATCAGTTTGCGCTTTCGTGGGACGATGCTGCAGGAATTCAGTTTATTCTTGTAGTATTTTTGACGCTACAGATAATGCTATAGTCTGAATTTATTCGGAGATTTCTTTCTGTTGTAAGAACAAATCTATTGAAACAAGGGATTACGTATCGTAGATGAGGGTGTATTTAATCTGATTACGGGTATATTTTTTATGAAGTGTATTTATTTTGTTTCTGTCATTGCTCTCGCATCTTCTTCGGTCACTGCTTCGGCTGCCGATGCAATTTTCCGGAATGATGTTGTTCCTGCGCCCGCAATCACGGTGTCGCCTGCCGGCTACGAATGGTCCGGTGTATATGCCGGTGCAACGGCTGGTGCGCTGGTCAAGGGTGATCACCTTCCCGGCGTAAGGCGCCTCAAGAACGGGTCCTTTGTCGGAGGCATCCATGCTGGATACAACTACCAGACCGAAGATAACTGGGTGCTTGGTGTCGAGGCTGATGGCAACTGGGTCAACGCGGAGAAGCGTGGCGCTGCGCTGAAGCATTATGGATCGGCGCGGGTTCGCGTGGGCCATGCTCTCGGCCGCTTCCTTCCTTACGTTGACGGTGGTGTTGTCGTAGGCAGGATGACGGACGGCTCCCAGAACATGCGGGTCATCGGGGAAAAGAATGGCAAGGCAAGGGGCGGGTCCCAGCAGCGTACGGTTGCTGCGCAGTCCACGCAGCACACCCACATTGGCTATACGCTTGGCGCTGGCCTGGAATACGCGCTGACCGACAAGATCAGCACCCGCATTTCCTATCACTATATCGACCTGCAGAAGCGCGACTACACCGCCGCGGGCAAGACGCAGTCGATCGGCTACAAGGGCCACGTGATCGGGGCGGGTCTCTCCGTCAAGTTCTGATCTCACGACTGGGCAATCCTCCCGCAGCCGCAAACTGCGGAGGGGAATTGCACTGCCGGTGCGCAACCGTGAGGATCCTACCCTCTGCACGGTTCCGTACTGGCTGAAGAATGGCTGTAGTCTCTGACCGCAGCCATTTTGCCAGATCGCCCTGGATCGGGTGATCCGCCGGAGGGGCGGTGAATTGATCGCCTACGGAAAGTCTGCGTTGGTCCGGTTTTGAAGCCTTCCGGCTTTCCACTTGGAGCAGCATTCTCCAATCACCGAAATATCGGGAAAAAAATTCCGCCGAGATACTCTCTGCCAGTGAGACTGGATCATCTCAATCAGAATGGCGCTGCTATGCTTGGGCAACCCTATCCTGGAGGATGTTCCAATGCGTGCCCTTATTCCTGCTTTTGCACTTGCTGCCAGCCTTGTGTTTGCTGGCGCAGCGTCTGCGGAGCGGCTCACCGACCAGCCGCTGGTTGATGCATCATGGCTGCAGCAGAATCTCGACAATAGCTCCCTCGTTGTCCTCGACATCCGTGATGTGGTCGAGAAGGTCAATCCGTACGAGCTGGGCCATATTCCGGGTGCCGTAAACGCTCCTTACAGTTCTGCTGGATGGCGCACGGAAGTACAGGGCGTGCCCGGTCAGCTTCCTCCGCTGGAAAACATCGAGGCCCTGATCGGCAGCCTCGGCATCGACAATGAAGACCACGTGGTAATCGTCCCGGCGGGCAAGGACTCGAGCGAGTTCGGCGGAGCGACCCGCATCTACTGGACCTTCAAGACCCTCGGCCATGACGCCGTATCCATTCTTGACGGTGGCTACCGTGGTTGGGAAGCCGCCAAGGGTGAGGTGAGCACCGATCCCGTGAAGCCGGAACCGACCCAGTTCACCGCCAAGGTCAAGGAAGAATACCTCGCAACCACCGCTGACGTAGAGCAGGCGCTGAAGAGCGGGGTGAAGCTTGTCGACGGCCGTCCGGCCGCACAGTTCGAGGGTAAGGCCAAGAGCCCGGTAGTTCGTGCTGCCGGCACCATCCCGGGCGCGATCAACATCGAGCACAGCAAGCTCTATGATGCGGAGAAGGCGTCCTTTGCCAGCCGTGACAAGATTGAGGCACTGGTCCGCGAGGCAGGCTTCAACCTTGACGACGAGAACATCACCTTCTGCAACACCGGCCACTGGGCTTCCATCCCGTGGTTTGCGCTGAGCGAGGTTCTCGGCAACAAGAAAACCCGCATGTACGACGGATCCATGGCTGAGTGGGCTGCAGACCCTGCTCGTCCGATCCAGCAGTAACGAAATTGGCATGAATTGTTGGACCGGCACTGCGTCAATCAGTGTCGGTCCTGCCACATTGAAAGCATATGAACGGGGTCACCATTTCTTCTCGGCGCCATGCGGGCATCTCCAGATGGCGCGAAACCGGCGGAAGCAGTATGTCATCTGGCTCCGTTCATTTTTTGGTTCCGGCGGGGTCAGGACGACATGAGTAACAGAAACACCCTTCTCTTTGGCGCGGCCTTTGCTGTTGCAACTGTTGCAGTTGCCGCGGATCACTACACGCATCGTGCCCCCGCGCCACAGCCGCGTGCCGCCGCTCCGGCTGTTCCGGCGGGCAACCCCTGCGCCGCGAACCCCTGCAGCGCGGCTCCGTGCGCCGCGTCCCCGTGCTCCGCGGCCGCTCCCTGTGCTGCATCGTCGCCCTGTTCGGCGGCGCCCTGCGCAGCGTACTCGCCATGCTCGGCAGCACCATGTGCGGCATACTCACCGTGTTCAGCAGCTCCGGCTCCTGCCGCAGCAGCAGCGCCCTGCGCGGCCTTCTCCCCATGCTCCGCTGCTCCGGCCGCGTCGTCCCCATGCGCCGCTTTCTCGCCGTGCTCGGCAGCGCCCGCTCCGGCAGCAGCCGCCCCTTGCTCCGCGGCGCCGGTTGTTGCACCCTGTGCGGCAGCGCCATGTGCTGCGCAGCCCCAGTAGGAACCTGATGGACGGAGACCTGCAACAAGCGATCCGGGAAGCGCTGTTCTGCGAGCAGATCCTCGCCAAGGGCAGCCAGAACGTTGTCCTGGAAACGTTGCGGGATGCTCCGTCCGTCGAGTTGTGGACGCACTATCCTCCGGGCGATGTGTACGACCCGGAGAGCCGCGCGCAGTGGTACTATCACTGCCACGACACCTCCGCCGAAAGGGGCGAGCATGGCCACTTCCACTGCTTTGTACGCCCTGATGGCAGTGAGGGGCCTATCCATCATCTGGTCGCTGTCGGCGTGGATGCCTACGGCCGCCTTGTGCGGCTGTTTACGGTTAACCAGTGGGTGGTCGCCGACAATCGCACGGATGCGGAAACCCTGATATCGCTGCTCCCGCGCTTCGACATGCAGATGCCGCGGCCCTCCTATCTGGTGAACCGCTGGTTGTCCGCGATCCTGCGGGCTTATGCTCCGGAGATCCGCCAACTACTGCGGGAACGCGACGCGACGCTCGCCGCCCACAGGCCGCCGCAGGGCATTGACATCCTTGAGGATCGTTCCCTGGAGGTAACGTCCGAACTGCGCACGGACCTGCGCTCGAAGGCTGCTGCGCTCGGCCTCGCTTAGCCGACTTCACATTGTTCGCAGGCCTTGCTTCAGCAGTTTGCCGGCGCAATAGCGCGGAATGGTGGAGATTCAATTGTTCTGCGCTAGCCATACCGAAATTGATGCCGGCGGTTCCGCCTGTAGTACAACAGAACTACATATTTTTTTATTGGGCTCGATCATTAATATAGTTAACCATCAAGTCGTGAGAGCGGTCGGCTGTTAATGAAGCTGAACCTGAGGTGAATGCCGCATTCAGGGTTGGTTCTGGTTCGGTTGGCTATCTAACCAGCATTGAAAAGGGGATAGTCATGGTTAAATCGATACTTTTCATTTCGCTGAGTGCCGTATGTCTGGCAGCGACCCTGTCGCTGGCCGTCAATGCATCGATGAACCATCGCAACCCGACATATGTGTCGAAGTCGTGCGAGACATTCTCGCTTCAGTGCTACCTGTCTCCGCGCGGATAGCGCGCGAAGGTGGCTGATCAGTTTCCGAAAAAAGCAAACCCCCACGCTGAAAGCTTTCAGCATGAGGGTCTGTCGCGTGAGCTGAACTATCCGTTAGCCAGCTGGCTCCGGTGTGCCCAGCCTGTCATGCGCTGTTCGATCCAGGCCATCAGCGCGTACATGGCGATGCCTTCCACGGCCAGCATGATCAGCCCGGCAAAGACGAGCGGCACGTTGAACTGACTCTGGGCGGCAGCCATCATGTAGCCAAGGCCGGAATTCGCCGCGATGGTTTCGGAAATGACCGAACCGACGAAGGCAAGCGTTACAGCAACCTTCAGCGATCCGAAGAAGTACGGCATCGAGCGTGGCACGCCGACTTTCAGCATGATGTCCATCTTGCGCGCACCCAGTGCCCGCAGAACGTCTTCCGTTTCCGGCTCGATGGTTGCCAGACCGGTGGCGACGTTCACGACGATCGGGAAGAAGGCGATCAGAAAGGCGGTGAGCACGGCAGGAATGGTGCCGATTCCGAACCAGATCACGAGTACGGGAACCACAGCCACCTTCGGAATGGCATTGAAACCAACCATCAGCGGATAAAGACCGGCGTAGATCACGCGGGACCAGCCGACGAGGAGCCCAAGCGCCAGCCCGCCAGCAACGGCAAGCCCGAAGCCGAGCGTTGTGGTGAACAGCGTCTGGATCGAATGACGCTGAATGGCTGGCCAGTACTGTACAAGGGCTGACCAGATGGCCGAAGGAGCCGGCAGGATGGTGGGGCGAATTCCGAAGATCCGGACTGTGCCTTCCCACAGGATGAAGAAGGCGAGGGTGTAAAGCCACGGCGCAAGCGCGATCCAGTTGATCTTCGCAGTCTTTGGCTGGGCGTGCAGTGCAGCTTTTTCAACGGCCTTTTCAGTCATGCGGCCTGCCTCGCATCTGCTATCTCGCTGTGAAGCTCCTGAACCTTCCGGCTGAACTGCGGATCGTAGATCAGGTCGAGCTCACGCGGTCGCGGAAACTCAATTCTGTGCTCGTTCAGCACGCGTCCGGGACGCGAGCTCATGACGAACACCCGGTCGGCAAGGAAGATCGCTTCGCGCAGATCGTGGGTGACGAGAATGATGGTGACGCCGGACACGGCATGCAGGTCGCGGATCACACACCACAGTTCTTCGCGGGTGAAGGCGTCAAGCGCACCGAACGGCTCGTCGAGCATCAGCAGCTCCGGCTCGTGGATGAGGGCGCGGCAGAGATTTGCGCGCTGCTGCATGCCGCCGGAGAGCTGCCAGGGGAACTTGTCGCCAAATCCTTTCAGGCCGACCGTGGCAAGCAGCTTCTCGGCCTTGGCCACATACTCCGCCTTGTGCTTGCGCAGACGGTGGCGGTGCTTTTCGACGATCTCAAGCGGCAGGAGAATGTTGTCGAGCGTGGTCCGCCACGGAAGCATCGTCGGGTTCTGGAAGGCCATGCCTGCGATTGAGACGGGTTTGGTTACCTGGCTGCCGCCGACCATCACCGTTCCGGATTGCGGCAGGTGCAGACCGGTAACGAGCCGCATGAGCGTTGACTTGCCGCATCCGGAGGGTCCCACAACTGCTGCGAATTCACCCTTGTTGACTGCAAGTGTCAGGCCAGAGACGGCTAGTACGCCGCCGGCTCCGCCGTAGCGCAGGTCAACCCTGTCAATTTGGACAAAAGGATCGGACATTTCACCCCTGTTTATGAACGGAAAACCCCGGCGTGTTCAGGCGCCGGGGTTTGAGTGGTTGCTTGTTACTTGAGCATGCGCTCTTCCGCAGGGGGCAGGTACTGCGGATCGAAGACGTCTTCAGGCTTCACCTTGCCGGTCAGGCCCATGGAAACGGTAAGCTGCTCGATGGCGCGGGCCATGCGATCGTTATCAATGCCGCCAATGCCATGTTCCTGCACATAAGCCGTATTGATGTTCATGTTGTTGGCCATCTCGAGGCGCTCGATCTCAACGTCGAGGTTGAGAATGTCATTGCGCTTCAGCACTGCCTCGGCACCAGCTTTCGGATCCTTGACGGCATCACGGAAGCCCTTGGCGAGCGCCCGGACAAAGCCCTTCACGACCTCAGGATTTGCCTCGGCGAAGTCCTTGTTGACCATGATGGAGTTACCATAGAGGTCGAGACCATTTTCAGCCATCAGGATCGGAACGATGTCTTCGTCAGCGACGCCCTGCGCCTTCAGGTTCAGGATGACGGAGAAGGCGAAGCCGAACACCGCGTCCACCTTGCCCTCAGCCAGCATCGGCTCACGAACCGGGAAGCCAATGCCTTCCAGGGTAATGTTGCTGGTGTCGATGTTGGCTGCCTTCACGAAGGCCGGCCACTGGGCGTAGGCGCCGTCACCGGTAGGCGCGCCAAGCTTCTTGCCTTCCAGCGACTTCGGGTCGCTGGTGATGCCAAGCGACTTGCGGCCAACGACCGAGAAGGTCGGCACATCATAGATCATCATGATGGCCTTGAGATTCTGGGTCGGATCCTGGTCGAGGAACTTGATCAGCGAGTTGATGTCGCCGAAGCCCATCTGGTAGGTACCGGTTGCCACGCGGGGAATTACTTCGACCGAACCAGCGCCGGTGTCGATTTTGACGTTCAGGCCCTCCTCGGCAAAATAGCCATTGTCCTCGGCCAGGAAGAAGCCTGCAGCCGGTCCCTCAAAGCGCCAGTCCAGCGAGAAGGCGATGTCGGTGGTTTGTGCCTGCGCAGGGGCGGCTGTACCGGCCACAAGGCCGTATCCAGCAATCACGCTCGCTGCCAGCAAGGAAAGGAAGTGTCTCTTCAACATTGAAAGCCCCTCGGAAGATCTTATTATGAGGAAGATATCAGCATTCCCTGCGGTCTTTAGCAAGTGGAATTGCACACGAAATGTGCATAAATTTTTTCTGCACATTTGAAGGGCATTCACGTCCCTAGGTTTGCCCTGAACGGAACCCTTCTTGATGTATCTTGGGCCGGGCTGTCCACTACCGTTGTGGATCGTTCTATGCCAATACCGGCGTGCCCTGTCCTACGGAACTACAAGAATGACTTCCAGCCCCATCAGTCCCGCCAAGCTGTTTCACCTCGGTGGCAATCAAGGCTCGCCTGTGCTTCTCATCCACGGCTTCGGCTCCGACCGGTTTTCGTGGGTCGCAACGGCACTCAAGCTTTTCGGCAGGCACCGGGTGTGGGCCGTCGAACTGCCGGGCCATGGCGAGGCGGGGAACCACGTGGGGGTGGGCACACCGCAGGCGCTTGCTGGTGCAGTAGCTGCGGTTGTTGCTGATCTTCCCCGACCGTTCTCGGTTATTGGCCATTCGCTGGGAGGCACGACCGCCCTCCATCTGACGAAGCTGCTTGGGGACGACATTTCCCACGTCGCGTTGATCGCGCCCGGCGGCTGGGGAACCAAAATCGACCATAGCTTCGTGCAGGCGCTGCCGGAACTGCAGGCACCTGAGGAGGCGGAGCGTCTGCTTCACCGTCTCGTCAAGCGCGAGCGTCTCATCAAGCCGCAGATGGTCAGGCATGTGATGGACATGCTGGAGCAGCCCGGCCGGCGAGCGGCGCTGCGCAACATCGCCCGTGCTGTGCTTTCCGCATCACCGCCACCAGTGCCGACTGTAGCCGAGATGCTCGTCATCTGGGGGGCGGAAGACGGAATCAATGCGCCGGACCTTGCTCGCCTGCAGATGCTGGGCAGCAGGGCGCTCGTTCTTGATGATGTCGGGCACATGCCGCATGTCGAGGCGCAAAGCGCCGTTAACAGTGCGCTAGACGCTTTTCTGCCCGACTGATTGTTGCCTTTATCGGTTCTGTGGGCAGTCTTGCCCGAGCGCAGGGACCTGCGCACAGGGTCTGTGTATACATAGATGCACTGATTTCAGCCGTTTTTCTTGACAATGCGCAAAAATCGCTGCTTCATGTATCCACAACGGATGACGCGCGTCCCGGGCTGAGGAGAGCTCGCGGCATGTTGAGGGGCTGGTTCGCGTGTCACGGCAGCGGAGGAATGTCGCCATGTCAGTCAGATCGCTTGAGCAAGTGCTACGAGAACACGGAGACCCGGTTCGTCTTCTGCGCAACCAGCAGACCGGTCCCAACGTTTATCCGGGCGTTCCGGCGGAATTCACCAACTGGCGCGATGAGCAATGGGCCTGGCAGAATACCTGTGTGCTCTTCAACCAATCCTATCACATGGCCGACCTGCTGGTTCAGGGGCCGGATGCGCTGAAGCTGCTCACCCATCTTGGCATCAACACTTTCAACAACTTCTCCGTCGATAAGGCCAAGCAGTTCGTGCCCGTCAACTATGACGGTTACGTCATCGGCGACGTGATCCTGTTCTATCTTGCTGAGAACACTTTCAACATGGTCGGCCGCATTCCGGTGCTGAACTGGGTACGCTACCATGCGGAGACTGGCGACTGGAATGTCTCCTGCGAGCTCGACGAGCGGTCTGCCGCACGGCCGGATCCGTTCAACCGCAAGTCCTACCGTTTCCAGGTGCAAGGCCCGAACGCGATGAAGGTGATCGAGAAGGTCACCGGCAAACCGGCGCCGGAACTCAAGTTCTTCAACATGACCCACATGTCCATCGCCGGCAAGAACGTGAGGGCGCTGCGCCACGGTATGGCCGGCCAGCCAGGCTTCGAGTTGTTTGGCTCTTGGGCAGATGGCGAGGCGGTTCGCGAAGCCGTTGTCCGCGCTGGCGAGGAAT
>Ga0180217_1003034_pt1 | contig 14574 bp, 10 predicted proteins | sample eDN3rd37CBELigOP_FD_128521 | JGI IMG/M metagenome (GOLD analysis project Ga0180217, IMG submission 128521) | Enriched Organic Plus compost microbial communities from Emeryville, California, USA - eDNA 3rd pass 37_C BE-Lig OP (version 2) (version 2) ... | reverse complement strand
GAGATCGCGCACCTTATCGTGCACCGCCATCTGGGGAGGCTTCCGTTGTGGCTTTCGGAAGGGTATGCGGAGGATTTTGCGTTCCGGGCGTATGCCGCTTTTTTTCGCGCCCGAGGCTATCTCGCGAAGCCGCGAGCCCCGGCCCCGGTGAAGTTGTATCCGCTGGCCGAACTGGTACAGTTGACCGCCTATCCTTCCGTCGATCGGGTCGTCGACTTTTATCGGCAATCCCGGCTGCTGGTGCGGTTTCTGCACGGGGCGGGAAAGAAGGTGGAGTTTGTCAATTTCCTGAAGGCGTCCGCACGGGGAGAGCCGCTTGAGAGCGCACTCTGGACCTCCTTTCGCCACTGGGATTCGCTGGACGCGCTGGAACGCGACTTCCTGAAGGAGCGGAGCCGGTGGGCCAGTGCCGGGGCAGGAGAGGAGGGGGAATGAGCGTTTGCCGGGGTGCCTTGGGCGGGGTATAACGGGACCGCGTTGCTTCTCATGAGACGATCTTTTCTTTTCCTGCTTGCCGCCGCAGTGACATGCCTGAGCCCAGTGCTGCTTGTGTTGCCGGTGCGGCCCGCGATGGCGCAGCCGGGCAAGGATGCTCCCCCGCCGCGGGAAATCCGACTCGTAGAGAAGAAACTGGAGGAACTCCCCAACCAGGATTTCGGCGAGCTGGGGAAGGCGGCGTTCACCCTCGCGCCCGACCGGTGGAAACACGCTGAAACGGACAATTTCATCGTCCACTACCGACGCAAGACGGAGGCGCAGCGGGTCGTGCGGGAGATCGAATACAACCTCTGGTTTGTCGCCCGGTCACTCGGGGCCGGAAGGGATCGCTATACGAAGAAGTCGCATGTCTTTATTTTCCAAGGGACGGGCGAGTGGAGGGGCTTTCTTTCCGAGGTGAAAGCGCCGCGCTGGTCGGCCAGTTTCGCCTATGGCGACCAGCTTTTCCTGAATGTCGGAGGGCCGGGTGAGGAGTTCGACTCCCATCTCCTCGCGCACGAAACGACCCACGCCGTGGTTTCGCGCCTCTACCCGGAAAAGCGGTGGCCGCTTTGGGCGAACGAGGGGTTTGCCGAATACATGGGGGGCGCAAGCGTGGCTACGCGGCGGCAGCAGTACCTGAAGGGCATGCAACGCGACTTTACGCATGCCGACCTGAGTTTTGAGCAGTTGGAAGCCCTTGAGGTGTATCCGTCCGAGGAGCAGCAGATTCACCAGCTTTACCAGAGCGGCGAGCGGGTGATCCGTTTTTTGATGACGGAGTTCCCGAAGGATAGGATTGCCAAATTTGTGGATTCTCTCCTGGCCGGGAACAAACTGGAAGCGGCGGTGATGGAAGTCTACGGCGACAAGGTGCCCGACTTCAAAACCTTCCGCACCCGCTATCAGCGGTTCCAGAAATAGGCCCAGTTGCCTTGGTCTCGCCTCCGCCGCAGGCAGGGCGTGATTTTTCTCGTTACAAGATAGCGGCCTTGCGGAAAAGTAGGGGGACTCCCATGTCTGCCGCGCCCCGCAAGAAAGCCGCAACCGCCAGTTCCGCCAACGCTGCTGTCCAGGCCGTGGTCGGGTCCGACGAATCGGAGGTGAAGCGGATTGCCCGCGAGCTTTCCGCCGCGATGACTCCGGCCGGGGCGGGGGACCTCGGCTGCGAGGTGGTCGACGGGGTGGCCGAGAACGCGGAGCAGGCCGTGCTCCGCATTCACCAGGCAATCGACGCTCTTTTGACGCTCCCGTTCTTCGGCGGTGAAAAGCTTGTCTGGCTGAAGAACGCCAACTTTTTGGGTGACAGCGTCACCGGGCGGGCGGCGTCGGTGGTCGAAGCGTTGGAAAAACTGACCGACGTGCTCTCCGGGGGACTCCCGGGAGGGATTCGTTTTCTGTTGAGCGCGCCGGAAATCGACAAGCGGCGTTCTTTTTACAAGACGCTCGGGAAGGTGGCGAGAGTGCAGGTGTTCGACAAGGTGGACGCCAGCCGCGCGGGATGGGAGGAGGCGGCCGAGGCGGTCGTTCGCGCCCGTGCGGAGGAGAAGGGGCTGCAATTCCGGGGTGAGGCGTTGGAACTTTTTGTCATGTTGACCGGGGGCGACTCCCGGCAGATCGAGAATGAGCTGGAGAAGCTCGATCTCTACCTTGGCGAGGGGCGTCGCGCCGTGACGGTGGCCGACCTGCGCCTGATGGTTCCGGCCTCCCGCGCGGGGGTGGTATTCGAACTGGGAAATGCGCTGGCCGCCCGGGATCTCAATCAGGCGCTCGGGCTGGTGGAGCAGCTTCTCTTCCAGGGCGAAACCGCCGTCGGGATTCTGCTTGTGGCGATCATTCCGACCGTTCGCAATCTGCTGCTGGCCAAGGATCTGATGGTGCGGCACCGCCTCTCGCGCCCCGCCCAGCCGTTCCATTTCACCGCGACCCTCAACCGCCTGCCCCCGCAGGCGACGGCGCACCTGCCGCGCAAGAAGGATGGGACGGTGAATACGTACGCTTTGGGCATCGCTGCCATGGGGGCGCACCGGTATGAGCTGCCGGAGCTGATTGACGCCCTTGAAGCCTGCCTGGAGGCGAACGTGGCCCTGGTGACCAGCGGGCTGGAGCCGCGCACGCTTTTGACCGAACTGGTCGTGCGGATCGCCGCCCCCAAGACTGCCCCAAAGACTGCTCCAAAGAAATAGGCACTCCTTTCTCGCCGCGTCGGTGGAAATTCTCGTTTTTGGTTTTCATTCGGTACGCAACCGACTAAAACCCACCCTCGATTCTATGGCTTCCCAATCCCCGAAACTGACTTCCGTTGTTACCGGGGGGGCCGGCTTTCTCGGCTCCCATCTTACCGACCGCCTCCTTTCCGAAGGGCATCGCGTGATCGGGATTGACAATTTCATCACGGGGAGCCCCTCCAATATCGAGCACCTCAGCGGTAACTGTGACTACCGTTTCGTGCAGCAGGATGTGACGCAGTACCTGCTGGTCGACGAGCCGGTCGATTTCGTCTTTCACTTCGCTTCGCCCGCGAGCCCGATCGATTACCTCGAGCACCCGATTCCGACCCTCAAGGTCGGCGCGCTCGGTACGCACAACACGCTCGGCCTCGCAAAGGCAAAGAAAGCGCGGTTTATCATTGCCTCCACCAGCGAATGCTATGGCGACCCGCTGATTCATCCGCAGACGGAGGACTACTGGGGCAATGTCAACCCGATCGGGCCGCGCGGGGTTTACGACGAGGCCAAGCGCTTCGCGGAGGCGATGACGATGGCGTACCATCGCTACCATCACGTCGACACCAAGATTGTCCGCATTTTCAACACCTATGGTCCCCGGATGCGGCTGCGCGACGGGCGCGTGGTGCCCGCGTTCATCGGGCAGGCATTAAGCGGGCAGCCGCTGACGATCTTTGGCGACGGTTCGCAGACCCGCTCCTTCTGCTATGTGAGCGACTTGATCGACGGTATTTACCGCCTTGCGCTGTCCGATTTCCACGAACCCGTGAATATCGGCAACCCGCGCGAGATGACGATCAAGCAGTTTGCTGAAGAGATTCTCCGGATCACCGGGAGCAAATCGGGGATCGAATTCCGGCCGCTGCCCGTGGACGATCCCAAGGTACGCCAGCCCGATATTACCCGCGCCAAAAAGGTGCTCGGCTGGGAGCCGAAGGTTGCCTTCGAGGGAGGGATCAAGACCACCATCGAATACTTCCGAAGCCGGATCGCATAGGAAAAACGGGGCGTGACATTGCCCCGAAAATCCCGGCGTTGCACGGCTGGCCCGTTAGTTGCTCAAGTCTGTGTATGGGCGGGAAAAAATCCCCACTTTTCCTTTGCGTTCATGTAGAACATGACCTTTAATTACCTCTGCTAATCTCCCCTAGAATGAAAAAGCTTGCGCTCTTCGCGTTGACGCTGCTCACCGCTGCGGCTCCCGTATTCTCCCAGGCCAACCAGGAATACCAGGTCAAAAAAGTCGAAGTCTCCTTCGTCACGACGCCTGAGTATAACGTCAACCCTCCGGCCAAGCAGGTCCGCTCGCAAAAGTGGATGGCTGTGGATGTCACCTTCGATGCAAAGCCCGAAGTGACCGACGAGTTGGTCTTCAATTACTATATCCTTTTCAACAAACGCCTGTTTGTGGGGCAGGTGCATCACGTTTCCATTCTGGAAGGGCGGGATCTTCACTCCGTGGCCTATATGTCGCCGCGGGCGATCGCCCAGATCCTCGGTAAAAAGCAGCTCACGGCTTCCGATCTTGAGAACGTTTCGGTGACCATCACGAAGCCGGGAATTTCGGCTCCGGTCGCCTTGGGGAGTTACAAGCCCTCCAGAGGCGAATGGTGGGGGACGATGAAGCAGGAACAGGGCTATGTGGTGAACAAGAGCGAGACTCCGTTCGCTCCGCTATCCTGGGACTATTACGAAGCACTCAAGCCCGCCGCCTCCTCGCGCTAAGCCGGAATCATGGCATCTGCACAACGCATTCTCAGCCTGAACCTCGGTTCGCAGATGGTCAGGCTGGCCGAGTTCCGGTCTGACAATCGCGGCGGCCTTGTTTTAACTGCGTACCGTACCTCCGAACTGCTCGCGGACCCGGCCACGGACGCCACCCGCGTCAGCCAGACTTCCATCGCCGTTCAGGAGTTGGTTGGCGAGCTGAAGCTTTCGGGAAAGGTTAACTACGCCATCCCGGCGCAGTCGGTTTTCACCCGTTTCGTCAAGCTCCCTTCCGTCGGTGAAGAGAAGGTGGAGCAGATCGTCGAGTTCGAAGCCCAGCAGAACGTCCCGTTCCCGATCAATGAGGTCGTCTGGGATTACCAGCTGGTTTCCTCCAGCGATCCCGGCAAGCTGGAGGTCGTCCTCGTGGCGATCAAGTCGGATCTTCTTGAGGAACTCAACGTCGCGGTGGAAGGCTCCGGGCGTCTCAAGACGAACGTGGTCGATGTGGCCCCGATGGCCCTTTTCAACGCCTTCCGCTACAACTACAGCGACATTTCCGGTTGTTCGTTGCTTGTCGATATCGGAGCGCGCACCACGAACCTGATCTTCATCGAATCGAAGAAGATTTTCACGCGCTCCATCCCGATTGGCGGCAACACGATCACCGCCGCCATCGCGAAGGACTTCAACGAGCCGTTCTCCGCCGCCGAAGAGCGCAAGAAGCGGCAGGGTTTCGTCAGTCTCGGCGGGGCCTATGCTGATCCCGACGATCCTGAGGTCGCCCGCATTTCGAAAGTCGTCCGCAACACGATGACCCGTTTGCATGCGGAAATTTCGCGCTCCATCTCCTTCTACCGCTCCCAGCAGGGCGGCAGCCAGCCGGAGCGGGTTCTCCTCTGCGGCGGTGCCGTGGGGATGCCGTACATGCGCGAGTTCTTCAGTGAGAAGCTCGCGCTGCCGATCGAGTTTTTCAATCCGCTCAAGAATGTTGCGGTGGGTGGGAATATCGACTCCGCCGCCATTGGCCGGGACGCCCACTTGCTGGGTGAACTGGTGGGAATTGCCCTTCGCAGCAGCAGCGAATGCCCGATGGAATTGAGCCTGCGGCCTGCAAGCGTGGTGGCTTCGCAGGAACTCTCCGCCCGGACGCCGTATCTTGCGGCGGCGGCGGCCTGCATCCTTGTTGCGCTGGGGGGCTGGTGGTATTACAACCATCAGGCAATCGGCGCTTACCAGAAGGTGCTGGAAGATCTCGGCCCCAAGGTGAATGAACTGACTGCCTTTGAAGGGAAGCTCAAGGCGGCCAGCACCGAAATCAAGGGGCGCCTCGCTTCCGCGGAGCCGCTCCTGAAGGCGGTATCCGAGCGCGAGTATTGGGCGCGGTTGATTGATGACCTGAATGCCAGGCTTCCCTCCCGGTATATCTGGATCACTTCTTTGGAAGTCGGATTGCCTCCGAAAGCCCAAAAGGCGGCTTCGCCGTCTCACCCCTCGCCTCAAAGGGCGGGCGCGTCCGCTACCGCAGCGGCAGCTCCAACCGGGCCGCATTTGATCGTGAAGGGACTTTACCTCGCGAACGATCGAAGGGGCGAGATTGTTGACGAATTTGCCAAGGCGCTCTCCGAATCGCCTTTCTACACCATCGATTTGACCAAAAAGAACGAGTTCAACCCGGTGCGCGGCACCCAGAACGACGCGGATTGGAGCTTCGAATACGTGCTTAATCTCCCCCTGAAACAGCCGATTGCCCAATGAGTGCCGCCCCCAAGAATATTCTCATCGGTATCGGCGCTGTATTCGTCATCGGGTGCGGCGGATTAGGATATCTGATCTCCTCCACCGGCTCCCAACTAGCGGATCTGCGCCAGACCTACGAGACGGAATCCGGTAAGTACAACCGCCTTCGCGGCCTGCCGCTTTATCCGAGCGCAGCCAACCTGAAGCTCCTCGACGAGCAGAAGGAAGTCGCCATTCAAGCGGCGGAATCGCTTCGCAAAAAGCTGGAACCGATGGTGGTTCCGCTTGAGGAGATCACCCCGGAGCAATTCCAGGACAAGCTGCGCGCGTCGGTTTCGGCGCTGGTTTCCCACGCCCAAGAGGTGGGAGTTGCCCTTCCCGAAAAGTTCTACCTCGGCTTCGACCAATACCAAAGCCAGCCGCCCAAGGCGGAAGCCGCGGCCCCGCTCTGGCGGCAGCTCAAGGCGATGGAGTTCGTGGTCACGACGCTGATCGACAGCAAGGTGGACGCGGTGACCGCCATCGAGCGCACGCCGCTGCCCGAAGAAGCCAGCAGCAAGCCGCAGCCTCAGCAGCTGGTCGCGGCATTCCCGTTCAAGATCGGTTTCACCGCCGATCAACCCAATTTCCGCAAAGGTTTTAACGAAATCGTGCGGAACAACCGGCAGTTCTTCATCACTCGTTCGCTCGTCGTCAAGAACAGCAACGAAAAGACGACTCCCAAGGCACAGGCGGACCCGAATCCTGCCGGAGCGGAAGGGGAGGAGAAGAAAGAGGCCAACCTCGCGTACATCGTCGGCACGGAGAAGGTCAACGTCTCGCTCGGCCTGGAGATGGTGGTGTTCGCTAACGCATTTCCGAAATAGAGATGGACTGGATCAAAACTCACTACGACCGCGTTGTTCTCCTGGTGGCGGCGGTGGCGCTCGTCGCCTGCTCGGCGCTGCTGATCTCGAAGGTCAACGGCTTCCCTGCTTCGTTCTCTGCGGTTGAGCAAAAGATCAAAGCTGGAGACAAGGTGGAGCCCGCCGACGTGTCCGCTTTGAAGAGGGCGATGGACCGCGTGGATAATGCCGCAACCTGGCAGGCGTCACACCCTGGCTCGCTCTTCGTCTCCCGTCGTTATCTGGTGGTGGATGGCAAGCTCAAGGACCCGACGGAAGATGGCGAAATGCTTCATCCCCCGGTTCCGAACAAGTGGCTGCAAGGGTACGACCTCGATATCCTGAACGCCAACATCCTGAACGAAGACCCGGACAAGGACGGCTTCACGGTTCTTGACGAGTTCGAGGCCGGATCGAACCCCATCGACAAGGCTTCCCGCCCTGCTTTCAGCACGAAGCTCCGCCTCAAACGGTACATCCGCCGGCCTTTCCGGCTCTTGTTTGCGGCGTACGACGAGGATAGTTATCAGATCAATACGCTTGACCTCAGGCAGCCGAGCCAATTCCTCAAGCTTGGGGAACCGATTCTGGGCACCAAGTTCAAGGTGCTGAAGTTCGAAAAGAAGACCGAATACAACCCCGCGACGGAGATGGAGAAGGATGTTTCGGAGTTGACCATTCAGCATGTCGAAACCCAGGAGAACGTCGTCCTGGTGCTTCGCAAGGAGGTGGATTCGCCGGACTCCTTCGCGCTATTCCACTTCCTGATCGACGGCTCGGAGTTCAGTGTCAAGAAGGGCCAGAAGTTCGCCCTCAAAGTCGAACCGAAGGTTGAGTACAAACTCATTGACATCAGTGAAGCCGAAGCCGTAATAACGAACATCGGTACAGATGAGCGAATCAAAGTTCCCCGCTTCAATCCTCAAGGTCGATGATGGTCGATGATTTCGGATACCGGTCTCTGACAGCGACCTTTGACAACGACGCAGGTGAAAGGAGTCAGGCAGGGTAACAGACGCACTTTCGGAATCCACCGAACCCGCCGACTTTTTGAGTCCGAGCCGAATTGGACTCGATTTCTGAGTCGACAAAAGTACCGAAGACTGAGAAAAGAACCGCCGATTGAGCTCGATCCTGACTGAACGATCCGAACGATCCAAACGATAGAACGCCCCCCGAACGAATCGTAGCAGTAAGGCGGCTCGCGCGCAGAAAAAACAGTTCAAGATAGCACGCAACGTCAACCCCAGACTCCCCTCTGAACAATGCCCCTCGGGGCACATGCCACCCCAGCAATCCCTCCCAGAAACGGTCAACCGGCCCTGCTTCGAAAATAGCCGCCTGACAGGGCGCTCGAACAGAGAGCTGGCAAGACCAACCCATTCTCGATAATACCCCCGTAAACACTGCAACTATGATTAAGCCCCCTCTGGTCACGTTTTGTTCAATTCTCGGCCTTTTTACCGTGGCCCCCACGTTTGCGGGATCGGTAGGCTCCCCCGCTCCGCGTTCCGTGCAGGGCGTCGCGGAACGCGAAATCGTCCGCAGGCAGGAAGCGGTGGGGCGCGCGCAGACAGCGATTGAAACCGGCAACAAGGCCCGGAAAGCCAGAGACTACGAGGTCGCGGTTCAGCAGTACCGTCTCGCGGTCGATCTCCTGCCTGAGAGCCAGAGCACCCACCAGCTCCGTAGCCAGGCCCTCAAGCTCTTCTGTGACGCCAGCGTGAAACTCGCCGAACAGCGGATTAGCGAAGGGCGTTACAAAGACGCAGAAACCATCGCGAAAACGGTTCTCGAAGATCGCTATAATCCCGCTTGCCGGGACGCCATCGAATTGCTGGCGCACCTCGAGCAGCCCGATTACTACAACAAGACGATCACGCCGAAGCACCACGCCAACGTCGAACAGGTGCGTCAGTTGCTCGTTGAGGCAAAGGGCTTCTATGACACCGGTCGCTACGACAAGGCTTACCAGCGTTACGACCAGGTCCTCAACATCGACCCCTATAACTCCACGGCCCGCAAGGGACAGGAGCAGGTCAACAAGGCCCGCCAAGACTACGCGATCGACGCCTATAACGAAACCCGTTCGGAGCTTCTCTGGAAGGTGCAGAAGTCATGGGAGATCCAGCCGCGTAAGTACGGCACCGGCCCCGTCGCGATCTGGGAGACTGGCGCGCAGAGCCAGAACAATACCGCCCAGATCACGGCCAAGTTGAACCGGATTATCATCCCGCGCGTGGAGTTCCGCGACGCCACGGTTCCCGAAGCAATCGAGTTCCTCAAGAAGAAGAGCCGCGAGCTCGACGTCAACGAGCCGAATGCGGATCGTAAGGGCGTCAATATCGTCCTTCAGCTTGACAACCCAGGCGGATTTGGAGCTCCGGCTCCTGCCCATGCGCCTGCAGAAGCTGCCATTCCCGGGCTCGATCCCGCGCCCGCCGGGGATGCCAGTCTGCCGCCCGCTGCTCCTGCGATCAATCCGAACGAAACCCGGATCACTCTTTCGCTAAGCAACGTTCCGCTCGCCGAAGTGCTTCGGTACATCACGCAGCTCGCCGGGATGAAGGTGAAGATCGATCCGTACGCCGTGGCGATCGTGCCGGTGACGGTGATTACCGACACCTTGCTAACCAAGGAGTACAAAGTCCCGCCGGGCTTCCTGACCAATGCGCCGGTTGGCGACCAAGCCGGACCATCTCCGACGCTCGGCCAAGGTGATAAGAATACGATCGGCCGGCGCCTCCAGGCGAAGGAATACTTCGAGAGCCACGGCGTCCAGTTCCCTCCGGGAGCCAGCGCCACGTTCGTCGCCAGCAGCAGCCGCCTTCTCGTCCGCAACACGCAGGATCAACTTGATCTGATCGACACGATTGTCGAGGCGATCGCGCAGGCGGTTCCCTCACAGGTGGAGATCGAGGCGAAGTTTGTCGAGATTACACAGAACAACCTCAAGGAACTCAGCTTCGACTGGCTCCTCGGCAACTTCAATTTCAGCAGAAGTGTTGAAGGAGCTGGCGGCACCTCGGGTGTCGGAAACACAATTGACGCTGCAAATTTCCCGTTTCTTGACAACAATGGCAACCCGATTGGTGGAAACCCGCTTACGGGTGGAAATCGTACCGGCGTGGGTTCTGGAGGTGCAATCAGCGCAAACGCGATCGACGCCCTTCTGTTCCCATCTACCGGTTTGACTTCAGCCGCTCCCGGAATTTTCGGTGTCGCCGGTGTGCTGACCGATCCTCAGTTCCAGTTGGTGATCCGCGCCATGAATCAGAAGAAGGGCGTCGATCTCCTTTCCTCGCCGAGGATCACGACGAAGAGTGGTCAAAGGGCCAAGATCGAAATTATCCGCGAGTTCCGCTACCCGACTGAGTTTAGCCCGCCCCAAATTCCGCAGACGGTGGGTGCCACACAGGGCACTAGCGGTGGGGGGAGTGGTTCGATTCCGGTGACGCCGACCACGCCTACCGCGTTTGAAACCCGCAACACGGGTGTCACGCTAGACGTGGAGCCGGTTGTCGGGCCGGACGGCTCTACCATTGACCTGAATCTGCAGCCTGAGGTAGTGGAGTTCGAGGGTTTCATTAACTACGGCAGCCCGATTTTGACTCCCGAGAATCGGACGCCGTGGCAGGACCTGCTCACCGGTGATATTTTTACCGTCATTACGCCACCTAGCGTCGTCACCCCCAACGTGATCAACCAGCCGATCTTCAGCACCCGGCGCGTGACGACGAGCGTCAGTGTCTGGGATGGCCAGACGGTGGCCCTCGGTGGCCTGATGCGCGAAGACGTGCAGAAGGTGGAGGACAAGGTCCCGATTCTCGGAGACATCCCGCTGGCCGGGCGCCTCTTCCGCTCTTCGGTTGACCAGCACATCAAGCGCAATCTGGTGATCTTTGTCACCGCACGCCTGATCAACCCGGCAGGCGAGCCGCTGAACCACGAGGAAGAGGCGGACGAAGTCATCGAGCCGATGGTTCCGGAGCAGCTCCCCGGTGACGCACCGCTGCCGCTGTTCAGCAAGTAACATTTCAGTCCGATACGCCATCCGGGTCCCAACCCGGATGGCGTTGGGCTGTTAAAACCCGCCTAAATGGACCGCGGCGGGAGAGAGGTTGGATGGAGCGTCGGGGTAGCTTAAAGACCTTCAAACTGACTTAAACGGCAGAAGCAGGCCAACGGCCAGCTCAAAGGAGTCGGAGTTGCCGGGGAGGTTAGGAGAAGTCAAGGAGAGTCGAGACTCTAGCCGATGGTCCGGGAAATCGGCATGGAAAGCCAGGAGCGAACCCGGCAATTCCAGAGATGACGGTTTTTCGCCGAAAAACCATACCGAGAAGCCCAAAAGCCAGAAGCCAGAAGCCATAAGACGCCTGCTGGAGGAATCAAGAAAGGCCGCAAGAGACGACCAAAGTTGACGGGACCGAAGTGGTGACGGTTTAGCCAGATTCCGCCGAAGTCGATCGACTTTGGTTGAACGAAGGGGGCGACTCGCCGGGTCGGTTCGGATCATCCCGGAATTTGCGATTGTGGCTTTTGTGCGGATTAAAGCCTTGGCGAGGGAGGGGCGGAGGAGTAACGGAAGCGATTTTAGTCGGGAGGGCTTTTGAGGTCCGAGGGGGTTGATCCGAGCGCCTGATCCGAGTGATTGCGGATTCGCTTCGGATCGCTGGAAAACGCTAATTATTAGAGGTAATCAGAGCCAATCGAAAGGGGAAGCGTGCCTGTTCTTGGCATCACAGGCGGTATTGCGACCGGGAAGTCATCGTTTACACGATGTCTCACCCCGTTCTTGGGTGCATCTTCGTTTGACGCCGACGCGACGGCTCGCGATTTGCTGGCGAACGACCCGCAGGTACTAAACCAGGTCCGCCAAAGGTTCGGGGAGGAGTTTGTTGCGGAGAACGGCGTCGATCGGGCCCGGTTGCGCGAACGGGTGTTTGAGAGCGATGCGGATAGAAAACAGCTCGAAGCCATTCTTCACCCGATGATTCGGGAGCGCTGGCTTGCGGAGGCCCGCTCCGCTCGTGAGAGCAAAAAGTGGCTTCTGATCGACATCCCGCTGCTGTTCGAAAACCGGCTGGAATCGGCGTTCGATGCCGTGGTGGTCGTCGCCTGCAGGGCGTCCACGCAGCGGGCGCGAATCGTTTCGGAGCGGGGGCTATCGGCGGAAATGGCCGAGCGCATTATCGCCGCACAAGAGAACCTCGCATCGAAGATCGCCCGGGCTGCCCATGTCGTCTGGAGCGATGCGCCGGAAGCGAGGCTTGGAGAGCAGGCGCAACTTTTGGCTGAATACCTTCAAAAACGTTTTTGCGAAACCTTGTGAGGAACCGTTATGGATCAAAATCCGGATCAGAACCCCGCTTTTGAAAAGCCGACCTCCGCCCCTTCCAACCAAGGAGCGGCCCAGGAGATGGCGGTACCGCGCCCGCAACTTCCCGCAAAGGTTCACCTCGACGAGTTGCACGCCATGACCCACGCCGCGCTGGTTGAGCGGGCGGGCGAACTTCGATTAAGGGTGAACCCGGATCGGAGCAGCCACCAGATTGTTTTCGATCTGTTAAAGTTTTACGGAAGCCGCGGTGTCGAATTGCTGGCGGAGGGGGTGATCGAGGTTACCAATGACAACCAGGCGCATCTGCGTTGGCCGCGGTTCAGTTTCAAGCCGTTCCCGGAAGACGTTTTCATCCCGCGCGGCGTCATGCAACGCTATGGCTTGCAGCAGGGGCACCTTGTTTCGGCACGAATCCGGCCTCCCCGTGAGAACAAGGAACGCGGAATGGTGCTGGACCAGGTCCTCACCATTGAAGGGATTCCGGCAGACCGCTGGCACGAACCCAAGGCGTTCGATCACCTGACTCCGCTCTTTCCCAAGGAGCGCATCATCCTCGAAAACAACGTGACACGTTCGCTGAGCGGGCGTGCCGTCGACCTGATCACCCCTCTCGGCCGTGGGCAGCGCGCATTGATCGTCGCGCCCCCCCGGGGTGGCAAAACGATGATGATGAAGGACATGGCGCGGGCGATCCGGGCGAGCTCGCCGGAGACGCACGTCATTTTGCTGCTCATCGACGAACGGCCGGAGGAAGTCACTGACTTCAAGAGGGATGTCGACGCGGATATCTTCTCCTCCACCTTCGACGAAAACGCCCAGCGCCATACGCAGGTGGCGGAAATCGTCATCGAACGGGCCAAGCGCCTGGTGGAACTCGGCCGCCACGTGGTTATCATGCTCGACAGCATCACGCGCCTTGCCCGGGGGTATAACAACATGATGCCGAGCAAGGGACGCATCATGTCCGGCGGCGTCGATGCCAAGGCCCTCCTGAAGCCTAAAAAGTTTTTTGGAGCCGCGAGAAACGTCGAGGAAGGCGGAAGCCTCACCATCATCGCCACGGCTCTTGTGGACACCAATAGCCGCATGGACGAGGTGATCTTTGAGGAGTTCAAGGGCACCGGCAACATGGAGTTGCACCTTGCCCGGGAGCTTCTGGAGAAGCGCATTTACCCCGCCATTCACATCCTCAACTCCGGAACGCGGCGCGACGACCTCCTTTATCACCCCGATGAGTTCGCGCGGGTCAACATGCTGCGGAAACAGCTCGCGCAGCTTCCACCCATCGAGGCGATGGAACTGCTGGTCCGCCAGCTGAGGGCCACAAAGACCAATGCGGAACTTCTCTTGATGGGACTCCGTTCTTCCTGAATCTTTTGTACCGGTGATCAGCACTTCCGAATCCCTGGCCGAATTCCTAGAACCGCTGCGACACGCGACCCGCGTTTCGCTCGATACCGAGGCAGACAGCCTTCATTGCTATTTTGAAAAACTCTGCCTGATCCAGATCAGCATTCCGGGGCATGATGTCCTGATCGACCCGCTGGCGGATGTCTCGCTGGAGCCGCTTTTTGCGGAACTCCAGCGGCACGAGGTCATCCTTCAAGGGCTGGATTACGATTTGCGCCTTCTACGGCGAGCCGGAATGGAGGAAATCGGGGGCGTTTTCGACACGATGATCGCCGCCCGGCTGACCGGCATCCAGGAGTTCAGCCTCGCGGCTTTGCTGGAAAGGCATTTCGGGATCGTTCTAGCAAAGGGTTCCCAAAAAGCCAACTGGGCCAAACGGCCGCTCTCTCCCAAAATGGAGGAGTACGCCCGCAATGACACCCGCCACCTGCTGCCGCTTGCGGAGAAATTGGAGGAGGATCTCGTCCGCCTCGGTCGGCGCGAATGGTTCCTCCAGTCGTGCGACAAGGCGATTGCCGCGACCCGGATTAACCGTGAGCGGGACCTTGATTCCGCCTGGCGCATCACGGGAAGCGGAGACCTCCGGGGGCGGGCCGCGGCGGTCATGCGCGGCCTCTGGATGTGGCGCGACGAGGAGGCCCGGAAAGTGGACCGGCCGTCTTTCCACATTCTCCGGAACGATCTTCTGATTGACTCCGCAAAACGTTTCGCGGCGGGGGAGCGGGTCCATATCGCCCATCTTTCCGGCGGTCGGCTGAAGCGGTTTTTCGCGGCTGCGGAGGCGGCG
>Ga0180217_1003032_pt1 | contig 14578 bp, 15 predicted proteins | sample eDN3rd37CBELigOP_FD_128521 | JGI IMG/M metagenome (GOLD analysis project Ga0180217, IMG submission 128521) | Enriched Organic Plus compost microbial communities from Emeryville, California, USA - eDNA 3rd pass 37_C BE-Lig OP (version 2) (version 2) ... | reverse complement strand
GCGTGGAGAACCTCGTCGGCGCCGAGCCGGTGCTCATCGAGGGTCTCGACGTCAAGCCGGGCGCGACCGTCTCGATCTACTTCCAGTCCGGTGACGGTGAGGGCGCGAGCATCGCGATCCCCGTCCTCAACGGCGAGCTCGAGCACCTGGGCGAGCTGGTCCCCTGACCTGACGCCTCGGACGGAGGGCGGCACCCGGTCGGGTGCCGCCCTCCGTCGTCTCAGGCCTCGAACCGGTACCCGAGACCGCGGACCGTGACGAGCATCTCCGGGTCCTTCGGCGTGCGCTCGATACGGGAGCGGATCCGCTTGATGTGCACGTCCAGCGTCTTCGTGTCGCCGAAGTAGTCGGCGCCCCACACCCGGTCGATGAGCTGGCCACGCGTGAGTACGCGGCCGGCGTTGCGCATGAGCAGCTCCAGCAGCTCGAACTCCTTCAGCGGCATGGCGATCTCCTGGCCGTCCACCGCGACGGTGTGGCGGTCGACGTCCAGGGTCACGCGGCCGCCGGTGAGCACCCGCTCCCCCGCGTCGTCCTCGTCGGGCTGCTCGTAGCGGCGCAGCACCGCCCGCATCCGTGCCAGCAGTTCCCGGGTCGAGTAGGGCTTGGTGACGTAATCGTCCGCGCCGAGCTCGAGTCCGACGACGATGTCGACCTCGCTGTCCTTCGCGGTGAGCATGATGATCGGCACGGTCGATTCGGCGCGCAGCCGCCGGCACACCTCGGTGCCGGGGAGGCCGGGCAGCATGAGATCCAGCAGCACGATGTCGGCGCCGTGCCGCTGGAAGGCGCTCAGCGCCGCCGAACCGTCCTCGGTGATCTCCACCTCGTAGCCCTCGCGGCGCAGCAGGTACGCCAGCGGCTCGGCCAGGTCGGCCTCGTCCTCGACGATCAGCACGCGGGTCATGCGGATGCCCCGGTCTGACGGGGGCGGACGGATGCGGTCGACACGCGGTTCCCCTTGTCCTTCGACACCTTGTCCTTCGTCTTCTTCTTGCGCTTCTGCTTCGGCTTCTTCTTGCCGCCCCTCCCGGCCGGGTCGGCCAGCGGCAGCCGGATGGTGAAGGTCGAGCCGCGGCCGGGCCGGGACCAGACCTCGACCTCGCCGCCGTGGCGGTCCACCGCATGCTTGACGATGGACAGGCCGAGGCCCGTGCCGCCGGTGCGGCGGGAGCGGGCGTGGTCGGCGCGGTAGAAGCGTTCGAAGATCCGCTCCTGCTCCGCGACCGGGATGCCGGGTCCGTGGTCGGTGACGGCGATCTCGACCGCGTCCTTGACGCGCTTGACCCCGATGCCGACCTGGGCGCCCGCCGGCGAGTACGCGACCGCGTTCGCGACGAGGTTCCCCACCGCGTCGCCGAGGATCCGCGGGTCCCCGAGCACGTGCAGACCCTCCGCGTCGCCTCGGGCGAGCGAGATCCCTGCTGCGGCGGCGGTGGTCTCGTGCGCGGCCACGACCTCGGCGAGCAGATCGTCGACCGCGAGCCGCCGCATCCGCAGCGCCTCATCGGCGCCCTGCAGCCGCGACAGGTGCATGACCCGGTCGGTGAGCCCCGCCAGCCGCGTCGCCTCGGCGGACATGCGGCTCGCGAAGGCGCGCACCTGTGCCGGGTCGTCGGCCGCGGCCTCGATCGCCTCCGCGAGGAGGGAGATCGCACCGACGGGGGTCTTCAGTTCGTGGCTGGTGTTGGCGACGAAGTCCCGCCGCATCCGCTCGATCCGCTCACGCTCCGTGATGTCGCGCAGGACGACGAGCACGAGTCGGTCCGTGACGGTCGCGGCGCGCGCCGACACGCTGCTCTGCTCACCCGGTCCGTCGGCGCGTCGCAGCACCAGCGACGCCGTCGCCGAGCCGCCGGCGCGGGCGTCGCGGACGAGGCCGCGCACCTGGTCGTCGGCGATCGTGGAGCCCTCGTGCAGTCCGAACGCCGCGGCGGCCGGGGACGCCGCGCGCACCGTCCCGGAGAGGTCCACCGCCGCTGCGGGATCCTCCATCGCCCGCAGCACCTCGCGGACACCGTCCGGCGGTGCGGGCGAGGCGTCCGCGCGCTGCCGCGCCTGCACGCGCAGGGAGACGGCGACGAGCGCGGTGACACCGCCGCCGATGACGATGCCCGCGAGCAGTTCGAGCAACGCGAGCTGCGCCGGATCCATGCCCTCAGCGTATGCGGCCGCGCGACCCGCCGGGTGCCGTTCCGGCCCGCGCGGCATACTGTTCACCGAGGCGGCACCATCCGTTCACCTTCGGCGGCGATGATCGTCGAGGCCGTGTGCCGTGCCGTCGACCCGGAGGTCCGTTTCCCCATGCGTGAGGTGTTCCAGCAGTCCCTGGACGAGGTGCGGGTGCGCCTGGTCGAGATCGCCGAGCTCGTCGAGGAGGCGATGACCAAGGCGACGCGCGCCTTCGGCACGAGCGACGTGGCCCTCGCAGAGGAGGTCATCGAGAACGACCCGGTGATCGACGACAAGGCGGTCGAGCTGGACGAGCTGGCGATCGACATCCTCGCCCGGCAGCAGCCGGTCGCGAGCGACCTGCGCACCGTCGTCTCGGCGCTGCGGATCAGCGCGTCGCTGGAGCGGATGGGCGACATCGCGGAGCACATCGCCCAGCTGACCCGGATGCGGTTCCCCGACCGCGCCATCCCGAAGGGCCTCAAGGGCACGTTCACGAAGATGGGCGAGATCGACGTCGCCCTCGCCGGCAAGCTCGCCGAGCTGCTGCGTACGCGCGACCTGGAACTCGCGGAGGAGATCCGCAACGAGGACGACAAGCTCGACGAACTGCACTTCAGCGTGTTCGAGAAGGTGCTCAGCGACTCCTGGCAGGGCGAGGCGTCGGCCACCGTCGACGCGACGCTCGCCAGCCGGTACCACGAGCGGTTCGGCGACCACGCCGTCTCGGTCGCGAAGAAGATCGTCTACCTCGCCACCGGCGACTGGGCCGGCGCCGAGGACTGACCGTTCACAACTCAGGCAGAACCGGGCCGCAGGCGCCCGCCGGGGCCTGTACCGGCCGAACTGCCTGAGTTGTGGACGGCGGGAACGACGAAGGGGGCGGATGCCGCAGCATCCGCCCCCTTCGTCGTGCGGGTTACTTCTTGCCCTGCGAAGCGACCGCAGCGGCGCCGGCGGCGGCGGCCTCCGGGTCGAGGTACTCGCCCGGGCCGAGGGGCTGCATGTCCTCGTCGAGGCGGTAGACCAGCGGGATGCCGGTAGGGATGTTCAGCTCGGCGATGTCGTCGTCGCTGATGCCCTCGAGGTGCTTCACCAGGCCGCGCAGCGAGTTGCCGTGCGCGGTGACGAGGACGGTCTTGCCGCCCTGCAGGTCGGGGACGATCTCCCCCTCCCAGTACGGCAGCAGCCGGTCGATGACGAGCTTCAGCGACTCGGTGCGCGGCACCTCGCCGTCGATGTCGGCGTAGCGCGGGTCGTTCACCTGGCTGAACTCGGAGTCGTCGGCGAGGTCCGGCGGCGGCACGTCGAACGAGCGACGCCACAGCTTGAACTGCTCCGGCCCGTACTGTTCGAGGGTCTCGGCCTTGTCCTTGCCCTGCAGCGCGCCGTAGTGGCGCTCGTTGAGGCGCCACGAGCGCTTGACCGGGATCCACAGGCGGTCGGCGGCGTCGAGCGCGATGTTCGAGGTCTGGATCGCGCGCGAGAGCAGCGAGGTGTGGACCACGTCGGGGAGGATCCCCGTCTCGGCCATGAGCTCGCCGCCGCGGGCGGCCTCGGCCTTGCCCTGGTCGGTCAGGCGCACGTCCACCCAGCCGGTGAAGAGGTTCAGTTCGTTCCACTGGCTCTGGCCGTGGCGCAGCAGGATGAGGGTACGGGGAGCGGTCATGCCCCAATCCTATCGAGGCGGACGTTCAGGCCGGCTTTGGCATCATTGCCTGGTGCCTGCCCCCACCGCCCCCATCGGACGCGCCACGCGCGGGACGACGGGGACCAACCGGTTGCGGCGGGTGGACCGGTGGATCGCGCGGCATCCGGTGCTGCGCTCGGCGGGCGCGGATCCGCTCGTCGTCGACCTCGGGTTCGGTGCCAGCGGGGTGACCGCGTTCGAGCTGGAGGCGCGGCTGCGGGCCGCGCGCGCGGACGTCGAAGTACTGGGGCTGGAGATCGACCCGGCCCGGGTGGCGACCGCGCGCACGCAGCTCGAGGGCATCCGCGAGGGCAGCTCGCACTTCCGCCGGGACGCGCGCGTCTCGTTCGCGACCGGCGGCTTCGAGGTGCCGGCCCCGCGGCGGCCGCGGATCATCCGCGCCATGAACGTGCTGCGCCAGTACGACGAGGCCGACGTGCCGGGCGCCTGGGCGCGGATGGCGGGCCGGCTGGAGCGCGGCGGCATGCTCGTGGAGGGCACCTGCAACGAGGTCGGCCGGGTGGCGACCTGGGTCGCGGTGAACGCGCAGGCGGTGCCGGAGACCTTCACCGTGGCGCTGCACCTGGGTGCCCTGGAGGCACCCTCGGTGGCCGCGGAGCGCCTGCCGAAGGCGCTCATCCACCGGAACGTGCCGGGCGAGCGGGTGCACGACTTCCTCGGCGCCCTCGACCGGGAGTGGGATCGCGCCGCCCCGCACTCCGCGTTCGGTCCGGTGCAGCGTTGGCGCGCGGCGATGCAGGGGATGACGGATGCGGGCTGGCCGCTGCGCGCGCACGCCCGCTGGCGGCTCGGCGAGGTCACCGTGCCCTGGACCGCGGTCGCGCCCGCGGCCTGAGCGTCAGCTGCGGCGGGAGAGCCGGGTGAGGCGCGGGACGGATGCGGTGGCACCCGCATCCGGAGCCACGATCGTCTGCGGCGCCGCGGCGAGTTCCAGGCCCGCCGTCTCGACGCGGTAGTCGCCGGCGACCGGGGCGGTGCGCTTGACGAGCGCGAGCGCGATCGGACCGTCCTCGTGGTGGCGGGCGGCGGAGGTGATCGCACCGACGGGTTTGCCGTCCACGAGCACGACGTCGCCGCGGGACGGGAGCACCGCGTCGCTGCCGTCCAGGTGCAACGCGACGAGTCGACGCGGCGGGTGCCCGAGGTTGTGCACCTTCGCGACGGTCTCCTGCCCGCGGTAGCAGCCCTTGTCCAGGTGCACCGCGGTGCGCAGCCAGTCGGCCTCGTGCGGGATGAGCCGCTCGTCGACCTCGGCCGACCAGCGGGGGCGCCACGCGGCGATCCGCAGTGCGTCGGCCGCGAGCGAGCCGGCGAGGGCCCGCTCGCCTCGGATCGCGGCCTCGACGACGGCGCGGGCGTCGGCCGCGGCGACGAGCACCTCGTTCCAGCGGCGGTCCTCACCGGGATGCGGCGAGACGGCGGCGTAGGTCGTACCGCCGAGTCCGATCTCGGGCCACGGATCGCGCCAGACGAGCGGCACGCCCGCGGGCGCTGCGGCGGGCAGTGCGGCGACCGCCCCATCGGCCGCACCGAAGACCACGAGCTCGTCGGCGGCGCGGGGGTCGACGCGCAGGCGGAACCGCATCCGCAGCAGCCAGGCGAGCAGCGGCTCGGCGTCGGCCCGGTCGACGATGAGCCAGGTGGTCTCACCGTCGTCGAACACCGCGGCGGCGTGCTCGACGCGGCCCTGCGGGTCGAGGATGAGCAGTTCCGTGGATGCGCCGGGCTCGAGCGTCTTCAACGACTGGGTGGAGACGGAGTCCAGCCAGGAGCGGCGGTCCTCGCCGGAGACCGCGAGCACGGCACGGTCCAGGAGCGGTGCGACCGCGGTGCCGGCGGCGAGCGCACGCTGTTCGGCGAACGGGTTGCCGAGGTGGAGGAGCGCACCGTCGTCATCGGTGACGGCGCCGGGCAGGCCGTCGAACAGCTCGGGCATCACTGCACCTTCTCGAGGCGGGCGGAGGCGTGTGAGGCGAGTTCGCTGTCGAACGCGGCGATGTCCCATGCCCACAGCAGGTGGCCCTCGACGAGGCCGTACAGGCGGGTCGCCGCGGCGTAGGGCTTGCCGCCGGGTGCGCGGACGACCGCATCCGTCGCGAGATCGATGCGCGGGCCGCGCACCTGGCCGAGGTACAGCTCGCTCAGCCCGTCGGCGTGCACGATCGCCGCTTGGAGCTCGAACGCGCCCTCCGCGGTGCGCAGGGTCTCCACGTCGTCCGCGGTGCGCGGGGCGCCGTCGGTGACGGCGGGCAGCAGCCCCGGGCCGGGGTCGGTGTCGAGCGCGGGACGCAGCAACCGCCAGAACCCCACTTCGGAGACGAGCGTGCGAGGGGTCTCACCGTCCAGCAGCGTCGCTGTGGCGGCGTAGTTCAGGGCACCGCTGCCGTCGTCGCTGAAGCTGACGCGGTGCGAGAACTCACCGGTGAACCGGTGGCCGTCGGCGGTCTCGTAGTCGATGACGCCGGTGCCCTCCCAGACTCCGAGGAGCCAGGAGAGCGGGACGAGGTCTGCGGGCAGATCGGTCGGAAGCTCGATCACGGCCCGGCCCGTCAGCGCTGGCCGCGGTACAGGTTCTTGAGCACCACGCCCGAGACGAAGACGATGGCCAGCGAGGCGAGCCCCAGCAGACCCACGAAGAAGAGTTCGAGCGCAAGGAGGTCCATGGGCACCATGTTATCCCCGCGCGCGGGTCACGCGATGCGCAGGACCGTGGTGAGGGCTGCGACGGCCGTGATCAGCCCGAGGATGAGGAGCGAACCGACGACGGTGAGCGCGATCCGCTGGATGAACCGCTGCGGACGCCCGTAGGCGAGCTGCACGACGAACGCGGCGACGAAGGCGAGGCCGAGCACGACCGTCACCCAGGCGATCTGCCACGCCGCCGGCACGAAGAACACGACCGCGAGTCCGGCGACCGCGGTCCCGATCCAGACACCGACGATGCCGCCCAGCGGTCGGCGGGGCACGAGTTCGGGTGCGCTCATGCCACCATTGTCGCCCATCGGCGCCCGAACGCACCGCCATCCGGATGCGGCGCGCAATCAGTGACGCCGCAGTGACCCTAAGATAAAGCCCGACACGGTGACCCGTACCGGGAGGACCCATTTGGCTCAGCTACTCGTCATGAGTTCGGCACCAGCCGGGTCTTCCGCGCTGCCGTCGCTCGAGCTGCTGAGCCACCGCGTCCGGCAGATCCCGGCGGAGGCCGCGCAGCTGGTCAACGCCCCCAGTGCCGATGTCGTCTTCGTCGACGCCCGTCAGGACCTCGTCGGCGCGAAGTCGCTGTGCAAGATCCTCACCACGACCGGCACCGAGGCCCCGCTCATCCTCATCGTCACCGAGGGCGGTCTCACCGCCGTCTCCCCCGACTGGGGCATCGACGACGTCATCCTCACCTCGGCCGGCCCCGCGGAGGTCGACGCCCGCATCCGCCTCGCGATCGGCCGCATGTCGAAGGAGCAGGTCTCCTCCCGCATCCAGACCTCCGGGATCACGATCGACGAGTCCTCCTACTCGGCGAAGGTGCACGGCCGCCCGTTGGACCTCACTTACAAGGAGTTCCAGCTGCTGCACTTCTTCGCGACGCACCCCTCCCGGGTGTTCACCCGCGAGCAGCTGCTCAGCGAGGTGTGGGGCTACGACTACTTCGGCGGCACCCGCACGGTCGATGTCCATGTGCGGCGGCTGCGCGCGAAGCTCGGCGACCTGGAGCAGCTCATCGGCACCGTGCGCAACGTCGGCTACCGCTTCAACGTCTACGAAGACGACCAGGTGCCCCCGCCGAAGGAGCGCCCGGAGTCCTGACCGGCCCCGGGACTTTCCCCGTTCGTCACCCGCTGCTGCAATGATGAGGTGATGATCGAACAGGACGTGCTCGACGCCGGACTCGGCGACGCGGACGACGACGACTTCGACGCGAACGAGGCCCCGGATGCGGAGCTGCCCGACGGGCGGTATCTCGACCGGGAACTGAGCTGGCTCGCCTTCAACCAGCGGGTGCTCGAGCTCGCCGAGGACCCGGCGATGCCGGTGCTGGAGCGGGCGAACTTCCTGGCCATCTTCGGCAGCAACCTCGACGAGTTCTTCATGGTGCGCGTCGCCGGCCTCAAGCGCCGCATCGTCACCGGCCTCGCGGTGCCGAGCAACGTGGGCCGTGCCCCCGCCGACGTGCTCGGTGACATCTCCGAGGCGGCCCACCGGCTGCAGCTGCGGCACGCCGCGGTCTGGCAGCAGCAGGTCAAGCCGGCGCTGGCGGCTGCCGGCGTCGAGGTGGTCGGCTGGGGCGACCTCGACGAGGACGACCGCGAACGGCTGTACGACTACTTCCAGTCGCAGGTGTTCCCGGTGCTCATGCCGCTCGCGGTCGACCCGGCGCACCCGTTCCCCTACATCTCCGGCCTGTCGCTGAACCTGGCCATCCGCATCCGCAACGCCAAGACGGGGCGGCAGGAGTTCGCCCGCCTGAAGGTGCCGCCGATGCTGCCGCGGTTCGTGCAGGTGTCCCGTTCCGGCGAGCGCACGCGGTACATCGCGCTCGAAGACCTCATCTCGAACAACCTCGCCGACCTGTTCCCGGGGATGGAGATCCTCGACCACCACGCGTTCCGCCTCACCCGCAACGAGGACATGGTCATCGAGGAGGATGAGACCGAGAACCTCATCCAGGCGCTGGAGGCCGAGCTCATGCGCCGCCGGTTCGGACCGCCGATCCGGCTCGAGATCACCGACGACATGGACGACCTCACGCTCGACCTGCTCCTGAAGGAGCTGGACATCACCGAGCAGGAGGTCTACCGGCTCCCCGGACCGCTCGACCTGCGGGGCCTGTTCGACCTCGCGAAGATCGACCGGCCGGAACTGAAGTACCCGCCGCACGTGCCGACGACGGCACTCGCGTTCCAGCCCGGCGACAACAACGAGCGCGCCGACGTGTTCGCCTCGATCCGCAAGGGCGACGTGCTCGTGCACCACCCGTACGAGTCGTTCGCGACCAGCGTCCAGGCGTTCCTGGAGCAGGCGGCGAAGGACCCGCACGTGCTCGCCATCAAGCAGACGCTGTACCGCACCAGCGGTGACAGCCCGATCGTGCAGGCGCTCATCGACGCCGCCGAGGCGGGCAAGCAGGTGCTCGCCCTCGTCGAGGTGAAGGCCCGGTTCGACGAGGCGAACAACATCATCTGGGCGCGCAAGCTCGAGAAGGCCGGTGTGCACGTGGTCTACGGCCTGGTCGGGCTGAAGACGCACTGCAAGCTCGCGCTGGTGATCCGCCAGGAGGGCGGCGTGCTGCGCAGCTACTCGCACGTCGGCACCGGCAACTACAACCCGAAGACCAGCCGCATCTACGAGGACTTCGGTCTGTTCACCGCGAACCCCGAGGTGGGTCGCGACCTCACCCGCCTCTTCAACGAGCTGTCCGGCTACGCGATCGAGAAGAAGTTCAAGCGGCTGCTCGTCGCCCCGCTCCACCTGCGGAAGGGTCTCGTCCGGCTCATCGACAAGGAGCGCCGGAACGCGCTGGCCGGCAAGCCCGCCCGCATCCGGATCAAGGTCAACTCGATGGTCGACGAGCAGATCATCGACGCGCTCTACCGGGCGAGCCAGGCCGGCGTGCCGGTGGACGTGTGGGTCCGCGGCATCTGCAGCCTCATGCCCGGCGTCCCCGGGATGAGCGAGAACATCACGGTCCGCTCGATCCTCGGCCGGTACCTGGAGCACTCGCGCATCTTCGCGTTCGCCAACGGCGGCGACCCGATCGTCTACATCGGCAGCGCCGACATGATGCACCGCAACCTCGACCGCCGGGTGGAGGCGCTCGTGCGCATCACCGACCCGGCGCAGATCACCGAACTCAACGACCTGTTCGACTTCGCCATGCGCGACGACACCAGCTCGTGGTGGCTCGGCCGGGACGGGGTGTGGACCCGCCACTACCAGGACGAGGAGGGCCGGCCGCTCGTGGACATCCAGGACGCGACCATGGTGCAGATCCAGCGTCGCCGGCGCCCGCGGGCGGTGCGATGAGCCAGTCCGCCGTCTACGCCGCCGGCGGTGTCCTGTGGCGGGTGGTCGAGGGGAAGCTGCGCATCCTCCTCATCCACCGCACCCGCTACCGCGACGTCACCCTCCCCAAGGGCAAGGTCGACCCGGGCGAGACCCTCGTCGAGACGGCAGTGCGCGAGATCTTCGAGGAGACCGGCATCCGGGTGCGCCTGGGCGTGCCGGTCGGCGTCTCCCGCTACCTGCTCCCCAAGGGCCGTGAGAAGGTCGTGCACTACTGGGCCGCCGAGGCGACCGAGGAGGCCGTGCGCACCTCCGCGTTCGTGCCGAACAAGGAGATCGCCGCGCTCGAGTGGGTCACGCCCAAGAAGGCGCTGAAGCTGCTGAGCTACCCGGTGGACGCGGAGATCGTGGAGCGCTTCCTCGGGTTCGCCGACGATCGGGTGCTCGACACGTTCCCGATCATCGCGTTGCGGCACGCGAAGGCCGTCGCGCGCGACGAATGGGACGGCCCGGATGCGACGCGGCCGCTGACCGAGCGCGGGCTCAAGCAGGCGAAGGCGCTGGTCGGGCCGCTCCGCGCGTACGGGGTGCGGCGCATCGTCTCCAGCGACGCCGTCCGCTGCATCCAGACGGTCACCCCGCTCGCCACCGCCCTCGGGCGCAGCATCCGGGAGACCGAGCTGCTCAGCCAGGACGCGTGGGAGGAGGGTCGCTCCGACCCGCGGACCGTCATCGGCAAGCGCGTGCGGTCGCGCAAGCCGGCGGTCCTGTGCAGCCACGGCCCGGTGCTGCCCGACATCCTCTCCGAGCTGGCGATGGCCACCGGCACGCTCAAGGGCTCCTATCTCGGCAGCGCCTCGAGCCTCGAGGTCGCGGGCTTCTCGGTCGCGCACATCTCACGCACGAATCCCGGGTCCGGGATCGCCGCGATCGAGACGATGCGTCCCAAGGTCTGACGCGTCGCATCGACCGGGCGCGGTCCGCACGGTGAACGGCCGGTGACGGATGCGGGGCGCCACCCCGACCGGACGGATGCCGTTCACCCGCCGTTCACCCGGACACCCCAGGCTGGTCAAGACACGCGGTTAGCGTCATCGCGGGTTCACTCCCGAACCCGCGAACCCTGACCAGTGAAGGACCCGTCCACTGTGAAGACCACCCCCATCGCCCGCCTCGGCGCACTGGCGGCCGTCGCCGCCCTCGCCCTCACCGGCTGCGCCGCGAACGAGACCGGGACCGAGCCCGCCGGCACCACCGCATCCGCCACCGCCCTCTCGGGCACGCTCAACGGCTCGGGTGCGACCTCGCAGCAGGTCGCCGTGCAGTCGTGGACGCAGCTGTTCCAGCAGGCGAACTCCGGCGTCACCGTCAACTACGACCCGCAGGGCTCCGGCACCGGCCGTGAGTCGTTCCAGTCCGGCGCGGTGCGCTTCGCCGGCTCCGACCGGCCGTTCACGCTCGAGGAGATCGAGGCCGGCCCGTTCGAGGCGTGCGCGCCCGGCTCCGACATCGTGGAGCTGCCCGCCTACGTCTCCCCCATCGCGATCATCTTCAACCTCGACGGCGTCGATGCACTGAACCTCGACGCCGCGACCCTCGCAGGGATCTTCGCCGGCACGATCACGAGCTGGGACGACCCGGCGATCGCCGCGACCAACGCCGGTGTCGACCTGCCCGCCGTCGCGATCACCCCGGTGCACCGCTCGGACAAGTCCGGCACCACCGGCAACTTCACCGACTACCTCGCCGCGAACGCCGCCGATGCGTGGACGTACGGTTCGGTCGAGGAATGGCCGATCGACGGCGGCGAGGCGGCGCAGGGCACCTCCGGCGTCGTCAACGCCGTCAAGGGCGGCAACGGCACCATCGGGTACGCCGACTCCTCGCAGGCCGGCGGGCTGAGCTCGGTCGCCGTGCAGGTCGGCGACGAGTTCGTGACCCACTCGGCGGAGGGCGCGGCGATCGCCGTCGACGCCTCGCCGTTCGAGTCCGGCCGCGCCGCGACCGACCTCGCGATCTCGATCGACCGCACCACGACCGCGGCCGGCGCCTACCCGGTCGTCCTGGTCAGCTACCTCATCGGCTGCGCCGAGTACGCGGATGCGGCCGACGCCGAGCTCGTCCGCGGCTTCTTCGAGACCGCCATCAGCCCCGAGGGACAGGATGCCGCCGCGAGCAACGCCGGCAGCGCCCCCATCTCCGACGCCCTCCGCGAGAAGGCCGCTGCGGCGGTCGCCGCGATCGGCTGACCCACCGGGGCGGTGCCGCGAGTCGGCACCGCCCCGCATCCGCCACCCGAGCACCCGAAGAGGAACCCGACCCGAATGACAGCGACCACCGCCACGGCGCCCCGCGCCCGCGCGCCGCGACGCGCGGGCGACATCTGGTTCTCCGGCACCGCGGTGTTCGCGGGGTCGATGATCCTCGTCACCCTCGCCGCGGTCGCGGTCTTCCTCGTCGTCCAGTCGCTGCCGGCGCTCGGCGCCGACAGCGCCACCGCGAGCTTGCTCGCCTCCGACTTCTGGGCCTACGTGTGGCCGCTGCTGTTCGGCACCGTCTGGGCTGCGTTCCTCGCACTCGTCATGGCGGTGCCGCTCTCGCTCGGGGTGGCGCTGTTCATCACGCACTACGCGCCCCGACGCATCGCGCAGGCGCTCGGGTACGTCGTCGACCTGCTCGCCGCCGTGCCCTCGGTCGTGTTCGGCCTGTGGGGCATCCTCGTGCTCGCCCCCGCCGTGCAGCCCGCCTACGCCTGGCTCACCGAGCACGCCGGCTGGTTCCCGCTGTTCAGCGGCCCCGTCTCCGCCACCGGCCGGACCATCCTCACCGCCGCGATCGTGCTCGCGGTCATGGTCGTGCCGATCATCACCGCGATCTGCCGCGAGGTGTTCCTGCAGACCCCGCGCCTGCACGAGGAGGCCGCGCTGGCCCTCGGCGCCACCCGCTGGGAGATGATCCGCATGGCGGTGCTCCCGTTCGGCCGCTCCGGCATCGTCTCCGGCGCCATGCTCGGCCTCGGCCGCGCCCTCGGCGAGACCATGGCCGTCGCGATGGTGCTCTCCACGACCGGCGTCGTCACGCTCGATCTGCTCACCTCGTCGAACCCGTCGACGATCGCCGCGAACATCGCCCTGACCTTCCCCGAGGCGTACGGCACGAACATCAACGTGCTCATCGCGACCGGGCTCATCCTCTTCGTGGTCACCTTCGCCGTCAACGCGCTCGCCCGCTGGATCGTCAGCCGGCGCAAGGACTTCTCGGGAGCGAACTGATGACCCTCACCGCGCCCCGCCCCACCCGCAGCACCCTCGGTGCCGCGCCCACCGGCATCACCGGCGGCCGCCTACCCCGGTGGGCGCCGTGGGCGCTGCTCGCAGCATCCGTCGCCGTGTTCCTGCCGGTGTACGCGGTGTTCGCCGCCATGACCGGCGAGGGGTTCAACGCCGCCGGCTGGCTCATCACCGCGGCCCTGTGCTACCTCGCGCTCATCTTCACCGTCTCGGCCATCATCGAGGGGCGGCGCAAGGCCGTCGACCGGCTCGTCAGCGGCGTCGTCGCCTGCGCGTTCCTGCTCGCCATGGTGCCGCTCGTCTCGGTCGCGTGGACGGTCGTGCAGTACGGCGTCCACCGCTTCGACGCGATGTTCTTCGCCAACTCGATGCGCAACGTCGTCGGCGAGGGCGGCGGCGTCGTCCACGCGATCTGGGGCACCGTGCTCATCACGCTCGCGGCGGCGGCCATCAGCATCCCGATCGGACTCATGACCGCGATCTACCTCGTCGAGTACGGCCGCGGCCGGCTCGCGAAGGCGATCACCTTCCTCGTGGACGTCATGACCGGCATCCCCTCGATCGTCGCCGGCCTGTTCGCGTACGCCCTGTTCGCACTGTTCTTCGGCCCCGGCATCCGACTCGGGTTCATGGGCGCGGTCGCCCTCGCCGTGCTCATGATCCCTGTCGTCGTGCGCTCGAGCGAGGAGATGCTGCGGCTCGTGCCGAACGAGCTGCGCGAGGCGTCGTACGCGCTGGGCGTGCCGAAGTGGCTCACGATCGTGAAGGTCGTGCTCCCCACCGCGATCGCCGGCATCACGACCGGCGTCATGCTGTCGATCTCGCGCGTCATCGGCGAGACCGCGCCGCTGCTCATCACCGCCGGGTTCACCGACTCGCTGAATCTCAACCTGTTCGAGGGGCGGATGCAGACCCTCCCCGTGTTCGTGTACTCGCAGTACGCGAACCAGGGCATCCCACCCGAGGCCTACTGGGACCGGGCGTGGGCGGCGGCGCTCACCCTCATCCTCATCGTCATGCTGCTGAACCTCGTGGCCCGGCTCGTCGCGAAGCTGTTCGCGCCGAAGTCCGGCCGCTGACCCACCCGAGAGAACACCGTGTCCAAGAGCATCGAAGTCAACGACCTCAACGTCTACTACGGCGACTTCCTCGCCGTGGAGGGCGTGTCCCTCGAGATCCGCCCGCGCAGCGTGACCGCGTTCATCGGCCCGTCCGGATGCGGCAAGTCCACGTTCCTGCGCACCCTGAACCGCATGCACGAGGTGATCCCCGGCGCGCGGGTCGAGGGGCAGGTGCTGCTCGACGGCGACGACCTGTACGGTCCGACCGTCGACCCGGTGCTGGTGCGCCGGCAGATCGGCATGGTGTTCCAGCGGCCGAACCCGTTCCCGACGATGTCGATCCG
>Ga0180217_1003030_pt1 | contig 14585 bp, 8 predicted proteins | sample eDN3rd37CBELigOP_FD_128521 | JGI IMG/M metagenome (GOLD analysis project Ga0180217, IMG submission 128521) | Enriched Organic Plus compost microbial communities from Emeryville, California, USA - eDNA 3rd pass 37_C BE-Lig OP (version 2) (version 2) ... | reverse complement strand
TTCATTGACCGGTCGGATCTCAAACGGACCCATCTTCACTCCCGGATGCTTGGACATCAGCGAAATCGCATGGTTCAGGTCGCGGGCTTCCAGCACCAGAATGCCCCCAAGCGATTCCTTGGTTTCGATGAATGGGCCATCGGTGACGTCAATCTGGCCGTTCTTCATCCGCAGCGTGACGGCGTTCTTTGCGACATCGAGCGCGTGCCCGCCGACGTAATGCCCGCTGCGCCGCAGCTCGGCATCGTAAGCCAGGCATTCATCGATCATCCGCTGCATTTCTTCCGGGGGCGTCTGAGCGAGCTTCTCCGGATCGGCGAATCCCATGCAGATGTATTTCATGCGGTTTCTCCTGCGAGCTGTGTCGTAGCGAACTGGCCCCACCCTACACGCCGCGGGGTGGGTTTTCCGAGGTAGTCGAACGGGCCGGCCCCAAATCGACAGCTCCCGGAAAACTTCTCGCAAAAATTTTCCGGCGGGGGGCGGCGGGGGCGGGCGTCGTCGCGGCCCCAACCCCCGGCAAGGCGAGTCCAGGTCAGCCCGCGAGGACTCCCGACCCCTTCCACGTTAAACAACAACGCGGAACAAAACCCGCAGCGAGCCGATCAACGCCGGCGGCCCCCTCGCTGAAACCGCAACCAACCCACTCCACGACGGGTTACGATGCCAACTCCGCGATTCGCCTCCGCAGCAGTCGTTTCTCCGGCTCCTGCCGCGTCAGCTCGAGCGCCTGCTGAAACGCGTCGCGGGCTTCGCTCCGCCGGCCTGCTCGACGCAGCAGCTCCCCGCGAGACGTGTGGAGCGGCGGATAGGCGTCGAGTTCGCCTCGCGACGCAATCCGCTCAATAATCTCCAGCCCCGCCTCCGGCCCGTCGCGCATCGCCACGGCAACCGCCCGGTTCAGCTCGACGACGGGGGACGAGTCGATGCGCAGGAGCGCCGAGTAGAGGAGCACGATCTGGTTCCAATCGGTCTGCTCCGAACTGGCTGCGTCGGCGTGAACGGCTGCGATGGCGGCTTGCAGCGTGTACGCACCGAACCGCCGGGATCGGAGCGCTTGCTCGACGAGCGCTTGCCCCTCGGCGATCAGCTCACGATTCCACTTTGAGCGATCCTGGTCTTCGAGCAGGACGATTTCGCCGGTCGTCGAAACGCGGGCTTCTCGCCGCGATTCGTGCAGCAGCATCAGCGCCAGCAGCCCTTGAACGTCCGGCTCGGGAAGCAAGCCCAGCAGCAGCCGAGCCAGACGAATCGCTTCGGCGGTCAGATCGACCCGCAGCACGGCGTCCCCGTCGGAGGCCCAGTAGCCTTCGTTGAACACCAGATAGATCGTTTTGAGAACCGCGCCGAGTCGCTCGGGCAACTCGCGCTCCGACGGCACCACAAACGGAATGCCCGCTTCGCGAATCCTGGCTTTCGCGCGCACGATCCGCTGGGCCATCGTGGCTTTGGTCGTCAGAAAGGCGCTCGCGATCTGCTCGGTCGTCAGCCCGCAAACTTCCCGAAGCGTCAGCGGCGCCTGCAGCCGAGGATCGATCGCTGGATGGCAGCAGGTGAAGATCAGTCGCAACCGGTCGTCCTCGATTTCGACGGTTGCCCGCGCGGCGTTTTCGTCCGCAAGCCTTTCCAGCCGAGCGGCAATCTCCGGTTGCAGCTCTCGCAGCCGCCCCTGCCGCCGCAACGCTTCAATTGCCTTGAACCGCCCCGTCGAGACGAGCCACGCGCTTGGATTGTCCGGCAGGCCCTGCTGCGGCCACTGGGCAACGGCGGCTGCGTACGCCTCATGCAAGGCGTCGTCGGCCAAATCGAAATCTTCAAGCGCCCGCACCAGCGAAGCAAACACCCGCCGCGACTCGCGCTGATAGTGGTCCTCAATCTGCTTGCGAATCGCAGCCGAAGTGTCGTCCGTCATTGCGATCGCTGGTCCCCGAAGACGCCGTCGCTACCTGTGATGCTTCGCCCAAGCAACTGTCGGCGCGAATCGTTGGGGCTTGGTCCCAATCGGGCACATCACGTAGATCAGGAGCTCAATGTTCGCTGGTTGTCCTACTGATCTCTGTCATGAGCCACCTGAGCTGCTTTCAATTTCCGCGAACTTCTTTCGTCCCTCTTCTTCAGTCAGCGTATCTGATTGTACCGTTTTCTACGCCGCAGCTCCGCGGACGAACTGCTCGCACAGCCCCGCGTAGACGCCGCCGTGGGCGAGGAGTTCGTCGTGCGTGCCCCGTTCGATGATTCGGCCCGCTTCCAGGACGAGGACCTGGTCGGCGTGGCGGATGGTGCTCAGGCGGTGGGCTACGATGAAGCTGGTGCGGCCGGCGAGCAGGCGGTCGAGGGCCCGCTGGATGCGAATTTCGGTCAGCGTGTCGACGCTGCTGGTGGCTTCATCGAGGATCAGGATCCGCGGGTTGGCGAGCATTGCTCGGGCGAAGCAGACGAGTTGCCGCTGGCCGAGCGAGAGTTGGGCGCCCCGTTCGCCGACTTGCGTGTCGAGGCCGCGGGGCAGGCTCTCGATCAGGTCGAGGCAGTCAAGCGAGCGAACCGCTTCGCGCACTTCGTCGTCGGTCGCGCTCGGCCGGCCCATGCGGATGTTTTCGAGCACGGTGCCGGTGAATAGGAAATTCTGCTGCAGGACGATTCCCATCTGGTGATGGAGCGAATCGCCCGTGATGTGCCGCGTGTCGTGGCCGTCGATCAGCACCTGCCCCTGCTGCGGCAAGTAGAACCGCGAAACGAGATTGATGATCGAGCTTTTGCCGCTCCCCGTTTTGCCGACCAGCGCGACGCTCTGCCCCGGCTCAGCGACGAGGTTGATGTCGTGCAGCACGGGGCGATTGGGATCGTAGCCGAACGTCACATTGCGCAGTTCCACTCGCCCTACGATCGGCGGCAGCGGCACGGCGTTGGGCTCGTCCTGCCACTCGGGTGGCTGATCGAGCAATCCGAAGACGCGTTCCGCGCCAGCCATCGCCGTGAGCGCCTGGTTGTACTGGTTCCCCAGGTGCTGGATGGGGCTGAAGAAAATGTTAGCCAGGAAGAAGAACGTGATCAGGTCGTCCACCGGCATGCCGATGCCCGGCGTCAGGACGCGGTAGCCGCCGACCAGCAGCAAGGCTGCGATAAACGCCTGGCTGTTGAGTTCCAGCAGCGGCATCAGCGTCCCTTCCATCCGCGCGGCTTGGACGACGTTGCCGCCGTGCCAATCGAGTAGCTCGCGAAAGCCGGCTGCGTTGGCGTCCTGCCGGACGAAGCCTTGTGTCACGCGCACGCCGTTGACCGACTCGGCCAGCGTCGAAGTAAGTCGCGAAAAACTTTCCTGCGTGGTGCGATAAGCCATCGACAGCTTGCGGCGGAAGTGCCGGTTCAGCAGCCACAGGCCTGGGCTGATGGCCGCGACGATCAGGAACAATGCCCAATCGTAGTAGAGCATCACGAGCGCCGACACGGTCATCTGGCCGACGCCGACGAGCGTGACGAACAGCACGTCCTGCACGCCGATGCGCAGCGCTTCGCAGTCGGACGTGACGCGGCTGATGATGCGGCCGATCTTGGTCGTGTTGTAGAAGCTCAGCGGCATCGCCTGCAGGTGGGCGAAGATCTTGCCCCGCAGGTCGTGAATGACCGCCTCGCCCAGCTCGAGCGCCAGACGCTGGCGGAAGTGAAAAATCACTTGCGTGCTGCCAGCCAGCAGTAGCAAGCCCATCGCGCCGGCGAGTATCGACGAGAACGATCCGCCTCCCATGATCGGCCCGTTGATGACGGCGCCAATCGTCCAGGCGACCAGCGGAAGTTGAATCGCCCGCACGGTGACGCAGAACAACAGAAAGTTCCGCTTCGCCCGATAGGGGCGCATATAGCTCAGCAGGCGTACGATCAGCCGCAGGTCGAGCGGCGCCTTATCGGGTTCCCGCTGCTCCTCCTTGCGGGCCAGCGTAAGCCAATAGTTCGGCCGGCTCGGCTTGGGGTGGTCGGACGGGCCGTTCGCCCCGCCATGCGGCCGATCGGCGCGCACGGCGACCTGGGCGGGTTTGGGGGCAGAAGGGGCGGCCGGCGAAGCGGACATCAAACCACGGCGGGTGCTAGAGAGCGGGGCTCCTACTATTTACGCTCCCCGGGCAGGAGCGAGCAAGGGCGACGGAGGTTCGCTGACGTGGATTTAATGTGCGGGTGTCCCCGTGGCTGAATCCGCGAGAATGCAAGCAAAGGCGTGTACGCTCGCGGGCTACCGAGGCCGGAGCCTCGGGGAGTTTCGTCTTAGGCTGGAGCCTGGGGACGGAGCATTCGGAAGTGGCCCATTCGGGGCGACGGCTGCCCGCAGAAAGTCGCTCTTGACGTATCCCGCCCCCCCTCCTAACTTTCCCGCGCCTGGCAGGCTCTGCGCCCATTTCGTGGACTGCCTGGCACTTGTCTCCAGGACGGAGCTAATCGCGGCATGAAGCCGAACCTACACGATCTGACGCACCGCGTGACTCGCCGCAACTTCTTGGCCCTGGTCGGGATGGCCAGCTTTTCGGGCTGCGCGACGCCCCTTATGCGCGGGCAGTCGCCCGAGCCTGAGACGCCGGCAGCCGAGGAGGAAAAGCGGCTCGAAACGGTCGGCCGCTATACGACTCCCTGGGGCCTGAACTGGGTCAAGCTCGAGTCGATCGCCCTGGTGACGAACCTCGACAACACGGGGAGCGATCCACCGCCGTCGCCGCAGCGGTCTCGGCTGATGGAGGAAATGCAGTCGCACCAGGTCCGCAACGCCGACGAGATTCTGGCCGATCCGCGAAACGCGATGGTCATTGTGCGCGGCTATTTGCCGCCGGGCGTGCAAAAGGGAGACACGTTCGACGTCGAAGTCCGCAATCCCTCGCGCAGCGAAACCACCAGCCTGCGAGGCGGCTGGCTGATGCAAACCCGCCTGCGCCAGATGGAAGTGATGGGCGGCGCGATTCGTACCGGCAGCGTTGAAGCCATCGCTCGCGGCGACCTGATCGTTGACGCCGTTTTCGAAGGGGAAGGCGACAAAATCAAGGAAACCCGCGCTCGCGTTCTCGGCGGCGGCATTTCGGGCGTCTCGCGCAACCTCGGCCTGGCGATCAGCCGCGACGAAAGCTCGATCCGCATCAGCATGCTGATTGCGCAGGCGATCAACGAACGGTTCTTCACCTACGACGCCGGCGTGAAGAAGGGGGCCGCCGAGGCCAAACGCGACAACTTCATCGAGCTGAGCGTTTCGCCTCGCTACAAGCACAATTTGGCTCGCTACTTGCGCGTGATGCGGCAGATCGTGCTCAAGGAAAACACGATTCAAAAGACCGAACGCTTGCAGCAGCTCGAAAAGAAGCTGCTCGAGCCGTCGCTGGCGGCCAACGCCGCGCTGCAGCTCGAAGCCATCGGCAAGCCGGCGATCGACGTGCTGAAAAAGGGGCTTGCCTCGCCCGATCCCGAAGTGCGGTTCTACTCGGCCGAAGCGCTCGGCTATCTCGACCAGGCGGAAGCGGCCATGCCGCTCGCCGAAGCGGCCAAGAACGAGTCAGCCTTCCGCTGGCACGCTCTGACAGCGCTCACGGCGATGGATCACGTCGCGGCGTATGACGCACTGGTCGAACTGCTGCACGTGAAGAGCGTCGAGACTCGCTACGGCGCCTTCCGGGCGCTGCGCACGCGAAATCCCAAGGATCCGATCACGCGTGGCGAGGTGCTCGACACCAAGTTCTGCTATCACGTGCTCAGCACGACCGGCGAACCGCTGATCCACATCACGCGAAGCAAGCGGCCCGAAGTGGTGCTGTTTGGCGCCGAAATCCGTCTGAAGAACGTGCAGTTCCTCAACGCCGGCAAACGGATCATGGTCAAGGGCCTCGAGACGGGCGAAATCAAAGTCAGCCGGTTCGCTCCGGGCGAAGAAGACAAGCACGAGACGTGCTCGGCCGAGCTGGACAAGGTGATTCGGGCCGTCGTGCGGTTCGGCGCCGGCTACGCCGATGTCATTCAATTGCTCAACGAAGCCAAAAAGGCCGGCTGCCTCGACGCCCGCATTGCGGTCGAAGCGCTGCCGACTCCGGGGCGCAAGTATCAGCGGTCGAACGATCCGGAGATTCCGTCGAACCTCGACGCTCCGCCTGCCGAGGAGGATGACGCCAGCGAGCCCGATCAGCTAGCAAGCGAACGGGTCGCCCGCACTCCCGCGCCGGAACTGTTTACCGATCATCTCCAGGATGCCGCGGAGACGGAAAAACGAAAGTCCGAAATCACCGAAACTTACATCGATCCGGCCTACCAGCAGCCGGAGAAGAAGCGGATAATTGATAAGCTGAACCCGTGGGCCAACTCGGCCAAAGCCAACGTTTCGGACACGCAGTGAGAGAGGGAATAGGGAAGAGCCAAGCGCGATCCCGAGAGAAAAGAGGTAAGAGCAAGAGGTAAGGGAAATGCCTTGCCAAAGCGCTCCATCTGCGGTCCTCGACTCTCTTGACTCTGGGCTTCGCACATCCTCCCCTTCTCTCTTTGCTCTTACCTCTTCGCTTTCTTCGCCCCATGCTCAAAGCCCTTGAACTTCACGGATTCAAGAGCTTCGCCGACAAGACGCGTTTCGACTTTCCCGCCGGCATCACGGTGGTCGTTGGTCCCAACGGCTCGGGCAAGTCGAACATTGTCGACGGCATCAAGTGGGTTCTCGGCGAACAGAGCGCCAAGAGCCTGCGCGGCAAGGACATGTCCGACGTCATCTTCAAAGGGTCGGAGGTCGCCGGCCGCAAGCCGATGAACACGGCTGAGGCCACGCTGGTCATCGACAACAGCGACGGCCGGTTTCCGATCGACGCTCCGGAAATCCACATCACGCGCCGCGTCTATCGCAGCGGCGAAGGCGAATATCTGATCAATCGCCAGCCGGCGCGGATGAAGGACATCAAGGACATGTTCCGCGGCACCGGCGTGGGGGCCGACGCCTACTCGATGATCGAGCAAGGCAAAGTCGACCGCCTGCTGCAAGCCTCGCCGAAGGATCGCCGCGCCATCTTCGAAGAAGCTGCCGGCATCAGCCGCTTCAAGGCCAAGAAGGTCGAAGCCCAGCGCCGGCTCGAACGGGTCGAACAGAACCTCCTGCGACTGAGCGACATCGTCGAAGAGGTCGAAAACCGGCTGAAGAGCGTTCGCAACCAGGCGACCAAAGCCCGCCGCTACCGCGAATATAGCCAGCGGCTGCAACAGCTCCGCACCCAAGTGGCGCAAGTCGATTGGCGACGCCTCAGCGAGCAGCTTGCCGCACTCGAAGCCGAAGCTGAATCGCACAAGCAGCAAGCCGCCGAGGCTCTCGCCCACGCCGAAGCGCTCGAAGCCCGTTTGCTGGAACTCGACGCCGAAATGACCGCGTGCGCCGAGAACATTCGCGCGCACGAGTCGCGACTTTCTCGCATCACGCAGGAAATCGCCCAACGCTCGGCCGCCAACGAACACGAACGGGTTCGTACAGCCGATCTGGAACAAGAAGCGTCCCGGTTGCGTCGCGACTTGCTCGCCCTCAGCGATCGCGCCGGCGACCTCAAACAGCGGATGCGCGAGACGCAGGCCGAACTCGACGCCGCCGAAGGCGTGCATCGCGGGCTCGAGCAAAAAGCGTCCGCCGCCGAAAGCCGGCTGGCCGAGATCGTCGCCCAGCAGCATCAATTGCGCGAACAAGGCGACCAGCGCCGGCAACAGTACGTCGCGCGCATGCAGTCGGCCGCCGTATTGGCCAGCCAGCTCGAAGCTCACCTGTCGCAGCTTGCGGCGCAAGAGCAACTGCGCGCCGCCCAGCAATCGCAGCAGAGCGAACTTGAATCGGCCGCGCAGGCGCTCGCTGCCCAGCTCGAAGCGAGCAAGCAGGCCGAAGAAAAACTTGCCAGCGAAATCGGCAGCCGCCAGGAACAGCTCGAAGAATTGCAGCGCAAGCTCGCCGAGGTGCGCAACCTGTACACATCGCGACAAGACGACCTGGCTCAACTGATCGGCCGCCGGCGCGGCATCGCCGAGCGCGTCACCGTCATCGAAGAGCTGGAACGCAATCACGAAGGGCTCGGCGCGGGCGTCAAAGATGTGCTGGCTCGCGCGAAGGCTGCCGAAACGGGGCCGCTCGCGCAGATTCGCGGCATGGTGGCCGATTTGATTCAATCGTCGGTCGACTACGGCCCGGCGATCGACGTCGCGCTCGGCGACGCAGCGCAGTACGTCGTGGTCGACGCTCCGCTCGCCGACCTGCCAGCCACGGTAAAAGGCGCCGGCTCGCTCGGCGGACGCGTCACGTTCCTCGCGGCGCAGGACGCATCGCTGCGAGCGGAAACAGAAACGCTTGCCCCCGCGCTGCAAGGCGATCCCGACGTCATCGGCCGGGCGGATGAACTGGTTCAGGTCGAGCCGCAGCACCGCCCGCTGGCCATGCGATTGCTCGCCACGACGTGGGTGGTTCGTTCGCTCGCCGCTGCGTTTCGGCTGCGAGACTCGCTCCCCGCCGGCGCTCGGCTGGTAACGCTCGAAGGAGAACTGCTCGAATCGCACGGCGCCCTCGCGGTTGGTCCGCGGCAAGCGGCCACCAATTTGGTGTCGCGTCGCAGCGAGCTGCGGGCGGCGCGGCAAGAGCTGGCTGTGCTCGATCATCAGATTTCCGCAGCCCAGCGCGAAACGCTCCACCTGCGAACCGAAATCGAACGCCTCGAAGCGCAAGCGAACGAAGCGACCGACGCCGTCCGCAAATTGTCCGCCTCGGCTGCCGAACTTCGCCTGCAATCGCACACTGCCGAGCAGCGCGTGCAGCAGAACGAGCAACAGCAAGCCGCGCTCGCCGCTTCGCTCGCCGAAATCGAACAACGCTGCACGTCGCTCTCCGCCTCTGCGGAGCGTTGCCGCCAGCAATTGACCGAAAGCGAAGCCGAAGTCGCCTCGCTGCAGCAAGCCATCCGCGGCGAAGAGCAAAAAATCGCCGAACTCGACGGCCTGCGCCAGCAAGCCGCCCGCGAAGCGACCGCCGCTCGCGTGGAATTGGCCAAAGGGGAACAACGCCTCGAAGCCTTGCGAGCCCGCGTTGCGCAGTTCGAAGAAGACAGCCGCGACCGTGAGCGGGCCATCGCTCAAACCCGGCAACAGCTCGAACAGAACTTGCAGCGCCGCACCACCTCCGAATTGACGATCCTCGGCGCCACCGCCGAAATGGCCCTGCTCTACCTCGATCGTCAAGCGCTGCAGCAGCAAATCCGCGAGCAAAACGAAGCTCGTGAAGCGGCCGCCGCCGGTCGCGGCGAGCTGTCGAGCAAACTGCAATCGCTCCGCAAAAGCCTCCGCAAGTTGGAGGAGCAGCAGCACCAGGCGGAACTTGCTGCCGGACAAGTACGCCACGAGCGGACGTCGCTCGCCGAGCGAATGCTGGCCGACTACGGCATCGAAGTCGCCACGCTCAGCGCCCCCGCGGCCGAAGAGGAGCAGGAACGCGCCGCCGTCGAAGAAGAAATCGAATCGCTGCGCCGCAAGATCAATCAAATCGGCGCGGTGAACCTCGACGCGCTTGAAGAACTCGACGACTTGGAAACCCGCTTCGAAAGCCTGTCGAGCCAACATCGCGACCTGACCGAAGCCAAACAGTCGCTCGAACGGATTATTCACAAGATCAACGCCGACAGCCGCCGGCTGTTCATCGAAACGCTTGAAGCGATCCGCGTCAATTTTCAGGCGCTCTATCGCAAGGCGTTCGGCGGCGGCAAAGCCGACATCGTGCTCGAAGAAGGCGTCGACGTGCTGGAATGCGGCGTCGACATCATTGCCACGCCTCCGGGAAAACCGTCGTTCAGCAATTCGCTGCTGAGCGGTGGCGAGAAAGCGCTCACAGCCGTCGCCTTGCTGCTGGCCATTTTCCAGTTCCGCCCGAGCCCGTTCTGCATTCTCGACGAAGTCGACGCGCCGTTCGACGAAGCGAATATCGGCCGCTTCGTTGACGTGCTCAAGGAATTCCTAGGCTGGACGAAGTTCGTCATCGTTACGCACAGTAAGAAGACGATGACGGCGGCCACGACTCTCTACGGCGTGACGATGCAGGAGTCGGGCGTTTCGAAACGCGTGGCTGTGCGCTTCGACGATGTGACCGACGACGGCCACATTCGCAAGGACGCCCTCGAACGGGCCGAGAACGCCAGCGACGACAGCCAGCGCGGCGTGGCGTAAGCGTTTCTTAGCTCAGACGACTCGATCGATCAGTCCGACCGCCCCGGCAGGTAAGCGATGCCCGATATGAGGAGTAGCGGGGCGAACGTCCTCCTCAATTGGACGTTTCTGTCTGTATCTTTGCCCCCTTTTGTGCGGGGTGATGTCGAACTCCGCCATTTTTGATGGTCCGCCTGTGGCGACTCCGGCAGCGTCCAGTGCCCTGTGATAGCAGGCCCTGAGAGCGGTACTGCTGGGCAAAAAGTGGGAAAAATGGCCGGAAAATTAGAGTTGTAGGGTGAGAAGACCGCCCGCCAGACCCTTCGCTGCGAGGTTCCATTGAGGGGGATCGTCCCCGCTGCGGGGCAGAAGAATCAATTTCGGGAAAAACAAAAAGAAAAACGGATACATTTGCGGGTCCCCGGCGTTTATAGACTGCCGAGCGTGAAGAGGCGAGTAAACCACTCGGTGGAACAACGCCTGGTCTCTCTCCTTTTCATGTTAGGCGACTGCCTAGATTTTGCTCGGCGCATGCGCTCCGAGAGAGACCGCGAGCACGGCTGCGGACGATCGCCGCTGCTTCTGAAGGTCGATCAACGGCAGGGTGGCTGAAGTTCCAGCCGACGCTTCTCCTCGGCGCCGACAAGAGGCACGTGCGTTTGGAGAAGATCCTGGAAGAATTCAGCCAATACCGGCTTCCTTCCACGAATTACCCAAGACAGATCCTCTCCTCCAGGGCCAGCGTCTCAGGGCAAAGCAGTAAGTTGTGCCGGCACGCGGGCTGTTTCTTCAGTGCATTGCATGTGCGTGAGTCTGCGCGTGCGCGCTGGATGAACGGGCCTCCGAATCGGCCAGTTCGAGGAGTCTCACTCAGCTATGGCAAAGTCCCCGTCCGCTGACGATGTGAAGCTGATGAATAGCTTCGAAGCGATTCGCAAGACGCTCCTCGCCAGCCCGCGCCAAGATCGGCTGCACAAGCCGCTCGCCTATTGGGCGCTTCCGAGCGATCGCCGTCTGCCGTTGGCGTTTCTGTCGTACACGTTGCACGAGCTGTTGCAGCAGACCTACGACGAACTCGCTAGCACTGCCGGAATCGGCCGCAAAAAGATGCAGTCGCTCGTGAAGCTGCTCCATCGGGCCGCTAAAGACGAGCCCGTCGCCGTCGCGGCGCCTGAAGTGGCCGAAGAGCCAGCCGTCATCGCCGCCAGCAACGGCCATCACGATGGCCCATTCGATCCCGGTATGGTTTCGGAATTCACGTGGGCCAAATGGTGCCAGACGGTTCGCGCCCACGGCATTGGTCACGAGTTGATCGGTCGTCTCGCGCCGTCGCTGCAGTCGGTTCCGACGGTCATCTGGAACACGCCGCTCAGCTTCTATCTCGACATGACGCTGGCCGAGATGCGCCAACTGAAGACGCACGGCGAGAAACGCGTGCGCGTTGTGCTCGAGGTCTTCCATCGCGTGCATCAGATGCTCACGCGCGTCGATCCGGCGCGCGGCCTGACCATTCGCCTGACGCCGCGCTTCGTGGGGCAGATCGAGGATTGGATTCACGAGGTGTACTCGCGAAAGTTTCCTCCCGCGGTGAACGAGCTCGAAGAACGCATGGTGCAGCCAATCCTTTCGCAGCTCGAAATCGACGCCGGAACGACTGTCGCCGCCATCGCGCGGGCTCGGCTGGGCGTCGGCGCTGACCATCAGAGCGTTCGAAACCAGGCGCGCCAGTTGGGCGTCACGCGGGCCAGGATCTATCAACTGCTCGAGGACTGCCATCATGTGATGCAGGTTCGATGGCCCGACGGCCGGCGGCAGATCGACGAGCTGGCGCAGTGGCTCGACCAGAACAACTCGTCGGCCGATTGCGCCAATCAGATCGCCTCACTCCGCGAGCTGCTCTATCCACTGAAGTTTGATTCGGTGGCCGAGCACCTGATTGCTCAGCCGACCCGGCATCGGGACTAGCTGACGGCGCTGCCATGCCACATGATGTGGAAAAGGACCGGCCGGGGCGCCGGTCCTGGGAGCGAAGGAGCGTAGCCAGTGCAGTTGCCGGTCATCTATCTTGCCCGCCACGGCGAGACCGAGTGGAGTCTTTCGGGGCAGCACACAGGAAACACCGACTTGCCGCTCACGCCGCGCGGCGAGCGGAACGCCAAACGTCTCGGCGAGCGACTTGCGGGAACCGCCGTCGACCACGTCTTCACCAGCCCACTCTTGCGGGCGCGCACGACCTGTGAGTTGGCCGGCTTTGGCGAGCAAGCGGTCGTCGACGAAGACTTGCGTGAATGGAACTATGGCGACTACGAAGGGCTCACGACGCCGCAAATTCGCGAGCAGCGGCCCGATTGGCAGCTCTTTCGCGATGGCTGTCCGGGGGGCGAAAGCGTCGCCGAGATTGAAGCCCGAGCCGACCGCGTGATCGCCCGGCTGAGAGCTTGTTCGGGCAATATCCTGCTCTTTTCCAGCGGCCATTTTTTGCGCGTGCTTGCCTCCCGCTGGATTGGACTGAGCGCCGCGGGCGGGCAAAACTTTCTGCTGAGCACGGCGACGCTTTCGGCGCTGGGATACGAGCACAAACTCGACGAGCCGGTGATTCGGCTGTGGAACGACGCCCGGCACGTGGGCGACTGACGGCCAGTCGGTTACAACGATAGTTGCTTGCTTGTCTGAACTCGGAATCTCGCCGACCGCTGCGCCCACGGAGTGGAGTCATGGAACTTGGATACGACCAGCCGCTCTACATTCTTCCGTTCGACCATCGGCATTCGTATGGCTCGGAGGTGTTTGGCTTTCACGAGCCGCTGCAACCCGACCAGATTGCGATCGTGGCTGCCAGCAAAAAGTTGATCTACGACGGCTTTCGCCGCGCGGTCGCCGGCGGCGTCCCTCAGGATCGGGCTGGCATTCTCGTCGACGAGGAATTCGGCGCCGAAGTGCTGCGCGAGGCGGTCGCGAGCGGCGTGATTGTGGCGCTGCCGGTCGAAAAGAGCGGCCAGCATGAATTCGACTTCGAATACGGCGACGATTTCGCCGCCCACATCGAGGCCTTTTCGCCCACGTTCGTGAAAGTGTTGGTGCGCTACAACCCGGAAGGGGATGCGGCGCTAAACGCTCGCCAGATCCAACGGTTGCGGCGAGTTTCGGACTACTGCCGCCAGAGCGGCCGGCGGTTGATGTTCGAATTACTCGTTCCGCCCGAGAAGGCACAGTTGGATCAAGTCGGCGGACAGCAGGCGGAGTACGACTTGAACGTGCGGCCGAAGCTCATGGTCGCGGCGATCGAGCAGATTCAAGAGGGCGGCGTCGAACCGGACGTCTGGAAGATCGAGGGGCTCGACCGGGCTACGGATTGCGAACGCGTTGTCGCAGCCGCCCGGCGACCGGGACCTGGCGGCCTCAGCCGGGAGCGCGTCGGCTGCATCATCCTGGGACGCGGCGAGAATGAAGCCAAAGTGCTCCAGTGGCTCCGCACGGCTGCGGCGGTGCCGGGCTTCATCGGTTTTGCGGTCGGACGATCGAGCTTTCTGCAAGCCATCGTCGACTGGCGGGCCGGCAAGATCGACGCCGATCGGGCGGCGGATCAGATTGCAGCCAAGTATCGGGAATGGACCGAAGCGTTTGAGGACGCGCGGCGCGCCGCCGGTCTGCCGACGTAGCGGTATGCGACGCCGCATCCTCAGAGACCGCGGTTAGCCCAGCGTCCTACCAAAGTTCCGGCGTGACCGGGCCGCCCGGCGGATCGGAGAAGTACCGCCGGCTGGCGCGGGGGAAGATGTGCCGGCTGACCGGGGCAAAGCCTTCCGCATCTTGGAAGTACATGTAGTGCGTGATGCGGATCGCCTCTTCGGTGACGCGGATCCAGTTGAACGAGTTCTTCTCTTTCTCGCGGGCTCGGCCGCGGCGCGACGTCGTGGTGCCGCTTTGCACGATCACAATGCCGTGCTGCCGGTCTTTGCCGGGGTAGACATCGAGCGAATTGCCGATGTAGGCCCGGTGCAGGTGCCCGCCCAAAATCATCTCCACCCCGATCTGCTCGAACGCATCGAGCGCGCGACGCGAGTTGGGCATCACGCTGCTCTTTTCGTAGTCGGGCGCGGGGGAGAAATGGTGGTGGGCGACGAGGATGCGAACGTGATCCGCCGGCGCCTTACGAAACTCGCGGCGGGCGTACTCGATCGCCGATTCACGGATCCGGCCGTTGGTGATCGCTCGCAATGGCGACGTGGAGTCGAGCGAAACGATCGTCGCGTGCTCAAGCGTGGTCGTGTAATTCAGTTCGGGCGTGATGTACTTCTGGTACAGCTCGTGCGGCGTGAAGAGGCGTTCCCACACGCGGTAGAGCGGCACGTCGTGATTGCCGGGGCAGACGACGAGCGGCACGCGCGGCAGGCGGTCGAGGTACTCGCGAGCCGCTTCGTACTCGCGGA
>Ga0180217_1003028_pt1 | contig 14591 bp, 11 predicted proteins | sample eDN3rd37CBELigOP_FD_128521 | JGI IMG/M metagenome (GOLD analysis project Ga0180217, IMG submission 128521) | Enriched Organic Plus compost microbial communities from Emeryville, California, USA - eDNA 3rd pass 37_C BE-Lig OP (version 2) (version 2) ... | reverse complement strand
TTTGAGCCAAAAATGGCGTGATGAGGTCTGGCGAATCGAGATTCGTCAGATCGAAGAGCGACATTTTGGGCCAAAAAGACACTTTTAGCCACGTGAATGCGTTTACCTTAACAGGCCCTAGCATTACCCCTCCGCAACCAGCGCCGCCCGCAGTGAACGCACCGAGGGAAACCCGCACCGCAGCGCCACCTCCCGCACGGGGGGCGCGTCCCCGCGGCCCAGCATCTCCCTCGCGGCCCTGACGCGGAGATCGCGGAGGTAACGCGCCGGGGAACGCCCCGTCCGGGCGACGAAAATGCGGGTGAAATGCTCGCGCGTCAGCCCCGACGCGGCGGCCAGCTCCTTGACGCCAAGCGGCTCGCGAAAGCGCGAGGCGCAGATCTCCAGCGCCAGATCGACCGGATCACCCCGGCGCTGCGACGGCTCCGAGAGCTGCCGCGCCCACTGCATCAGGAAATCGTAGCATGCCACGCTCGTCGCGTGCCGGTCGGGTGCCATCCGCGATTCCGTCCCGACAAGGCTGTGGTAAATCCGTCCCGCCGGGGAGCGATGCGGAAGCGGCACCACCGGGCCGAACGTCTTCCGGAATTCCCGCGCGAGGGAAAGCCCAAGATTTCCGTAAAAGTTGATCCAGGAGAACACCCACGGCTCCGTCGCCTCGCGCGGATAGTAATAGGAGCTTGCTTCCGGCACCACGGCAATGAAGGCATGCTCCGGCGGCACGGGGAGGTGCATCCCGTCCAGCTCGAACATGCCAATGCCGGAATGCGTATGCTGAATGATCACAAATTGTTCCTTCCCGCGGCGACGGCTATCCCAGAAGTAACGGCTCGACTGGGCAAAGTCAGTCCGTTCGGAGAAAGGAAGGGAAATCAGAAGATTGTCCTGACCGGTGGTCATGGGATTTGACATGGCTTTCACTATGGAAGCAAAATATCACAAAATTACCTTTCCATATCACGCCTTCCCCATTGGCACAAGCAGCCCGAGGCGGGAAGATGCGCCCCATGCCTAAAATTACTTTGGTTGGTGCGGGCAGCGTTGTTTTTTCCAAAACGCTGATCTGCGATATTCTGCAATATCCTGCGTTGTCGGACTGCACGATCTGCCTGATGGATATCGACGCGCAGCGGCTCTCCATCGCCGAAAAGCTGGCACGCCGCGTGGTGGCCCAGCTCGGCGTCAAGGCGCGGATTGAAGCGACGCTCGACCTCCGCAAGGCGTGCGCGGGGGCAAAGTTCGCAATCACCGCGATCCAGGTCGGCGGGTACAAGCCCTCGACAGTTGTCGATTTCGAGATCCCCGCGAAATACGGGGTGCAGCAGACGATTGCCGACACCCTCGGCGTCGGTGGCGTTTTCCGCGCGCTGCGCTCGATCCCCGAGCTGGCCAAAGTCGCGCGCACGCTTCAGGAAGTCGGAGCTCCCGATCCCCTGCTGCTGAACTACACCAACCCAATGGCGATGAACATGTGGGCCATCAACCGCCTTACGGGCATCGACTCCGTCGGCCTTTGCCATAGCGTCCAAGGCACCTCACAGCAGCTTGCGACCTATTGCGGCCTTGATTACAAGGACATCAGCTACAAGGTTGCGGGCATCAACCACATGGCCTTCTTCCTGAAGTTCGAATACAAGGGGAAGGATGCCTACCCGTTCCTGTTCCGCGCGCTCGATAACCCGAGTTCCGTCGCGGCGGATCGCGTCCGCTTCGAAATGATGCGGAGGCTCGGCTACTTCGTGACGGAATCGAGCGAGCACCAGAGCGAATACGTCCCCTACTTCATCCACCACGGTGAGGAAGTCATCAAAGAGTTTGGCGTTCCGATCAACGAGTACATTCGCCGCTGCGAGTCGATGATCGGCCAGTGGGACAAGATCGAACAGGCGCTTCTCGACGAAAGCAAACCGGTGGAAATCGGCCGCAGCGTCGAGTACGGCTCCTCCATCATTCATTCCGTCGTCTCGGGCGAGCCGTGCGTGATCTACGGAAACGTTCCCAACCGGGGGTTGATCACCAACCTCAGGCAGGGATGCTGCGTCGAGGTGCCGTGCCTCGTAGACAAGCAGGGGCTTCAGCCGACCCATATCGGCGCGCTTCCGCCGCAGCTGGCAGCCATTATCCACACCAACCTCAACGTGCAGGAACTGACCGTCGAGGCCGCCGTCACCGGCCAGCGCGAGTATATTTACCAGGCGGTGATGATGGACCCGCATACCGCAACCGTCCTTACCCTCGACAAGATCTGGGCGATGTGCGACGAACTGATCGAGGCACACCAAAAGGACGGCTACCTCGGCGAGTTCAAGCCCGTTGTCCGGAACACCGGAAAACCGTTGCGCGAAATTTCGCGCGTCCACCTCTCGCTGGAGGCGAAGGGCCTGCCGTTCATCGGCGCGGAGAGCCGCAAAGGCACGTTCGATATCGTTGCGGAGAACGAGACGGACAACGATTTCGACGGGGAGATCGAACTCTCCGCGAAGGGAGCCGACATCACCTTCTCTCCGTCGAACCGCGTCCGCATCACCGTCGCCGCCGGGCAGACCGCGCGGGTGGCCGTGGCCGCCGAGGCGGCACAGGAAATCGAGGGCGATCTGAAGATTGCCATTTCCTCCTCCTCCAAAGAGACGGTGGAACGCGACTTCGCCCTTCCCCAGCGGAAGAAGTTCGATTTACCGAGCGACGCCTCGGGCACAAAGCGCCTTCCGTTCACGGTCACGTGGTCCGGAAATACCGTGGCCGAATGCACCCTCTGGACGGGTGGCGGCAAGCTCTTCCTCGACGCCCATATCAACGACACCGACCTCAAGACCGCCCCGATTTTCTGGGACGGCAGCGCGTTATCTTTGGCAATCAAAAATCCCCTGCTGCCGGATACGCCGGTGATCCCGATCGTCGTGATCCCCGATCCGGACGAACCGAAGGTGATCGAGTGGAAGCATACCTTCCTGGCGGGCGATCCCCTCCCCGGCGCGTCGGCTTGCGTCACTCGCGACGCGAGCGGCTATCAACTGCGCCTGGAGCTGGACATGAAAAACGCGGGCATCGAACCCGGCGCTCCATTCCTGTTTGATACCGTGATCCACGTGAATGCCCTGGGCACCGCGCACGGGCGGGTCTCCGCCTCCTGGGCAGGTTCGAAGGAGGCCCTCTTCCGCTGGCAGCCGAGCTTCGCGATACTGAAGCCCTCGGCGTAGCCGGACGTTCAAACCGAAAAGCCCCGGCGTGAGATCATGCCGGGGCTTTTTGTTGGTTCGTTCAACGCGGGGACGTTGCGGTGCCGCGCCGTGTGCTCCCGTTTCCCGGTTCGCTACAACGCCCGGTCGGTGACCGCGCCTTCCGACGCCGAGCTGACCAGCTTCGCGTACTTCGCCAGCACGCCGCGGGTGTAGCGCGGGGCGGGGCGCTTCCATTTCGCGAAACGCTTTTTGATTTCGGCTGGCGAGACCTCGAGCGAAAGCGTCCGCTTCACCGCGTCGATGGTGATCTTGTCGCCGTTCTTTACGATTGCGAGCGGCCCGCCCTCGTAGGCTTCCGGCGTAATGTGGCCGACCACGAAGCCGTGGCTGCCGCCGGAAAAACGCCCATCGGTAATCAACGCGACCTCCTTGCCCAGCCCCTTGCCCATAACGGCCGAGGTTGGCCCAAGCATCTCGCGCATCCCTGGGCCGCCTTTCGGCCCTTCGTAGCGGATCACGATCACGTCGCCCTTTTTCACCGTCCCGTCGAGAATGGCCTTCATTGCCGGCTCCTCGCCGTCGAACACGCGGGCGCTGCCGGTAAAGGAGAGCCCCTCCTTTCCGGAAATCTTCGCCACCGCCCCTTGCGAGGCCAGGTTGCCGTAGAGGACGACGAGATGGCTGTCTTTCTTGATCGGGTTGGAAAGCGGCCGGACGATGTCCTGCCCTTTCGGGTAGGGCTTCACCTTCGCCAGGTTCTGTTTGAGCGTCTTGCCCGTCACGGTAAGGCAGTCGCCGTGCAGCAGCCCCGCGTTGAGCAGCGTCTTCATGAGCGGCTGGATGCCGCCAATGGCGACCAGCTCGGCCATCAGGTACTTTCCGCTCGGCTTCAGGTCGGCAAGCACCGGCACCTTTTTCCCGATGCGGGTGAAATCGTCGATCGAGAGCTTCACGCCACAGGCATGCGCCATGGCAAGGAGGTGGAGCACCGCGTTCGTGGAACCGCCGAGCGCGATCACGACCGTGATGGCGTTCTCGAACGCCTTGCGCGTCATGATGTCGAGCGGGCGGATGCCTTTCTTGAGCAGGTTGACCACGGCGGCTCCCGCCTCGCGGCAGTCGATCACCTTCGCCTTGGAAACGGCGTCCTGCGCGGAGCTCCCCGGAAGCGACATGCCGAGCGCCTCGATCGCGCTCGCCATCGTGTTCGCAGTGTACATCCCGCCGCACGCGCCGGGGCCGGGGATCGCGGTTTCCTCGATCAGCTCCAGCTCCGCGTCGTCAATCTTGTCGTTGGCGTGCGCCCCCACAGCCTCGAACACCGAAACGATATCGAGCTTCTTCTTTTCCAGCTCGGCGAGGCGCTCTTTCTTGACATTGTTGATCTTGTTGGCGGCAAGAATTCCCGTCAGGCACCCGGGGAGGATCGTCCCGCCGTAGACGAACACCGCCGGGCGGTTCAGGCGGGCGATGCCGATCAGGCACCCCGGCATGTTCTTGTCACATCCGCCAATGGCCACCAGACCGTCAAACCCTTCGCAGCCGACGACGGTTTCGATGGAATCGGCGATCACTTCGCGCGAGACGAGCGAGTATTTCATCCCCTCGGTCCCCATCGAAATGCCGTCGGAGATCGTGATCGTGTTGAAAATCACCGCCTTGCCGCCCGCGCCGTCGACCCCGCCCGCGGATTCGAGCGCCAGCTTGTCAATGTGCAGGTTGCACGGAGTCACCTGGCTCCAAAGGGAGGCGACTCCGATCTGCGGCTTCTTGAAATCTTCCCGGGTAAAGCCGACCGCGTGAAGCATCGCGCGACTGGCGGCACGATCCGCACCGTCAACTACTTGCGAGGAATACTTGCGGAGATCGGCTTTCGGGCTGATGGATTTTTTACGGGCGCTCATGAGATCGAAGTAGGATCGAAGGTAAGAGGAAAGAGGCGAGCATAAACCAGTTCGCGGCGGTTCTGCCAAGAATTTCCGCCCGTTGGAAAAATCGTCCCCCCTGCCTCGCGAACCGGCTCGCGGCTCAAATCCCCCTCGCCCGCTCGCCCCGTTCGGCGTAGGTTGTGTCACCAAGAACCATGATCATCTGCTTTGTCGAAACGGAAAAAGCCGAAAGGGCGTTTTTCGAGGAATACCTTCAGGGGCACGAAGTCCGGTTTGCCGGGTCGCTAAAGGAAGTCGGGGCGGACGTGGAGGCGCTCTCCACTTTCATCTATTCGCGGATTACGCCGCAGTTCCTCGACGCCCATCCCAAGCTCCGCCTGATCGCCACCCGTTCCACCGGCTTCGATCATATCGATCTCCCGGCCTGCCAGGCGCGAGGGGTAAGGGTCGCCTCCGTTCCGAGCTACGGCGACAATACCGTGGCCGAACATACCTTCGCGTTGATCCTGGCGCTCTCCCGGCGGATGCGGGACTCGATGAACGCGAACAAGAGCGAGCGTTTCACGTTCGAATCGGTGCGCGGGTTCGACCTCGGCGGCAAGACGATCGGAATCGTCGGCTCGGGGCGGATCGGCCTCCATGCGATCCGGATCGCGAAGGCCTTCAACATGAACGTGCTCGTCTACGACCTGCACCGGCAGCCGTTCATGGGAGAACTGCTCGGGTTCGAATATGTTCCTTTCGAAGAGGTACTGACCCGCTCGGACATCATTTCCCTGCATCTCCCGCTCACCCCGGAGACCTTCCACCTCATCGACCGCGAGGCGCTTTCGAAATGCAAGCGCGGCGTCATCATCATCAACACCGCGCGCGGCGGCCTGATCGATACCGAAGCGCTGATCGAAGCGCTCGACAGCGGTCAGGTCGGCGGCGCAGGCCTCGACGTACTGGAAGAGGAAAACGTGATGAAGAAGGAAGCCCTGCACCTGATCGGCGACCAGATTGTGGACCGTCTCCAATCCGGCATCGGCCCGGAAGAGTTGCGCGCTTCGGAGTCCGACCGCATCGACGAACTCCAACGCCTGATCCGAAACACGGAGCTGATCAACCGCTCCAATGTCGTCTTCACCCCGCATGTCGCCTTCAACAGCGTGGAAGCCGTTCGCCGGATCAACGAGACGACGGTGAAAAACCTCCAGAACTTTGCCGCGGGAAGCCCGATCAACCTGATCGCGTAAAGGCAACCGGGGCAGGTCAGTCCCCTCTCCCCGGATCAGTCCGTATCAGTCCCCTCTCCCTTTGGAGTGCAGTTGCCTGTTGATCGCGGCGGCGGCGTAGGCCGCGCCAAAACCGTTGTCGATGTTCACCACGGTCACGCCGCTCCCGCAGCTATTGAGCATCCCTAGCAGCGCCGCGAGGCCGCCGAAGCTCGCGCCGTAGCCCACGCTAGTCGGCACGGCAATCACCGGCTTGCTCACGAGCCCGGCGATGGCGCTCGGGAGCGACCCCTCCATTCCGGCGACCACGATGACGACGTGGCATGCCTCGATCTGGTCGCGTACCGCCAGCAGCCGGTGAATTCCCGCCACGCCGACATCGAAAAACTTGGCCACGCGGTTGCCGAAGATCTCCAGCGTCACCACCGCCTCCTCCGCCACGGGGAGATCCGAGGTCCCCGCGCAAACGACCGCCACCGCCCCGTCCAGCCTTGGGAGCGGGCTTCGTTCCACCGTTACACATCGGGAGCGGGCGTGATAACGCGCCTCCGGGAAAGCCTCCGCCAAGGCCGCCGCCTGTTCCGCCGAAGCCCTCGTCACCAGGAGGACGCCGTGCCGCGCAACCAGCGTTTCCGCAATCGTGACGACATCCGGCGCGGTCTTCCCCTGGCCGAAGATAACCTCGGGGAAACCGCAGCGGTCGTGCCGATCCACATCCACGCGCGCCACGCCAACGTCGATAAACTTGGAATCTTCGGGTTTCATTTGAGCGGGCTCCGGTGCTTGCAGCAGCTTGCGGTAACTTTCAGTTGGCGCCCGGTGTATGCGCGCCCTATTTCGCGCGCCATATTTCCGGCGCATCGGGACTCACGCCTCGGCGAGCACCAGGCGCATCGGCATCATGTGCGAATTGACGAAGCCGTGGCTGCGGAAAAACTTTTGCGACTCCACCTCGTCGATATCACTCAACAGCGTGATTCGCTGGAAGTCCTTCGCTTTCGCGTAGTCGATGGCGTGCTGGAGAAGCTGGGTGCCGTACCCGTGCCCGCGGTGATCCTTGTGGATGACCAAGTCTTCCAGGAGCATTACGAAACCGCCCTCGGCCGTGCTGATTGTGAAGAGGAGATTGATCATCCCCACGATCCGCCCGTGGCTGCGGACAACGAAAATGCGCCCCCGGGCCGGGTTCTCGAGGACAAGCCGGATGCCGCGCATCTGTTTGGCGCGATCGGGCCTGAAATCCGACTCGTGGGAAAACAGATCGACCAGCAGGTCGGTCAACTGGGGGAGGTCCTCCAGTGTGGCTTGCTCGACTCTCGGTGGGTTCATGGGCACAATGGGGTTTTTATTGCAGAAGGGCTTCTGGCAGAAAAGCATCGAATCCCCTCCGCCGCCAAAAAAATCCCCCGGGGCGAAGTTCCGCCACGGGGGATCACCGTTTTTAGAAAGTTCAGGAAACTTTCGCGAGAATGTCCGCCTTCGGAACGCGGTCGCAGAATTCGGCGAACGACTCCCCTTCGAGCTTTGCGTCATCGTAGATGTGCAGCAGCTTGTCGATGAAGAGGTGCACATCCTTGGCAAGCACCTTGCCCTTGAGCAACTCGTTGAACCGGCGATTCTTGCCGAGACGGCCGCCGATGAAGCAATCGAAGGCGTCGTGCATCACGCCGTCGATCTTCGTCTTCGCGCCGCGGAAGCCGATGTCGGCGATCTGGTGCTGGCCGCAGCTCGAGGGGCAGCCGGAGAAGTGAATGCGGATTTTGCCCTTGTACCAGCCGCTCTGGGCTTCGAGCTGCTCGACCAGTTCGATCATCCGGTTCTTCGTCTCCGTCACCGCGAGGTTGCAGAACTCGATGCCGGTGCAGGAGACGCATCCCTTGCGGAAATTGGAGGCGTCATAAACCAGCCCGAGGGCGTCCAGTTCCGCCTTCAGCGCGGGGAGGTTGGCCTCCGGCACGTTGACGATCAGGAGGTTCTGCTTGTTGGTGAAGCGGATCGCGTCCTTCCCCTCGGCGCAGTATTTCAGGGCGAGATCGCCGATTTTGCCGAGAAGGCCGTTGCGGACGCGCCCCCCGGCGAAGTTGACGCCAACCCAGAAAAGGCCCGGCTGCTTCTGCGCGTGAATGCCGAGGTGGTCGGTCTCCTGGTCGGCCAGCTCCGGAAATTCGCAATGCGGCTCAAGCTGGAAGTCGAGGCGCTCCTGGATCGCAGCGGCCATTTTTTCAACGCCCCAGTCCGCAACGAGGAACTTGAAGCGGGCGCGGTTGCGCTTGAGGCGGTAACCTTCGTCGCGGAAGACCTCGCTGACCGCCTTCACCACCGGCCACACCTGGCCCGGCTTGATGAAGAACGGCATGATCTTCGCCATGTGCGGCGCGGCGGAGAGGCCACCGCCGACCATCAGGCCGTAACCGGCCTCCTGAACGCCATTGACGGTGCGGCGGAGACCGAAGATCGAGGTGCAGTTGATGTCGGGCTGGGCGCAATGGATGCAGCAGCCGGAGACGGAAATCTTGTATTTGCGCGGCAGGTTGGAGAACTCCCGGTTGTCGGTCAGTGCGTCGCTCACGGCGCGAAGTTCGCCCGAGCCGTCGATGATCTCCTCGGGGTCGATCCCCGAAACGGGGCAGCCGACGACGTTACGGGTGTCATCCCCGCAAGCGCCGCTGGTGGTCATCCCCACGGCGGCGAGATCGGCGAAAATTTCGGGAACGTCGCCGATCTTCAGCCAGTGGAACTGGATGCACTGGCGGGTGGTGATGTCGCAGAAGCCGTGGCCAAAGCGGTCGGCGATGGAAGAGAGCACCTTCGCCTGCGCGGCGTTGACCTGGCCGCCCGGAATTTTCGTCCGCATCATGAAATAGCCGCTGTCCTTCGGCTTCTGCCGGTAGACGCCGTACCACTTCATCCGCTCGAAATCGGCATCCGCGATCGTTTCAAACCCGGACTTTGCATACCGGTAAATGTCGTGAATGACATCCAGGGCATCCTTCTCCTGCTTGTACTGTTCCTGGGGCGTCAAAGGAATCAGTCCCTGTTTGACGGCGGCGAAGTTGGGTGTGATTTCGGTCATGACTGGCGTGAAAGGGCGCCCACTTTATAAGGGCACCTTTGAAAAGCAATATCATAATTCCCGATAAGATTTGTAAAGAATTAAGTCAGCGGGCCACCCTTCTTTTGGCGTTTTCCCCCGTGCCTTCACCGTCGGAGGAAGGCGCGAAAATGACCGGCGTGGGTTCCCCCGTCAAAGCCATCAGAACTGTTAGGACCGTCGCCGTCGCGATCCCCGTTCTTTTTGAAGGAGCATGAAGTTAAAACCAGTCAGCGAGCAGGTAGTGGTGGTCTGTGGCGCTTCGAGCGGGATCGGGCGGCAGGCGGCCCTGGAATTCGCAAGGCGGGGGGCGAAGGTGGTCGCAGCCGCCCGAAGCCAGGAGGGGCTCGATTCCCTCGTGGAACAGATCAGCCAGTCGGGAGGCCAGGCGTACCCCGTCGCGGCGGATGTGAGCGACTATTCTCAGGTCAAAAGCATCGTCCGCAAGGCGCTTGAAAAGTTCGGACGCATCGACACCTGGGCGCACTTTGCCGCCACTTCCGTTTACGCCCCCTTCCGGGAAACCACCCCGGAGGAGTTCCAGCGCGTGATCGACGTGAACCTCCTTGGGGCGGCCTATGCCGCGATGGCCGCGCTGCCCGCCCTAAGCGAACAGGGCGGCGCGTTGATTGAGATTTCTTCCGTGGAGGCCGAAGTGGGCATCCCCAATCAGAGCGCCTATTCCGCCTCCAAGCATGGGATGCGGGGGTTCATGGACGTCCTGCGGATGGAGCTCAAGCACGAGCGCGTGCCCGTGAGCGTCACCAATATCATGCCGAGCGGCATCAATACGCCATTCTTCAACCACGCCCGCTCGAAAATCGGCCCAACCCCGAGCCCCCCCGCCCGGCTCTACCAGCCCGAAACGGTCGTCCGCGCCGTGCTCCATGCCGCGCAACACCCGATTGAGGAAGTGGTGATCGGCGCGTCGGGCGGCCTTATGATCTGGGCGAAGCGGCTGATGCCGAAAATGAGCGATGCGTTTATCGCCTGGCTGACCTACCGGAGCCGAAAAGCGGCTCGTGCGATCGGTCCCCGGCGGGAGAACATCTTCCAGCCCGGCACGGCGGACACCCGCTGCCATGGCGACTTCGACGGCTCTTCGCACTCGACGAGCGCCTATACCTGGCTGCAACTGCATCCCGGCGTACGCCGAACCTTGGGCGGGGCACTCCTGGCGGGCGCGGCCACCGCCCTGCTCTGGCGCACTCATCGGGAGTAGTTGCTCTGTGCAGAACCGGGAAAAACCGGCCCGCCCGCCGCTTGGATTCCGCCAGCCAACCCGTTAGACTCGCGCCCATGGAATACGCGCAACTCGGTTCGACAGATCTTCGTGTTTCCCGCATCTGCTTCGGCACCTGGCAGCTTTCGCCCCGGTTCTGGGGCGAGATTCCGGTCCGGGAATGGCGCGAGGCGTTTGACGAGGCGCTTGCACGCGGCATCAACTTCATTGATACCGCCGACGCCTATGGTGACGGCTTTTCGGAAAGCACGCTCGGCGACACCTTGCGCGAAACCGGCACGCGCGACAGGCTCGTCCTCGCCACCAAGTTCTACTGGAACATCACCGCGGAGTCGCAGCACCCGGACACCCGGCGCGACTACATCCTGCGCGCCTGCGAGGCGTCGCTCAAGCGCCTGAAGACGGACAGGATCGACCTCTACCAAATCCACTCGTGGGACCCGCTCATGCGGCCCGAGGGGGTGGCCGAGGCATTCGCGCAGCTGAAGCGTGAGGGGAAGGTACGCTGGTTCGGCGTCAGCAACTGGAACCCGGTGCAGATCTCACTGGGCAGCCGGTTTTTTCCGATCTCCACGCTCCAGCCAAAATACAGCCTCCTCGCACGCGACATCGAAAAGCAGGAGCTTCCCTGCTGCATGGAGCGAAATATCGGCACCCTCGTCTACTCTCCGCTCGCGCGCGGCCTGCTTGGTGGCCATTACAGGCCGGGACAGGTTTTCACCGACCAGCGAAAAGCTAGCCCGCTTTTCCACGGCTCCGGCTTCGAGGCGGTTCTGGAGGGCATTGAGCGGCTTCGTCCCCTTGCCGATGCGTGCGGCCTAAGCGTCGCGCAATTCGCCGTCCGCTGGGTGCTGACACACCCGGGCGTTACCTGCGCCATCGTCGGAATCAAGAACCGCCGCCATCTCGACATCACCCCCGCCGCGGACTCGTCGCTTCCGCAGGAAACCTGGCATGCCGCCGCCGAGATCATGTCGGAAGCTTTGGAAAAGGCGGGTATCACCGGCGCAAACGCCTGAGCTCCCGCGCACGCCCCCGCGTTCATTAAAAAATTCCGGTTTTTTGTCGGAACCCGTTGACAAACCGCCGCTTTCCCGCCATCTTCCCGTCCCTCGCAAGTCAAAAGGGCATCCTTAGCTCAATTGGTAGAGCACGTGACTCTTAATCACTAGGTTCTGGGTTCGAGTCCCAGAGGATGCACCACAAGCTCCTGTCTCTCAGGGGCCTATGAAGAAAATGAGTCTTCACCAACTTTTGTGGGGTGGATCGGCGTTGAGTGAATGGTTTAGGTTGTTTCGCTGGTTGGGAGTGGACCAACTTCCATGGATTGAATCAAACCACGAGCAAAAGTGAACCGATGGCCAACGTGCTCATCAGCAAGAAGCACTCCACCCAAGTCGCGCACGACCTGATGAACGTCGACTAAAATACGCCCGGCACCTTCCGGGTGAAAGGCGACCGGCTCCACATGCGGGTTGATTTCGCTCCACTGCTCTGTCCAGTAAGCGCGAATTTCTTCGCGCCCATGGACAAAACCGCCCTTAAAAGCTTTCGGCCAAGCTACATCAGAGGTCATGGTTGCAAGAGCTGCGTCGATGTCTCGCGCGTTGAAGGCCGTGTAGGCCGTGCGAAGGAGTTTGATTTCTGATGCAAGTTGATTTGACATAAACGTGTTGCGCACAAGACCCTAGGAGTTGGTCGGCTGGTGGGATCTTCTGCGATCTCAAGAACCACAAGGTCTTTGATGTCGTCAAAAGCAAAAGCCATCAGTCGCTCGAAAACTTTCTAAAAGGCCTGAAGGGATGCGCTGAAACAGGTATGGACGGTGCACGAAAGATCGCTGAGGATAACCCCTTTGAAGTACCGCAGCGGGGACAAAAGCGGAGGCCCGAAGCTGCGCCTCATCGGCTTGGCTGCGCTTGGCCCTTTGCACCTGCCATGGCGAAGGCTTTGTCTCCCGGTCACTTCTTGGGAGAACCGCCAATCCGGCGGGCGAGTTGGTCGAGATAGAGCGAACGCGGCACGAGGGTTTCGCCTTGGCCGACGCCTTCCACGAAGTCGTCGCTATCTACGGCAGGGGCGGGACCGCGCGTGCCGATGACGTACCCGTTGCCGTATTGCTTGGATTCGACGATGATCTTTTTGCGGGACCCGTAGGAGAGGCCGTGACTATTCCAGAAGACCGATTCGGTGGTCGTTACGCCGTGGATCGGCTTCCCATAAGGACGGTAAACGGCTTCCACGAAATCGCCATCGCAAGTCATGTTGTCCAAAAGGTTAGCCACCGAAAAATACATATGGAAATCGGAGGCAAGCAGCCCCTTTTTCGTGGTGCAATCGAGAAGGACATTGCCGCTGGAGGAGGTGGCCTGAAAGTCGAAATTATGCCTACCTGCCTCGCCGTAGCAATTTCGGACGAGACATTCGTTCGCGTTCACGGTGTAGAGATAGCCGTTTCCGCCGCCGCCCTGATACTGGGCATTGCGCCAGTCGCAGGCTTCCACCGTCACGAACCTGGACCGGGCCAGCTTCACCCCGTTGGAGATCACATGGAACCCCTGCGTGTTGCCTGGCGGGCAATAGGAGTTGACGTGGCGCATCCAGCAGTTCTCCGCGCCCTCGAAAACGATGGCGAAGGATTGATGCGCGTCGTAGCCGGCAGTTCCTTCCTTAACGTAATCGAAGTCCCCAAGACCCGCGCCGGAATGTTCTTTCATGCCGATGGAAAAATCTTCCAGGCCCACCTCCGAAACCACCTTCCCCGTCAGCTTCACAACCCTTGCGTTATCGTCCTTCTTAAGCGGATGGCGTATCGGCACATCGAGTGTTACCACGCTTTTCGCCGCGTCGACAGATACGATTCGTCGACAAAAAACCAGGGAGCGATTCTTGAAATTCTCGCGGGTCCAATGGCCGGTCATGCCTAGTTCGGTTATGAAGCGTTCCGTCAGGTCGTTGCGGACGACCACCAGATCGCCCGGCGCAAACAACGCCGGATCTTCAACCGGGATTTCTACCGCCGCGTTGGGCAGATCGAAACGTACCGGACTTTCCTTGGCCCATTTTCCCTCGGCGAACCACCACGGAACCGCCTTGGGTTTAACCTCGACGGCGGTTTTGTTCCGCATGGAGACGGTGTCATTGAACAGGAAGGTTTTGTCGACACCCGCGCCGCGAAGGATCACGCCATCCTCGCGGAGCTTCAGCGCGGCGGTCTCCGCGCCCTGGGGAGCGATGCGGTAAGTGCCGGCAGGCAGGAATACAACGCCTCCCCCGGCCTTGCCCGCGGCGTCGAGGGCTGCCTGAATGGCCAGGGTGGCGTCGCTTTTTCCAGTGGAATCCGCCAGGAAGGGCGGCTTGGAAGCGTCGAAGATGGGCCCTTCGCGTTGCGGAAGCGGGCGCTCCCCCTGGTGATAGCCGGCGTAGGAAAAATCGTGAAGGAAGCGCCCTTCGGCATCCGCGAAACCAGGCTTCCACTCCTCCGGATAGAGAGCGGAGCGCCACCGGGCTTGGGCTTGGGCCTGGGCGGTCATGGAGACGAGAAGCGTTGCGGCGGCGGAGAGAGCGAATCTAAGGGTAGTCATGGGAGGGTAAACGTCAGGCGGATATGGATCAAAATTGCTCCCGCAATCGGTCTGGAAACGAGAGGAAAGCGGGGATTCGCCAGATTCGCCACATTAGGCTGTGTCTACGAATTTGGCGAAAGCGGCTGAAAGCCGCTCAAAGCCGCCTTTTGGCTCAAAACTCGGTTTCTTCGAAACGCCGAATCTCGATTCGGCCATCCTCAGAAGCCCGATTTCGATTCCAAAATCCGTCATCTCATCCATCTTTTTCAATTCATAGACACAGCCTAGTGCATCGTCAGAAAATTAGACGGCATATTAAGCAATTCCTGTCTGCTGGGCGAGTTGCGTAAGACGAATGATCCGACTGAGCTTTTCGGGGCCTTTCGTCCACGTAAAGGGACCACAG
>Ga0180217_1003024_pt1 | contig 14604 bp, 9 predicted proteins | sample eDN3rd37CBELigOP_FD_128521 | JGI IMG/M metagenome (GOLD analysis project Ga0180217, IMG submission 128521) | Enriched Organic Plus compost microbial communities from Emeryville, California, USA - eDNA 3rd pass 37_C BE-Lig OP (version 2) (version 2) ... | reverse complement strand
GTGGTGGCGTCGGCCATGGTGAAGGGCACGTCCAGGATGCGCGCCAGGGTCTGGGCCAGCAGGGTCTTGCCGCAGCCGGTGGGGCCGATCAGCAGGATGTTGGACTTGGCCAGCTCGACATCGCCGTTCTTGCCGGAGGAATTGATGCGCTTGTAGTGGTTGTGGACGGCGACCGAGAGCACCTTCTTGGCGTGACTCTGGCCCACGACATAGTCGTCCAGGACCTTGAAGATCTCCTGGGGCGAGGGCACGCCCTCCTTGGACTTCATGAAGGAGGTCTTGTTCTCCTCCCGGATGATCTCCATGCAGAGTTCGACGCATTCGTCGCAGATGAACACCGTCGGGCCCGCAATGAGTTTGCGCACCTCATGCTGGCTCTTGCCGCAGAAGGAGCAGTAGAGGGTGTTCTTGGACTCGCCGCCGCTGGCCTTGCTCATCTCTTCCACCGGGCCCTTTCCGACCCCGCAGCCTTCCGCCGGTATGGCTTTTGCTGCTTTGCACAATGCGAAGTGCCGAAGCACCCGCCCATCCCAACATTCGACCATGCTAAGGCTGGCCGGATCAAGATTTGTTTAAAACCGGCCAAACCCTTCAAAACACAGGGCAAATGGGAACTTTTGCCCTGTGCCGGAATTCGCCTCTGGGCGGGATTTCCCGCCAAAAAGGCCGGTTTCAGGCCGGTCCGGCGGTTTCGGCGGGTTCCGGCCGGCGTTCCATCACCTGGTCGATCAGGCCGAATCCCTTGGCCTCCTCGCCCGTCATGTAGGTATCGCGGTCGAGCATCTTTTCAATGGCTTCGACCGTCTGGCCGGTATGCCGGGCATAGATCTCGTTCAGCCGCTTCTTGAGCTTGACGATCTCCTGGGCGTGGCGGGCGATGTCGGCCGCCTGGCCGTAGAAGGAAGCGGAGGGCTGGTGGACCATCACCCGGGCATTGGGCAGCGCCCAGCGATGGCCCTTTTCACCCGCCGCCAGCAGCAGCGATCCCATGGAGGCGGCCTGGCCGATGCAGTAGGTGTGAATCTTGGGCCGGATGTACTGCATGGTGTCGTAGATCGCCATGCCCGCCGTGACGATGCCGCCCGGCGAGTTGATGTACATGTGCACTTCCTTCCGGGGATTTTCGGCCTCCAGGAAGAGAAGCTGGGCGGTGAGCAGGCTGGCGCCGTAATCCTCGATCGGGCCGGTGATGAAGATCAGCCGTTCCTTCAGCAGGCGCGAATAGATGTCGAAGGCGCGCTCGCCGCGGGCGGTCTGCTCGACCACCATCGGGACCAGGGTGTTGTTGTAGAATTCCAGCGGATTGTTGCCATGGGCCATCGGCGCGCGTGCCTCTTGATTCGTGACAAGACAGTAGCCGGAAATCCCTCCGGCCACGCTTAATATACACGCTTAATATAGCGTCGCCTTCGCCAATTACGAGGCGGGGGTTTCGGCAGGCTCGTCCTCGGGATCGGCAAACAGCACGTCCTTGGCGACCTTCTTCTCGGTCACCTGGGCGAGCTCGCCGATGAAATCCACCACCTTGTCCTCGAACAGGGGCGCGCGGATTTCGGCCTGGGCCTGCGGGTTGTTGGCGTAATACTGGAACACCTGCTGCTCCTGACCGGGATACTGGCGGGCGCGGGCGGTGATGGCGTCGGTCACCTCGTTGGGGGTGATGGTGATGCCGTTCTGCTCGCCCAGCTTGCCCAGCACCAGGCCCAGGCGCACGCGGCGCTCGGCGATCTTGCGGTATTCGGCCTTCAGTTCCTCTTCGGTCTTGCCCTCGTCGGCGGCGGTCTTGCCCTCGCGCGCCAGCTCGGCCTCGACCTGCGCCCAGATGGCGGCGAATTCGGCGTCCACCATGGCGGGCGGCAGGGGGAAGCTGTGGGTGCGGTCCAGCGCATCCAGGATGCGGCGCTTCAGGTGCATGCGGCTGGCCAGGGCGAATTCGTTCTTCACCTGCTCGCGCACCCGCTCGCGCAGAGTGGCGAGGCCGTCCAGGCCCAGCTTCTGCGCCAGCGCGTCGTCCACCTTGGCGTCCTCGGGCGCCTGGACCTCCTTCACCGTCACGGCGAAGACCGCGTCCTTCCCGGCCAGTTCGGAGGCGTGATACTCCGCCGGGAACGTCACCTTCACATCCACCTTGTCACCGGCCTTGGCGCCGATGAGCTGGTCCTCGAAGCCGGGGATGAACTGGCCCGAGCCCAGGGTAAGGTTGAAGTCGTTGCCGGTGCCGCCCTCGAAGGCCACGCCGTCGACGCTGCCCACGAAATCAATGACGACCATGTCGTCCTTCTGCGCCGCGGCGCCCTCTTCGCGCTTGGCATAGCCGCGGACATTCTTGGCCAGCATCTCCAGGCGCTCGTCGATCTCCGCTTCGGTCACGTCGCTCACCAGCTTCTCGACCTTGAGCGTGGCCACGTCCACCGGGGTGAATTCGGGCATCAGGTCCACCGTGACGGTGAAATTGAGGTCGGCCTTGCCATCCACCACGGCATTGATGTCGCCCACCGGCTCGACGCGCGGCTGGATGGCGGGCTTAAGAGCGTTGTCGGCGATGGCCTTCTGGCTGCCCTCGTTCACGGCCTCCTCGACCACCTCGCCCAGCAGCGACTTGCCGAACTGCTTCTTGAGGTGGGAGATCGGCGCCTTGCCGGGGCGGAAGCCCTTGAGGTTGATCTTGCCCTTCAGCTCCTCCAGGCGCTTGGTGACGCGGCTGTCGAGCTCGCCGGCCGTGACCGTGACGGTGAACTGGCGGCGAAGGTCCTCGGAAAGCGTCTGGGTGATCTGCATGTCGAACGTCCTACTTTCTATCTTGTCATGGCCCGCCAGCCGAAGGCGCGTGCGGGCCATCCATATTTTTTCACACGCGGCAGCCCCGTCAGCCGAAGCCGGCCCGCCAGCCGAAGCCCGCGAAGCGGGCGGAGGCTGGTGCGGGCAGAGGGACTTGAACCCCCACGACTTTCGTCACTGGAACCTAAATCCAGCGCGTCTACCAGTTCCGCCATGTCCGCATGACAGGGCTGTCACCCCGCCGAAGCGCGCCCCTATATCAAGTGTGGGGTTGGGAGGCTAGAGCCGCCAGGCTTTCCGGCAGCTTTTCCGGAAGGTCCTCGGCGATCAGGCCGGGACCGAAGCGGCGGGCGGCGTCCCCGTGCAGCCAGGCGGCGGCGCAGGCGGCGTCGAAGGCGGTCATCCCCTGGGCCAGAAGCCCGGCGATGAAGCCGGTCAGCACGTCCCCCGCCCCGGCGGTGGCCAGCCATGGCGGGGCGTTGGCGTTGATCGCCGCCCTGCCGCCCGGCTGGGCGATCACCGTGTCCCCGCCCTTGAGAAGCACGGTGCAACCGGCGCGGGCGGCCGCCTGTCGCACCGCCTCCACCTTGCTGGCGGCGGTGTCGGCCAGACCGGGGAAGAGGCGCTCGAACTCCCCGTCATGCGGCGTCAGCACGCAGCGCTCATGCAGGCGGGCGAAGAGCGCGGCGGGATCGTCGCGGAAGACGCTCAGCGCGTCGGCATCCAGCGTGACTCCTCTTTGGGTCGCTCCGGCTCCCGCCGACGCTCCTGCCGCACCGCTTGCGAGCGCCGCCATCACCAGGTCCCTGGTCTCCTGGCCCAGGCCCAGGGCGGGGCCGAGCGCGACGCTGTTGAGCCGCCGGTCCTCCAGCAGCCGGGCAAGGCCCGCCGCGCCCTCGAACCGCTTGAGCATGATGGCGGTGAGATGGGCGGCATTGACCATCAGTGCCTCGGGCGGGGCGGCGACGCTGACCAGCCCGGCTCCGATGCGCAGCGCCCCGCGCGCGGCCAGGCGCGCCGCCCCCGTCGCGGTGGGGCCGCCGCTGACCACGACGCAATGGCCCCTGCTGTATTTGTGCCCTTCGGGACGCGGCCAGGGATAATGCCAGAGCGCGGGGTTGTTCTCGTGCAGGTGCGTGGCGGCGGCTTCGGGCGGAATGCCGATGTCCGCCACCACCACCTCGCCGCACAGAACGCGGCCCGGCAGCAGGAGGTGCCCCGGCTTCTTGCGGAAGAAGGTGACGGTGAGCGCCGCTTTCATATGCACCGCCGACAGAGGCTGGCCGGTATCGCCGGAAACGCCGCTGGGCATGTCGATCGCCACCACCGGCAGGTCGTTCAGCGCTGCCACCACCGCGGCGGCGGCGCCTTCCAGGGGGCGCGACAGGCCCGCGCCGAACAGGCCATCCACCACCAGCCGCGCCCCGCGCAGCGCCTCGGGCGTCAGCGCGATGGTGTCGCCGCTCCATTTCGCCGACATGGCGTCGGCATCGCCTTTGTGGTTGCCGTCCGTCGCCACCCGCACGGTGAAGCCGCTCTCGTCCAGGAGCCGCGCCACCACGAAGCCGTCGCCGCCATTGTTGCCGGGGCCGCACAGCACCAGCACCGGGCAAGGCTTGAAGCGGGCGGTGATGGCCTCGGCCACCGCCCTGCCCGCATTCTCCATCAGCGTCAGCGACGGCACGCCATGGCGCACCGCATAGGCGTCGGCTTCGGCCATTTCGGCGCAGGTCAGGACTTCGCCGTTCATCGCCTATCCACCGGCCGGACGCCGAACCCTTTGATCTTCTTCACGAACCATGCCCATTTGAACCTCGGCATCTTGAAGCCCCCTCCCCTGCCCGGAAGCGCCGGGCGGAACGCAAGTCTAGCGCAGCCGGAACGTCCCCGCCCCGTGGATATGTCAGCGCCGGGAGAGCCAGGCCTCCAGCCGCCGCAGCGCCTCCTCCAGCACCGGCCGCTCCTTGCAGAAGACAAAGCGCAGCCACGTATCCACCTGCCCGTCATGGAAGAAGGCGGACAGCGGGATCGCCGCCACGCCCGCCTCGCGCACCAGCCGCTCGCAGAAGGCCAGGTCTTTTTCCTCCGTCAGCCCGGCGATCCCTGCGACCAGGAAGTAGGTGCCCTCGGACGGCAGCACCTCGAAACCCAGCCGCGCCAACCCCGCCGACAGGAGATCGCGATTGGCGCGCAGCCGCTCCCGCAAGCCGGCGGGAAAATCCATCTCCTGCGTCAGGCCATGCGCCACACCCGCCTGCAGCGCGCCGGGAATGGCGAAGGTGAGGAACTGGTGCGCCTTGGCGCAGGTCTCGATCAGGGTGGCAGGCCCGGTGAGCCAGCCGATCTTCCAGCCGGTGAGGGAGAAAATCTTCCCTGCCGAGCCGATGCGCAGGGTCCGTTCGCGCATCCCCGGCAACGTAGCCAAGGGAATATGCGGTACGTCGAAGGCCATATGCTCATAGGCCTCGTCGCAGATCACCACCGCGTCGGCGCGCTGCGCCGCCCCGGCCACCGCTTCCAGCTCTTCGCGCGACAGCACCCGGCCGACGGGGTTCTGCGGCGAATTGATCAGGATGGCGGCGGTGCGTTCCGTCACCGCCGCCTGCATCGCCGCCGCCGTCAAGCGCCAGGCGGGCGGCGACAGCACCACGCTCTTCACTTTCAGCCCCGCGGCTTCCGCGATGGGGCGGTAGGAATCGTAGGTGGGCTCGATCAGCACCACCTCCGCCCCCGGCCGCGCCACCGCGAACAGCGCCGCCACGATGGCCTCGGTGGCGCCGCAGGTGACGACCACCTCGCGCTCCGCGTCATAGACAAGGCCATAATGATGGGCGGCATGGGCGGCGATGGCGGCGCGCAACGAAGGAAGCCCGCGCATCGGCGCATACTGGTTGGGGCCGTCCAGCAGCGCCTGCGCCGCCGCCTCGCGGATCGCCAGGGGCCCGTCGGTGTCGGGGAAGCCCTGCCCCAGATTGACCGCGCCATGGGCGGCGGCCAGCGCCGACATGTGGGTGAAGATGGTGGTGGGAAGCCCGGCGAAGACGGGATTGGCGGAAAGCGGCATGGCCGGACCATAAGCGAACCGGCGCGGGCTCCAAATGGCCGGAACCGGGGCTACAGACTGGCTAGTTATTGTGCAATATGCCTATTCCACGGGCTGACACTTGTGGCCCGCAAATGCCCACGAAATGGCAACACTTTGTTTTGGCTCAATTATTTGCGGCGGAAAAACCGGCACAAGTCCTGCTAAAGCGTTAACGAGGACGCGCGGGCCCGGACTGGCCCTGCGAAGGAGCACGCATGAAGAAGATCGAAGCCATCATCAAGCCGTTCAAGCTCGACGAAGTGAAGGAGGCGCTGCAGGAAGTGGGCGTCCAGGGCATCACCGTGACCGAGGCCAAGGGCTTCGGCCGCCAGAAGGGCCATACCGAACTCTATCGCGGCGCCGAATATGTCGTGGACTTCCTGCCCAAGGTGAAGATCGAGATCGTCGTTTCCGAAAGCCGCCTGGACGCTTCGGTGGAAGCCATCCAGAAGGCTGCGCGCACCGGCCGCATCGGCGACGGCAAGATTTTCATCCTCAATGTCGAGGAAGCCATCCGCATCCGCACCGGCGAATCCGGCGCCGACGCGATCTGATCTGCCGCGGCCGGGCCGGCCGCGTGGGGTAAATTCGAAATTCAAACGTTGAAGGGAAGACCGAAATCATGGCCGAGAAGAAGACGACCGCCGCAGACATCCTGAAGCTCATCAAGGAGAAGGAGGTCAAATATGTCGATGTCCGCTTCACCGATCCGCGCGGCAAGTGGCAGCATGTCACCTTCGACCTGATGATGGTCGATGAGGACTTCCTCAACGAAGGCACCATGTTCGACGGCTCGTCCATCGCCGGCTGGAAGGCGATCAACGAGTCCGACATGCTGCTGAAGCCGGACCTGGACACCGCCGTCATCGATCCCTTCTTCGCGCAGAGCACGCTGATCCTGATCTGCGACGTGCTGGAGCCGCTGACCGGCCAGAACTATGCCCGCTGCCCGCGCTCCATCGCCAAGGCGGCCGAGGCCTATGTCAACGCCTCGGGCATCGGCGACACCACCTATTTCGGCCCCGAGGCCGAGTTCTTCATCTTCGACGATGTCCGCTTCGATGTCGGGATGAACAAGGGCTTCTACTATGTGGACTCCAAGGAGAGCGCCACCAACACCGGCACCGAATATCCGGAAGGCAATCTGGGCCACCGTCCCAAGGTGAAGGGCGGCTATTTCCCGGTCCCGCCGATCGATTCCGAGCAGGACATGCGCGGCGAGATGCTGGCGGTGATGAAGGACATGGGCATCCAGCCCGAGAAGCACCACCATGAGGTGGCGAGCGCCCAGCACGAGCTGGGCTTCAAGTTCAACACGCTGACCAAGTGCGCCGATTACATGCAGATCTACAAGTATGTGATCCACCAGGTCGCCCAGGCCTATGGCAAGACCGCGACCTTCATGCCCAAGCCCGTCTATGGCGACAATGGCTCGGGCATGCATGTGCACCAGTCGATCTGGAAGGGCGGCAAGCCGCTCTTCGCCGGCTCGGGCTATGCCGACCTGTCGGACACCTGCCTGTACTATATCGGCGGCATCATCAAGCACGCCAAGGCGCTGAATGCCTTCACCAACCCCCTGACCAACAGCTACAAGCGCCTGATCCCCGGCTTCGAGGCGCCGGTGCTGCTGGCCTATTCCTCGCGCAACCGCTCGGCCTCCTGCCGCATCCCCTTCTCGCCGTCGCCCAAGGGCAAGCGCGTCGAGGTCCGCTTCCCCGATCCGGGCGCGAACCCGTACCTGGCCTATGCGGCGCTGCTGATGGCGGGCCTGGACGGCATCGAGAACAAGATCCATCCGGGCGGCCCGATGGACAAGGACCTCTATGCCCTGCCGCCGGAAGAGCTGGCGAAGGTGCCGCAGGTCTGCGGCAGCCTGCGCGAGGCGCTGGACAGCCTCAAGGCCGACCACGAGTTCCTCAAGAAGGGCGGCGTGTTCAGCCAGGACTTCATCGACAGCTATATCGAGCTCAAGATGGAAGAGGTGTATGCCTTCGAGCACACGCCGCATCCGGTCGAGTTCAAGATGTACTATTCGGTCTAAGGACCGCTCCCGTCACCGGACAGAAGGGCGCGGCGCCTGCCGCGCCCTTCTTGTTTGCCAACCCGGTGTCACGGCCCGCGAATGTGGGCCATGACATTTGTGCCTGGCACGCCGTCAGCGAATTTGTGCGCAGCATTCCGTCAGCGCTTTTCGACGCGGGCCATGACATCGGCTCAGGCGGCGGCGGTTTCGCCCTGCCCCGCCCGGGCCGGGATGTTCACGAACACCGCGCAGCCGCGCCCCAGCTCGCTTTCCAGCCAGGCGCGGCCGCCATGCAGCTCGGCCAGGCCCCGCACCAGCGCCAGCCCCAGCCCCGTGCCGCCCGCTTGGCGGTCATAGCGGTTGTCCACCTGGCTGAAGGGCGTGAAGATGCGGTCCAGCTTGTCGCGCGGGATGCCGGGGCCGTTGTCCTTGACCATGATCTGGAAGCCGCCGTCGCGCGCCTTGCTGCCCACCACCTCGATATGGCCGCCCTCGGGCGTGAACTTCACCGCGTTGGACACCAGGTTGATGAGAATCTGCTTGATGGCGCGCTCGTCGGCATGGAGCGGCGGCGCGTTCGGCTCGATGGCGATGGTGAAGGTCTGGCCCTTCTCCCGCGCCTTGGAGGCGATCAGCTTGAGGGCGATGTCGAAGGTGCGGCGGGCGTCCAGCGGATGGGGCGCGATCTCCATGCGGCCCGCCTCGATCTTGGCGACATCGAGCAGGTCGTTGATCAGCGAGAGCAGATGCGCGCCCGAGGAATGGATGTCGCCGGCATAGTCCTTGTAGCGGGCATTGCCGACCGGGCCGAAGCATTCCTGCGAGATGATCTCGGAAAAGCCCAGAATGGCGTTGAGCGGCGTGCGCAGCTCATGGCTCATATTGGCCAGGAAGGCGGTCTTGGAGGCGTTGGCGGTCTCGGCCTCGAAGCGCTTGCGCAGCGCGTCGTCGCGCGTCTCCTCCAGCTCGCGCGCCAGATCCTCGACCTTGAAGCGCAGGCGGGAATCCTCCTCCATGCGGCGGATCAGCGGGCGGCCCGTCATCCACATCTGGGCGGCGATGAAGGGCGCGATCACTCCCAGCACCATGTCCATGGGCAGGTCGCCGGTGAGGAATCGCACCGCCGTCATCAGCGAGATCGGCACCAGGCTGGCGACATACATGGTCATGTTGCTGCCGCGGCTGACCAGCAGGGCCGCGATCACCGACAGCACCGCCGCGGCCAGGAACATGTGGTTGAGGGCGTTGCCCGGCTCCCACAACAGCCAGGGCATCGTGCCCCAGGCGCTGCTGACCGCGATCTGCATCAGGGTGAAGCGCGGGAACCAGCGCCGCGCCGTCGCCGCCTCCTCGCCGCCGCCGCGCTGATAGGCGCCGCCCGCCGCCGCCACGGCGGCGATCACCACCGCCACGGTGCCGGGCAGCCACAGCGCGCGCGCCAGGCTCACTTCGCCGAAGGCGCCGAAGGGCTCGGCGCAGAGCAGCGCCGCCACCAGCGCCCAGAAGGGCGCGATGAGGCGCGTGGCGTGCAGCGTGGTCGCGGCCAGGTCGAGCTGGCTCTTCAGCGTGCGATCCTCGCCGCCATGCTTCAGGTCGATAGCCGCCGTAATCGTCAAAGTCTTTCCGGGCCGGAATGGACCCGCCTTCCCGCGCCGAACATAGGCGCGGCGGCCTTAACGAAGTGCTGAAAGCCATTCGGATCAGGCGGTCTGCTGCCGCGGCGCGGCCGCAAGGGTTGCCGGAAAGTAAAGACAGGCGCGGGTGCCGTGCCCCGGCTCGCTCTCCAGCCAGGCACGCCCGCCATGCAGCTCGGCCAGGCCCCGCACCAGCGCCAGGCCCAGGCCCGTGCCGCCCCCCTCGCGGTCGAAGCGGTTGTCGATCTGGTTGAAGGGCTGGAAGATGCGGGCCAGCTTCTCGGCCGCGATGCCCGGGCCGTCATCGGCGACGCAGAACTCCATGCCGCCCTCCGGCGGCACGGCGCAGGCGATGGAGACGTGGCCGCCCGGCGGGGTGAACTTCACCGCGTTGGAGGCCAGGTTCAGCAGCATCTGTCTCAGCGCCCGCTCGTCCGCCACCAGGAGCGGCACGTCCGGCGGCGCGCTGACGGAAAAGTGCAGCTTCCCGGCGGCGACGCGGCTGCTCATGATGCGGCCGATGCTCTCCATCACCTGGCGCGGATCGAAGGGGCGCGGGTCTATCTCCATCTTGCCCGCCTCGATCTTGGCGACGTCGAGCAGATCGTTGATCAGCGACAGCAGGTGCGCGCCGGAATGATGGATGTCGCGGGCATAGTCGCTGTAGCGCTCCATCGCGTTCGGGCCCATGGCCTGCTGGCCGATGATCTCGGAGAAGCCCAGTATGGCGTTGAGCGGGGTGCGCAGCTCATGGCTCATATTGGCCAGGAAGGCGGATTTGGCGGCGTTGGCGGTCTCGGCCTCGTAACGCTTGGCCAGGGCCTCGTCACGGGCCTTGGCCAGGGCGGCGGCCATGTCCTCGACCTGGAAGCGCAGGCGCATGTCCTCTTCCAGTTGCCGGATGAAGCGGCGGCCGTCCACATAGAGGTGCATCGCATAGACCGGGGTCAGCAGCGCGAAGACGATATCCAGCCCGCCGCCATTCCAGGCGAAGCGGGCCGAGGTCAGGAGCACCACCGGCACCATGCCGCAGACCAGGAGGGTGACGCTGCCCAGCCGGCTGATCAGGAGCGAGGAGATGGTGGTGGCGATGGCGATCAGGATGAAGAGATGGTTGGCGAGGTTGCCCGGGTCCCAGAGCAGCCAGGGCAAGAGGCCCCAGGCGGCGCTGATGCCGACCTGCGCCCCCACGAAGCGCCCCCACCAGAGCTTGAGGCGCGCGGGATCGGTGGGGTTCTCGGCGCGGTAGCGGGCGTAAAGGCCATAGGCGCCGAAGGACGCGAGGCTCACCAGCAGGGGAAAGAGCAGCGTCTTGCCCGCCGGCAGGGCGCCCAGCATGCGGCAGCACATGTCCGACGCCATCAGGCCCAGCGTCAGGGCCCAGACCGGCGTGACCACCCAGGAGGAGCGGTCTATGGCGGCGATCACATCCAGTTGGCTTTTCAGGATGCGCGGATCGGCGCTATGGCGGGTATGCGCAAACATTGCCCGCCCTTTTATCGCGCCAAGCGTTAAGAACTGCCTGCGGCGCCGAAAAAGCTGCGCCCCGCCAAGCGCTTGGGTTAGTTTCGGCGGAGATTTCCCCGATTCGACAGCGTTTGACGGCATGGCCAAGGACAAACCCGACCTATTCGACACCCAGAGCGCCGCCTCCAGGGCCTATACGGCCAAGGACATCGAGGTGCTGGAGGGGCTGGAACCCGTGCGCCGCCGCCCGGGCATGTATATCGGCGGCACCGATGCGCGCGCCCTGCACCATCTGGCGGCGGAAATCCTGGACAACGCCATGGACGAGGCGGTGGCGGGCCATGCCAGCCGGATCGAGATGGAACTGAAGCCGGGCAATGTGCTCTCGATCACCGACAACGGCCGCGGCATCCCCATCGACCCGCACCCCAAGTTCAAGAACAAGTCGGCGCTGGAGGTCATCATGACCACGCTGCACGCGGGCGGGAAATTCGACGGCAAGGCCTATGAGACCTCCGGCGGCCTGCATGGCGTGGGCGCGTCCGTGGTCAACGCCCTGTCGGAATGGATGGAGGTGGAGGTGGCGCGCGACCGCCATGCCTGGAAGCTGCGCTTCGAGCGTGGCCATGTGGCGGGCAGGCTGAAAGACCTGGGCGCGGTCAACCGGCGCGGCACCATCGTCAGCTTCAGGCCCGACGAGAAAATCTTCGGCCATGCGCAGTTCGAGCCCGCGCGGCTCTATCGCGCCGCCAAGTCCAAGGCCTATCTCTTCCGCGGCGTCGAAATCCGCTGGCGCTGCGATCCGGCGCTGATCGCGGACGGCGGCGAGACGCCCGCCGAGGCGGTGCTGAAATTCCCCGGCGGCCTGGCCGACTATCTGGCGCAGGACATCGGCAAGGCGCTCACCGTCACCAACCGGGCCTTCACCGGCAAGCATGAGAACAAGGACACGACGCGCGGCGCGGTGGAATGGGCGGTGGCCTGGGTTCCGGCGCGCGACGGCGCCACCCGCTCCTATTGCAACACCATTCCCACGCCCGCGGGCGGCACCCATGAGCAGGGCCTGCGCAACGCGCTGACCAAGTCGCTGCGCGCCCATGGCGAGCGGGTGAACAACCGCAAGACCGGCCTGGTCACCGCCGACGATGTGATGGACAGCGCCGTGGCGATGCTGTCGGTCTTCATCCGCGAGCCGGAATTCCAGGGCCAGACCAAGGACAAGCTCTCCAGCCCCGACGCGCAGCGGCTGGTGGAGAATGTGGTGCGCGACCATTTCGACCATTGGCTGGCGGAAAGCCCGGCCGAGGCCGACCGGCTGCTGAATTTCGTGATCGAGGCGGCGGAAGACCGCCTGAAGAAGCGGCAGGAGAAGGAGACGCGGCGCCAGTCGGCGACGCGCAAGCTGCGCCTGCCCGGCAAGCTGGCCGATTGCAGCAAGAACTCGTCGGATGGCACCGAGATTTTCCTGGTGGAAGGCGACAGCGCGGGCGGCAGCGCCAAGCAGGCGCGCGACCGCGCCACCCAGGCGATCCTGCCCCTGCGCGGCAAGATCCTGAACGTGGCCAGCGCGGGCGCCGGGAAATTGCAGCAGAACCAGGAACTGTCCGACCTGGTGCAGGCGCTGGGCTGCGGCACCGGCGCCAAATACCGCGCCGACGATCTGCGCTATGACCGCGTCATCATCATGACCGACGCCGATGTGGACGGGGCGCATATCGCCTCGCTGCTGCTGACCTTCTTCTATCGCGAGATGCCGGGGCTGATCCGCGACGGGCGGCTGTTCCTGGCGATGCCGCCGCTCTATCGCCTCACCCAGGGCGGCAAGACGGTCTATGCCCGCGACGAAGCCGACCGCGACCGGCTGCTCAAGACCCAGTTCCGCGCCGGCGCCAAGGTGGAGATTTCCCGCTTCAAGGGCTTGGGCGAGATGATGCCCGCGCAGCTCAAGGAAACCACCATGCGGCCCGGCCATCGCACCCTGGTGCGGGTGGAGATCGCCGAAGAGGAAGCCCAGGCGACCGAAAGCCTGTTCGAGCGGCTGATGGGCAAGAAGCCGGAGCTGCGCTTCCAGTTCATCCAGGAGAATGCCGCGTTCGCGGCGGAGAGCGTGGACGTCTGAGCGCCGGCTTCAGGTCGTGAAGCCCGCCACCACCGCGAAGCCCAGCGCCAGCGCGAAGGACAGCGCCGCCGAGCCGCCCAGGCGGCGGCCCGCCATCAGCGGCAGGAGCGAGAGCAGCGCGAAGGCGGCGGTCAGGGTGAAGACCGGATGCAGGCGCAGGCCCTGAATGTCCTCGGCCCCCGCATTGAAGCCCAGCCAGATCGTGAGCCCCGCCAGCGCCGCGACGAACAGCGCCAGCGTGCGCCCGCCGCGCGCGGTCACGAGCAGCAGCGGCGCGGCGATGAGCGCGGGGAAGAGGAAATAGGGACTGAGGCCCGGCAGCCAGATGGACGTGACCACCGCCAGCCCGGCGAACCAGAGCCAGCAGGCGATGGGACCGGCGAAGCGGGCCGTCCACAGCGCCGCCGCCCAGACGCCGAAGGCCAATGCCAGGCGCAGCCAGAGCGGATTGCCCGGCCAGGGGCCGCCCGGCCCCGCCGCCGCCAGCAGCAGGGAGCCGGACGTGGACGTGCCGCCGATCCAGACCGGCGCATAGAGCAGGAAGCCTGCCGCAAGGCAGAGCAGCAGCAGAAGGAGCGGCGCCAGGGTGGCCGCGACGGGGCGGCGGGTGCCCCGCGCGCGCGGGCTGATGGCGCCCGCCAGCGCGATGACGGCGAAGGCGGCGAGCGACAGCGGCAGGGCGAAGGCGGCGGGCAGGCGCGGCAGCCAGCGGCGCAATATGTCGAGATAGATCGCCTTCTCGCCTTTGAGCGTGGCGGGATCGGCGCGCACCAGCGCCGCCGTCAGCGCCAGCACATTCTCGCCATGATGCTGCAGCGTCACCGGGCTGATATTCTCGCGCCGGTCGTCGGCCGAATGATACTGGCGCAGATTGCCGATGAAGGCGAAATTGGCGCCCGGCAGCCCCGCCGCCAGGAAGGGCGTGAGGTCGGTGTTGTTGGGCAGCACCCGGTAAATCTCGGCATAGAGCGAAGACGCCGCCGGATGCGGCGCGGCCCTGGCATAAAGGCCGATCAGCGGCGCATCGCCCGCATGGGTCTGGAACAGGAGGCTGGGGCCCTGGTTGCCGCGGGCCTCGACATTCACCACCACGCCGGTGCGGGCGATGTTCTGCGCATGCGAAGCATAAGCGAAGGCGCCGAACAGGCCGCGCTCCTCGCCATCGGTGAAGAGCGCCGCCAACGGGCGCGTGCCCTCCAGGCCGCGCGCCTTGAGAGCGCGGATGGCTTCCAGGATGGTCGCCACGCCCGAGGCGTCGTCCGCGGCGCCGGGGCCACGCGGCACCGAATCCGTATGCGCCATCAGCAGCACTTCGGGATTCGCGGGGCCGGCCCCCGGCGTCACCACGGCGCGGATATTGTGCACGGTGAGGCAGAAGCGCCGGCCGCGCCGCATCCGGCAGGCTTCCTCCGCGATCACCTGATGCGGCACGCCCAGGCGGGTCAGCTCCTCCTGCAGGCGGGCGCGGAAGGCCGCGGCCTCCGGCGATCCGGCC
>Ga0180217_1003022_pt1 | contig 14613 bp, 14 predicted proteins | sample eDN3rd37CBELigOP_FD_128521 | JGI IMG/M metagenome (GOLD analysis project Ga0180217, IMG submission 128521) | Enriched Organic Plus compost microbial communities from Emeryville, California, USA - eDNA 3rd pass 37_C BE-Lig OP (version 2) (version 2) ... | reverse complement strand
ATTATAATACTCGAAGAGTACTTTTGACTAAGATTAGACTATAAAATACCCGAATAAATCTCAAAAATACAAAAGGCCTTCAGAATGTGACCATGCTGAAGGCCTTTTGTCGACAATCTGAACACCTCTGAAAAGAGGTGTTTTTAACTGTTTTATTTCCCTCATTAAATAAGATTTCATATAACAGGTTTGTTCATCATTCTTTCAAAGTAATAGAAAATAGATTATACTTGATTGACTATCGTATTCAGAGTTAAGGGGGTATTTCCTAATGACAAAGCATAATGATGAAGAGAAACCGAAAAACAAAATTAGTCTGCAAGAGGCTGTGAAACAACAGCTTGAAAATAAGAAAAATAAAGCTAATGCAAGTCAAGGTAAGATGAAAGCTGATCTATCAAGCACAAAAATGAAAAGCCAACAAACAAAAAAAGCTAGCAATACTCGAAGAAAAATGGGTGTCTAATGAACGGACAGAATCGTACTAACATTGTACCTGGTATTACAGTAGATATTGTTTTAAAAAAGGATCAAAAAACTGGCAAACTTACTCGAGGAATTGTAAAAGATCTTCTTACCAAATCACCTACACATCCTCACGGTATTAAAGTCCGGCTAACAGATGGGCAAATTGGACGTGTTCAACAAATCCATACTAAATAAAACAAAAAAAGCAAACTTGATCTCGCACATCTTGTTTGCTTTTTGCAATTTTAAAAACATATTTAGTTGGTAGTTATAAAATAAACTGCTGTTGCCATATAGATATCATCTTCATTTAACTTCCAATTTTTTCAAGCCATTTTATCGTGAAAACGCTCTCAAATCCTGGGTCGTTTTGGAATTGAATTTCCCTTTTTGACTTTACCACTGCGATACTCTCTGAAGTTGAACCATCTTTTTCAACTAAAATTTTATACTCCCCTATATTTGGGAGTGAATAATTTGGTAATAGGCCATTTTTACAACAATACTTTGTTTTATAATAATCGCCAAGTAAACTTGGGATATCCTGTAAACGACTTTCATTTAAGTACTCTCGAATAAGAGTTGAACTGATTTTTTGACCTCTCCACTTTAGCTCTTCGACTATAGTTACCCCTATATGCGAAGCAACATGAAGTTTTATTGTTTTCGCATTGCCGCTCGCTCTTGATCCATACGTATAGTCAAAGCCACATATAATTTCCTTGGCCCCTAGTCCTATAACATATTCCTGTATAAATTCTGATGGGCCCAGTTTTGCTAAGTCTTTTGTAAATTCAACGACATAAAAAATATCAACACCTAGTTGCTCAAGCTTTTCAATTTTTTGTTCTATTGGTTCTAAGTAAGAAATCTCATAACCTGGTATTAATACATTTTTCGGATGTGGAAAAAAGGAAAGGACCGCTAATGAAAGTTGATTTTTCAATGCTTTTTGCCTTGCAATCTTCACAACCTTCTGATGTCCAAGATGAACACCATCAAAGTATCCCAGCGCCATTGCAACATCTCGCGAATTTTCTTGTAAAACACTCAAATTAGCTTCATTCACATAAATCACTTCCATCCGCGATTCCCTCCTTCACTAAGCTTTTACTAATTGTTGAGCAACTTCATAAATTAAATCTTCTTGACCGCCAACAGTTTTTCTTCTACCTAATTCCATTAAAATATCACGCTCATCTACACCAAATTGTTCTGATGCCTTCTTTGCATGAAGTAAGAAACTAGAGTAAACACCAGCATAACCTAAGACTAAGCTTGAACCCGTAATCTCTTGTGGTTGTTGCATTAACGGAGCAATGACATCATTTGCAACATCAATTAATTTATATAAATCGATCCCTGTTTGATAGCCTAACTTTTCTAATACTGCTACCATAACCTCTGTTTGCGTATTACCAGCTCCAGCTCCAAGTGCACGAAGACTTCCATCGATGAAAGTTGCCCCTGCTTCTACAGCCGCAATCGTATTCGCCATTGCCATTGATAAATTGTTATGTGCATGGAAACCAATATCACATTGTACAGCATCTTTCAATGCTGAAATTCGCTCAGTTACTTCCTGCGGTAATAATGCTCCGGCTGAATCCGTAACGTAGATAATTTCTGCCCCATAGCTCTCAAATAGTTTCGCTTGCTCTACTATTTTTTCAACTGGTGCCATATGGGCCATCATTAGAAATCCAACTGTTTTTAGACCTAAGTTACGACCAAGTTCAATATGCTGAGCTGCTACATCTGCTTCCGTAACATGTGTTGCAACACGAACCATTTTCGCACCTAGTGATGCAGCTGCTTGTAAGTCTTGCTTTGTACCAATACCAGGAATTAGTAGTACTGACACTTCAGAGGAAGTTGATTCCTCTACTGCTGCTGCAATTAATTTCAGCTCATCAACTTTTGATAAACCATATTGTAAAGAAGAGCCTCCCAAACCGTCACCATGTGATACTTCGAAGTAGCGTACTCCTGCAGCATTTAAACCTTTTGCTGCTGCACGTACTTGTTCTTCTGTAAACGCATGTCGAACAGAATGGCTGCCATCTCGTAATGATACATCTAATATATTTAGGGATTTACTCATTTTGCAGCCTCCTTTTCAAGCAGTAAATAACGTGCCATTTCATTTCCAACTTCAACTGCAGCCGCTGTCATTATATCTAAGTTACCAGCATAAGCAGGTAAATAATCCGCAGCGCCATTCACTTCTAGGAAAACAGATACCTTTTTCCCTTCAAAAATTGGTTCTACTTTCAAAGTATAACCCGGTACATACGTTTGAACCTGTGCAACCATTTCTTTAATAGAATTGTAAATTGCTTCTTCGTGCCCTTCTTCTTCAACTAAGGCATGAATTGCATCACGCATGATGATTGGTGGTTCAGCAGGGTTTAAAAGAATAATTGCTTTCCCTTTCTTCGCTCCACCTACAACTTCAATTGCTTTTGATGTTGTACTTGTAAATTCATCGATATTTGCACGAGTTCCTGGCCCAGCACTTTTGCTTGCAATCGTTGCCACAATTTCTGCATATTCAACTTGAACAATTCGATTAATTGCATGAATAATTGGAATAGTAGCCTGACCGCCACAAGTCACCATATTCACATTTGATTTTTCAATATGATCTCTTAAATTAACAGGTGGTACAGTGAATGGTCCAATAGCAGCTGGTGTTAAATCAATCACTTTTTTACCGGCAGCAGTTAACACATCGCTATTTTTTTGATGAGCATATGCACTTGTTGCATCGTAAACAATGTCTACTAAATCAAGTCGTTCTGCTAAACCATCAATCCCATTAGAAATAATCTCATAGCCTCGATCTTTTGCACGTTTTAAACCATCGGACTCAGGGTCAATGCCGACCATAACACTCATTTCTAAAACTGGACTTCGTTCAATTTTATACATCAAATCTGTTCCAATGTTTCCTGATCCAATAATTCCAACCTTTAGTTTTTTCATTTATTCACCACTTCCTTCAAAATTGTAGCGCTTACTTTTCCAAGGAAGCCAAAATCTGCTTCGAATATATCACCAGCTTTAAACTCAACTGCCTTTGCTAACGCACCTGATAATACAAACATACCTGGCTCAATGGAGATTCCATAATTACTTACTTCATTAGCTAGCCATACAACTGCATTTAATGGATTTCCTAAAACGGCTGCACTCGTTGCTTGATCAATTTGTTCACCATTTTTGTAAACAACCATTTCAATATTTGTGATATCTTCAATCTCCGTTAATTTTGTGTGTTTTGTTCCCAAAATTGCACCTGCCGAAGAGCCATTATCTGCAACTGTATCTTCAAATTTAATGTTCCAGTTTTCAATACGACTATCGATAATTTCTACTGCTGGAACTACGTAAGCGGTTGCATTAATAACATCATCAACTGTAACATTTGGACCCTTTAATGCTTTATCAAAAACAAATGCAATCTCAAATTCTACCTTAGGTTGAATATACGGTTCGATTGATATTCCATCTTGTTCATCAGACATCATCGTATCTAAAATAAATCCGTAATCTGGTGTGTATACATTTAGCATTTCTTGCATTGCTTTACTCGTTAGACCAATTTTTAATCCTTCTATCTTTGCACCTGCTGCTACTTTTTTACGAATTTGATAGAGTTGTATATTATAAGCATCGTCAACAGTAATATTTTCTACTGTAGATGTAAATGGTGCAATCGGTTGTTTTGAACTCTCTGCTTCAAGTAATTGTTCGGCTGCTAATTGAATATCCATTCTACCCATCTCCTCTTATGAATTAACTGTAACTAATTCTGCTAATTGACGATATTTTCCACCAAAGAATAGGAGTGGGTTTTTATCCTCGACATGCAAACCTAGCACTTTACCAATAAATAACGTATGGTCACCTTCTACATATTCCGATACAACTTCACAAGCTACTTGAGCAATAGCACCTTTTAGCACTGGTAGCCCTTCTAATCTATCAAATTCTACTTCATCACCTGGTTGCCCAGCAAAATGACGTGAATAATGCTCTTGTTCTTCACTTAAAATATTGACTGAGAATTTTTTGGACTGTTTCACTTTCTCTAAGAATCTAGCTTTATGTCCAATAGAGATAACTACTAATTTCGGATCAAGTGATACAGACATGAAGCCATTAGCTGTCATACCATGAGGTGATCCGTCATTATCAGTAAGTAATACCGTAACCCCTGTTGCAAACTTCCCCATTGCATCTCTAAATTTACGATCATCCATTTTAATTCCCCCGTTTCATGATTGCTTGCTATTATCATAGAACAATGAAAAAAACATTATAATTGTTTTTTTTATGGAATTTTCAGATAAAAACAATAAAAATAAATGCAAAAATGAGTTAATTTAATTTTGCATATTAACCACCTAAATTAGCGGTATATCAATATTCTTAGTTGATTTTACCCCCTTTTTTATTTATTTGATGAATTTCCGAGTTCATTAGTCGAATTGTAAATAGTTTGAAAATTTAGATTGTAAATGTAATTACAATCTTATAGAATGTGTTCATCGGAAAGTTTTAAAAAAATTCATTTGACATTATGAATAACTTCATAGCAAACCGATATCTTTCTAAAGACTTTGTGTGGAATTATTGAAGGAGGGATTGAAAGTTAATTCATTAAACTGTAAGCGTTAACACATCATGTATTAATGGGGACAAGGGGTAGAAAAATCTTTTTTCAAACTAGGGGGATGATGTTATGCGATGGTTTGTTTTAGCAATGGTTTTCTTATTATCTGTTATCAATTACGCAGATAAGTCAGTGCTTGGGTTAGCTGCTGAGCCAATTATGAGTGAGCTTAATTTAAATTATGATCATTTCGGCTTAGTAGGTAGTAGTTTCTTTGCAGCCTATGCAATAGGAAGTATTGTACTAGGGACTTTGACTTATCGCTTTAACACAAAGTTGTTGCTTATAATTGTTGCTGTAGGATGGACAATTTCACTTTGTACGGCATATATAGTAGATACCTTTGCAGGATTAATCACTATTCGAGTTCTTTTAGGTTTCTTTGAAGGCGGTACGTATGGACTTTGTGTAGCACATGTAGCCAAATGGTTTGCTAGTGAAAATCGCGGATCCGCATACGCTATCATGACATCAGGAACAACTGTTGGGACATACCTAGTTGCACCGATACTAGTCTTCTTAATTAGCTCATTTAGTTGGAAGTTTGCATTTTTAGTATTAGGACTTAGTAGTTTAGTTTGGGCAATTGTATTTTTCTTTATGAGAAGTCAACCAAAAGAGCCGATTCAAGAAACAGTGCCAACTGCTTCTTCTACAGAAAAAGCTCAATTCAAGGATATTTTAAAAGTATATAAGAATCCTTACGTTATTGCCATTTTTGTTATGCTTTTCGTATCGATGTGGATCAATACATGGGTTCTTACATGGGCACCAACATATTTAACAAAGATTGTTGGACTTGAACCTGGGACAATGAGTGTCGTGTTTGCTTGTATGGGGATTGCAGGTACAGTAACTGCCATACTTATGGGTAAATATACAGATGTTTTATTCCGCAAAAATAAAACACTTGTCAAATCATACGATAAAGTATTAATTACCATATTGTTTGTAGGTGCTGTTGCGTATGCTATTACAACAATAATTGATGCACCAATCTTTGCTTGTCTGTTCTTAGCAGTAGGCTTAATTATTAATACTTGCCTTCTTCCTCTTGGTACAACGATTCAATCTCTTGTCGTTCCAAAGGAGTTAGTAGGTAGTGTATCAGGAATTTCATTATCCTTTGTAAGTATGGCGGGTATCATTGGGCCATACGTTACAGGTCTTCTAATTACATTAGCAGGTGAAGATATTCGTGCAGGTTTTAATTCTGGTGTATTAATTGTTGTAGCTCTATATTTAGTAAGCGGCATCTTCTTACTATTTGTTAGTAGACGTAACGCTACACTGGCTAAAAAGAAAGACGCTGTTACACCAGCTATGTCTGTAGAATAATAAGATTAGACACTGTCTATAGAAATACTTTCTTCAAAATAAAAACTCATCGAAAATGGGCACCCCATAGTCGATGAGTTTTTATTATTTAATTTAATATTTTAATATAGGAAACGCTTACAAAATTCAATTTGAATATTATTTAAGAGGATGAAAATAACCGCTTTTAATCAAATTGTAATTCTCCAGATAAAATTAGTGCTTGAATAACTAGCAATATATAGGCAGTAGTAGAAGCATTTTTAACTGTAATTTGTAGCATCTCTTCTATTTGCTTAATGCGATATTGAATCCCTCCAATGGATAAAGTTAACTCTTCCATTGTATCTTTTAGATGTTGACCATTTAATAAATATACATATAATGTATGAAGTAATTCCTTTTTACGAGGATTATGAAAATCATATAAATCTTTTAATGTCTTCCTCGCCATTTCATGCAATTGCTCTAATGTCATATTCGTAACGATGTCCCCTAACATTCCTAGATCTTCATAATCCGTAATGAGCTGTTTATTTGGAAATCGTTGTGCAACCCTTGCTTCTTTTAACGCTCTTTCAAAATTTTTATAATCTGTAAATGTACTGCTGATTCCTAAGCTATATTTATAGTTTGGATACTGCTTTTCCATTTGTTGGAATATTTTGCTAAATTTATTCATAAAGGCTTGTTTATCGTTAAAACGAGAGTTTAATAAGGCAATCTCTTCACCTACAACGGCAAAAATACTTGGTAATGCCCATTTATTAAACAATTTTGACATTTGAACAAGCTGATCATGTAAATCGATAATCACTTTATCTGTCTTTATTTTCTCAATTTTAACAACAGAAGTTGTAAAAGGCGGCTCAAACTTAAATGGCAAAAATTTAAAATACGATTCTATGTCTTTAATGTTTTGATTTAGTATTAATCTTTCTAGTATGGAACTTCTTGTACGTTGCTGCTCTTCAAATTGTGCCTCTTCGTACAAAATACATAAAGCAATAACATTTGAAATTCTTTCTAAAAATAAGTGATCATTTTCTTCCACTTCCTTGGGTGGAAAGTAGAAAAATGAACATGTCGCGTAATTTTTTTTATTAATTAATACTGGTGACTCTAATTTGAAGAGAGTATTTCCAACATAGTAAGCAATGTTATGTTTTTTCTCTTGGTAATTTAATTTAAATTGTTCTTTTTTGACTTTTTCTATTTGTTCTTCTGTTAGCCCAACCTGACTTAACTGATTACCATGATTATCTTCTATAAGAATCGGAATATTAAGTAGTTCGTACGCTGTTTGAATAATCTCATCCATTGATTGTTTTTCTATAACATTTTGTGTGAGCTGACTGTGAAACGTTGATATTTTCTCAAGCATATATTTATGATGTAATAAGGCATCATACGTCATTTCTAACTCATTTAAAATATTATCACTTTGATATAAGTTAATCAGTTCCTGCTGTTCCGGCAACCAATCCTTTTCTAGCCGAATCTCATATTCACAGCAGGGATCTCCCTTAGCTACACATTTTGTTTCGATGGCTATAATCGATTCTCCATATTCATATGATAATGCTCCACTTGCAAAACCACATAATGTGTGACAAACACATTCTGTATTTAAACCATACTTTTTAACATGTAGTTCTGCTTCGAATGATTCAACCCATTTCCCCTTTGCGTTTATACATTCAATTCTCCCATCAGGATGTTTTACAATATCACCAGTGAATGTAACATCCTTTACGTGCCCGAATCTAACATGCATTTTACCAAATGTATTCATTCTTATTTTATTCTGGAAAAAGTCTTTCGCGGCTTCCAAGCCAAACTCTTTCCCAAATCGAAACAAAAACCCCTTTGTTTTATGAGATCCAATGTTATTTACCAAATTATTTTTTAATGCAAGAAAGGCACTTGCTGACATTAAAATATTTTGAGCACCCACTGAATCCAACGATACATTACTCATGAACATTCCTCCCCCCTTTTAATATCTGATAATAATATTAATCAATACACTAGCAGATTTCAATAAATTTTATAGATTCAGAATCTTTATTCAATAAAAACTAATATGATAATTAGAAAATTAACCTTGTATACTGAATTCAGAACAACAAACAATTCAAAAAAATCAAGGAGGTAAAATACATGTCAATTTTTGCAGGTATTCATAATAGTTGGGTTCTAGCAAATGGTGTTCGTACACATTATTCATGGGCAGGTACAGAAGGTCCTGCAGTAATCTTATTACACGGTGCAGGTCCAGGTGCAAATGGTGCAGCTGGTTGGCGTTTGATGATTCCTGCTTTAGCAGAAGCTGGATTCCGTGTGTATGCACCCGATCAAATATCAATGGGCTATACTGACACTCGTCCTCATGCATGGCCTGTTAATGGACATCAAAGTTTAGTAGACCATATTCATGATTTTATTGAAGCGTTATGTTTGGATGAGGTGTACTTAGTTGGTAATTCACAAGGAGCCTATCTAGCAGCTAAATACGCAATTGATCATCCAGAAAAAGTAAATAAAGTTGTTTATATCGGCAGTAACACAATCTATCAAGCTATGCAGGAAGTACCTGAAAAGCCAGTAAGATCTTTCTTAGACGTTATTGGATACGATTATACAGAAGAAGCACTTCGTAAATTTATGACTCGAAATTCAGTTGATACAACTGAAGTACCTGAAGAGTTGATACAATACCGTCTTAAAGCTACAACTCGTCCGGGTGTAAAAGAAGCAAACGATGCATTCTCTGCTTATTTAGAAAGAATGAATAATGAGCCTAAATTATGGGATCGATATTGCATCAAGGATTCCCTACCAAAATTAAAAATTCCTGCTAAATTCCTTTGGGGCAAACAAGATATGGTTGCACCAGTCGAAACAGCTTATAAGTTGGAAAAATTGCTTCCAAATATTGAGTTTGAATACATTGATAACTGCGGTCATCAAGCACAAACAGATCAACCTGATGTAGTTAATAAAATTGTCATTGACTTTTTTGCACAAGAAAGTAAGGAAACTGTAAACGCAAAATAAAATGGCTTTACTCCATTCGAAAGGACTGATTGTATGGTAACACTTGTTGAAAATAAAGTGCTTTATAATGAAATTCTTGAGAAGGCAAAAAAAATTGGAGAACTTGCGGAGCAAGAGGCATTACAAGCTGATCGAAATTCGACGATCTCCGAAGAAGTTGCCAACCTTATTCGGAAAGAAAATATTCATCGTTTAATTCTTCCTAAAGAATACGGTTACCCACAGCTTGATTGGCGTACATTTGTCGATATGGTTAGTAAAGTTGGTTACTACAATCTTTCTGCAGCTTGGCTCACATATTTCTTTTCCGTGCATAATGCATGGGTATCATACTTACCAAAGCACCTACGTGACGAAGTAGTTAACCAAGGTGGCTTTGTAGCAGATGTTTTCGCACCTATTGGGAAAGTTGAAGAAACTGATGGTGGCTACTATATTTCTGGTACGTACAATTTTGTAAGCGGTATCAACTACTGTGATTGGGTTGGCGTAGGAGCTATGATGAAATTTGATGACTCCGATAAGCCTGAACGTGTAGGTATTCTATTAAAAGTTTCTGACTTAGAAATCGTAAAAACTTGGGATTCCCTTGGGTTACGTGGTTCAGGTAGTAATACATTGATTATAGACAAAGTGTTTATAAAACCAGAAGCAATCATTCGATTCAGTCAAATTATCAAGTGCAGTCAGCCACCTGAAAAGGACTTCGATCAAGATTACTTATACTATAATACACCTTTCTACCCTGGATTCTATGTTGGATTTGCTGCGATGGCAGTTGGTGGTGCAGAACGTATATTAGCTGAGTTTGAGAAACATACTGCTGGTCGAATTCGCTTCACTGGTGTGAAAGAAAATGAATCTCCAACTAGTCAACGTGTACTAGCCGAATTAAGCTTAGAATTTGAAGCAGCAAAAGCGCTTTTAAATCAATATATTATCATGATGGAAACAGATAAAGGCGGCCCTTATGAAGGCGCAAAATATAAAGCAATTCGTGCTTCAATTATTGATAAATGCGTAAATATTGGCGTGAAAGCTTTATTAACTCTTGGTGGTCATGCTCTGTTAAAAGGTCATCCAGTTGAATTATTCACTCGTGATCTAATTGCAATTGCAACACATATTACTTCTTTATATGAAGATGGAATTCACGGTTATGGAAGACATTTATTTGGTTTTGAAACAAATATTCAAGGTTAATAAATAACTTCTCTTTTATTCTAAAAATTAATATATAAAAATAATATGAGGTGAAAAGTAATGAGTAAATTTATTTATGCACCAGAAATTGCAAAATTAGGTCACGTTGCTTTAGTAACAGAAAACCTAGAAAAATCACTATGGTTCTTTAAAGAAGTAATTGGTTTAGAGGAAACACGCGAAGTTAATGGAACACACTATTTACGCGCATGGGGTGACTTTGAACATCATACTCTTTCCCTAACAGCTGGAGAAACTTCTTACATTGATCATATTGGTTGGAAAGCAAAACGACGTGAGGATGTTGCAAACTTTGCACAACTTTTATCGGATGCTGGAACAGTTGTACGTTGGATTGGAGATGGTGAAGAAGTCGGCCAAGGCGAAGCTATCCGTTTCGAGCTTCCTAGTGGACACCGCTTTGAGATTTACTTTGATATGGAAAAACCTCCTGCTGAAGAAGGTCGAAAATCCGTACTAAAAAATCAAGTCTATAAATCTTGGGCAAAAGGTCTTTCACCACGTCGTATCGACCATGTAAACTTACAAACTTCTGAGGATAATAACGAAATACAAACTTACTTATCTGAAAAACTAGGTTTCAAATTACGTGAATATATGGTAGATCCAAATGATAAGCAACTGGCAAGCTGGATGAGTGTTACAAACTTAGTACACGATGTTGCTGTTATGTCGACTCCTAACTCCAAAGGACCAAATGAAATGCACCATATTGCGTATTGGTTAGATAATTCTCAAGATCTTTTACGGGCAGCCGATATTTTAAACGAAAATGAAGTTAGCTTTGTTGGACCAGGTAAACATGGTATTTCACAAGCGATGTTCATTTATGTAAAAGACCCAGGTAGCGGTCTACGTGTGGAAGTCTTCACAAATAGCTACTTAATCTTTGAACCAGATTGGGAGCCTATTAAATGGACTCATGAAGAGTACTTAAGATTCGGTTCAACTTATTGGGGAGATCGTAGCCGAGACGACGTGAAACGTGATCAACCAGTAAAAGCATAATATAGTTTTCAAACCACCAGTATTTCTTATGATCTCACTCCTTCATAAGATAATACTTGGTGGTTTCGTTAGCTATCCCCCTCCATTGAAGAGGTAATTTGTCAAAAGGAGTGATACTCTTGAAAGGTATGTTAAAGGTACTCGTACTTGCCATCATCGGCGGATTTATATTTAGCTGGTTACATATCCCAATACCTTGGATGCTTGGTCCGTTATTTACCATTTTAATTACCCAATTTCTTTATAAAGGTACTCTATTGTGGTCTTCAAAACTACTAGAAATAGGAATAATCATCTTAGGAGTAGCAATCGGTGAACAATTTAACTTAAGTCTTTTTAGTGACATTGGTATGCTACTTCTTTTTATGATACTTATTAATGTAATCTTAATTGCCAGTTCAATCGTACTAGCTTATATATTGAGTAAGTGGTCAAAATTATCAATAAAGTCCATGATCTTAGGAGCTATTCCAGGAGGTTTAGGTCAAATCATTCTCTTTGCTGAAGAAGAGAATGATGTAGATATAGCCGCTGTTACATATTTTCATATTGTGCGTTTGATTTTAGTAGTGGTATTCATTCCATTTATTGTATCTGGTCATATGGTAAGTAAAACAGTCAATCATAGTACTTTATCCATAAGTTTAATTTTGCTATTTATTTTAGCCTGGGGCTGTACCTATGTGGCAAAGCGAATCAAGTTGCCGGTTGCCCCTTTCTTAGCACCAATCCTTCTCGTTATAGGGTTACAGTTCACTTCTTTTGAAATAGCACCAGTACCATCAATTATTATGAATGGTGCACAACTATTAATTGGTGCACATATTGGGCTATTATTGAAGCCGGAAATGGTAAAGTTACCTTTCCGCTATTTAATAGCAGGTATTCTTAGTGCGATAGGACTGATTGCACTTACCTTTGGCACAAGTTTTATCGTATCCTATTTCTTAGATTATTCTTTCGCATCCAGCTTTTTAAGTACCGCCCCTGGTGGACTTGACCAAATGGTTTTATTAGCCGATGCTATCGGTGCAGATGTTTCAGTAGTTTCAGTATACCAGATTTTTAGAATAATGTTTATTTTCTTAGTCGTGTTGCCTGGCTTAAAATTTTACTATAATTATAGAGCGAAAAAGCGCGAACAAAAAGAAGAACAGAAATGTCATCATCGGGAAGTTGTTTCCTGATACTAAAGTCCCAAGATATTTTACAATAAAAGCTCAATCCCTGCCTAAATTAGTGGATTGAGCTTTATAAAAATGAATTCGTTATTAGCCTGATTCCTACTAACACCTTACATACTTTCGTTTAAAGCCAAGCTTTCCTCGATCGATTTCCTTTTGAATAGATTCATTAGCATTGAGAATACTTTTTTTATTATTGTCCTTTCTAATCTCAACTAAGCCAATTACTTTTGCAGTTTCAACTGCCTTCTCATGTAACGGTATAAATGAAACCCCAACTGTATAAACGAAATTATTCATTGCAGATTTCGTTCTTTCAGGTGATTCGTGAATTGTGTTTTCAATTTGTTTAAGCATATTTTCAATCTTGATCGAATCAAATTCAGTATCCGGACGATTCCCCAATAACCAACAATAACAACTCCACCCTGCTGACATCTTGAGCTCTTCTCCACTTGCAATCCATTTGTCAGCAACAGTTTGAGCAATTTCTGTTTCTGCCAAAGTGACGGCAACTACATAATCCGAAATCATGTAAAAGTAAGCTCCATTGATCCACCGTTCAAAATCTTCTTCCGTCATGTTCTTTGGATCTGCAATAATACCAGCAAAATACATCGCATCATAGTTCTCAGTTGCATACAGTTCTTCGGCTAAAGCTTGGTTGATCTTTATTTTTTTGGCGATAGGCTTCATAGCACCTGTAGCTACACCAAATAATGGCTCGCGCGCACCATTCCTTATGTAAGTCTTTTTCGTTCGCTCTTTCCCAAGCTCTTCAAGTTCCTTCATCACTTTCTCAAAATCCATTTGCACACTTCCCTTTTACTATTTATAATGTTTTACCTTATTAATTAAAAAAACTTTAAGCTGCGTTTTTATTTTAATAATACATTAAAGGTAATTGTGCATTCGAGACATTTGCAATCAATCTAATACTGTTATAGAGCTTTTCAAGTAACTTCAAATTTATCATTAACTTTTCCATGAGTGAGACATCATAAAACTTTTATATTTGTTGTTTGTTTGCGATTACTTAAACAGAAATTTATTTCTTTTAATAATTTAAACAACATCACTCACCCTTCAACAATTATTTTATAAAACTTATTAAAAATTGAATAAGAAATTATATTCGAGCTATACTATTAAAGATTTCACTTCGACTCCAATGAATTGGGAGGGTTAACCCGATGGATGGGATTCATTGTTATCATTGAAGAACATTAAACTTCATTAGCTAAAGCAGTTTTCTTAGGTAAATCTTAAGGATTTGCGAAAAGCGAGGTAGTTAGTCGTGGATAACTCGATGTAAGTGTAATCAGACCCGGAATTAATTCCGGGTTTTTATTTTGCAATTTCCCTCAATATCTAAAGGCTATTAGACAAGTTATACTTATACATCCCATACGTATTTCTATTCATTTTTATGTATTTTAATACAAAGTCATATATTAAATAGGGTTAAATAATAAAAAGACGTTAAACCCATAGTGAACTGCACCCCAATTGTTAGACACACATCTAACAATTGGAGGTGCTTTTTTTTATGGCTAAATTTACGTCGGAAGAAAAATTACAAGCAGCTTTACGCTACTTAGAAGGTAGAGAAAGTTTAAATGAAATTGCAAAGTCAATGGGTGTACATTCTTCAGGAATTTTAAAGTGGGT
>Ga0180217_1003020_pt1 | contig 14615 bp, 14 predicted proteins | sample eDN3rd37CBELigOP_FD_128521 | JGI IMG/M metagenome (GOLD analysis project Ga0180217, IMG submission 128521) | Enriched Organic Plus compost microbial communities from Emeryville, California, USA - eDNA 3rd pass 37_C BE-Lig OP (version 2) (version 2) ... | reverse complement strand
GCATAGCGCATTTATTAGTTGGCTACTCTCGCCAACTTCTTCGTTAAATTTAGGCTCATTCCCACTGAAGCGTTTTCTCTACTACATTTGTGAAGAGAACGTTTCGAATATGAAAACAACTATCGATTTTGATTTGATTGAATCGGATGCACTGGAGTTAGAAAAAATGGAAGTCGCTACTGAGGTAACAGCTTCTGCCGTTGATCCGGATACAAATACGAAATTAAATGCCCGATTTGATTTATATTTAACGAACGACTTTGTACGAATTATTGTGGAAAATAAAGTATTATCACGTGAAAATAAAGATCAAACCGAAACATATACAAAAATTTCAAACAATTTGGATGACTCGTATACATATGATTTAAAGGTATTTTTATCTCCGGATTCTACGGTAAAACCAAAATGTCCGGAGTTTATTCAAGTTGATTATCAAGGACTATATGATTTTGTCATTGTACCTTGCTTAAACCATCCCAAAATTTCAATTGCGAATAAAAATCTTTTAGAACAATATGTCCATAACTTACGGATGGTATATAGAGGAGTGAATAAACCTATGGCAAAAGTAAACGATGAATTATGTATCGCCATTTATAATAAATATAAAGATGTATTAGATGAAATTTTTGATGCTGTAAAAAATCAGACACCTGAAAAACGGAAAGTCAAAACTTCTTCTACCGTTCGTACATCGAAAATATCGTGGAATGAAATTTATCCTCGTCTAAATGAAGACGAGAAATATTTAGAGTCTACTTATGGAAACACAATCACAAAAGCAGAAATCGATCTAACTAGCGGCCATATACTTTTCCAAGGTAAAGAATACAGCAGTCTTTCAAGTGCTGCAATTGCAGCGGTTAATTCTATCAAAGGTGAAAACTACACAGACCGTTACAACGGATTTGAATTTTGGAGCATCGTCTACCCAAATGGCGAAAAGAAAAAACTATCTGAAGTACGTGCTGATATCGCATTAGCACTCGCACAAGATGAGGAAGATTAAAAAAAGAAGACAAGTCTTAATAAAAAAACGTTCTTGTTTAATGGGGAGGTAGAACAAGAGAAAAAGTCTCTGCATCTTCTATATGGAACATTAAAGATTTTCTGTATATTTTTAATTATACATAGATGGTGACCTTTTTATATTTCTTCTTTGATAATTTCCGATGATACATTAGTCGTGATACAAATGAATCGTTTTGGTCGAAATACTGTTCAGCTGTTGCGACTGGTTGAACAACTTCGAGAACGAGACATACACTTAGTTATTTTAAAATATGGAGGAGAAACTGAATGGCAGATATTAAATTCAAAATTCAAGAAACAGTAGGTACGATATCACAATCCCCAAAAGGCTGGACAAAAGAATTAAATCTTATTAGCTGGAACGGAAAAGCACCCAAGTATGATTTACGTGACTGGGCTCCAGAACATGAGAAAATGGGGAAGGGTGTCACGTTGTCTGTTGAGGAGCTAAAGGCATTAAGAGATTTATTAAATAAAATGGAATTATAATATACTGTAGGCCGGAGGAATAACTCTGGCCTGTTCTATAAAAGAAAAAAGTCAATTTCTTTGTATGAATACTCAAAGAAATTGACTTTTTATACTGTGATGTGCTTAGCGTACAGCACCCTGATTAACTCTAATTATTTAATATGATAAATACCCTCCTCATCAGTTGTATATACAGAGTTAATACCATCTTTCGTACCCAACTGAATAGTCACTGTACCATTTTTATGATAATTATTTAGAATACGAATATAGTATTTTCCTGCTTTATATGCATTCTTTGCTACGGGTTTACCAAAGTATTTTTGAATTTGGTTAGCTTTAATATTTCTTGATAAATCACGAGAAATAAGAACAATCTTTTGATTAGATGAAATCTTAGTGTACGATTTCCCATAAAAGAAACCATAAGTGGCTTTTTTAGTATTATACAAAAGAAAAGCTTCAGATGGGGCTACTTTACCTTTGTTGTTCTTTTTCAATGAACCATAAGTCATTCCTACCTGACCAGAAACACCTTTTAACTTGCCTTTCTTAGCTAAAGTAGAAAATTCTTTATTAACATATGTACTTGCTGAAGTGTTCTCTGCATTCATAGAAATAAATAATAGAAATGCAAAAAGAATGAATACAGCTCGATTTAACATTTTCATCTGTATCTTCTCTCCCTTGAAAATAGAATACCCTAACTATAAATAAGGACTAATGTACTATTAAAGTATAACTTTTCCATATTATTCTGTAAAGACAATATACATTCAAAAGCCGAGGATTCCTTAACATAGGAAAAAACGTTTTTGATATTTACGATAGATGATATAGGGGTCATAATATTCTATCTGTGAATTTCAGGAATTAGGAAGAAGATTTAAAAATGAAGTGAGCAGGGAGGAAACAGATGAAGAAAAAGCCAAAATACGCAAGTAGTGCACAAAAACGTGCGTATTCTAGGCTCTTTATTTAGTATTCCTTATTATGTTTAGGTGAATATATGCTAACATCTTACATGTTTGCGTTTGAAACCAAGTTGCCCTTTATCTATAGCCTTTTGAATATTTTCAGAGGCAAGCAGGATACTGCTTTTTTTATTTTCCCGCTTGATTTCGACTGGACCTACTGACTTTGCCGTTTCAACCGCCTTATCATGAAGTGGCAAATATGAAATCCCCACTGTGTAAATAAAATTATTCATAGCCGATTTTGTTCGATCTGGTGAATTGTGAATCTCATTTTCTACCTTATCAAGCATACTAGTAATTTTGCTTGTACTAAATTCACTGTCGGGACGATTACCCAAAAGCCAGCAGTAACAGCTCCAGCCTGCCGACATTCTAAGTTCTTCACCGCTTGCAATCCATTTATCAGCAACGACTTGCGCAAAATTGGTTTCTGCCAAAGTTACTGCAACCACAAAATCGGACAGCATATAAAAATAAGTCGCATCCATCCAACGTTCAAAATCAACCTCAGTCATGGTCAAGGGGTCCGCAATGATGCCGGCAAAATACATAGCATCGTAGTTCCCTGTAGAGTAAAGCTGCTCAGCTAAAGTCTGATTTTTCTTGATTTTCTTTGCGAGCGGCTTCATTGCGCCTGTAGCTACACCAAAAAGCGGTTCATGTGCACCGTTGCTTATGTACGTCTTTTTGGTTCGTTCCTTACCGAGCGCCTCCAGTTCCTGCATAACCGTTTCCAAATCCATCGTTTTCCACACCCTTCCCTAATAATCATACTCACTTCATATTGTAACTATCTCTCTTATATTCTTTATCAAGCAATGTGTTATTCAACCTTAAATAAGCGTAAACTCTTAAAATCATAAAACACACCCTTGTAAAAAATATTACTTAATAAAGAACGTATATTCGCAATTGTATCACGTATTTTATGTGTATAGAACGACTATATGAAATATCTTGTCCTTTTATCTAAGTGTATTAGATTAAACGTGAGTTATCTATATATGATTAAAACGGAAAATTAATTAAAAAATTAAAGAGCTTTTCTTGGTATGACAGACCCAAATTGCATTCAGTGGATGTTAAAAAAGGACAGCTCCTATATATTGAAGGATCTAAATTGAAGCAAATTAAATTTTAAGGTAAGAGGGGAGCCAAATAATCGGCTCCCCTTATAAGCTTTTCTTAAAATCTACTTCTGGGGCTTATAGGTGACTATGATTCATTAAATCTTTATTTAAGTGTATTAGGTTAAATGTAAGTATACCAAGTTAGCTCTAAATAACTCAAACTTCGGAACAATCAAACAAGGTTGCTCGGGAGTTTGAATAGCTAATCATCAAATCCTGACCATTACAGGTGGGGATTATTTGATGTTTCCGTTTATAAATTATGAAGATAAGTAGTTAGGTTGGGTATTAAATGACGAAATAGATAAAATCTGAATCTTTTATCCTGTTATTCGTCTTTTTTCGACAACTTTTTTATAGTTTTTATGGCATTGTAGGTTAAAATGCCCGGTTTGAAAGTTTTGAAAAATCTTTTTTAAAGGTACATGATATGTCCAAGTGAATAAGTATGATGAAGATATAAAGTTGTTCTTTGATAACTGAATAGAGGTGAAGGTGTAACAGATGGATATACAGCAGAATCAGACGCATCGCATTTTATCCATGTACGATCGGTTATGTAAAGGGCATGTGCTGACGAAAAAAGCAGAAGCGGATGCATTTCAGGTTGTAGAAAAGACAATTCAACGAGATTTTGACAGCATTCGTGCTTTTCTTGAAAAGGAGAAAACAAATCACTATTTAGGGTATGACCGTAAACAGAAAGTATATAGGTTAGAGGCGAGCGATGAATCCTTTTTACGAAATGAAGAAATTTTAGCTATTGTGAAAATACTCATTGAATCTCGTGCTTTTCCAAAAGCGGATATGAATCACCTTATTAATAAACTAACCAATTTAGCACAGCCAGCCAATCAAGCGTTTATTAAAGATTTGATGTTAAATGAAAAGCACTTATATGTTGATTTACAACATAAACAATCACTATTTGCTTTGCTGTGGGAACTAGCAAAAGCCGTCCATACAAAGCGGCTTATCAATATACGCTACAAACGAGAGCACAATCAAGAAGATAGCGAACGAACTTTAAAACCCGTTGGACTAATTTTTTCAGACTACTATTTCTATTTAATTGCTTATCAAACAAAACGTGAGCTTAGCTTTCCGACCATCTATCGTGTAGATCGTATTACAGCATGTAACGTTACTGAAGAACATTTTAAACGTCCATATAATGATAGGTTCCAAGAAGGTGATTTCCGCAAACGAATTCAATTCATGTATGCTGGTGAACTCATGACCATTAAATTCCGGTTTACGGGACCATCGCCACAAGCAGTACTTGATCGACTTCCGACTGCTCGAATTGTAACTGATGATGAGGATGGTATCGTGTTTGAAGCGGAAGTATTCGGGCATGGGATTAAGATGTGGTTACTCAGTCAAGGAGAAGCGCTTGAAGTTCTTTCTCCAGAATCTTTTCGTCAAGAGATGAGAGAATCAATTCAAAGGCTGCTCTCTTATTATTAATAAATCAAGTGTTTCATTCTCAAAGTTAAATGAGAGGAGAATAGTTCCAAGTATAGATAATTAATGATTGATCTATAAAAAAAGCTAGTATTGTTAAATTCAGGATAAACTTTAGGAGGAATTCAAATGTTTAATAAAAATTTACGTGAAGAAGCTATTAATAATTTAAAAAGACAACAAAAAGAATATGAGCAACAAAATAATAATCTAATAAAAGATGCTGAGAAACTTTTCGAAGTTAGAATAGCCTTTAAATCAACAATTGATGAATCTTGGGACTTTGTAAACAGTTTTCGAAATAAGCCTTCCGATTTAGATATCGAACTGAAGGCCATTAAGGTCGAAACTAAGAAATTCGCTAATTTAGTCGATAACTTAGAACTCGAAATAAAAAAAGCTAACATTGCTTCTGGTGGAACAGCTGCTTCCGGCGTTGCTGCAGGTGTTGGTGTCGCTGCATTTGGCCCAACCGCAGCAATGGCTATTGCCACTACTTTTGGTACAGCTTCAACAGGTACTGCTATTGCGACATTAAGTGGTGCTGCTGCAACAAATGCTGCGCTAGCTTGGCTTGGAGGAGGAGCGCTTGTTGCAGGTGGGGGCGGAACAGCTGCCGGTTCAGCCTTACTTGGTTTAGCTGGTCCGATTGGATGGGCGATTGGAGGCGGGGCATTAGTGACTGCAGGTTTACTGAAAAGTGGTAAAAATAAGAAGATTGCGGAGCAGGCTAACAGCGAAGCAGTAAAAATTCGTAAATATGTGACGGTAATTAAGGGAACTCGAAAAGAAATTGGAGAGATCGCTTCAACTAGTTTTACAACGCGAGAATTGTTATCAACAATGTTAATACAATGTAAAAGTTTTCAAGGGGACTACAAGCAACTATCTACAGAAGAAAAGCAAAGATTAGGAGCTTTAGTAAACAATATTAAAGCAGGAACTGCACTTTTAAATAGAACAGTAGGAGCTAACGCTTAAACATTATGGAGGGAATAGGTATGACTAGTGTTCAGTCTTCTTTCAAACCACTTATAGAAATTGATATTAAAGAGATTGTAGTAAATAATCAGCATATTAAAGAAAGTCATATCAAACAATTACTAGATAAATATAAAGAAACCGTTGGAACAACAATTATACAACAATTTGGATTAGGGCCCTTTTTTGACAACTTCAAAGATGGAGGGAATGTTACTACTCTACATAATGCTGAAAATGGTGTATTTGCAAATAATCAGGATGCTGAAAGATATAATCAATCATTTGATCGTAAAAACTATGAAAAGGATTTCCCTAAAAAGAGAAAAGAAAAATTCAAAACAAGTAGCGAAATTCTCGACGATTATACAGGTAAGAATCTAGCAAAGGATGGAACAACGCATCTTGATCATGTAGTTTCAGCTAAAGCGATACACGATAACAATAAAGCTCGTCTTTATATGGATGATGAACAGCGTAACGTGATGGCCACTTCAGATCCTAACTTAGCCTGGACAGATTCAAGTTTAAATCAATCAAAAAATGATAAAGACTTAAATGATTGGATGGATCAACGAAATCGTAAGAATCCGGATAAAACGAATGCTGAATATTATGAAGTGGACAGAAGTGCAGCAAGCAGGAGACATAGTGAGGCTAATGAACATATTAATAAAACCATAAAAAAGGAAGAAGTGAAATATTACGCAAAAAATGTTGCTGCAACAGGTGTAAATCAAGGCTTACGTATGGCGAAAAAACAAGCAATTGGAATGTTTCTTTATGAATTTCAAGCGGCGTTTATGGCTGAAATGAAGGGATATTTTAATCAATACCATGCCTATGACACATTTAAAAGAAAGCTTGTGGAGTTCAAAAATGTCTGTTATAGAGTGAAGGAAAGAGTTTTAGCGAAGGCAAAAAAGATATTAATCGCTTTTGGTGAAGGGTTTATTGGTGGATTTGTGGCAAATCTGATTACAATTCTGATTAATACATTTGCCACAACCACCAAAAATGTAGCCCGTGTATTAAATGATGGATTTCATGCGTTAATTAAAGCGTTTAAAGTACTTATTGCACCACCTGAGAACATAACGAAGCAAGAAGCTTTACTTGAAGTATCCAAAATTCTTTCGACAGCAGTTGTAGCATCATTTGGTGTTATTTTAACGGAGGCATTTGCTACTTACTTAAAAACAACACCGGCGGCACCGTTTGCAGATTTAATTGCAGGGGTCATCGGTGGAATACTAACAGGTATTGTCTCTGTGACATTAGTATATGTAATTGATAACTTTAATCGCATCTTAAAAGATATTGGTGAATCTTTTCGATTAATACAATATCAACTTACAGTAAGCGCAAAAGAAATTAGAGAAATATACACTAAAGCAATTGCTGATATCGATGCTGAATACCAACTTATTCTTAATAGAATTTTTAAGGAATATGAAGAATTAAATCAGTTGACGGCATTTGCATATAATTGCGGGGAATTAGCAGGGGTGCAATTTAAGCATAGTCAGAAATTGGCCAGAGCGAATGGACTAAGTGATAAAGAAATTTTATTAACCGATAGGGATATAGATGATTTCTTTTTAAATTAATTGATAATTTTTCCTGTTTGAAAATAGGGAAAAGGTATAGCAAGTTTATCATGCAAAATTATTTTTCTTAGCATGATTGGAGACGAATGAATAGAATTTCATAGAGTTATAAGGGAGAGGTTTTAATGGTTCAAAACATTCAGGTTAAAGATAAAGAGGATATTAATAAAGCGTTGAAACAGTTGGAGGAAAGCCGAAAACAAATCTTATGGAATCCGATTGCAAATCGCTATGCTAGAACATTAGAACGTGTCGAAAGAATCTTTCAGGAAGATTCATTACAACAAGCACTTGATGATCGCTTCATTTCCAAAATCGGTGCTTTTATAAAACAATGCCGGGAACCTGAGTTTCATATTGCTATTATTGGTGTTGTAAAGGCTGGAAAATCAACTTTAATCAATGCTTTACTTGGAAAAGATATAGCCTCTACGGCTGTTACACCGGAAACGGCTGTATTAACAAAATTTCGTTCTGGAAAAGGGAAAAATGTTGTAAATCTTAGCTTTTATAATAATAAAGAATGGGACGAGCTTTGGAACAGTGCCAGTGAAAATCCACATTCTACTTTTTTTAAGGAATATAAAGCATTGCAGGCAGAGTCTCACAAAGCACAATGGATTGGACATGAAAGAATAACTTTCCAACCTGCTTCAGAGGAAGAACTAAAGCAAGTTGTTAAAGAGTGGACATCTTCAAAAGATCCAAAGCATTATTTTGTAAAAGAAGTTGAAATTGGATTGGCTGATTTTCAACTTCCAGAGCAAGTGATGTTTGTGGACACGCCGGGTTTAAATGATGTGGTTCGTTATCGCTCGGATGTGACTAGAAATTATATTGATCGGGCAAATGCAGTTATTTTATGTGCATTATCTAAAACGTTAAATACTGGTGATTTGCAAACCATGTATAATGTGTTTGCAAACTGTCGAGAAAATCCGGAAAAGGTTTATACAATTGGGACACAATTAGATCTTCTCAATGAGCCTAAAGTGGAATGGCCCCAATTAAAAAGACAATGGATTTCTTACTTAGAAGGTGAAGATTGTTACGGATCTGCTAAAATGGCATCCAAAAATATTTTTGGATTGTCGGCTCATATGTACAATCAGGCTCTTCAATACAATCAGTTAGGAAAGAGAGATCAAAGGAAACTTGAAAATGCTTTGTTTAACTACACAGAAGATTTCATAGATGTTGTTGAAGAAGCAATAACATATTCAGAAATTCTTACTTTTAAAGAGAATCTGTTTATGGAAATCGTCCAAAATCATGAATCTTTACTAATAGAAGAATTAAAAATGCGCTTCAATGATTTACAACAAGAGTTACTAGAGCGGATTATTTATATTAAGTCATCTCAAACAGATTTACTAGTATCTGCAGGAGAAGATTTAGAAGTCATTACAGAAAAAGCAAAAAGAAAAGAGCAAGAAGTTAAAGAGATGAAAGTGAATCAAGAAACGTTACAAAATGTATTATTAAAGGTTCAAAGAAATAATTCTGATTACTTAAAAGAACTTAAAAAAGCAGCAAAGCAAATCGTATAAGGGAGGAAACTGAAAATGGGGTTCCGTAGTTTTATAAGTAGTGTAGCAAGTGGAGTATCAAGGGCTGTTTCAACAACTGTGTCTAAAGTAGCGAGTGGTATAGGGAAGATTGTCTCAAGTCCAACAACTATACCCGTTATTAAAGGGCCCAACCTTTTTGAGTTAGCTAAAAAAGTAGTTGATTTCTTTAGAAGTAAAAAATATGACTCGTCTACAGCATCGACTGATGAAACCAAAAACATAAATAGAGATTTATCTCAATATGCAAAGACATTTCATTCAGAAGCCAATCGAGTGGAGGATGAGTTACTTGAAAAAGCTAATGATTATTTTGACAAAGTTATCTTTCAACTAGAAGATATGCAATCTTATGATGATTTTATGAAAGAACTACCGCTCCATAATATAAAGAAAGAAATTCGCGAGCTTCGAAAAGAGTTGAGAGGAGATATTAAAAACAGAATTTCCCGTGCCTATTCTCTCGATAATCAAGAGCTTCTGACAATTTTAAAAGTAGATTCTGACACCGAGCGTGTAAAAGAAATGGAGCAATATGCTAAACGGGTAATGAAGATAGCCATCGAAGAGTTTTTAGAAAAGGTTGATGAGTTAAGTGACAAACAATTGGAGCTTGTTCAAGACTTAATTCTTTCTCAAGTGAATCAGATTTCACTTACAATGACATCAGAACAAGCATTACTTGAAGAATTGACAGTAGCTATGCAACAAGATGAAGAAGAACTTGAGAAGTTAAAAGCTAAAATCTCTTCTACTATTGATTTGTGTGATACAGCCATCGAAGAATTAAAGACAGCATAGGAGGAGGGGAAACAAGAATGAGCTTTTGGTCAAAAATTGGATTAGCCAGTCATAAAGAGTTGAAGGAAATGAAAGAAGAGTTTTTTCTGGAAAGAATCTCATTTAAGCGGGAGTTTTATGAGTTTTTCCAAGAACAACAAGTTGCACAAGAGAGGGCGTTTGAAAACTTAAAACATACATTCGAGCAGACTATGAGCCGTTTGGAAATGAAGAATGAGAAAAAAACTGAAAGCTTAATGACACAAATTAACGATACAAAAAGTAAAGTTTCTGAACAACTTCTAGAACTTAATGAACAGGGACAGGGCCTCTCTAGTAAAGTTAATACACTTCAAGAAATTGTTAAGATTCATTGGGCGAGCACGTTGATTGATTATATTGATGAACTCTTAGAGGGAGTCGATGTACAAAAGCAAAATAACGGTGAAACGATTCACCCGCTTGCTTATGATTTTGGTGGAATTTCCAATCTGTTTCAATTTGTTTGTGAAGAAACACAAAGGGCTGGTTTATATGTTGGATGGAGAAATACGAAACAGACTGTTCAGATTTATTTAAGGGAAGAAGATGGGGAAAGCTATCAAAATCAAGTGGGGGCAATTCAATATGAGGGAAGTAACGATTTTGCAAAAAAACCTCCACATACAGTCAGTTGGCGCTTCATTATACATAACATGCCGAAAAAGTTGGTCAGGGATCTTTCGACGATTCTTTCAAGTGAACAGGCTTCCATGCTTTTCAATGAGCGAGAAGATCACATTGTCTTTAAATTTAAACAGGATACAGTTGAAGCAAGAATGAAAATTAAGAAAATAAATCAAGCATTAAGAAGCAGCATGTTGTTAATTGGATAAGTAGTATTAATAGTATAACTGTTAGCTTGATAGATTAAATTCATTTAGTTGTTTAGAAAGGTGAGTGGAAAATGAGAAAAACCTATTTGATTAATACGAATCGCACAAATCGATCAGGGGGAGAAGACGAACAAGATATGTTGCTTAATACCAAGTGTGCTGCTTATTTTTCTCCTTGGAAAGAGAAGATTAATCATATACAACCTAATGATCTTGTTTTTCTTTATAGTAATGGAAAAGGAATCGTTGCTAGAGGGATAGCAACTGGAGTCGTTGAGATTGGTGACTATAGAAACGATGAAGGATTGCATGAGGATGAGGAATATTATATGCATTTAAACCGTTTTGAAAGAATGAAAGAACCTATGCCAGCTTCACATATCAATGAGATAGTAGGTTATAGTGTTGTATATGGACAAACTATGGTGTCAATGGAATATTCACTCGGACTTAAAGTTTGGCAAACTATTACAAAAAAACATCTTTAATTATAAGTAGTTAATCCTAATTGATTACAATCATTTAATAGTTTGAGATTTTTTACTGTATTATAGTGATAAACAACATAGTGTTAGCAAAGATAGGTTTGCTCGATCTTAATCAAATTAAATATGAGGATTCTTACTTAAGCAGTGACTTGATTTTAGTTCAATAATCGGCATTCCCCGTGGTATGATTTTGGCATGCCACTTAAAATAACAAGCAATAATCTCTGATTATTAAAAAACACAAAAAACTCTAGAATCCTTGATATATAAGGATTTCTAGAGACTGTCGATAACTCTAAATAACTAGAAAGAATACAAGACTCATCCTTGACAGAGTGGGGGTCGGGGGTTCAAGTCCCTCACAGGTCATTATTTACGGAAAACCTTGATATTACTGATTTTTCAGTTATCAGGTTTTTTTGCTTTATACCTGTAAAATTAATCAAGGGTTGGAGTTCCTTTGAATGTTGTTCTAGTCAGTCAAAAAACAAATAAATTATTAAGAGGGCTGATTGCAGAAACAGAAGAATTTAATAATGAATACATCTTTACAACTGTTTATAGAAATACCATTGAGAAAGTTAGGCTTAGACAAAGGATCAAGCGGTATGGAAAAGGTGCAGGTATAATAGGCGTAAGGGTTTTACCTCACACATTTAGATCTACATTAAATCTTTCTTGTGAAATAATGGGGATGTCATGACCCTTCAAAAGATTCTAGGACATTCATCCACAACATAACAAATTTAGCTCTATCAATAACTTGTGATTGGATATGAGCAGATACAGGAATTTATCTTGTATCTGTTTAGTGATAATAAAGTCCTTTAATTTCATCATTCTAAAACCAGTAAATCTTCCAACTATTATATTTTTGGAAGGTAGTTTAAGTTGTTTAAGTTCTAATCATATTTATGATTGTTGGCGTGGAAATTGAGTAATAAAGTTATTTAATTCACGAGCCATATCTTCGTGTAAAGCCTCCAAATTAACTATAAAGAAATTAATAAGAAGGGAATACTCTTTTCCCGATTCTAAATAATAAAGGAATTACTAATATTAAAATTGGTCCTACAATAATTGTTGAAAAAACAGTTTCTTTTAAGGTAATTAGTTCATCCATAAACATTCTATATAATATTAAAGAATTGATAGGAATGTTTAGTAAAACCCCTGTTAAAAGACCAGGTGCATATTCTTTCATTACAATTGTTGCAAGAAGATGAGGGAAAATGGCATTAAGTATCATTGAACCTAAAAATCCAATAAACACCCATTTAATTAGAATAGACTCAGGAAAATAAAAATAACTAAATGCAGATAAATAAGCTAGTGATGTAATAACTAACACAGCAAAATGAAATTCATTTGCACTTACTGCCCTTTGAAATTTTGAAGGTTGTTGAGACCATTGTGGCAACCATAAAGCTTCTTCTAAATTATGTAATGTGATGGCTAAACAAAAGAAAATTAAAAGTGATTCTTGCATAAATCCACTTCCTTATAACTGTTTGTTTGATTGTTAATTTAACAAATATCGAGATATAGGACAGTATCTGCTTTTTGTTGTCTGTGAATAACATTAAACAGCTTATTAAGTATTTTCTTTATTGAATGAAGGCTATCTGTAGTAGCTTAATAGGAATAAATTATTGTGTAGTACCTTGTATAATCTTTATAAGAAATACTTTTCGTCATATTATCTTTTTCAAAAACTAAATGATTTGCATTTTCTATTATTTCAACTGAATTCCATTCGTCTTTATCCATCATTTCAATAAAAGGTGCGAACTCTCCTTGTTTCACTAAATATTCTTCATCTTTCCACACTTCAACCATTTCTTTATCTTGAAAAATCATTTTTCATATAGCTATAACTAATGGAATAGGATTTCCCTCTTGGAAAATTACTTCTCTTTTTTGGATGATAAATATAGATAAAAGGCTAAATATTAGTGCTGTTATTATAAATACTTTTGATTTTAACAAATAAATCAAAACCCTTTCCTTCTTGTTATATTACAACCTTAAGTTCTTCCTCCTTTATATTATAGGGATATTTTAGCATATTGATGTAGCTGAAAATATGAAAAAAATGCTATATTCATAGGATTTAGATGTTTTGTTTCCGTTTGCCGGTTCGCTTATCAATCCTAGTATCCATTCGAAGTGACCATAATTTACTTACTTTTCTAACTGACATTAAGAAACCTCCATGTTGAGATGGAGGTAGGGCGTGCTAAACAGTATGAGTCTGTAGTGCTGTTTTCATTCAACAAAGTTTAAAATTCTATAAAAACAAATAGATATTTATGATAATTTGAGACTAACATTGCTGTGAATGATTCATTCAAAAAGTCAAGTAATCTAAAGTTTTAAAACACTAAAGGCTTTTGCGACTTTTTGTGCAAATGTTAATGGAGGTTCCACAGATTGGAAATGGACATATAAAATATTGGGATTGGTAAAAATCCAGTGATTATGAATAGCGCTTATGATTAGGTTATTACGAACTAATATATTAACAAAAGGGGGGATTTCTTCTTCTAGGAGGACAACTTCTCCAAGATTAAGTGCATTTCCTTCGTGATCCATTGATTCAAACGATATTCCTGCGTGAAGTTCACCTCGACTTGGACGTCCTTGAATAGTGACATGAAGATTTCGATTGAGTTCTACTGAACAAACTCCATGTTTCACACTAGCCTTCCCGTTAACAATTTGAGCATATTGATGGCATATATCATGGAAGTTCAGCATAGTAAAACACCTCATTTTTTTCTAAAATTTATGAATTAAGGTGAAGGTCTAGAACTAATAATCGTGATGTTAATGCGTATTTCGTTGATTATATGCAATAAAAGAAGATTCTTATTTAACTAATGGGGCGTTTCTACAATATGTGGAGGCGCTTTTGTTATTGAACAAGGATTGAAACGTATTGACTAGGGAAATGTAAATTAAGCATTATCAAAAATACCCTAACCATAGAAAGGGATACGGTAAGTAGATTATGAAGGAATCAGGAAAGAAAGATGAAACTCAAAAACTATCAATCATAAAATCCTAACAAAAGCAGAGACATGAACAGAACTACAAACACTTAAAGGTGTAACCGTCAAGTAGAATTAAACAGTTTTCCAAAAATAAGTTACAACGGTTTTCTACAATTAAGATTCAACAGTTTGAGAATCAAATAATACTTTTCTATATTTCATTCGAATACTGTCTGC
>Ga0180217_1003017_pt1 | contig 14633 bp, 13 predicted proteins | sample eDN3rd37CBELigOP_FD_128521 | JGI IMG/M metagenome (GOLD analysis project Ga0180217, IMG submission 128521) | Enriched Organic Plus compost microbial communities from Emeryville, California, USA - eDNA 3rd pass 37_C BE-Lig OP (version 2) (version 2) ... | reverse complement strand
GGCGCCGGTCGGTCGGAATGAGCCGGCCTTCCTCGTAGACTCCGAGCACGCGTGCAGGCGCGGCGCCGCCGATGCGCTTCAGCGTGCGACCCTCATACTTGCCGCCGCCGATCGCCTTGAGTCGTGCCAGCACGCGCTGTCCCGGTGCCAGCGCGGCCTGGCCCTTGGCCTCGGGGTGCATATAGATCACGGGCGGCCGGCCCTGCTCGGCCTTCCAGCCGAGGGGACGGGCGATGGGGTCACCATCGGGGTCGGTGCCGGTCACCTCCACCACCGTGGTCTCCGGCAGCCGCCCTGGCGCGGCGACGCCCCGGCGGCCGGCGGGGGCGGCACTGCCCTCGGCCTTCAGCGCAGCCAGAAGGCCGCGCAAGGCCGGCCGCTGATCGGAGGTGAGGCCGAAATGCCGCGCGATCTCCGTCTTGCCGACGCGGCCCGGCGCGGCCGCCAGAAAGCGGCGGATCTCCTCTCGCGAGGGCAGCGGTGCCGGCTCGCCCATGGCAGCGCGACGACGCGGAGCCGTCCCCCGGGGCGGCGATGTCGCTTGGCCTGGTGCCCGAGGACCGGCTGCCTCCGTCCGGTTCTTGTCACGGCGCGGGCCCGTCGTACCGGGGAGGCGCCGCGGCATGTCAGCCCCCGCCCTTGCGGTGTCCTGCCGCTCTCGGCGCGGTCTTCTTCGTGCTACTGGGCGCCTTCGCCGCCGCTTTGGCCGGGGCTGCGGGTCTCGCGGCCCGGCGGGCCGCGGGAGCCTTCGGGGCCTTCGGTGTCGCGGCCTTCGCACGGCTGGGCGGCGTCTTCGCCGCCGGAGCCGGCGCCTCCGCCTCCTCATTGGGCTTTGCCGTGCGGGCGGCGCCGCGCCTGGGCGCGGCCTTCGCGCCCTTCCTTCCGAGCGGCTTCAGCTCCTTGCCCTTGTCGCGCAGCAGCTCGACCGCCTGCTCGAGCGTGACATCCTCCATGGCGAGGTTGCGCGGCAGGTTGGCCACCATCTTGCCGTGCTGAACATAGGGCCCGAAGCGGCCCTTGCGGACTTCGACCGGCTCGCCGTCCGCCGGGTGCGTGCCGAGCGGCCGCACCTTCGCCCGCGCCTTCGCCAGCAGGTCCATGGCACGGTTCATGCCGAGGGTCAGCACATCGTCGCCGGGCTCCAGCGACTGGTAGGTGGAGCCAAGGCGGATATAGGGCCCGAAGCGGCCGATGCCGGCGGTGATCTCGCCACCCGTCTCCGGATCCTGCCCGACCACGCGCGGCAGCGACAGCAGCGCCAATGCGCGCTCGAGATCCAGCGTCTCCGGATCCATGTCGCGCGTCAGGCTGGCGCGCTTCGGCTTGGTGGGCTTGCCCTTCTCATCCACGCCGCCTTCGCCGAGCTGCACGTACAGGCCATAGGGGCCTCGCCGCAGCGTGACCGTCTGGCCCGTCGCCGGATCGGTGCCGAGTTCCCGCTGGCCCTCCTGCAGCGCATTCGCCGTGTCGCCCTCGGCGCCCGGCACCGCGAGTGGCCGCGTGTAGCGGCATTCGGGGTAGTTGGAGCAGCCAATGAAGGCACCCTGCCGGCCGAGCCTCAGCCCGAGCCGGCCGGTTCCGCAGGCCGGGCAGGCGCGCGGGTCGGTGCCGTCCTGCCCGGCGGGGAAAAAGTGCGGGCCAAGCTCCTCGTCCAGCGCGTCGATGACGTCGCTGATCTTGAGGTCCTTGGTGGCGTCCACCGCACGTCGGAACTCCTCCCAGAAGGCACGCATCACCTCGCGCCAGTCCGCCCTGCCGCCCGAGATGTCGTCCAGCTGCTCCTCCAGCGCCGCGGTGAAGCCGGTGTCCACGTAGCGCTCGAAGAAGGCGACGAGGAAGGCGGTGACCAGACGCCCGCGGTCTTCCGGAATGAAGCGCCGCTTCTCCAGCCGCACATACTGCCGGTCCTGCAGGACTTGCAGGATGGAGGCGTAGGTGGAGGGTCGGCCGATGCCGAGCTCCTCCAGCTTCTTGACCAGACTCGCCTCGGAGTAGCGGGGCGGGGGTTGGGTGAAGTGCTGGCTGGCCGTGACCTCCTGGGTCTTCAGCGGGTCCCGTTCGGACATGGGGGGGAGCGTGCGGCCCTCCTCGTCCTCCGCGCCCGTGGCGTCGTCCTGGTCCTCGCGGTACAGCTTCAGGAAACCGTCGAAGGCGATTACGGAGCCGGTGGCGCGCAGCCGCGTCCGCCCGCCGGCATCGGCCAGCTCCACCGTGGTCTGGTCCAGCTCGGCCGAGGCCATCTGGCTGGCCACGGCGCGCTTCCAGACCAGCTCGTAGAGGCGGCGCTGGCGCTCGTCCAGGAAACGGGCCACCTGCTCAGGCGTGCGGCTGACATCCGTCGGGCGGATCGCCTCGTGCGCCTCCTGGGCGTTCTTGGCGCGGGTCGCGTACTCGCGCGGGGCGGGCGGCAGGTAGTCGCCGCCGAAGGCGCCCTTCACGTGGTCGCGGATGGCGAACATCGCCTCCCGCGCCATCTGCACGCCGTCGGTCCGCATATAGGTGATGAGGCCGACGGTATCGCCCTGGATGTCCACGCCCTCGTAGAGCTGCTGCGCGGTGCGCATGGTCAGCTGCGCACCGAAGCCCAGCTTGCGGCTGGCTTCCTGCTGCAGCGTGCTGGTGGTGAAGGGCGGCGGCGGATTGCGCCGGACCCGCTTCTTCTCCACCGAGAGCACCGCGAAGGCGCCGGCCTCCACCGCCGCCTTGGCGCGCATGGCGGCGGCCTCGTCCGGCAGGTCGAACTGCTCGAGCCGCTTGCCTTCAAGATGCGTCAGCCGGGCCGTGAAGGGCGCGCTGGCGGGGGTAAGGAAGCGTCCCTCCACCGTCCAGTACTCGCGGGCCCGGAAGGCCTCGATCTCCGCCTCGCGCTCGCAGACCAGCCGGAGCGCCACCGACTGCACCCGTCCGGCGGAGCGGCTGCCCGGCAGCTTCCGCCAGAGCACGGGCGAGAGCGTGAACCCCACCAGATAGTCCAGCGCGCGCCGGGCGAGATAGGCGTCTATCAGCGCCGCATCGAGGTCGCGCGGATGGGCCAGCGCCTGCTGTACCGCGCGCTTGGTGATCTCGTTGAAGGTGATGCGCCGGACATCCACGCCCTTCAGCACGCCAGTCCGGAGCAGCATCTCCTTCACATGCCAGGAGATCGCCTCGCCCTCGCGGTCCGGGTCGGTGGCGAGGAAGAGCCGGCGCGCGCCCTTGAGGGCGCGGGCGATCTCCTTCACCTGGCGCTCGCCGCGGTCCTCCGCCTCCCAATCCATGGCGAAGTCCTCGTCGGGCCGGACGCTGCCATCCTTGGCCGGCAGGTCGCGGACATGGCCGAAGCTGGCCAGCACCGTGAAGTCGCGGCCAAGATATTTGTTGATCGTCTTGGCCTTGGCCGGCGATTCGACGACGACGACGTCGGGCATAATCCTCGATCCGCAAGGCTCCGTGGCGGGATGCTACGCCACAGAGACCGATTCGTTGCACCCAGGCAGCACAGGGGTGGCGCGTGGGCCCCATTTGGCCGCCCACCGGGCTGGGCCGGCCCGCCTTCGGTCAGCCCTGGCCGGTCAGCGCCACCCGTCCCCCGGGCAGCATCTCGACCCGCCCGGCCAGCTCGAGGTCGAGCAGGATCGCCTGGACAGCGGACGCGGAGAGGTGGCAGCGCCGCAGCACCTCGTCAACCGCAACCGGAGAGGTTCCAAGCATTTCAATGACTTGCGTGGTGCCCTCATCGGGGTCATCGGAGGACGCGGGCTCCTCCGGCGCCGCCTCCGGCTCGGGCAGGGGCGGGCGCGGCTCGAACAGCGCCTGCGGGTGTGGTGCGTCCGGCAGGTGTGCGAGCACGTCCTCGGCCGTCTCGGTCAGATGGGCGCCCTGGCGGATCAGGTCGTTCGAGCCGCGGCAGCGTGGATCGAGCGGGCTGCCAGGCACGGCGAACAGCTCCCGGCCTGTCTCCAGGGCAAGGCGGGCCGTGATGAGGCTACCCGAGCGCGGCGCCGCCTCGACCACCACGACGCCGAGGGCAAGGCCGGCGACGATGCGGTTGCGGCGCGGGAAGTGCCGGGCGAGGGGGGCGGTGCCGAGCGGGGCCTCGGCCATCACCGCCCCGCCCTCCGCGGCGATGCGGGCCTGCAGCGCAGCGTTCTCCGGCGGATAGGGCAGGTCCAGCCCGCCGGCGATGGCGGCGATGGTGCGGCCCGACCGGAGCGCGCCGAGATGCGCTGCCGCATCCACCCCGCGAGCCAGGCCCGAGACCACGGCCAGGCCGGCACGGGTCAGCGCCTCGGCAAGCTCCTCCGCGATCCGGCGCCCTGCGGCGGACGCGTTGCGGGCGCCGACCACCGCGACCGCGCGCAGGGCGAGCGCCGCCGGATCGCCCAGCATGGCGAGCGCGGGCGGCGGATCCTCGAGAAGGTCGAGCAGCGGCGGATAGCCCGGCCCGCCGGAGAAGAGGAAACGGCCGCCCATGCGGTCGAGGGCAGCCATCTCGCGCTCCGCGACTGCCTCCGGGACCAGCGCCAGCGGTCTCCCGCTGCGGGCGGCGAGGCCGGGAAGGGCGGCAATGGCGGCGCAGGCACTGCCGTAGCGGGCCAGCAGGCGCCGGATGGTCAGCGGGCCGATGCCATCGGTGCGGGCCAGGCGGAGGCGGGCCAGCGCCTCGGCCCCGGTCACGTCCTGCGCCCGATGCGTGGCTCGGTCCCGGCCAGCAGCCGCGCTATATTGGGGCGGTGGCGATAGACGATCAGCACGGCAATGCTCAGCGTGAAGAGCGCGAGGTCCAGGCGCCCTGCCAGCAGTGCGATGAGCGGCGCGGCCAGGCAGGCGGCGAGCGCCCCGGCCGAGGAGATGCGTGTGCCCGCGACGGTGGCGAGCCAGACCAGTGCGCTGGCGAGGCCCAGCCACCAGGCGGCGGCGATGAGCACCCCGCCACCCGTTGCCACCCCCTTGCCGCCGCTGAAGCCGAGCCAGACCGGGAAGGCGTGGCCGAGCATCGCGCCGAACCCGGCAATCAGCCCCGCCGTGTCCCCCCACCACGCGCCGGCGAGCAGCAGAGCCGCCGCCCCCTTGCCGAGGTCGAGCAGAAGGGTCGCCGCTGCCAGCAGCTTGCTGCCCGTCCGCAGCACATTGGTGGCGCCGATATTGCCCGAGCCGATCCGGCGGATGTCGCCCAGGCCGGCGGCCCGGGTCAGCACCAGGCCCCAGGGCACGGAGCCCAGCAGGTAACCGAGGGCGAAGGCGAGCAGGGCGGTGATCATGCGCCGAACACCCGTCGTCCTGCCTTCCAGGTGCCGGTGACGCGGCCTTCCAGCGCCCGGCCGTCGAAGGGCGAATTCTGCGCCTTCCCTGGCAACTGCCCCGCCTTCACCTGCCAGCCGCGGTCGGGGTCGAACAGCACCAGATCGGCCGGTGCGCCCTTCGCCAGCCGGCCGACGGGGAGGCCGAGCAGCCGGGCCGGCCGCGCTGTGAGCAGATCGAGCGCCTGCAGCAGGGACAGGTCGCCGGCATGGACCCGCGCCAGGGTGACGCCGAGCAGGGTGGCCAGCCCGGCTCCGCCAGCCTCGGCCTGGGCGAAGGGCTGACGCTTGTCGTCCGCGTCGCGCGGCTGGTGGTCGGAGGCGATGGCGTCGATGGTGCCGTCCTGCAGCGCCGCCACCACCGCCAGGCGGTCGACCTCCGGGCGCAGCGGGGGCGAGAGCTTCGCATAGCTGCGCCAGTCGCCGATTGCCGTCTCGTTCAGGTCGAAATAGGGCGGCGCGGTGTCGCAGGTGACGGCGAGCCCCTCCGCCTTGGCCGCGCGGATCTCCTCCAGGGCGGCGGCGGTGGAGACATGGGCGAAATGCACATGGCCACCCGTGAGGCGGGCGAGGGCGATGTCGCGGCGGACCATCAGCACCTCGGCCGCGGCGGGAATGCCGGGCAGGCCGAGGCGCGTCGCCAACTCGCCCTCCGTCGCAGCGCCGCCGGCGGCAAGCGTCGGCTCCTCCGGGTGCTGCACCACGAAGCTGCCGAAGCCGCGGGCATAGGAGAGAGCGAGGCGCATGACGCGCGCGCTGGCGATGGCACGGCGGCCATCGGTGAAGGCGATGGCACCGGCCTCGCGCAGCAGGCCGTATTCCGCGATCTCCGACCCGTCGCAGCCCTTGGTGGCCGCGGCATAGGGAAGAAGAGTGAGGCCGCCCGTCGCCTCGCCACGGCGAAGGATGAACTGCACCAGGGCCGGGTCGTCGAGCGGTGGGTCGGTGTCCGGCAGGGCGCAGACCGTCGTGATGCCGCCGGCCGCGGCGGCCTCGGCCAGGGAGGCGATGGTCTCGCGGTACTCCGCGCCGGGCTCCCCGGTGGCGGCGCGCAGGTCCACGATCCCGGGCGCGAGGCAAAGGCCGGCGGCATCGATCGTCTCCGCCTCGTCCGGTCGGCCGATGTTCTGGCCGAGATCGGCGATCGCGCCGTCATGGACCAGGAGGTCGCCGACCATGTCCGTGCCACCGGCGGGATCGAGGAGCCGCGCGCCGAGGAAGAGCGTCGCGGTCATGCCAGGCGCTTCTCCATGTAGACGCGGCGGAAGGCGCCCTCCATGACGCGGTGCGTCTCGACGAAGCCGAGGTGTTCGTAGAGCCGGAGGTTCGCCTCCATGGCGGCGTTGGTGTAGAGGCGGATCAGCCGGTAGCCGCGCCTGCGCGCCTCGGCCTCGACGAAATCCATCAGGATGCGGCCCAGGCGCTGGCCCTGCATCTCGGGGTCAATGGCGATGTTGTCGAGCAGCAGCGCGTCCGGCTTGTCCTCCAGCACGACGGCGCCGAGCATGCGGCCGTCCACGGCCTCCAGCACGAAGGCCTGGCCGGCGGCGATTCGGGCAGCGTAGTCGTCCGTCATGGGCGCCGGCTCGCGGCCGATCAGGGGCACCCAGCGCGCGTAGGCGGCACGCACCAGGGTGCGCAGTGCAGCGGCCTCCTCGGGCCGCGCCGGGCGGATGCGATGCGTCATGCGTTGCGTCTGAGATCGCGGGCCAGCACGTCCAGCACCGCCATGCGCACGGCCACCCCCATCTCCACCTGCTCGCCGATGACGCTGCGTTCCGGGTCGTCGGCGATCGCGCTGTCGATCTCGACGCCCCGGTTCATCGGGCCGGGATGCATGACAATGGCGTCCGGCCTGGCCCAACCGAGCTTCTCGCGATCGAGGCCGTAGAAGCGGAAGAACTCGCGCAGGGAGGGCACGAGGCCGGCGCTCATCCGTTCCCGCTGCAGGCGCAGCATCATCACCACATCCGCATCGGCGAGGCCCGCCCGCATGTCGTGGAACACCTCCACGCCGAGCCGTGCGGCATCGGCGGGAAGCAGGGTGGGCGGGCCGACGATGCGCACCCGGGCATTCATCGTGCTGAGCAGGTGGATGTTGCTGCGTGCCACCCGGCTGTGCAGCACATCGCCGCAAATGGCGATGGTCAGCCCCTCGAGGCGGCCTTTGCGTCGGCGGATGGTCAGCGCGTCCAGCAGCGCCTGGGTGGGATGCTCATGCGTACCGTCGCCGGCATTGATGACGCTGGCCGATACCTTCTGGGAGAGCAGGGCCGGCGCGCCGGACAGGGCATGGCGCACCACCAGCAGGTCGCAGTGCATCGCGTTCAGGGTAGTGGCCGTGTCCAGCAGCGTCTCTCCCTTGTTCACGCTGCTGGTGGAGACGGACATGTTGATCACGTCCGCGCCGAGGCGCTTGCCGGCGAGCTCGAAGCTGGTGCGGGTACGGGTCGAGTCCTCGAAAAAGAGGTTGATCAGCGTCCGGCCCTTGAGCAGGTCCCGCTGCGTCTTCCCGGACTTGTTCAGCAGCGCATAGCTCTCGGCGAGTTCGAGCAGCGCGCCGATATGCGGCGGCTCCAGGCCCTCGATCGCCAGCAGATGGCCGTCGGGGAGGATGGGGTAGGAGAAGGACATTCGGTTCCGGACCGTGGGCGGGGAGGGAAGCTAGCCGGCTTGCCGAGTCGCGTCCAAGGGCTCGCATGGGCGGCGGCAGGGCAGGGGCCGGGCATGGGTCGCCGGCATCACGAGGATGCAGCGGGCCGCCTGGCGAGCCGGAGGGCGCATGGTCCGGTCAGGTGGGACTCCCCCGCGCGGTGCCGGTCCCTTCGGGGTTGCGTGTGGCGTCGAGAGCCGCCTGCAGCATCCATGCCGCCGCGGCGCGGTCCACCGCCGCTGCCCGCTTGGCGCGCGTCAGGTCCGCCTCCGCCACCAGCATGCGGTTCACCGCGGCCGAGGACAACCGCTCGTCCCATAAAGCCGTTGGCAGGCTGGTCGCCTCGCTCAGGGCGAGCGCCCAGTCCCTGGCGGCCTGGGCTGCCGGGCCGAAGCTGCCATCCATGCCGAGCGGCAGGCCCACCACCAGGCCCCCGGCTCCCTCCTTGCGCGCGATGGCGAGCACCTCCGCCGCATTCGCCCTGAGCTTCCCGCGCTTCAGCGCGCCATAGGGCGAGGCCAGCAGCAGCGAAACATCCGACAGCGCCACCCCGATCGTCTTCGCCCCGGGGTCCAGGCCGATGAGTCTCTGGCCGCGGGGCAGGGCGGCCCGCAGGTCCTTGATGTTGAACAGGGCCATGCCCGCCGTTATGGTCCCCGGCCCCGCGCACGGGAACCCGGAAAGACCATGTCGCTCGATACCGCCACCGTCAGGCGCATCGCCTCGCTCGCCCGCATCCGGCTGGAAGAGGAGGAGGTCGGCCGCATGCAGGCCGAGCTGAACGGCATCCTCGGCTGGATCGAGCAATTGCAGGCGGTGCCGACGGAGGGGGTGGAGCCCATGGCGGGCGGCGCGCCCGTGTCCTCCGATGCCGGCATGCGCATGCGCGCCGACGAGGTCACCGACGGCGGCATGCCGGAGAAGGTGCTGGCCAACGCCCCGGACCGCATGGGCGATTATTTCGGCGTGCCGAAGGTGGTGGAGTGATGCATCCAACCGATTTCTCCCTGCGCGGCGCGCTGGACGCCCTGGCGGAAGGCATCATCAGCAGCGAGGAGCTGACGCGGGCGCATCTCGATGCGATCGGGCGCCTGAACCCGCGGATCAACGCCTATGTGACCGTGATGGCAGAGCAGGCGCTGGCGGCGGCCCGGGCCAGCGACGAGCGCCGGCGGCAGGGCATCGTGGGTCCGCTTGAGGGCCTGCCGCTTGCGATCAAGGACCTGTTCTGCACCGACGGCGTGCCTACCACCGCCGGCAGCCGCATCCTCGGCAATTTCGTGCCGCCCTATGAGAGCACCGTGACCGCCAACCTGCTGCGCGACGGTGCGGTGTTCCTGGGCAAGGTGAACATGGACGAGTTCGCCATGGGCTCGTCCAACACCACCTCGGCCTTCGGGCCGGTGGAGAATCCGTGGAGCCGCGCCAATGATCCGGATGCGCGGCTGGTGCCCGGCGGCTCCTCCGGCGGCTCGGCCGCGGCGGTCGCGGCGAGGCTGGCACTGGGGGCGACGGCGACGGATACCGGCGGCTCCATCCGCCAGCCGGCGGCCTTCTGCGGAATCGCGGGCATCAAGCCGACCTACGGGCGCTGCTCGCGCTTCGGCATCGTGGCCTTCGCTTCCAGCCTGGATCAGGCGGGCCCGGTGGCACGCACGGTGGAGGACTGCGCCATTCTGCTGCGGTCCATGGCTGGCTTCGATCCGAAGGATGCGACCAGCGCCGATCTGCCGGTGCCCGACTTCGCGGCCGCATGTACCCGCGGGGTGAAGGGCCTCAGGATCGGCGTGCCGAAGGAGTACCGGCTGGACGGCATGCCGGCGGAGATCGAGGCGCTGTGGCAGCAGGGCCTGGAGTGGCTGCGCGCGGAGGGCGCGGAGACGGTCGAGATCAGCCTGCCGCACACGAAATACGCCCTGCCCACCTACTATATCGTGGCGCCGGCCGAGGCGTCGTCGAACCTCGCGCGTTATGACGGCGTGCGCTTCGGCCTGCGCGTGGCGGAGGGGGCGAGCGACCTGCGAGACCTTTACGAGCGCACGCGCGCCGCGGGCTTCGGCGCGGAGGTGAAGCGGCGCATCATGATCGGCACCTATGTGCTGAGCGCGGGCTACTACGATGCCTATTACCTGAAGGCGCAGAAGGTCCGCACGCTGATCCGGCGCGATTTCGACGAAGCCTGGCGGAAGGTGGACGCCATCGTCACCCCGGCGACGCCGAGCGCCGCCTTCGGCATGGACGAGAAGCAGGACGACCCGGTGACCATGTATCTGAACGACGTGTTCACCGTGACGGCGAATCTGGCGGGTCTGCCTGGGCTCGCCGTGCCGGCGGGGCTCGACCGGCAGGGACTGCCGCTCGGCCTGCAGGTGATCGGCCGGGCCTTCGACGAGGAGACGGTCTTCGCCGTGGGGGCGGCCATCGAGCGGGCAGCGGATTTCCGGGCGGTGCCGGGACTGAGGGCTGGCGCATGAGCACCTACAGGATCGAGGGGAGGACGGGCCCCTGGGAGCTGGTGATCGGCCTCGAGGTCCATGCCCAGGTCATCAGCAATGCCAAGCTGTTCAGCGGCGCGGCCACGGCCTTCGGCGCCGAGCCCAATACGCAGGTCAGCTTCATCGATGCCGGTTTCCCCGGCATGCTGCCGGTCATCAACCGCGAATGCGTGGCGCAGGCGGTACGCACGGGCCTCGGCCTGAATGCGCAGGTCAATCTGTGGTCGCGCTTCGATCGCAAGAACTACTTCTACGCTGACCTGCCGCAGGGCTACCAGATCAGCCAGTACGCCCATCCGATCGTGGGAAAGGGCGCGGTGGAGATCGAGCTGCCGGACGGCGCCACGAAGACCATCGGCATCACCCGCCTCCACCTGGAGCAGGACGCGGGCAAGAGCCTGCACGACCAGCATCCGACCAAGAGCTTCATCGATCTCAACCGCTCCGGCGTGGCGCTGATGGAGATCGTCTCCGAGCCGGACATGCGCTCGCCGGAGGAGGCCGGGGCATATCTCACCAAGCTGCGCCAGATCATGCGCTATCTCGGCACCTGCGACGGCAACATGGACGAGGGCTCGCTGCGGGCCGACGTGAACGTCTCCGTCCGCCGTCCCGGTGAGGGCTACCGCACGCGCTGCGAGGTGAAGAACGTCAACTCCATCCGCTTCGTCATGCAGGCCGTGGAAGCCGAGGCGCGGCGCCAGATCGAGGTCTGGGAGGAAGGCGGCACGGTCGAGCAGGAGACGCGGCTGTTCGACACCGGGCGCGGCGTCACACGCTCCATGCGCAGCAAGGAGGAGGCGCACGATTACCGCTACTTCCCGGAGCCCGACCTGCCGCCCTTGGTCCTCGACGCTGCCTGGGTGGAGGCACTGAGGGCGGCGCTGCCCGAGCTGCCGGATGCCCGCCGCGCCCGTTACGTACGTGACTACGGCCTCTCGCCCTATGACGCGCAGGTGCTGACCGCGGAGAAGGCGACCGCCGCCTATTACGAGACGGTGGCGAAGGGACGCGACCCGAAGCTCGCAGCCAACTGGGTGATGGGTGATCTCTTCGCGGCGCTGAACCGCACCCGGCGCACCATCGAGGACCCGCCGGTCAAGGCCGAGCATCTGGGAGCGCTGCTCGACCTCATGAAGGACGGCACCCTCTCCGGCAAGCTTGCCAAGGAGGTCTTCGAGGCGATGGTGGACACGGGCAAGTCACCCGGTGCCATTGTCGAGGAGCGGGGGCTGCGTCAGGTGACCGACAGCGGCGCGATCGAGCGCGCAGTGGACACCGTGCTGGCTGCCAATGCGGACAAGGTGGCGGAGTACAAGGCGGGGAAGGACAAGCTGTTCGGCTTCTTCGTCGGCCAGGTGATGAAGGCCATGCAGGGCAAGGGCAATCCTGCCCTCGTCAATCAGGTGCTGAAGACGAAGCTCGGATGACCCGCGGCAACGGCAGCCGATGTGCCCCGGAGATGCGGATCGGGACGGCGTCGCTGTTGCCGGGGTGACGCCATGGCCGCGCCTGCGTCGACGGGACGAGGAAGGCGGCTGATGGATCCGGCCTTCGGCAGGGAGGGAACGGTCCGCGGATCCGGTAATGATGGGTTCCTGGCCGCTTCAGACGGTGGACCTCGCGGCGTCCGCGCGACGGCCGCTTCGGCTGCGGCATACTGAGTGACGCCAGCATCCTGGCTGGCTCCTCCGGCCGGCCCGCATGGCTCGCGCCAGCCGGGCCGTACGGTAGGCTGAAGGCTCAGGCGAAGGCCATCTCCTCGTTCACCTCCCGCGTCATGCCCGGGATCAGGACCAGGTCGGACAACATCCAGGTCCCGGTGACGACGAAACCCAGCAGGCCCAGCCCACTACCGACGAGCGCCAGCGAGAGCAGGGTGATTGACGCCATCCCGACGGCGGACAGGCCGCGCCCCAGGTAGAGCCGGTGAAGGCCGAGCAGCCCGAAGGATATACAAAGCACATAGGCAACCCCCACCGAACGGCGGCTGGCCGGCTTCGCGAAGACGCTCATGTCGTTTTCCCCTCGCGCCGCGATCCCTCCGAGAAGACTCGGCCCCCACCGGCTCCCATGGGTTGCAGCGCGCAGCGAGCCTGCGCTGTCCGAATCCCGTTGTGAAGCCGTTTCGGCGCGCCAGCGTATACATCGGGACCCGGCGTGGCCGTGGGGCAACGCCGTGGCATCTGCGCTCGCCTCGCCGTTTCGCCTGGGCTAGGGTCGCGGCACGGGTACCGCCGAGACCGGAGCGCAGGATGATCGAGTTCTACACCTGGAACACCCCGAACGGCCGTAAGATCAGCGTGGCGCTCGAGGAGATGGGGCTACCCTATCGGGTGCATCCCGTGGACATCAGCAAGGGCCAGCAGTTCGACCCGGAATTCCTGCGCTTCAGTCCCAATAACCGCATCCCGGCGATCATCGACCCCGAGGGACCCGGCGGCCAGCCGATCAGCGTGTTCGAAAGCGGGGCGATCCTGCTGTACCTCGCGGAGAAGACCGGACGGTTCCTGCCTTCCGACCTGCGTGCGCGGGTGCCGGTCTACGAGTGGCTGATGTGGCAGATGGGTGGCTTCGGCCCCATGCCGGGCCAGGTCCACCACTTCCTGATGCAGCCGGACGGGCCGGCGAAGGCCTATGGGCTGGAACGCTACGGCAAGGAGACGCGGCGCCTCTACGGCGTCATGGATCGCCGGTTGGCGGGCCGGGCATTCGTCGCCACGGAGGACGAGCCGAGCATTGCTGACTTTGCCATCCTGGGCTGGGCCTGGCGGCATGAACGGCACCAGGTGGACCTGGCCGACTTCCCCAACGTGCGGCGCTGGTACGATGCGATGATGGCTCGCCCGGCCACGCAGCGCGGCTTCGCCGTCGCCCTTTCCTGATCCTGGCGCTTCTTCCGGCTGCCGGGACGTTTGACGCCCCGGCCCCCCACCTGTATGACCGGCGCTGCATACGTCGTGATGTGCCACTCTTGCGGAGGGGTGGCCGAGTGGCTGAAGGCGACGGTTTGCTAAACCGTTATAGGGGGTCAACCTCTATCGTGGGTTCGAATCCCATCCCCTCCGCCAGTTTTCAAGCACTTAGCCCACGTTTCGCTCACTTCACGATCTGCCCGTCAGGCAGCGTCCTGTGACCCCGTTTGTGCCACCCCTGTGCGTTCTTCTTCGGTCAGGTAGCCGAGGTAGATCTCGGTCGTCTTGACGCTGGTGTGCCCAAGGTGGCGGCTGAGCGCATAGATGTCGCCGCCGGCCTTCAGCCAGCGGATTGCGAAGCCGTGCCGCAGGTCATGGACCCTGAAGCGGCGAAACTCCCGCCCGGCGCGACGCTCTCGCTCCATCACGCGGCGCATGACCTGCCCCACATTGGCGCTGAAGTTGCGGTAGACTTTCCCCGTCTCGGCCAGGAACAGCGGCCCTGCCTTCGGGGCAGCGTCCAGAACTGCCGTCGCATCGCCGCCAGGAGTGGTCCAGGCGATGGTGCGAGGGCGGCTGGTCTTGGTCCGCAGCAGGCGGATCTGACGCCGGGCCCGGTCGAGGTCCGCCGCGTCCAGGTTCACGGCCTCGGCCTCGCGCATGCCTGTCTGGTCCAGCAACCGCAGCACCGCCGCCATTGCCGGGGGAGCTGCGGCGAGGACGGCCGCCCAGGCAGCCGGGTCAGGAGGCCTGATGGGGTCTCGACGTTCCCGGACGATGCTCCGGTCGTAGGTCCGGGCGGGATTGTCCTGCCGCCAGCCCCAGGCGACGCAGGCCGCCAGCAGCCGGGAGAGGGCGGTCAGGTCGCGGCGGATGGTCGCATTGGTTGCCTGCCCGCTGCGGCTCGACACATAAGCCGCCACCGTGGTCGCGGTGATCTGGTCCATGCGCAAGGCGCCAAAGGTGGCATCGAGCTGGGCGATGCTGGACAGGTAGCGCTTCGCCACGGACGGCTTCACCGCGCCGGGCAATACCTCCTGCGCCCATCGGACGACGGCCTCCTTGAAGGTCGGCGCGTCCTCGTCACCGAGTGCCGCGCGCTCTAGCTGGAGGCGCCACGCCTTGAGCCGCCGCGCCGCTTCCCGCGGATCATCTGTTCGTAGGCTGCGGCGATGCTGCACTCCGGCGACCTTGACGCGCCCCCACCAGACCTCACCGCGGAGGTAGAGGTTCCGCGGCTTGCGAGCCATGTCTTTCTCTCCTGCTGCGCGATCCAGGCGCGCACTTTCTC
>Ga0180217_1003014_pt1 | contig 14636 bp, 10 predicted proteins | sample eDN3rd37CBELigOP_FD_128521 | JGI IMG/M metagenome (GOLD analysis project Ga0180217, IMG submission 128521) | Enriched Organic Plus compost microbial communities from Emeryville, California, USA - eDNA 3rd pass 37_C BE-Lig OP (version 2) (version 2) ... | reverse complement strand
TGCACGATCTCGCCATCGCCACATCCGGCCGGGAGCGCAGCTTTGCCAGCGGCGGCCGCCATTATTCCCACACGCTCAACCCGCGCACCGGCTATCCGATCGCCAACGGGATGGTCACGGCCACGGTGCTGCACGGCTCCTGCATGGCCGCCGATGCCTATGCCACGGCGCTGATGGTGCTCGGGCCGGAAGCCGGACTCGCCTTTGCGACCCGGCATGAGCTCGCGGCTCTGATCCTGTTCGAAGACGAAGATGGCGCCGCCTTGCGCGAGCGGACCACGCCGCAGCTCGACGCGATGCTGGCGTGATCCGCACCGTTGTGTAGAGCCTGCCCCGAAATGGGCGGGCACACAGTCGTCATGGAATTTATTGAGACCTGTCGGCCGGGTGACCATCGCCGCCCGGCCTATCGTGATCCCTGGAGCGAAAGCGCGCTAGATCGAAGCGCGCAGCGCCTTCGCCGCGCTCACCATGTTGACGAGCGCAGGCCTCACTTCATCCCACTTGCGGGTCTTCAGTCCGCAATCTGGATTGACCCAGAGCTGCGCATCGGTGAGGCGCTGCCGGGCCAGCTTGAGCAGGTTGCCCATCTCGTCGACGGCCGGGACGCGGGGCGAATGAATGTCATACACGCCCGGCCCGATTTCGTTCGGATACTTGTAGCTCTTGAAGGCATCGAGCAGCTCCATCTTGGAGCGCGACGTCTCGATCGAGATGACATCGGCATCCATCGCGGCAATCGCATCGATGATGTCGTTGAACTCCGAGTAGCACATGTGAGTGTGGATCTGGGTTTCGTCGGCGACACCGGACGCGCAGAGCCGGAAGCTGTCCACGGCCCAGTCGAGATAGGTCTTCCACTCGGAATGCCGCAGCGGGAGCCCTTCGCGAAGCGCCGCCTCGTCGATCTGGATCATGCTGGCGCCGGCCTTCTCGAGATCGATCACCTCGTCGCGGATCGCGAGCGCGATCTGGCGGCAGGCAGCACTGCGCGGAATATCGTCGCGGACGAAGGACCAGTTCAGGATCGTGACCGGCCCGGTCAGCATCGCCTTCATCGGCTTCTTCGTCAGCGACTGCGCATAGCGCCACCATTCGACCGTCATCGGATGTGGACGCGAGACATCACCGAACAGGATCGGCGGCCGGACATAACGCGATCCGTAGGACTGCACCCAGCCGTGCTTGGTGAAGGTGAAGCCGGACAGCTGCTCGCCGAAATACTGCACCATGTCGTTGCGTTCGAACTCGCCGTGCACCAGCACGTCGAGCCCGATCTCGTCCTGCCAGCGCACCGCCCGCGCGGTTTCCTCCTTGAGGAACGTCTCGTACTGCGCATCGCTGAGGTTGCCGCGCGCATGGGCCGCGCGCGCATTGCGCACCTCGGCGGTCTGCGGGAACGAGCCGATCGTGGTCGTGGGGAAAGCCGGCAACCCGAAACGGGACCGCTGCACCTGCGCCCGGGCGGCAAAGGGACTCTTGCGACGGCGCATCGCCTCGTCGATCGTCGCAACCCGCCGGGCCACGTCCGGATTATGAATCTTGGGCGAGGTCTTGCGGGCTTCGGCCGCCTTGGCGGATTCCGCAAGGGCCGCAGCCACCGCATCACGCCCGCTTTCGAGCGCCTGGCCGAGCACCGCGAGTTCGCCGATCTTCTGAACGCCGAAGGCAAGCCAGCTCTTCACGTCCGGATCGATGTCGGTCTCGAGATCGAGATCGATCGGCGTATGCAGCAGCGAGCAGGACGGCGCGATCTGAATGCGGGCCTTGCCGACCTTGGCCGCCACCGCATCGAGCCGGTCGAGGATCGCCGGCAGATTGGCCCGCCACACGTTACGGCCGTCGATGACGCCCAGCGACAGCACCAGATGGCTGGGCGCACGCGCAATCACCTGATCAAGCTGCTGCGGCGCGCGGATGAGATCGAGGTGAAGTCCCGCGACCGGCAGCGACAGCGCGGTGTCGAGATTGTCCCCGATGGCGCCGAAATAGGTCGCCAGCATCACCTTGATGCCAGGCACCGCCTTGGCGATCTCGGCATAGGCGCGGCGCAGCGCATCGCGCGCGGCATCGTCGAGATCGAGCACGAGGCAGGGCTCGTCGATCTGGACCCACTCCGCGCCCCGCGCCGCCAGTTCACGCAGCACCTCGACATAGACCGGCACCAGACGGTCCAGCAGCGTCAGCGGATTGAATCCGGCATCCGCGCTCTTGCCGAGCTTGAGGAAGGTGACAGGACCGACCAGCACCGGCCGGGTCTGATGGCCGAGCTTCTTGGCCTCCTCGAATTCCTCGATCGGTTTGCGCGACGATAGCGCGAAGGTCTGGTCCTTGTGAAACTCCGGCACCATGTAGTGGTAGTTGGTGTCGAACCACTTGGTCATTTCCTGCGCCGGAACGCCCTTGGCGCCGGTGCCGCCGTGATGCGCATGCCCGCAGGAGGCATCGTTCGCGGCGCCCTGCGCGCCGCGCGCCATCGCGAAATAGGTCGCCAGCGAGACCGGTCCGCCAGCCCACCCGTAGATAGCCGGGATCGCTCCCACCATTGCGCTGGTATCGAGCACCTGATCGTAGAGCGAGAAATCATTCGACGGAATAACGGTGACACCGAGCGACTTCTGCCGCGCCCAGTTCGCAGCGCGCAGCCCGGCGGCTGTCTCCAGCAACGCCTTTTCGTCCGACGTGCCGGCCCAATAGCTTTCGAGCGCGAATTTCAGTTCGCGACGCGGTCCGATCCGCGGCGTACCGAGCGTGGCGACAGGAAGAGAAGATACAGACACCGCTGACCCCATGGGTTAGAGCGAGGCGTGAGTGATGCGGCAGAAACTTCTCGCGAACATCACTGCGAGAACACGGACGCATCACCGGGGCACCCGCCCGTGGATGATTATAGTCACGAGGCAGATCTTCTGGCTCGCGGGTCGTCGGCGACACCCCGCCCTCACGATATCGCGCCTCGACAGAAAGCGCGGCCTCGGTGATATGGCTGGATGCAACCTCGCCGCCTACAGTTGCGGGGGCAGCGCCGGCTTGAGGATTCATCGAGAATCGATACCGGCTTCCCTCTTAGCTCCGGCCCACATCGACCGGAGAACCTCGATGCTGCGGATTATCGGAGCGGAATGCCCGGAGTCAATTGCGCCAGCGCGCGCAGAGGCCGTTCCCGCATGTGAATACTGCCCACCCGCATGCGCCAAAGCACTGGTGGGACAGATTTTCGCGAGGGCGTGGGAACGCGACGGCATGCCCGCTCCCGGATATCAGCCATCGCTGCCGGTCAGGCCGATGCTGTTGATCACGGCGGGCTTGGCGCTCTCGTCCACCATCAGCCGAAAGATATCCGGCCTTGCATAGTGCCCCACGGCATCGAAATCGTATTTGCCCCGGGCGATGTCATCAAGATCGAGATCGGCGGTCAGGATGCATTCGCCATCGAAGTTCGGGCCTGCGAGAATTTCGCCGAGCGGTGAAACGATGAGGCTGCCGCCGCGCATCAGCACCGTCTCCGGCGCGTTGCCCTGAATGGCGTCGTAATCATCCGGGAATGCGCCGCGCGTGACGTACTGGCATGACGACAATACGAAGCAGCGCCCCTCCATCGCGATGTGCCGCATGGTGACCTGCCAGGTGTCGCGATCATCTGCGGTCGGCGCGCAATAGAGCTGGATGTTCTTGGCATACATCGCCGTGCGCAGCAGCGGCATGTAGTTCTCCCAGCAGATCACCGAACCGAGGCGTCCGATCGCGGTGTCGAACACCGGCAGCGTCGAACCGTCACCATAGCCCCAGACCAGCCGCTCCATCGCGGTCGGCATCAGCTTGCGATGTTTGCCGAGATAGCCCTGCTCGGGCGAGAAGAACAGAACGGTGCAATACAGCGTTCCGCCGTCCCGCTCGATCACGCCGATGACGACATGGACGCCGGCATCGCGCGCCGCCGCTGCGATCTCCCCGACTTCGGGGCCAGGAACATCGATCGCGCTGGAATAGTAGCGCAGGAAATCGTCGCGGCCGCGCGGCAGGCGGCCGCCGACCCGCGCACCGAAATCGGCGCCCTTGGGATAGGCCGACACCAGGGCTTCCGGAAACACCAGAAGCTGCGCACCTGTCGCCGCGCCGTCGCGGATATATCTGACGACCTTGGCAACCGTCGCCTGCTTGTCGAACGGCACCGAGCCGATCTGCACCACACCCGCGCGAAACGTCATCGCATGTCCTCTGAACCCGCTTGTCCTGATCCGGGCAAGCTAGCTCAATCCGGCATCCGCCGCTACTACAGCGCCTGCTTCTGCGGCATTCCGTCCGGAACGATGGTCTGCACGATCGATGCGTCGAGCGCCTCGTAATCGTGAAGACCGATCGTGTTGTAAAGCTCCGCGCGCGTCTGCATCCGATCGACCATGTTGTGGGTGCCGCCGTCACGCGCGATGGCGTGGTAGAGATCGTTCTGCGCCTTGTTGGCGACCCGCAGCGACGAGACCGGCCAGATCACCATGCGGTAGCCCATGTCCTCGAATTCGCTTGCGGTGAAGAACGGCGTCCTGCCGAACTCCGTCATGTTGGCGAGCAGCGGCACGCCGGGCATGCGGCGGGCGAATTCGCGGAACATCTCGGCCGAGGTGAGGGCTTCCGGGAAGATCGCATCGGCGCCGGCCTCGATATAGAGCTTGGCGCGGGCCACCGCGCCGTCGATGCCCTCGCTCGCAGCGGCGTCGGTTCTCGCGATCAGATAGAGATGCCGCCGCGCCTTGGAGGCCGCCGCGACTTTCGCCGCCATGTCATGGGCATCGGCGAGCTTCTTGTCGTTGAGGTGCCCGCACTTCTTGGGCAGCAGCTGATCCTCGATATGGACCGCGCCTGCGCCGGAATCCTCGAACGTCCGCACCATATGCATGACGTTGAGCGCCTCGCCATAGCCGGTATCGCCATCCACCAGCACCGGCAGGCCGCTGGCGCGCGACACCTGGCGGATGAAGAAGGCCACCTCGTCCACGGTGATGATGCCGAGATCGGGCAGTCCCATCGACGCCGTCATCGCGGCGCCGGAGAGATAGACCGCCTTGAACCCCGCCGCCTTGGCCTGAAGGGCCGCCATGCCGTTGTGGCTCCCGGGTATCGGCAGAATGCCTCCGCGTTCGACCAGCGCGCGGAAGCGCTCGCCGGCGGGCTTCGATGGCAGGTCTGCGGCTACGAGATACGGCATGGCGGGGTCCTTCTTGTTATGCGGCGCGTTTCGCGGCGGATGAGGCGCGCTTCTCGATCGGAACGAAGACGAGATTCTCCGGCCCGATGTAATTCGCCGTCGGGCGGATGATCTTGTTGTCCTGGCGCTGCTCGATCACATGCGCGCTCCAGCCAGAGGTCCGCGAGATCACGAACAGCGGCGTGAACATCGCGGTCGGCACGCCCATCATGTGATAGGACACCGCGCTGAACCAATCGAGATTGGCGAACATCTTCTTGGCCTCGGCCATCACGGCCTCGATCCGGTCGGCGATCTCGAACATCTTCATCGATCCGGCCTCGACCGACAGCCGCCGCGCGACCTCCTTGATGACGCGGTTACGCGGATCGGACACGGTATAGACCGGATGGCCGAAGCCGATCACGACCTCCTTGGCGGCGATACGGCGGCGGATATCCTCCTCGGCCTCATCGGGATCGGCATAGCGTTTCTGGATTTCGAAGGCCACCTCGTTGGCGCCGCCATGCTTCGGCCCGCGCAGCGCGCCGATGGCCCCGGTGATCGCCGAATAGATGTCGGCCCCGGTGCCGGCGATGCAGCGCGCGGTGAAGGTCGACGCGTTGAACTCATGCTCGGCATAGAGATTCAGCGAGGTATGCATGGCGCGGACATGCGAGGGCTTTGGCGCCACGCCGTGCAGCAGATGCAGGAAGTGCCCGCCGATGCTGTCGTCGTCGGTTTCCACATCAATGCGACGGCCGTTGTGGGAAAAATGATACCAGTACAGCAGCATCGATCCCAGCGATGCCATCAGCCGGTCGGCGATGTCGCGCGCGCCAGGATGATTGTGGTCATGCGCCTCCGGCAGCACGCAGCCGAGCGCCGAGACGCCCGAGCGCATCACGTCCATCGGATGCGCCGCAGCCGGGAGCAGTTCTAGGCTTTGCTTCACGGCCGCGGGAAGACCGCGCAGCGCCTTCAGCTTGGCCTTGTAGGCGACCAGTTCCGCCGAAGTGGGCAGCGTGCCGTGCACGAGGAGATGGGCGATCTCCTCGAACTCACAGGTCTCGGCCACGTCGAGAATGTCATAGCCGCGATAGTGCAGATCATTGCCGGTGCGGCCGACCGTACACAGCGCGGTGTTGCCGGCGGTGATGCCGGACAGCGCCACTGATTTCTTCGGCGCCGGCTTGGGTGATGCGGTGGTTTCAGCGGTCATGAAGCCCTCCCTTGAATTATTCGGCGGCGGTGCGGCGATTGCGGTCGCCCGCCCAGTCGAAGATGCCGGTTGATTTGCTTGCACCCAGCCGCGCCGGGTCGACGGTGAAGGTCAGCCCGCCCAGGTCGTCCGATCGGAGATCGGGCAGACGCGCGACCAGGGCCAGGAACCGGTCCTGCTCGGCCGGCGCGATGATGCCCTCGGCCAGCGAGCGGAATTTCGCGATGTACTGCTCGCGGCCGAATGGGCGCGCCCCAAGCGGATGCGCGTCCGCCACCGCGATCTCGTCCTCGATGGTGGAGCCGTCGGCAAGGGTGACGACGACACGGCCGCCGAACGCCTTCTCCTTGGGATCGCGGCTGTGGTAGCGGCGCGTCCATTCCGGATCCTCGACCGTGGAGATCTTGTGCCACAGCGCCACCGTCTCGGGCCGCGCGGCGCGCTCGGGCGCATAGGAGCGCTCGTGATGCCAGCCGCCGTCCTCGAGCGCGACGGCGAAGATATACATGATGGAGTGGTCGAGCGTTTCGCGGCTCGCGCTCGGGTCCATCTTCTGCGGGTCGTTGGCGCCGGTGCCGATCACATAGTGCGTGTGATGGCTGGTGTGGATGACGATGCTCTTGACCTTCGAGAGATCGCCGATCTTCTTGCCCAGGCGCCGCGCCAGATCGATCAGGGCCTGGCTCTGATACTCCGCCGAATGCTCCTTGGTGTAGGTGTCGAGGATGGCGCGCTTGGCTTCGCCCTTCTCCGGCAGCGGCACCTGATACTCGGCCTTCGGGCCGCCGAGCAGCCAGGCGATGAAGCCGTCCTCGCCTTCCCAGGCCGGTGATGGCGCGCCCTCGCCGCGCATCACGCGGTCCACCGCCTCCACCGCCATCTTGCCGGCGAAGGCCGGCGCATAGGCCTTCCAGCTGGAGATTTCACCCTTGCGCGACTGCCGCGTGGTGGTGGTGACATGCAGCGCCTGCTGCACCGCCTGATAGATGGTCTCGACCGGCAGGCCGAGCGCGGTGCCGATGCCTGCGGCAGCCGAAGGCCCGAGATGGGCGATGTGGTCGATCTTGTGCTCATGCAGGCAGATGCCGGTGACCAGATCGACCTGGATCTCGTAGCCGGTCGCAAGGCCGCGGACCAGTGCCTTGCCGTCGAGGCCGCAATGCTGCGCCACTGCAAGGATCGGCGGAATGTTGTCGCCGGGATGGGAATAGTCGGCGGCCAGATAGGTGTCGTGGAAATCGAGTTCGCGCACCGCGACCCCGTTCGCCCATGCCGCCCATTCCGGCGAGACCCGCTGCTGCTGCGGCAGGCCGAACACCGTCGCGCCCGGCTTGAACGGATGCGCCTCCGCCTGCGCCCGCGCGCTCGCAACCGGCCGGCGCGCCAGCGACGCCGCGGCCACCGACGCGTTGTCGATGATGCGGTTGCCGATCATCTCGATCACGTCCGGCGTGACCGCGACGGGATCGGCTGCGACTTCCGCGATTTTCCACGCCAGCTGATCCTGGCGCGGCAGATGGTCGGCGGACTTGTGCGTGCGGACGGTATGCAGCTTCAAAACGATATCTCCTCTGGGAATTCGCCGGCCTGGCCGGGGATTGGAATGGGCGAGCCCTGGTCATCGACGGCGACCATCAGGAAGCGCCCGGTGATCCGAGGCCTATCCGGCTCGCCGGACGCATTCTCGACCGTCAGATCGACGGTGACCGTCATCGACGATCGCCCGCGGCGGACCACCTCCGCGCGCAGGTCAACGATCTCTCCGAGCCGGACGGGCTTGCGAAACTCGATGTCATCGGCCCTTGCCATCACGATGGGGCAGCGCGCATAGCGCGAGCCGCAAATGAACGCTGCCTTGCCCATCAGTTGCAGAGCCGTGGCACCGTAGAGCGTACCATAATGATTGGTATGTTCGGGCACCACCAGCTCCATCAGATGAATCTCCGACGGGCGGGGCGGAAGGGCTGCCGATTGCATGACGTTCGTCCTGCGACGCTTGTCTTTCGACGACGTTTTCACAATATTCACATCGCTTCACCCTGATCAAGGGTCGAAAATGTGAAGATTTGCAAAGCAATCGGCCCAAAATTGCGAAGTCTGCGAAGCTCGGTCCAGGACGGGGAGCCGCGATGAGAAAAGCCTTCATGGGCGTACGGTTGAGACGCCTGCGCGAGGAGCGGCAACTGACCCAGCAGGCGCTGGCGTCGAGGCTCGGAATCTCGTTGAGCTATCTCAACCAGATCGAGAACAACCAACGTCCGCTGACCCTGTCGGTGCTGCTGAAGCTCAATGCCGCCTTCGGCATCGACCTGGAGCTTTTTTCCGAGGACGACGAGGCCCGCCTGATCGCCGACCTCAGGGAGGCGCTGTCCGATCCGATGATCGGCGAGACGATCGCCACCGCCGAGCTGCATGCGCTCGCGGCGAACATGCCGGCAATCGGCCGCTCCCTCGTCGCGCTGCACCGGCGCTATCGCCGCGCGCTCGAGCAGTCCGCGGCCCTCGCCACACGGCTGGGCGATGATCGCCAGGACCGGCCGGCGCTGGCCATTTCCACCCCGTTTGAGGAGGTCCGCGATCTTTTCTATGCCCATCACAACTATATCGGGGAACTCGACGAGGCCGCGGAACACATCGCCGACGAGTGCCGGCTGCCGGGCGGAACCCTCACCGATGCCCTGGCGGCCCGGCTGACCTCGCATCACGGCATCCGGGTCCTGATGGATGACGACCTGCAGGGCACCCAGCGGCATTTCGACCGCACGGCGGGCGTGCTGCATCTGTCGCGCCGGCTCAGCCCCGGAGCCCTCGCCTTCCAGATGGCGACGCAGCTCGCCTTTCTCGAACAGCGCAAGACCATCGACGCGATTGTCGCCACAGGCACCTTTTCCGACGAGGAGCCGCGACGGCTGGCCCGGATCGGCCTCGCGAATTATTTCGCCGGCGCCCTGATCCTGCCCTACACCGCGTTCCGCGGCATGGCCGAGCGCTACCGCTATGACATCGACCTGCTCAGCCAGCATTTCGGTGTCGGCTTCGAGACCACCTGCCACCGCCTGAGCTCGCTGCAGCGGCCGGGCGCACGCGGCGTGCCGTTCTTCTTCATCCGTGTCGATCGCGCCGGGAACATCTCCAAGCGCCAATCCGCCACCGACTTCCACTTTTCCCGAATCGGCGGCACCTGCCCGCTGTGGAACGTCTATGAGGCCTTCGCGCAGCCCGACCGGATCCTGACCCAGCTCGCCAGGATGCCTGACGAGCGGACCTATCTGTGGATCGCCCGGTCCGTGTCCCACGGACTCGGCGGCTATCACGCTCCGCGCAAGACCTTCGCCATTGCCCTGGGCTGCGACCTCCAACACGCCGGCCGGCTGGTTTATTCCGACGGGCTCGACCTGACCAATCCCGCCGCGGCGACCCCCATCGGCGCCGGCTGCCGGATCTGCGAGCGCCCGGCCTGTCCACAGCGCGCCTTTCCTCCGGTCGGACATCCCTTGCATGTCGACGAGAATCAGAGCGGATTCGCCCCCTATGCGGCCCGCCAGCCCGGTCATCCGCGTCAATGAAAAAATGACCCCGTTCGTCCCGGTTCCACCAGAAACCTTCCCCCTTTGGATAGCGGTGACGATCGAAACGATTTGTTGACACCTGGGCGCTAATGACTACTAGATATGGTGGTCACGGTCTCTCGAATCACAAAATCGAGAGCTTTGAGGGAAGCCGGTGCGGCCCAGGCCAATTCCGGCGCTGCCCCCGGCAACTGTAAGCGGTAAGCTGAGTTCACTCTGTGTCACTGGGATCGCAAGGCCCTGGAAGACCGGATGAGCGCGACCTATCCGTAAGCCAGGTGACCTGCCGCGACACCTGAACTACGTCCTTGGGCGGGATGCCCAGCGGGGCGCCGGCAGTTTACGGCGGTGGCCGTGATCCGATCTGCAAGCGCATCCGCTGCCCTCTCGTCCGCTAAACACCAAACGGGGTCTTGGGCCAATGTCTCTCGGAACGGAAACTGAATCTGCTGCCCGTATCGTGCGTTCATCTCTGTCTGCCGACGCCGCTGCGCCGGCCAATGAACCGGCCTATCAGGTCATACGCCGCAACGGATCAGTCTCGCCGTTCGACCAGTCCAAGATTGCGGTCGCGCTGACCAAGGCCTTCCTTGCGGTCGAAGGCAGCAGCGCTGCCGCCTCGCGCCGGGTTCACGACATCGTCGCCGACCTGACCGCCCAGATCGTGTCCAACCTGACCCGGCGCGCCATCAACGGCCGCACCTTCCACATCGAGGACATCCAGGACCAGGCCGAGCTGGCCCTGATGCGCGGCGAGCACCACAAGGTCGCCCGCGCCTATGTGCTCTATCGCGAGGAGCGCGCGCGGGAGCGGGCGCGCGAACTCGACAAGGCCAAGACCAAGGGCAAGGCGGCCCCGGCTGCGCCCGCGCTGCGCATGCGGACAGCGGACGGCTCGCTGGTCGATCTCGACGAGAACCGCCTCGTCGCGGTGGTTCGTGAAGCCTGCGCGGGCCTCGACGGCGTCTCCGCCGAGACCATCCTCGCCGAGACCCATCGCAACCTCTATGACGGGATCAGCCAGGACGAGCTGGCGCTCGCGCCGATTCTTGCGGCCCGCACGCTGGTCGAGACCGATCCGGACTACGCCAAGGCCAGCGCCCGCCTGCTGCTCGACAAGCTGCGCCGCGAGGCGTTGAGCTTCGTCAACGGACGCCCGGAGCAGGCCACCCAGGCCGAAATGACCCAGCGCTATGCCGAGTATTTCCGCGCCTATCTGGCCACCGGCACCGAGCACGAGCTGCTGGACCCCGAACTCGCCCGCTTCGACATCGATCGGCTGGCGGCCGCGCTCAAGCCGGAACGCGACCTGCAATTCGATTATCTCGGGCTGCAGACGCTGTATGACCGCTACTTCCTGCACGTCCACGGCACGCGCTTCGAGCTGCCGCAGGCCTTTTTCATGCGGGTCGCCTGCGGCCTCGCGCTACGCGAGATCGATCGCGAGGGCAAGGCGATCGAATTCTACAACCTGCTGTCCTCGTTCGACTTCATGGCGTCGACCCCGACGCTGTTCAACGCGGGGACGCTGCGGCCGCAGCTCTCCTCGTGCTTCCTGACCACCGTTCCCGACGACCTCGACGGCATTTTCAAGTCGATCAAGGATAACGCGCTGCTGTCGAAATATGCCGGCGGCCTCGGCAACGACTGGACGCGGGTGCGCGGGCTCGGCGCCCACATCAAGGGCACCAACGGCGAAAGCCAGGGCGTGGTGCCGTTCCTGAAGGTCGCCAACGATACCGCCATCGCAGTCAACCAGGGCGGCAAGCGCAAGGGCGCGGTATGCGCCTATCTCGAGACATGGCACGTCGACATCGAGGAATTCCTCGACCTGCGCAAGAACACCGGCGACGACCGCCGCCGCACCCACGACATGAACACCGCCAACTGGGTGCCCGATCTGTTCATGCAGCGGGTCGAAGAGGACGGCATGTGGACGCTGTTCTCTCCCGACGAGACCCCGGACCTGCACGACCTCACCGGCACGGCCTTCGCCGAGCGCTACGCCGTCTATGAGGCCAAGGCGGCCCGCGGCGAAATGCGGGTGTCGAAGCAGATCCGCGCCACCGACCTGTGGCGGCGCATGCTGACCATGCTGTTCGAGACCGGCCATCCCTGGATCACCTTCAAGGACCCCTGCAACCTGCGCTCCCCGCAGCAGCATTGCGGCGTGGTGCATTCGTCCAATCTCTGCACCGAGATCACGCTCAACACGTCCAACACCGAGGTCGCGGTCTGCAATCTCGGCTCGGTCAACCTTGTCAACCACATCAAGGACGGCAAGCTCGACCATGCGCATCTGGCGCGGACGGTGATGACCGCCATGCGGATGCTCGACAACGTGCTCGACGTGAACTTCTACACCATTCCGGAAGCGCGCAACTCCAACCTGCGCCATCGTCCGGTCGGCCTCGGCTTGATGGGCTTCCAGGATGCGCTCAACCTCCTGCGGCTGCCCTATGCCTCGGAAGAGGCGGTGGCCTTCGCCGACGAAAGCATGGAGGCGATTTCCTACTGGGCGATTTCCGGATCGGTGGACCTCGCCGCGGAGCGCGGGCGTTACCCCTCCTTTGAGGGCTCGCTCTGGTCCAAGGGCATCCTGCCGCTGGATTCCATCAAGGCGCTCGACGACGCGCGCGGCGCGCCCGTGGAGGTCGACCGCTCCAGCCGGCTCGATTGGGAGGCGCTGCGGCAGCGGGTGATGACCGTCGGCATGCGCAACTCGAACTGCATGGCGATCGCGCCGACCGCGACCATTTCCAACATCTGCGGCGTCTCGCAGTCGATCGAGCCGGCGTATCAGAACCTCTATGTCAAATCCAACATGTCGGGCGACTTCACCGTGGTGAACGCCTATCTCGTTCGCGACCTCAAGGCGCGCGAACTGTGGGACGAGGTGATGATCTCCGACCTGAAGTATTTCGACGGCAGCCTCGGCCAGATCGACCGCGTTCCGGATGACCTCAAGGCCATCTATGCGACCGCGTTCGAGATCGACTCGGCCTGGCTCATCGAGGCCGCGGCGCGGCGGCAGAAGTGGATCGATCAGGCGCAGTCGCTCAACCTCTACATCGCCAATCCGAGCGGCAAGAAGCTGGACGCGCTCTATCGCCTGGCCTGGAAGCGCGGCCTGAAGACCACCTACTATCTGCGCTCGCGCTCGGCGACCCATGTCGAGAAATCGACGCTGAAGGGCACGGACGGCAAGCTCAATGCGGTGTCCGCCGTCGTGCCGAACGCCGCAGCCAATGGCAACGGCAATGGCCATGCCGCCGAGGAGACCTGGGGCAAAGCCTGCTCGATCGACGATCCGACCTGCGAAGCCTGCCAGTAAGCCAAGAAAAGGAGAAGAAACGATGCTCGACTGGTCCGATACCGAATCCAAGGCTGCTGCACCGGTTCCGCATGCCGCGACGTTCGCCGACAATACCGCGCCCGTGGCCGATGCCACCGGCCTCGGGACGATCGATCGCGGCGCGGCGCGGGTGCGCGTCGACGACAAGCGGATGATCAACGCGCGCGCCGACGTCAACCAGCTGCTGCCGCTGAAATATCGCTGGGCCTGGGAGAAGTATCTCTCCGGCTGCAACAACCACTGGATGCCGACCGAAGTCTCGATGCAGGCTGACATCGCGCTGTGGAAGTCGAAGGACGGCCTGACCGAAGACGAACGCCGCATGGTCAAGCGCAACCTCGGCTTCTTCGCCGCGTCCGAGTCCCTGGTCGCCAACAACATCGTGCTCGCGATCTATCGCCACCTGACCAATCCGGAATGCCGGCAGTACCTGCTGCGGCAGGCCTTCGAGGAGGCGGTGCATACCCATACGTTCCAGTACATCGTCGAAAGCCTCGGCCTCGATGAGGGCGAGCTGTTCAACATGTACCGGGAAGTGCCGTCGATCACCGACAAGGCGGCCTGGGCGCTCAAGCATACCCAGAACCTCGACGATCCCGACTTCAAGACCGGGACGCCGGAAGCCGACCAGGCCTTCCTGCGCGACCTCGTCGCCTTCTATGTCATCTTCGAAGGCATGTGGTTCTATACCGGCTTCGCGCAGATCCTCTCGCTCGGCCGGCGCAACAAGATGGTCGGCATCGCCGAGCAGTATCAGTACATTCTGCGCGACGAGTCGATCCATCTCAACTTCGGCATCGACGTGATCAACCAGATCAAGATCGAGAACCCGCATCTCTGGACCAAGGCATTCCAGGACGAGGTCCGGGGCATGATCAAGGACGCGGCCGAGCTGGAAGCGGCCTATGGCCGCGATACCATGCCGCGCGGCTTCCTCGGCCTGAATGCGGCGCTGTGCGAGACCTACATGCACTTCATCGCCAACCGGCGCTGCGCGCAGCTCGGGCTGGCTCCGGTCTTCGCCGAGGCGGAGAACCCGTTCCCGTGGATGAGCGAGGCGATGGACCTGAAGAAGGAGAAGAACTTCTTCGAAACCCGCGTCATCGAATATCAGAACGGCGGCGCATTGGCCTGGGACTGACGGGCGTTCGCTGCCCACCACACACAAGAGCCCTCCCTTGCGGGAGGGCTCTTTTTTTGCGCGACGTGGCCACGCAAAGGCGGCGACGCCGGCTTCTTCCGCATGGCATCAATCCTTTGGCCGCTCCTTGGCGACGTCCTCCTCGCTCGGCAGATAGTCCTTGCCGT
>Ga0180217_1003013_pt1 | contig 14640 bp, 13 predicted proteins | sample eDN3rd37CBELigOP_FD_128521 | JGI IMG/M metagenome (GOLD analysis project Ga0180217, IMG submission 128521) | Enriched Organic Plus compost microbial communities from Emeryville, California, USA - eDNA 3rd pass 37_C BE-Lig OP (version 2) (version 2) ... | reverse complement strand
CGGATGGCGGCTTCGTCGTCACCTGGAGCGATGTCACACCGCGAGCCCAGGCCGAGCAGGAGGCGCGCGACCACGCGGCCGTGCTGCGCGCGACGCTCGACAATGTCCGCCACGGCATCGCCATGTACGGGCCGGATCGCCGGCTCGTCACTGCCAACCGGCTGGCCGGGTCGGACGGCGGCCTGCCCGGGCTGGAAGCGAGGGTCGGCGCGCACTTCGACGATCTGGTGCGCGAGCAGCTCGCCACCGGCCTTTTCGGCAAGGGCGAGGCGGCGGAGCGCATTGCCGCCGAGCTGCTGGCCACCGACCGCTCGGTGTCGCACCAGTGCCACCGCGTGCTGACGGACGGCAAGGTGATCGAGGTCGAATCCCACCCGACTCCCGACGGCGGCTTCATCGTCACCCACAGCGATGTCAGCAGGCTGGTCCGCGCGCAGGCGCAGGCGGCGCAGCGCGCGGCGACGCTGCAGATGATGCTGGACAACATCCGGCATGGCATCTGCCTCGTGGATGCGGAAGGCTGCATCGTCGCGGCCAACCCCGTCTTCCGCCAGATACTGCATCTGCCGGAGGGGGTGGTGGCGCCGGGCCGGCCCTATGCCGATTTCGTCGCCTGGCTGGAGGCGCGCGGGGAGTACGGGTCCGGGGCGGACGGCGCCGAGGTGGCGGCCACGATCCGCGCGCGGGACCGCAGCCGCTCGATCCGCTCCGTGCGCAGCCGCCCCGACGGCACGGTGCTCGAGGTCGTGTCCGATCCGACGCCCGATGGCGGTTTCGTGCTGACCTTCACCGATGTCACCGAGGATCGCCGCATCCGCGCCGAGCTGGAAACCGCGAAGGAGGCGGCGGAGACGGCGAACCGCGCCAAGTCCCGCTTTCTCGCCACCATGAGCCACGAGCTGCGCACGCCGCTGAACGCAGTGATCGGCTTCTCCCAGGCGCTGATGAATGGGCCGGACCCGGTCATGGCGACGGAGTTCGCCCGCTCCATCCACGAGGCCGGGCGGCACCTGCTCTCGCTGATCGACAACATCCTGGACGCGACGCGGGCCGAGACCACGGGCTTCCAGCTCGCCGAGAGCGAGGTGGACGTGGCGGCGCTCGCTGCCGGCGCGCTGCGCGTTCTGGGCACCAGCGCCGCTGCGGGGGAGGTCGCGCTGCGCGCGGAGCTGCCCCCCGCCCTGCCGCTGGTGCGCGCGGATGCGCTGCGCCTGCGGCAGGTGCTGCTGAACCTGCTCTCCAACGCCGTGAAGTTCACCCCGGCCGGTGGCAGTGTGACCCTTTCCGCGGCGCCGGAGGCCGACGGTGGGCTGGTGCTGCGCGTAACGGACACCGGCATCGGCATGCGGCCGGAGGACATCCCGCGTGCCTTCGAGCCCTTCACCCAGCTCGACAGCTCCTTCTCCCGGCAGTTCCAGGGCTCGGGGCTCGGCCTCTACCTCGCCCGCGCGCTGGCCGCCGCCCAGGGGGCGGAGCTCACGCTGGACAGCGTGCCGGGGCAGGGCACCACCGCCCGGCTGCGCTTCCCGCCCGACCGTCTGCTGACCCCTGTCGCTGCCTGACCCGCGCTCCTATCTCTCCGGAGACGACCCGCCGCCTCCGCAGCCCGGGGTGCGGTCCATCCATTCCCGAACCGGCGGAGGTTCCATGCCGCTCGATACCCCGCTTGCCGTAACCGACCGGCTGTTCTTCGCCGAGCTGGACCGTGAGGCCGCCATGCGCGTCGCGCAGGACGCGCTCACGGGCGCAGACGATGGAGAGCTGTTCCTGGAGTACCGCGAGAGCGAATCGGTCTCGCTCGACGACGGCCGCATTCGCGCCGCGTCCTTCGACGCGACGCGCGGCTTCGGCCTGCGCGCCGTCGCCGGCGAGGCGGCCGGCTACGCGCATGCCGGCGAGTTCTCCGAGGCCGCGCTGAAGCGTGCGGCGGAGACGGTTGCCGCCGTTCGCCAGGGCCACTCCGGCACGCTCGATGTCGGGCCGCGGCCGACCAATGCGCGGCTTTACGAGGATGCGAATCCGCTCTCAGGGCTCGATTTCGCTGCCAAGACGAAGCTGCTGGCGGAGATGGACGCCTTCGCCCGCGGACGGGATCCGCGCGTGAAGCAGGTGATGGCCTCGCTCGCCGGGGAATGGCAGGCGGTGCAGATCCTGCGTCCCGATGGCCAGCGTGTGGCCGACCTGCGCCCGCTGGTGCGGCTGAACACCAGCGTGGTGGTGGAGGTCAATGGCCGGCGCGAGACGGGCACCTACGGGCTCGGCGGTCGCTTCGCCTACGACCGAATCGTGAACGAGGCCACCTGGAAGAAGGCGGTGGAAGAGGCGCTGCGCCAGGCGCTGGTGAACCTGGAGAGCGTCCCTGCCCCGGCGGGCGAGATGGAGGTTGTGCTCGGCCCTGGCTGGCCCGGCATCCTGCTGCACGAGGCCATCGGGCACGGGCTCGAGGGCGACTTCAACCGCAAGAAGACCAGCGCCTTCGCCGGCCTGGTGGGCCAGCGCATCGCGGCCCCGGGCGTGACGGTGGTGGATGACGGCACCATCCCCGACCGCCGCGGCAGCCTGACCGTGGACGACGAGGGCACACCCTCCGGCCGCACCGTGCTGATCGAGGACGGTATCCTGAAGGGCTTCATCCAGGATCGGCAGAATGCCCGCCTGATGGGCGTGGCGCCCACCGGCAACGGCAGGCGCCAGAGCTATGCCCATATACCGATGCCGCGCATGACCAACACCGTCATGCTGAGCGGCAGCCACGCGCCCGGCGAGATCATCGCCGGCGTGAAACGCGGCCTCTACGCCGTGAATTTCGGCGGCGGGCAGGTGGACATCACCTCCGGCAAGTTCGTCTTCAGCGCGAGCGAGGCCTATCTGATCGAGGACGGCAAGGTCGGCGCGCCGGTGAAGGGCGCGACGCTGATCGGCAACGGGCCGGACGCGCTGACCCGGGTGACCATGGTCGGCAACGACATGGCACTCGATCCCGGCATCGGCACCTGCGGCAAGAACGGCCAGGGCGTGCCGGTAGGCGTCGGACAGCCTACGATGAAGCTTGCCGGGCTGACCGTGGGCGGCACGGCGGTCTGACCGGCGCGCCGCCCAGGTCTTCGTTCCCCTCGCCCCGCGCGCGCCGCTCTGGCGTGTGGCCCGCGTTGCCAGAGGAGGGGAACGCCAAGTCTGCCGTTCTCCACGGTCCCGCCTGCACCTCCGCTGAGCGGCGGGCGGTCGCGGAGCCCGCGCCGCTCAGGCCTGATCCGCCGCCAGCGCCCGCTGGTGGGCCGGGCGCGCGAGGCAGCGGTCGGCATAGGCGTGCAGCACCGGCTCCGCCGGCAGGATGTTGAAGCGCCGCATGGCCACGACCGCCGAGCCGAGCATGACATCCGCGGCGGAGAAGCGTTCGCCCAGAATCCACGGGCCCTGGCCGATGCCGTCGCGCAGCACCGCGATCATCGCGTCGAAGCTGCCCCAGCCGAAGGCGGATGGGTTCCGCGGCGCATCGGGGACGAACTTCTCCAACATCGCAGGCTCGATGACGCTGTTGTTGAACATCAGCCATTGCAGCCAGGCGCCGCGGTCCGGGGCGTTGATGGCCGGCGCCAACCCGGCCTCCGGGTGACGATCGGCGAGCCAGGCGCAGATCGCGCCGGAATCCCACAGCCGCGTCTCGCCCTCCTCGATCGCCGGCACCTTGCCCATGGGGCTCGCGCGCCGGAACGCGGGGGCAGCCTTCGCCGCTTCGTCGCGGATGTCGATCCTCACGCGTTCGCAGGGGATGCCGAGTTCCTCGATCATCCACAACACGCGCACCGCCCGCGTGGCCGGGCACCACCAGAGTCGCATCGCCATCTCCGTTCCGAGACCGCGCGCAGCATGCCATGGCATCGGATTGTGCATCTAGTGCGGCGTGGCATGCTGCGCCGCCTCACATGTCACATACTGTCGGGCGCGTTTGTGGCCTAATGGGACTGCAGCCGGAAACTGAGCGACGGCGCGGCGGAGCCGGTTCTTCTGGGCCGGTTTCGATTGCCGGAAACGGTCTGCCTCTGCAGCATGGGCGCGCAAGCACGTGGAGTCGCACCAGGATGAACATCGTCGCGCGAGCCACAGGCCTGATCCTGCGGCCGGAACAGGAATGGCGAGTGATCGCTGCCGAACCGGCGGAGACCGGCAGTCTTCTCACCGACTATGCGGTACCGGTTGCAGCCATTCCGGCTGCCGCGAGCTTCATTGGCATGGCACTGTTCGCCGGCATGCTGGGCAACGCCTTCGGCGTGCGGATCGGGCCGTTCTCCCTGCTGCTGCACACCATCGCCGGCTATGTGCTGAGCCTGGTCGGCGTCTGGGTCTGGGGCAGGATCATCGCGATGCTGGCGCCGCGCTTCGGCGGCGTGGGGGACGAGACGGCCGCGATGAAGCTGGCCGTCTATTCGCCGACCGCATCCTGGGCGGCTGGCATCTTCGCCATCATCCCGCCACTGGCGATCCTCAGCATCCTCGGGCTCTACAGCCTCTACATCTTCTACAAGGGCGTGCCGATCGTCGCGCGCGTGCCGCAGGACAGGACGCTGGCCTTCACCGTGGCGACCATAGCCTGCGGCCTTGCCGTCTACATCCTGGTGGCGCTGGTCGCGAGCCTGTTCCTGTAGCGTCCGGCGGCCTCACGACAGCGTCCACTCCCATGAGCATCGCGATGTCGTCCGTTGCTGCTCGTGACGGCGGCGTCCCTTCGGGCGCTCGGCATCGGCCAGGAGCCGATGCCGCCGGATGTCCGGTCCGCAGCGCGGCGAGGATCCCCGGGGATCCTCGCCTGCCGGATCACGCTGCCTCGCTCTCCGCCCGCCTCGCATGCCGCTTGCGCTCGTGCGGGTCGAGGTAGCGCTTGCGCAGGCGGATGGCGCCCGGCGTCACCTCCACCAGCTCGTCATCCTCGATATAGGCGATCGCCTGTTCCAGGCTCATGCGCCGCGGCGGAGTCAGCAGTAGCGCCTCGTCCTTGCCGGCGGCGCGGATGTTGGTCAGCTTCTTCTCCTTGATCGGGTTCACGTCCAGGTCGTTGTCCCTGGAGTGCTCGCCGAGGATCATGCCGACATACACCTTCTCGCCCGGCAGGACGAAGAGCGTGCCACGTTCCTGCAGGTAGTACAGCGCGTATTGCACCGCTTCGCCATCGGCATTCGAGATGAGCGAGCCGTTGCGCCGCCCTTCGATCGGCCCGGCCCAGGGGCCGTAGCCGTGGAACAACCGGTTCATGATGCCGGTGCCGCGCGTGTCGGTCAGGAACTCCCCATGATACCCGATCAGGCCGCGCGAGGGGATGATGAAGGCCAGCCGCGTCTTGCCGCCGCCCGAGGGCCGCATGTCCTGCATCTGCCCCTTGCGCAGCGACATCTTCTCGACGACGACGCCGGCATAGCCCTCGTCGACATCCACCAGCACTTCCTCATAGGGCTCCTCGCGCGCGCCGGTCTCCGGGTTCTCGCGCGTCAGGACGCGCGGGCGGCCGATGGTCAGCTCGAAGCCCTCGCGGCGCATGGTCTCGATCAGCACGCCGAGCTGCAGTTCGCCGCGGCCGGCTACCTCGAAGGCATCGCTCTCCTCGCTGTCCTTCACGCGGATCGCGACATTGCCCTCGGCTTCCTTGAACAGCCGTTCGCGGATCTGCCGCGAGGTCACCTTCTTGCCCTCGCGCCCACCGAGCGGACCGTCATTGATGCGGAACGTCATGGCCAGTGTCGGCGGGTCCACCGGGACGGCGGGCAGCGGTTGCTCCACCTCCGGCGCCGCCACCGTGTCCGGGACGGTGCCGCTCTCGAGCCCGGCGATGGCGATGATGTCGCCCGCCTCCGCGCTCTCCACCGGCACGCGCTCGAGCCCGCGGAAGGAGAGCAGCTTGGTCAGCCGTCCCGTTTCCACCACCGCGCCGTCCGCACGCAGGATCCGCACCGGCATGTTCACGCGCGCCACACCCTGCTCGATGCGTCCGGTCAGGATGCGGCCGAGGAAATTGTCGGCTTCCAGGATGCTTGCCGTCATGGCGAAGGGCTGCTCGGTGTCCTTTCCCGGCGCCGGCACGTGACGGAGGATCAGGTCGAACAGCGCGGAAAGGTCCTTCCGCGGCCCTTCCATGCTGTCATCCGCCCAGCCCTGGCGGCCCGAGGCGAAGAGCGTCGGGAAATCGAGCTGCTGGTCATCGGCGCCAAGGGCGGCGAAGAGGTCGAAGACCTCGTCATGCACTTCATGCGGCCGCGCATCCTGGCGATCCACCTTGTTGATCACCACGACCGGGCGCAGGCCGCGCGCCAGCGCCTTGCCGACCACGAACTTGGTTTGCGGCAGCGGCCCCTCGGCGGCGTCCACCAGCACGATGGCGCCATCCACCATGGAGAGGATGCGCTCCACCTCACCGCCGAAATCGGCGTGGCCGGGCGTGTCGACGATATTGATCTTGGTGCCCTGCCACTCCACGGCCGTGCACTTGGCCAGGATGGTGATGCCGCGCTCGCGCTCCAGGTCGTTGCGGTCGAGCGCGCGCTCGGCCACCTGCTGGTTGGCGCGGAAGGCACCTGCCTGCTTCAGCAGGTTGTCCACCAGCGTGGTCTTGCCGTGATCGACATGCGCGATGATGGCGACGTTGCGAAGGTCCATAGGTCAGAAGTCCCTGAGCCAAGCCGATGCCCGACGCGCGAACGCGCCGGCCATGCCCGGGAAGGGCGGCCGGGGATCGGGCGAGGCTGTCAGGCGGCGTGTTGCGGCGCACACATAGGGGTTCGGAGCCGGAAAAGCGAGGCTTGCGTGGCGGTGCGGGATCGGCCCTGGCCAGTCGCGCCGGATTCTGCAGCTCGCCTGCGGCCGGGGCTGGCCCGGAGGCGGCGCGCCGTGCAGGCCATTGCCGCGCACGGATGGCCGATGCCGGGCTCGGCGGGTCGGTGCGGCTCGCATGCCCCGGATGGGGCGTCGTTGTGGCGCGTCCCGCCCCTCGGAGCGGTGCTTGGCGCGTGGCCGCCGGCGCCTAGTGATCGCGCCGTCGCGCGGGCGGCTGCCCGCACTGGTGGCCGAGCGCGTCGGAGCCCGCCATGCGCCCCGGCCCCGGCATGATCCAGCAGTCCCGTCCCGTTGCGGCTGAGCGCTTCGCCAGTGAGGCCGAACCGCTGCCTTTTCAGCACCCGGCGGGGCAGGTCCCGTTCAGGCGGGGTCGCCTGAAAGGCTGAAATTTTTTGCGAAAACAAACAGGTGGAGCATTCTCCATGAACTCAGGCGAACGGAAGTGCCCGAGGGCCTGCGCGGTCGCGACCACACCGAGCCGGCGTCAGGCGCAAGCCGCGCGGTCGGTCATGGCGGGAACCCCACAAGCTGCAGCACCGAACACGCGGGCGCGTGCTGGCACGCTCTCGCGCCGACCGCGCCTCTCATGCCCTGAATGGGCGAGAAGGCATGGATCAGGCTGCGCGCCGCCATGCCATCGCCCTTCCCCCCGGGTCTGAAAGGAGCCAGGTGCGGGCTTCTCGATCCAGGGAAGCAGGCCGGGGACCGACAGTTCGGCCCCCGGCGGAGTTGGGACCCGCCGCTGTCCGGCGGGTGTCCGATGGCGACCGCTCAGCGGCCACCCGAAGCGGTGCTGCTCCCGCTCGTGCCGCCACCTGCCGTCGGGCTGCCAGGCTGGATCTGCCCGCCGGTGCTGAGGTTGGAGCTCTGGTCACCTGCCTGCGGGAGGGGCTGGCCGGCGGGCGGAGCGCCGCGGGGACCGGCCATCTGCCCCTGGACGTTGCCGGTGGCGCTGGTGCCCGGCTGCAGCGGGCTCGGCATCGTTTGCGTGCCGCCCGTGGCGCCGTAGGGCGATGCTCCGCCCGGCGTCCCCAGGCCGCCCTGCGGCTGCGCCTGCGTCGGGGTCGTGCCCATCATCATGCCGCCGCCCTGCATCGGCATCGGGGCCACGCCGGAGCCCGTGGCCATCGTTGCGCTGCTGTCGCGGCTCACCTCGGCCATCACCGACTGCAGGGCGTCTTGCGCCTCGCTGCGGTCGCGGTTCTTGATGGCCTGATCTGCCTGCTGGAAGTAGGCGCTGCCGCGCGGGGAGCCGCCGCTCATCGCCTGATAGTTGAGCCAACTGGTTTCGGCCCGCTCCAGATACTCGTTCGCGCGTGCCCAATTGCCGGCGGCGGCCGCCTGCTCGGACTGGCGCAGCAGATCCATCGTCTCACTCTGCCCCGTCCTGTCCACCTGGCGGGCTGCCTGCTGCTGCTGGTGGAGCGGTGCCACGGGATCGCTGGGCGGCTGGTGCCCGACGGACTGGGCAAGAACGGGGCCTGTGGCGAGCAGCGCCGCACCCAGGGATGTCGAAAGCCAGAAACTCTTGCGCATGCTCAACTCTCCTCCTTGTCCTTGGCTGGCGCGAGGCCGAGCGACACGGAGGCAACACGACGCATTGCCTGAAGTTCCTGTGCCGGCAGGAGGACGGGTCGAAGGCGCCGCCGCTTGCGAGGTGCCGGGCTTTCCGGCGCGGGTTCCCCGCAGCGACCGACAGGGCTCAGCCGAGCGAGGCCGATACCCCCGTCGCACCCGCCGCCACGAGGGGAACGAGGTCCGATTGCGGCCGCGCACCGAAATGCGAGATCACCTCCGCGGCCGCCACCGCGCCCCAGCGCCCGGCCTCGGGCAGCGGCAGGCCGCGCGCGAGCGCAGCCAGGAAGCCCGCGGCGTAGGCGTCGCCCGCGCCGGTGGTGTCCACCACTCGAACTGGCCGCGCCGCCACCTCGTGCGTCTCTTCCTCGGTAACGAGGATGCTGCCCCTCTCGCTGCGGGTCAGCGCCGCCAGCGCCACTTCCCGTCGCGCCAGTTCCATCGCCGTCTCGAAATCGTCGGTCTCGTAGAGCGAGAGGATCTCGGCCTCGTTGGCGAAGAGGATATCCGCTTCCTCGCGCAGGAAGCGGCGGAAGGCCTGGCGGTGGCGCTCGACGCAGAAGGGATCGGAGAGGCTGATCGCCACGTGCCGCCCTGCCGCATGGGCGATGCGGGAGGCGGCATAGAAGGCCGCCTGCGCCGCCGGCGGATCGAACAGGTAACCCTCGAGGTAGGTGATGGCAGCCGAGGCCACCACCGCCTCCTCCACATCGGCAGCGGAGAAGTGCACGCAGGCGCCGAGATAGGTGTTCATCGTCCGCTGCCCGTCCGGGGACACCAGAATCAGGCAGCGTGCCGTGGGCGCCCCCGCTGCCAGCGGCGCGGTGGGAAAGGTGACGTTCGCCGCGCGGATGTCATGCGCGAAGACACGGCCGAGCTGATCCTCGGCGACCTTGCCGAGGAAACCGACCCGGGCGCCGAGCGCCGCCGCCACCGCGCAGGTATTGGCCGCCGAGCCGCCGGAGCTCTCCACCCCCGGCCCCATCTGGGCGTAGAGGCTTTCCGCCTCCTCCGCCCCGATCAGCCGCATGCCACCCTTGGTCATGTTGCGCTGTTCGAGGAAGCCGTCGTCAGCGCGCGCCAGCACGTCCACGATGGCGTTGCCGATGCCGAGGATGTCCAGGGTGGGCGTGCTCATCGCGCAGGGACCTTTCGCGGGCAGCCGGGCGTTGCAGCGACCGGCCGGACCGGATAGCCCCCCTCCTGCCCGCCTGCAACCGCCGCTCCAGCCGGACCTCTCCCGACCGGACCCCATGCCCACGGCCTTCCTGCTGACCTTCCGCCAGCTCGGCGACCCCGCCCTCCTCGCGCCGCTGCTGAAGGGCTTCCTGGGCGCGCTCCTCGCTTTCCTGGCGCTGGCCGGGCTCGCTTCCTGGGGCGTCGGAGAGCTTGCCGGCGGCACTGGCTGGCTCGCGGCCGTTGCCGCGGCGGCCGGCGGCATCGCTGCCCTCGTCCTCGCGGTCTGGCTTTTCGTGCCGCTGATGCTGGCCATCGCCGGGCTGTTCCTGGACCCCGTGGCGGCGGCGGTGGAGCGGCGCTTCTATCCCGGGCTGCCGCCGGCCCGCGGCGCGAGTCTGGCGGCGCAGACGCGCTTCAACCTCGGGCTCGCGCTGCGAATGGCGCTGCTCACGCTGCTCGCCCTGCCGGTTGCGCTGGCGCTGCCACCGGTGGGGGCGGTCCTGCTCTGGCTGCTCTCGACCGTCTCGCTGGGGCACGGGCTGTTCGAGGGCGTGGCGCAACGGCGCATGAGCGTGCCGCAGGCACGGGCGCTCAGGCGTCGCCGGCAGGGGGGCGTGCTGGCCATCGGCGCGGTGCTGGCGGCCATGGCGCTGGTGCCCGGGCTCAACCTGCTGGTGCCGGTGCTCGGCACGGCGGCGATGACTCACCTGCTGCACCGGGGCGAAAGTGGAATATCCCGGGATTTCCAGGGCTAACCATCATCTGATGGTTGTGCCGGCTCGACGCAGCATGCTAGCCCCAAGACCATCGGGCGTGTCGCCAGGGGATTGTGGGGCCGCCCGGTTGACGCATCGCTGTCGCAGGGGGAACAGCATGGCCATCTTCGGCCGAAAGCGAGAGGACGGGCCGGGCGCGCCCGCTGCCGACACCATTCCAACGCCCGCCGCCCGGGATGCCGAACTCGGCGTCCCGCCATTCCGCCCCGCGCCGAAGGACGCGCCTGCCATGACGCTCCCGCCGAAGCCCACCGCTACCCCCGCCGCGCCGACGGTCGGGGCCCGGCCCACGCCGGTGAGCACCTCCAACCCCGCCCCGGTCGGCGTGCCTGCCCGGCCGCAGCGGCCCGACCCGTCCGATCGCCGGACCCTCGTGGTCGGGCGCGGCATCAGCCTGCAGGGCACCGTCAGCGATGCCGAGCGGCTGGTCGTCGAGGGCACCGTCGAATCGGAGATGATCCAGGCGGCAGAGCTCTTCGTCGCCCAGTCCGGCGTGTTCCGTGGCGAGGTGCAGGTCGAGGACGCGGAGATCGCGGGCCTGTTCGACGGCACCATCACCGTGCGCGGAAGCCTCACCATCCGGGCCACCGGCAAGGTCAACGGCGTCGCCCGCTACCGCCGCCTGTCGGTGGAGGAGGGCGGCCAGGTATCCGGCCGGATGGAGATGCTGACAGAGGGGGCGACGATGGCGCCTCCGGCACCGCGCCCGGCGCTCGCCCAGCCCGCCGAAGCGGAAGCCTGATCCCGAGCCGGCCGTGCGGCGCGGGCCGCCGGCCGGACACACCACCCCTCCGGCGCCGGGCCTGCCCCGGCGCTCTCCTGGACCAGCGCGCCATGGCGCCCTGCCTCCGCCTGCTGCTGCTGTTGCTGCTGCCCGCCGGCTGCGCCGCACCGGCCGAGCGGGAGGCCAAAGCTCTGCGCGAGGCGATCGCGAGCAGCCAGGCGAGCCTTGCCGCAGTGAGGCCGATTTCCGCCATCATGCCGAGCCCGCTGCAAGGGGTGCGGACCCTCGCGCTGCCGGACGGTCCGGAGAACCGGCGTCCCGCCGATGCCCCGCCTGCGTCAGCGGCCGAACTGCTGGGCCTGGGTCCGGAGGGGCTGCGCCATCGTCTGGGCGAGCCCGTGCTGCGGCGGGCCGAAGGCACGGCCGAGATCTGGCTCTACACCGGCCCGGCCTGTGCCCTTGATCTCGTGCTCTACCGCGAGAGCGGCCGGCTGCGCGTGGCCCATGCCGCGGCACGCGCCAGCGGAGCCGAGCCCCGGACAGAGGCCGCCTGTCTTGAGGAGATCGCCGCCAGGGCCGTGTCCACCGTCCTGCCCGCCACCGCAGGCGTGGAGCGGAGCGCCACATTGCCTGACAACGGCGCCTGATCCGCCGGCTTCATGTGATCACCTATATCGACGTCTTCGTACCGGCCTTCGGCCTGCTGGCGCTCGGCGCCTTGCTGAAGCGCAGGTTGCTGCAAGAGGAGGCGATCTGGGCCGGCATCGAGCGCCTGGTCTTCTGGGTGCTGATGCCGGCGCTTCTGGCCTCCGCCATCGCCTCGGTGGACCTCGCCACGCTGCCGCTGGGCCGCATGGCGGCGGCGATCTGGCTGGCGCTGGTGGCCGGTGCGGTGGTGAGCGTCGGGCTGGCCCGGCTGCTGGCGCTGCCGCATGGCACCATGACCTCGGTGCTGCAGGGCGGCATCCGCTTCAACAACCTGATGGGCTTCGCCGTGACGGGCGGGCTTTACGGCGCGGCGGGAACGGCGCTCGGGGCCGTTGCCACCGGGCTGATCGTGCCCTGCGTGCAGGTGGTGACGACGCTCGCCTTCGCGCTGGGCGGCGAGCCCGGGCGGCGCCTGCGGCCGCTGCGCATCGCCCGGCAGGTGCTGCTGAACCCGCTGATCCTCGGCTGTCTCGTCGGCTTTGCCGCGGCGGCGCTGGGCGGGCTGCCGCCGGGCGTAAAGCCGTTGATGCGCGCGCTCGGCCAGGCGGCGATCGCGCTTGGCCTGCTTTGCGTCGGCGCGGCGCTGACGCCGGGCGCGCTGCTCGCGCGGCCGGGGCTTCAGGCGGCGACCTGTGCCATCAAGCTCGGGTTGATGCCGCTGCTGATCCTGCTGCTCGGCCGGGCGCTCGGGCTCGATGCACTTTCGCTCGGTGTGGCGCTTGTCTTCATGGCGCTGCCGACGGCGACGACCAGCTACGTCATGGCCCGCGCCATGGGCGGCGACGCGCCGCTGATGGCGGCGCTGACGACGACCGAGCACTTGCTGGCGGTGGTGACCCTGCCGCTGTGGATCGCGCTGCTGGGGCTGGGGCCAGGATGAGGCCGGGGGCACCACCTCCATCGAACGCAGAACGCGTCTCATGCGTGGCGGGGCCGGAAACGGCCCGGGGGCGACGGGAGGTCGCGCAGGTCGGCGTTCCTGGAGCGACCTGGCCGTGGGCGAGGACGCTGCGCCCTATCGGCGGGCGGCAACGAGCAGGAACATCGGTCGCTGACGCTCCTCCGCCAGATCAGGCCGTGCGGCGATCTGATTATCCGTCGGGCCCCATTCCTCGAGATGGGACACCGCAAAGCCAAGGCGGATCAGCAGGTTGACATATGTCCCGATGGTGCGGTGCTGCTTGATGACTCCCTTGGCGAGCCAATCCGTCGTGCGCGGTCCTTCGACCAGATAGCCATCCACGGGCCATGTCCTGCGCCCCTCCGCATCGACCGACCATCCTGGATGCGTGGGGGCGGTGTAGATCGGGTGCTCCACTGAGAAGATCAGGTGCGCGCCCGGGACAAGGGCGCGGTGCACCTTGGTCAGCAGCCCAGCCAGACCCTCGATGTAGTGCAGGGCAAGCGAGCTGTAGGCGAGATCGAAGGATGCCTCGGGAAGGTCGAGCCCTTCCATGTCGGCTCTGGTGTATGTGATCGCGGCATCCGCTGTAGCGGCCCTGGCGCGTGCGAGCATCCTCTCGGAAACGTCGATGCCGAGGACCTTCGCTGCTCCTTGCTCTCGCGCCCAGCGGCAGAACCAGCCGAAGCCGCAGCCGAGATCGACCACCCTGAGGCCGCGCAGGTCCGGGAGCAGAGATCGCAATGCAGGCCATTCCGCGGCGCCCGCCAGCCCTTCGATCGAACGTCCCAGCTGGCTGTAGCCAGCGAAGAACTCCGGATTGTCATAGATGTTCTGAGTCGCCATCCATGTTCTCCATCCGCTTCGCCGGCGGACGGGAAGCGTCTATTCAAGCCGTGCTCCCGAAACCTCGACGAGATCCTTCCAGATCGGTTGCTGCGCCTCGACGAAGGCGGCGAAGGCCGCTGGGCTGTCGTCGGCGATGGCCGTGAAGCCGAGCGGCCGCAGCTTCTCGCCATAGTCGCTGGAGCGGACGACCCGCACCGTCGCCTCGTGCAGCCTTTGCACGGCCACGGATGGCGTACCGGCAGGCGCCGAAATGCAGTACCAGAATTCCATATCCATGTCCGATCCCGGCAGCAGCTCGCCCATCGAGGGCACCTCCTCGAGCCCGGGAACATAGGTGACCCGCCGCGCGCTTCCGACCGCCAGCGCGCGCAGCCGGCCCTCGCGGACATGCGGCATCAGCGCGGGCATGCCATCGAAGATCATGTCCACCGTGCCGGCCAGCAGATCGTTCAGTCCCGGTGCCAGGCCGCGATATGGAATATGATTGATCTCGATTCCGGCCGAGCGCATGAGCTTGGAAATCGTGAGATGGCTGATCGTCCCCTGGCCGGAGGAGGCCGAGGTGATCCGGCCCGGCGCTTTCTTCGCTGCCTCGATCAGCTCACCAAAGCTGCGCCAGGGCCTGTTGGCGTTCACGACCAGCAGCGTCGTCCCGACCGAGACGCGCGAGATATGCACGAAGTCACGCAGCGGATCGAACGGGATACTGCGGTAGAGAAACCTGTTAGCGCAGAGAATGGTGGCGCCGCCGAGGAAGACCGTGTGGCCGTCGGGCTCGGACCGCGCGACCGCTTCGGCCGCGATGTTGCCGCCAGCTCCCGGCCTGTTCTCCACCACCACGGTCTGGCCGAGCAGCGGTGTCATGCGCTCGGCCAGCAGGCGCGCCGTGAGGTCCGCGGCTCCGCCCGGAGGGAAGGGCACCACGATCCGGACCGGGCGCGACGGGAAGCCCTGCGCCTGGACGCCGCGGTGCACAAGGGGCGCCGTGAGTGCGGCGAGCAGCGCAGCCCGGCGCGGCAGCATGGTCGGACAACGGGAAGCGGCGGTGATCGGCTCTGCGGACATTCTGTTTCCTCCCTATCTTGCCGCTGTTGGTTTTGCGGTCATCG
>Ga0180217_1003012_pt1 | contig 14642 bp, 10 predicted proteins | sample eDN3rd37CBELigOP_FD_128521 | JGI IMG/M metagenome (GOLD analysis project Ga0180217, IMG submission 128521) | Enriched Organic Plus compost microbial communities from Emeryville, California, USA - eDNA 3rd pass 37_C BE-Lig OP (version 2) (version 2) ... | reverse complement strand
TAGAGATCTTCGGACTCGGCATGCCAGATTCATGCACGGTGTGGCCGAAGTTTAAGTATCTTCGGACTCGGGAGGGCAAATTCAGACCAGGTATGTCTGAAGTCTAGAGATCTTTGGACTCGACTAAGCAGATTTAGCTAATCATTGTCTGAAGATAGCACAACTTCGGACTCGGGAAGGCAGATTCAGCGCGAGTGTGTCCGAAGTTTAGAGATCTTCGGACACGCCATGCCAGATTCATGCCCAGTGTGTCCGAAGTTTAGAGATCTTCGGACTCGACATGCCAGGTTCAGACCAGGGGTGTCCGAAGTCTAGGTAACTTCGGACTCGGAAGGACAAATTCAGACAAGGTATGTCTGAAGTTTAAGTATCTTGGGACACGGTTTATCAATAAAAATAAAGCGTGAATTCGTATATGAATTCACGCTAAAAATGTATAGGGATTTACTATTTCATACCCTGAATTCGAACCCGATACCTTCATAGATGCCCTTCAATGACTTTATTTTCACTAGCAATAACTTGATTTTTCCCTGATTGTTTAGCTGCATACAGTGCATTGTCTGCACGATGGAATAAACTTTGGAATGTTTCTCTGAATTCTTTATGCCAGGTAGCCACCCCACATGAAATTGTGATTTTGGGATTTGAATTTTGTTCCACTCTTTTTCCGAGCCTTTCTGCTACAGCAATCCCTGAAGCTAAATCCACTCTAGGCAGGTAAATTGCGAGTTCTTCTCCACCCCATCTTGCTCCAATATCATTGTCACGGATATTTTCTTTAATAAGATTAGCTATTTGTATAATTGCTTCGTCCCCAACCTGATGACCATAAGTATCATTAATACCTTTGAAATCATCAATGTCAATTAGTATAAATGTTCCAAAAGCATCTGTTTCCAATGATTTGTGTACACAATCCTCTAAGTAATTACGGGAATAAAGTTTGGTTAAATAATCGGTGATAACCAATTTTTCGAGTTCTTCCCTAAGGATTGAATTTGTAAAAGCCAATGATGAATGATAAATCAAGGATTGCAGGAGTTTAAACTTATCAAAAGAAAAGAAATAAGGTAGTTCATGTAAAACAATGGCAACACCTAAAATTTCACTGCGTTGTACAATTGGAACTGACATCATAGAACGATAGACGGAATTGCCAAATGCCGGATCCACCTGTAAATCTCCTATGAATAGAGTTTCTTTTTCTGTTAATATTCGATCAAGGCAGTATAAAATATATTGCTCGCCATGTCCTTCTTCAAAAAAAGTAGTACTTCCTGGAAGTACCTCTATTTGTCCATTTGATTGTAATAAGAAGCCTACTTCATTTGCGCCGAAGGAAGCTTTGATTTGAGATGTCATGAATGTCATTGTATCTGTTAATCTCAAATTAGAATTTAGCTTATGTGAAGTTTCATTAATTAATTGTAGATCAGCAATTAATTGTTTCGACTGTTGGTAGAGTTGTGCATTTTCGAATGCATGTCCAGCTGTATTTGCTAACAGTTCAATAAACTGGATTTCTGATTTAGGAAATACCAATCCGTAATGGGCATTGATTTGCAAGACTCCATAAACACCCTGTCTTCCTTTTAAAGGGGCATAAATGACCGATTTTTTATCAGTAATTGAATTTTCATGTTGCAAGGTACCGTTTACAAACGCTTGCATAACAAGCGAATGTTCACCATTTTCATATTCTTGTATATCTTTAATAGGAATAACATTATGTCGTTTATTATCATGTGCAAGAAATAGGGTAAATGCAAACGATGGGTATACATCTTGTAATGTATTCATAACCTCTTCGAGCACAGCATCTATATCCATGGTTGAGTGAAACTTAGAGGTTACTCTAAAAAGTTGCTCATATCTCAATTCTTCATTTGGAAACTTCATGATTAATCACCCATCTAACATAAGTACTTACTATTTTCATTATAATAGAAAATGCACGAAAAATGTTTTATTATATCGTAAAAAAACCAAATTTATTACATCTTCATATTAATAATCTAATTTACTTCATAAAAAGACAAAGATCTTGCCGTTTTATGTATATTTTCATGATAACTTGACTTCCTTTACTAAAAATCATATAATGATCGTTGTGTAAAATATTGCAGCGTATGTGATTAGGTTTTTGTTCTATTTTGTTCCTCTGCGTGGGCTATTAGCTCATAGATGGTGTATCACGTAACTCTTGGCTGCTAGAGCGAAGATACATGAAAACAAAATAGTCAAAAGCATCTAGCACATCTGTTTTTATTTTACAACAAAATAAAAACATTGAAGGAGGAGTCATTCATGGCTCGTTATACTGGTCCAAGCTGGAAATTATCCCGTCGTCTTGGCATCTCATTAAGTGGTACTGGTAAAGAATTAGAAAAGCGTCCTTACGCTCCTGGACAACATGGTCCTAACCAACGCAAGAAGCTTTCTGAATATGGTTTACAATTACAAGAAAAGCAAAAGCTTCGTCATATGTATGGTGTGAACGAACGTCAATTCCGTAACACATTCAACAATGCAAGCAAAATGCAAGGGATCCTTGGTGAAAACTTCATGATTCTTCTTGAATCACGTTTAGATAACCTAGTTTACCGTCTTGGTCTTGCTCGTACTCGTCGTGCAGCTCGCCAATTAGTTAACCATGGTCATATTCTTGTAGATGGTGGCCGCGTTGATATTCCATCTTACCGTGTAAAACCTGGTCAAACAATTGCAGTTCGTGAAAAATCACGTAACCTTGTTGCAATTAAAGAAGCTATCGAAGCTACTACTTTCGTACCAGAATATTTAACTTTTGATGCTGATAAGCTAGAAGGAACATATACTCGTTTACCAGAGCGTTCTGAATTACCAGCAGAAATTAACGAAGCATTCATCGTTGAGTTCTACTCACGTTAATCTTCCTAAAGAGGAAAGGGTTATCCCTTTCCTCTTTTTTTTGCATAGATAAAATCAATAAGGTGCTCCTTGGGAGCACCTTATCATTTTAGTATTTAATTAAGAAATATTTTTTCTTGCCACGACGGATGACGGTGAATTGACCTTCAATTCGATTTTGTGAAGTCAAGACCGCATCTACTTCTTGGATTCTCTCACCATTGACATAAATAGCCCCATTTCCAATATCCTCACGCGCCCGACGCTTAGATGGGGAAATTTTGCTCATTACTAATAAATCAACTAACCCGACCACTGGATCCCCATTGTACTCATATGAAGGAACATCCTTAAAGCCTTGCTTAATTTCCTCTGCACTTAATTCACTGATAGAACCGCTAAATAATGCTGTTGAAATTTTCATAGCTTGCTCTAAAGCAGATTCACCATGAACCAATTTCGTTACTTCCTCAGCCAATGTCTTTTGTGCCAATCGCTTTTCAGGTGCATTTTGAATTTCTGCTTCAAGACTCTCAATTTCTGCTTTTGATAGGAACGTAAAATATTTTAAATAGCGGACAACATCACGGTCATCTGTATTGATCCAAAATTGATAAAACTCGTATGGTGACGTTTTATCTTTATCTAACCAGATTGTACCACCTTCTGTTTTTCCAAACTTAGTTCCATCGGCTTTTGTCACGAGAGGTATAGTTAGACCAAATGCTTTTGCATCCTCTACTGTTTTTCGAATTAATTCAAGTCCTGCTGTGATATTTCCCCATTGGTCACTTCCACCAATTTGAAGTCGGCAGCCTACATCTTCATAAAGTTTTAAGAAGTCATAGGATTGTAAAATCATATAACTAAACTCAGTAAATGAAATACCAGCATCGAGACGAGATTGCACAGAGTCCTTAGCAAGCATGTAATTAAGACCAAAGCTTTTTCCTATGTCACGCAAGAAAGTAATTAAGTCTAAACTTCCAATCCAATCATAATTATTTGCAATTTGAGCTGGGTTTTCTTTTGCTTCAAAATCCAAAAAGCGTGAAAGTTGATTTCTAATACTATTACTAAACTCCACGACGACCTCTTTCGGATTTAATGTTCTTTCAGCCTTTTTACCACTTGGGTCACCAATTAAGCCTGTTGCTCCACCAACTAATGCAATGGGTTGATGCCCAGCTAATTGGAATCTTCTCAAAGTTAAAACCCCTACTAAGTGGCCAATATGTAAACTATCAGCTGTTGGATCGAATCCACAATACAATTTGATCTTTTCATTCTTTAATGTATTCTGTAGACCTTCCTGATCTGTTACTTGATTTATCAATCCCCTATAAGTCAAATCCTGTATAACATCCATTAAATTTCGATTCTCCTTTTAACCTTATAATAAGGTTTTTCTATCACATTCTGTCTATTATTGTCAAATTAAATAATGGAAATTCATAAAATAATATTAATGACCCTACGCTATATGCTATAATAAACTTGGATTTTTAGGGGGATGATTATGAATCTAAATAAATCACAGATATTTGAAAAAATTAGCTCTTTTTGGCGAAGAGTCCTATCAAATAAAGTCATTCAAGCAGTTACCGGAAACAAAGCCCGAAAAGGCGCAAGAGTTACTTACGGGGTTATATGGAACTTATTTTTAATTTTCTTTATTATTGGTCTGCTTGGACTTGGCTTTGCCGGTGGAGCTGGTGCAGGATATTTTGCATCTCTGGTTAAGGACGAACCTGTCCGAAGCTATGAAAGTCTGCAAAAAGATATTTATAACTATGAAGAAAACACGGAGGTCTACTTTGCAAATGAGGTCTACCTTGGTCAATTAAGGGCAGACCTGCAACGTGAAGAAGTAGCACTCGAAGATATTTCACCATTTGTCTTAGATGCTGTTATTGCTACTGAAGACCAATATTTCTATAAGCACGATGGAGTTGTTCCAAAATCAATACTCCGGGCAATCGTACAGGATGTAACTAATTCACCTATCCAAACTGGAGGAAGTACGCTGACCCAGCAATTGATTAAGAATCAAATTTTATCAAATGAAGTTTCCTTTGATCGGAAGGCTAAGGAAATTCTCATTGCACTGCGACTTGAAAAGTTTTTTGATAAAGATGAAATTCTAGAAGCATATCTAAATATTATTCCTTATGGCCGTAATTCTTCAGGTCGAAATATTGCTGGAGTTCAAACAGCAGCCAAAGGAATTTTTGGAGTAGATGCAAAAGATTTAAACCTTCCACAAGCAGCATTTATCGCTGGTATACCACAAAACCCATATGTATATACTCCGTTTTTGAACCAGGGTGGAAAGGTGAAAGAGAACTTGGAGCCCGGTATCAACCGGATGAAAACAGTTTTAGAGCGTATGCTTACAGGTGGTTTCATTACACAGAAGCAATATGACGAAGCACTTACCTATGATATTCGTGCAAACCTTGCCCCACCTAAGTCAGAGCCTACTGAAAAATATCCTTGGTTAACAGTTGAAGTAGAAAAACGTGCCACTGATATTTTGATGAAAAAATTGGCTAAGGATGACGGATACGAGGAAAAGGATCTTGAAGAAAATAAGGAACTTCGATCACACTACCAAGTTATCGCAGACAGAAACCTTCGTCAAAATGGATATAAAATCCATACAACTATTGACAAAGAAGTATATGATGCAATGCAAGAGGCAGTAAAGAAATTTCAATATTTTGGTCCAGATCGAAAAGAAACAAAGAAAAACTTAGAAACGAATGAAGATGTACAAGTAATAGAACCAGAAGAGCTCGGTTCTGTATTAATTGAAAATAGAACAGGAAAAATAATTAGTTTTGTGGGAGGCCGTGACTTCGAGCGTGAACAAACCAACCACGCATTAGGTGCGAAGCGTTCAAATGGTTCAACTATGAAGCCTCTCTTGGACTATGCACCAGCAATGGAACTTGGACTCGTACAACCTGGTAGCGTGATTGCCGATGTAAAGTTCTCGTATGGAAAATATACTCCATATAACGTGGGTGGGACAAATGACTTTGATGGTCTAATGTCTGCTAGACGAGCTTTACAAGTCTCTAAGAATATCCCGGCGATCAAGACATACTTAAAGGCATTTGATCACCGCCCAATAACTTTCCTAGAGAAAATGGGGTTCACTTCTTTAAATGAGAAAGACTATCACGCCCCATCTTTAGCAATTGGCGGTATGACGGATGGAGTTTCAGTTGAAGAGAATGTAAATGCGTTCGCAACATTTGCTAACGAAGGTAAGTTTATTGATGCCTATATGATTGAAAAAATTGAGACGAACGACGGAGAAGTTGTATACGAACATGAAGTGAAACCTGTTGAGGTTTTCTCTCCACAAACTGCTTATCTAACAATCGATATGATGCGTGATGTTATTAGCGGTGGTACAGCTGCATCTATGAATGGCTACCTTAAGTTTAATGCGGATTGGGCTGGTAAAACGGGTACAACCAACGACTGGTGGGATATTTGGTTTGTAGCAACCAACCCGAATGTAACCTTTGGTACGTGGATTGGCTATGATACACCAAAACCAGTGGCACTGAACTATAAGGGACTTTATAATTCAAGAAGAAATATTCTTCTGTGGGCACAACAAATGAATGCAGTATATGATGTAAAACCAGAGCTTGTTAAACCAAAAGAGAACTTTAAAATGCCTGGAGGAATTGTAAGTCGCTCTTATTGTGGACTTTCTGGATTACTTCCTTCAGATTTATGTCGTGAAGCTGGTCTAGTACAATCTGACATATATAATGCAAAATTTGTTCCGACAAAGGTCGATGATAACCTTGTAAAAGGTAAGTATATTGAAGTAGATGGCAAAGCTTATCGTGTACCATCAAGTGCACCAAAGGAATTTGTACAAGAAGGAATCATGATCAAGAAAGAGTTTTTATCGGAGCATGGTTTAAAAGATTCTGCGGCCATTTCACAACTGCTTCCTAAGAACGATCGTTGGAAGAACCTTGTTGTTACAGAATCTACTGAACTTAAAGATAATGGTTCAGTTCCGTCCCAAGTAAAAGGTGCCTCGATTTCTTCAGGTACATTGAAATGGGCAAAGCATGATCACAATGATGTCATAGGATATCGAATCTATTCTGCAGGAAATTTCACAGCAGACTTCAAGAAAATCGGAAGTGTTCCTGCTACAAAGAATTTACAATTTAAAGTTGGAAACGCCGTTGCTGCCTATTATGTTACTGCTGTTGATGTCACTGGTAAAGAAACGCCACTCGCAAATTCAGTCTTAATCAAAAATGGCGACTACAAACCAGAGCCGGAAGTGGTTACCCCACCTCCGTCAGACCCTCCTGCTGATGGGGATAACGGTACCAATAATGAGAATGAAAAGAATGGCAAAGGTAACGCTAAGGGTAAAGAAAAAGATAAAGAAAACGGTGGAAATTAATCAATAATAAAGAGGTGATCCAGTGGATCACCTCTTTTTCTGTTAACATTTTAATCTTCCATTGTAGAAAGGTCGCCTGTCGGTAAATCAAGCTCCCATGCCTTAAGAACACGTCTCATGATTTTTCCACTACGTGTTTTTGGAAGTTTTTCCTTAAACTCAATTTCACGAGGAGCAGCATGTGCAGCTAATCCTTTTTTTACAAAATCTCTTATTTCTTCTTTTAACTCATCTGTCGCTTTATAGCCATCAACGAGTGCTACGAACGCTTTAATGATTTCCCCTCTTACAGGGTCAGGCTTTCCGATAACACCGGCTTCTGCAATTGCGGGATGTTCAACAAGCTTACTTTCAACTTCAAATGGTCCTACCCGCTCACCGGAGGTCATGATTACGTCATCAACACGACCTTGGAACCAGAAATAACCATCTTCATCCATATATGCTGAATCCCCTGATACATACCAATCACCGGGCATAAAATAGGACTCATATTTTGCGGGATTATTCCAAATTTGATACATCATTGATGGCCAGCCCTTTTTAACAGCGAGGTTGCCCATACGATTTGGTGGTAATTCATTACCTTGGTCGTCAACAATAGCAGCCTTAATTCCAGGGAATGGTTTACCCATAGAACCTGGTTTGATCTCCATGCAAGGGTAATTACTAATAAGCTGTGCACCCGTTTCTGTCATCCACCAATTATCATGAATTCGTAAGTTAAAGACCTTTACTCCCCAACGAACAACTTCGGGGTTAAGTGGCTCCCCTACACTTAATACATGACGCAATGTACTTAAATCAAATTGTTTTACAAGTTCATCACCAGCGCCCATCAGCATTCTAAATGCTGTTGGTGCACTATACCAGACTGTAACTCCAAAATCTTCAATGGTTTGGTACCAGTTTTCCGGTCTAAAACGGCCTCCTACTATTACATTTGAAGCTCCGTTAAGCCAAGGACCAAAAATGCCGTAAGAAGTTCCTGTTACCCAACCTGGGTCAGCTGTACACCAATAGATGTCATCTTCTTGTAAATCGAGAATCCATTTTGCAGTCTGGTATTGTTGAATCATGGCGTTATGAACATGCAATACTCCCTTTGGTTTACCTGTTGAACCAGAAGTATAGTGTAATAGCATACCGTCCGTTCGTTCTACCCATTCAATTTGCAGCTCTTTACTTGCTGTTTTTAGCCGACCAAGAAAATCGATAAATGGGCCATCCTCCGTAACATTTTCACCAACGAGGACAATATGCTTTAATGCAGGAAGTTCATTAAACGGAATACGATCCACTAATTCTGGAGTTGTGACAATTACCTTTGCTTCACTATCTTCCAAGCGATCGCGAACTGCTCCTTCCATAAATGCTTCAAATAGTGGTCCCACGATTGCCCCTAATTTAATAGCCCCTAATACTGTAAAATATAATTCGGGAGAACGTGGCATAAATACAAATACTCGGTCACCTTTTTCCACATCTGCCGCTTGCTTTAATACGTTAGCCGCACGGTTCGTATATTCTTTCATTTCTTTAAATGTATATTTCTCATCACGTGATGGATCACGATAATATAGAGCGATTTTATTTTTCCTTACACCCTCTGCATGGCGGTCGATTGCTTCATAAGCAATATTAACCCTACCTGTTTCTGACCAAGAAAAACTTTTTTCTACTTCCGTCCAATCAAAATTCTCATATGCTTCATCATAATCTTTTAGATTATAATTGCCTTTGGTTGCTGGTAACGCTTCCACTTTCACTATACATTTCCCCTTTATGTAAGTTATTTACTATTCTATTATAAAATAAAACTCGTCTTTTCTCAATTTTTAAAATTTTGTTTATATATTATTTTTCTGTAAAATTGTATAATTAGTGTAATAGTATGGGCCCAATACCCTGCTAAATATAGGTACAGCACCCGCAGATGCGACGACTTTTCAGCGATAGTTTTTCATGCACGCGCGAAAAATTTGGGCACCAAAACCCCAAGGCGCATTTGACAAAATTCTGAAAACGCTTTATTTTTACTAGGTTCATGTATAATGAAATTGACGTTATGAATGGTGGTGACAATGTGGAGCATAAGAAAACTTATAACGCAAAGGAACTTAAAACCCCTCATGGCACGCTCATTATTGAAGGTCCCATAACCGGAGAAGCCCTTGCAAGCTATGAATTTCACGAGGACTTGGTAGCATTTCGTCCTCCAAATCAACAGCATAAAGCATTGATTGAAATTGCTGACCTCCCTGAAGGAAGAATTATTATCGCAAGAGAGCATCATACAATTGTAGGGTATGTTACATACCTTTACCCAGACCCGCTAGAGCGCTGGTCTGAGGGGAAAATAGAAAATTTGATAGAATTAGGAGCAATTGAAGTTATTCCAAAATTTCGAGGCAGCAGAGTTGGAAAGAATCTATTAATTGTTTCTATGATGGATGACGCTATGGAAGACTATCTCATCATTACTACCGAATATTATTGGCATTGGGATTTAAAAGGAACTGGCCTGAATGTTTGGGAGTATCGTAAAGTAATGGAAAAAATGATGAGTGCAGGTGGGCTTGAATGGTTTGCAACAGATGATCCTGAAATTAGTTCACACCCTGCCAACTGTTTAATGGCTCGAATTGGCAAACGAGTAAATCAGGATACGATTGAAAGATTTGACCGGCTACGCTTTATGAATCGATTCATGTATTAAGGGAGTAAGGGGGATTCACATGATTGTTGAAGAAATTATGAAGAAAAATGTCATTACTTTATCAGCTGATGACTCCATCTCAACAGCGATTAAAATAATGGATGAGAAAAAAATTCGTCATATACCTGTGGTAGATAAAAATCAACACGTGATTGGGTTAATTAGTGACCGTGATATTCGTGATGCAAAGCCTTCAATCCTAGACTATACGAACAATGAAAAAACACTAGATTCACCACTTAAAGACATTATGGTAAAAGAAGTAATAACCGGACATCCGCTTGACTTTGTTGAAGAGATTTCTGCTGTTTTTTTCCAGCATCGGATTGGCTGTCTCCCAATTGAATCCAATGGAAAATTAGTTGGAATCATCACTGAGACTGATTTACTTCATACCTTTGCACAACTAACAGGTGCAAACCAACCAGGTTCACAACTCGAAATTAAGGTACATAATCGTGCAGGAACACTCGCAGACGTTGTCAATGTCATAAAAAATCATAATGTAAATATTCACAGTGTCCTTGTTTATCCTGACAAAGAGGACACGCAATATAAAATAATTGTGTTACGAGTTCAAACAATGAATCCAACTAAGATCATTACTAATCTAATTGATAATGGCTACACTGTACTATGGCCAACCATACCAGGGCCACGATTATGACGAAAGAATCTGTCTTTGTCTATTCGGACGAATTATTAAAATATCGATTTAGTAATGATCATCCCTTTAATCAAACGAGGGTAAAACTTACATATGATCTACTCAAAAGTCTGAACTTGTTAGATGAATCGGATATTATTCCACCTAGAGTAGCCACAGATGAAGAATTAGAACTCGTCCATGACCCCAAATTTATTGAGGCTGTTAAGTTAGCAGGGGAAGGTAAACTCCCTAAAGAAACTGGATATAGCTATGGAATCGGCACGGAGGATACTCCTATTTTTCCCGGAATGCATGAGGCTAGTGCATTACTAGTAGGCGCTACCCTTTCCGCAGTTGACCATGTAATGTCGGGAAAATCGAAGCATGCCCTTAATTTAGGAGGCGGACTCCATCATGGATTCCGCGGGAAGGCCTCTGGATTTTGTGTCTACAATGATAGTTCAGTAGCGATTCGTTATTTGCAAAAAAAATATAATGTAAAGGTTCTATATGTGGATACTGATGCACATCATGGAGATGGTGTGCAGTGGACATTTTATGATGACCCAACTGTTTGTACACTTTCAATTCATGAAACAGGACGATATCTATTTCCTGGGACAGGAAATGTAACTGAGCGTGGCTCTGGCAAGGGCTACGGCTATACCTTTAATATTCCGCTTGATGCATTTACTGAGGACGATTCATGGTTACATGCATACACAACCGCTTTTACAGAAGTAACTGAGTTTTTTAAACCAGATGTTATTTTTACGCAAAACGGTGTCGACTCGCACTACTATGATCCGTTAACCCATTTGTCTGCAACAATGAAAATCTATCGTGAAATCCCTAAGCTTGCTCATCAGCTTGCACATCAATATTGTGATGGTCGCTGGATTGCAGTCGGTGGCGGCGGATATGACATTTGGAGAGTCGTACCTAGAGCATGGTCTTTGATTTGGCTCGAAATGATTGAAAAATCAAATATAAGTGGCGCACTTCCAACCGAATGGATCAATCAGTGGCAACCAATAGCCAAACTCACTCTTCCAGCATATTGGGATGATGAGCCCACTATTTATCCACCTATACCTAGAAGAGCAGAAATTGAGGAAAAAAATGCACTTACCGTTACAAAAACGCTTTACCCAATACGAAATAATAAATAAAAAACACGGCCTCGGGCCGTGTTTTTAACTATTCCTTTGTTGAGTTTCTAAATTCAATACGGTGTGGCAATGTCACGATTTGCTCTTCAACATTTTCCTTGTTCATGAACTTAGTTAAAAGTCTCATCGCTACTGCTCCAATATCATACATCGGTTGAACAACTGATGTAAGCTGCGGACGCACCATGAGTGCTAATCGTGTATTATCAAAGCTAATAATTTCGAAATCATTTGGAATTGAATAACCTAAATCTTGTGCACTATGGATGACACCTAATGCCATTTCATCCGTACCTACAAATACAGCAGTAGGTTTATCTTCTAATTCATGGATTCTCTCAAAACCTTCAATACCAGAATCATATGTGTAATCTCCTTCGATTACAAAGTCTTCCTTATATGAAAGTCCTGCATCCTCGATAGCCCGTTTATAACCATTTAATTTCTTTTCACCATTAATTGGTTCATTTAATGGACCGGTAACAAACGCAATTTTCTTATGGCCTTTATTAGCCAATTCTGTTACTGCATCGTATGCAGCCTGTTCGACATCGATTGTTACAGCTGGGACCGTATTTGTACTCTCCACTGAGGCAGCTAAGACAATCGGAACAGGAGACTTTTCAAATTCCTCGACATGTTCTCCTGTAATATTTCCACTCATAAATACAATACCATCCACTTGCTTTCCAAGCATTGTATTTAATAAGTGTAGTTCTTTGTCCTTATTTTGGTCAGAGTTACTGAGGATAATATTGTACTTATACATTGTCGCAATATCTTCAATTCCACGTGCAAGCTCTGAGTAAAAAATATTTGAGATATCTGGAATGATTACTCCAACTGTTGTCGTTTTTTTACTAGCTAGTCCACGAGCAACAGCATTCGGGCGATAGCCTAATCGATCAATTGCTTCTTGTACTTTCTTTCGAGTTGTTGGTTTTACATTTGGGTTACCATTTACAACACGCGATACGGTTGCCATGGAAACATTGGCTTCCCTCGCAACATCATAGATTGTCACATTCATTGACAGCACTCCTTATTTCAAGTTACCACTTATATGTTAGTATTAACTTTTTTATTCAAACAAATGTCATGTTTGCTTATTTTATCTAATAATCATACGATACTTACTCCTCTAGGGCAATTACTTTGTGCAATTCTTAACAAATTCGTTAAAAAAGCTCGAAAAAACCTCCTACTTTGACAGTAGGAGGTCTTCTTGAAAAATCAAATCGCCTTGGCGTATTTGCTCCCAGATTTTATTCAAGCAAGCTTGAAAAATCTGTGCATCCGCCTCAAGGCTGGATAAAGTTAAACACGAACGGCTTGAGTTGCCTTAAGTTCTGTAATCCATTTTTCAAATTGATCAAAATCCATTTGCTGTGCTGAGTCTGATAGAGCAACCGCTGGATCTGGATGTACCTCCGCCATGACACCATCTGCTCCAATTGCAAGAGCTGCTTTTGCACATGGCAATAATAAATCACGACGTCCAGTTGAATGTGTTACGTCAACAAATACTGGTAAGTGTGTTTCTTGTTTTAGGATAGGAACTGCAGAAATATCTAATGTATTACGAGTAGCTTTTTCGTAAGTACGGATACCTCTTTCACAAAGAATGATTTGATCATTTCCCTGAGATATGATATATTCTGCTGCATTCACGAATTCATCAAGTGTAGCAGCCAATCCGCGTTTCAATAATACTGGCTTTTTAACTGAGCCTGCTGCTTTCAGTAATTCAAAGTTCTGCATGTTACGAGCACCGATTTGGATAACATCAATGTAATCACAAGCAACCTCAATATCTGCAGGGTTTACAATTTCACTGATAACAGCCATGTTTGTCTCATCTGCAACGCGTTTTAAGATTTTTAATCCTTCAAGTCCTAGCCCTTGGAAATCATAAGGAGAAGTTCTTGGCTTGAATGCACCGCCACGAAGTAGGCGTAAACCATATTTCTTTGCTTCTGCAGCTACTGCAGCTGTTTGTTCATAACTTTCAACCGCACATGGTCCAACGATGAATTGCTGTGAGCCATCACCAATTTTTACACCTTTTACATCAACAATTGTATCTTCAGGTTTTTTCTTACGTGAAACAAGGAGAGCTTTGCGATGATCGTCTTCTTGAATCTCAAGACCTGCCTTGAAAATTTCTTTGAAGATATGTTGTACAGTTGATGTTTCGAAAGGTCCTTCATTATGCTCTAAAATGTTATTTAACATTTTTCTTTCGCGTACAGGATCGTATCGGTTAACACCTTGTGTTTCTTTTACTTTTCCAATTTCTTGTACTAATTTCCCGCGTTCACTAATAAGTTTAAGAATTTCAAGATTAATTTCTTCTACTCTGTCGCGTAGGTTATCTAGTTCTACTTTACTCATCTCACTCTTCCTTTCTCCACCCAAGTTATTATCGTAATTTAATCGAAAATATGATATATTTCTAGTAATTAGAATTCATTATAAACGATAAAATTCAATATGTCACTAAAAACTTTATTACCTAAACGCTTTTAAGCAATAAAGTATATTATGATACAATCCATTGATGGGTGAATACATACAAATCAAATAATTATTTATATTATTGTATCGTATTAGTAAAAAAAGTCCACGGTTTTGTAATCTGTACCCCTTGTAAAGGACATTTTAAAAAAAGCTAGGCTACTTTAAGAAGATGATCTCTGTATTGAACAGGGGTCATCTTTTTCATATTCCATTGATATCTGTAGTGATTGTAGTAGT
>Ga0180217_1003011_pt1 | contig 14655 bp, 14 predicted proteins | sample eDN3rd37CBELigOP_FD_128521 | JGI IMG/M metagenome (GOLD analysis project Ga0180217, IMG submission 128521) | Enriched Organic Plus compost microbial communities from Emeryville, California, USA - eDNA 3rd pass 37_C BE-Lig OP (version 2) (version 2) ... | reverse complement strand
GGCGAGCCGGTGCGGGTGGTCAGCGAGCAGACCGCGACGCAGCTGCAGCAGATGCTGGAGAACGTCCTCGTGCAGGGCGGCCTGGCGAAGTCGGTCGCCATCTCCGGCTACCGTATCGCCGGGAAGACGGGCACCGGCGAGATCGCCGAGAACGGCGTCTACAAGGACGGCCTGTACTTCACCACGCTCATCGGCTTCGCCCCCGCCGACGACCCGAAGTACGTGGTCGCCGTGACGCTCGATCAGCCGACTGCGGTACGCTCGTCTGCGGCGAACGCACCGGCTTTCCAGAAGGCCATGACGCAGGTGCTGAAGACCTTCCGGGTCACCCCGTCGACCTCCGCGGCAGAGCTCCTGCCCAGGACCGGTTGAAGCGTTCGGCGCCCCCGCACATGATCGAACTCTCCCTCTCCCACATCGCGCACACCCTCCGCGGCGAACTCCGCCTGGCCGGCGACGACACCCCGGACACGCTGGTCGGCGGTCCCGTCGACACCGATTCCCGCCTCCTCGGCCCGGGCGGCGTCTTCTTCGCCAAGCCGGGAGCGGAGACCGACGGACACCTGTTCGTCGGCGCCGCCGTGGCCAACGGCGCCGTCCTCGCCGTCGTCGAGCACCCGGTGGACGAACCGGTGACCCAGATCGTCGTCCCCGACGTCGTACAGGCGCTCCACGACCTCGCCCGCGAGGTCGTGGCGATCGTCCGGGCGGAGGGAAGCCTGAAGATCGTCGGCGTCACCGGCTCCAACGGCAAGACCACCACCAAGAACCTGCTCGCCCGCATCCTCTCCGACGAGGGGGAGACCGTCGCCCCGCGCGCCTCGTTCAACAACGAGGTCGGCGCCCCGCTCACGATGCTGCGGGCCACGCACGACACGCGGTTCCTCGTCAGCGAGTTCGGCGCGAGCGCGCCCGGCGAGATCGCCCGCCTCGCCGGCCTGGTCAACCCCGACATCGGGATCGTGCTCATGGTCGGCATGGCCCACGCCGGCGGGTTCGGCGGCATCGAGGCGACCTTCCACGCGAAGTCCGAGCTCGTGAAGGCCCTCCGCCCGGGTGGCCTCGCCGTCCTGAACGCGGACGACCCCCGCGTGCGGCAGATGGCGCCGATCGCCGCCGAACACGGCTGCGAGGTGCGCTGGTTCGGCCGGGCCGAGGACGCCGCCGTCCGCGCCGAGGACATCGAGGTGACCGCATCCGGCACCTCGTGCACCGTCACGATCGACGGCGCCCGCTTCCCGCTGCACCTGCAGGTGCTCGGCGCCCACCACGTCATGAACGCCCTCGCCGCGACCGCCGCCGCCACCGCGCTCGGCGTCGACCCGGCCGCCTGCGTGGCGCGCCTGGAGACGGTCGAGCTCGCGGAGCGCTGGCGGATGCAGCCGCTGGGCTCGGAGCGCGTGCGCATCATCAACGACGCCTACAACGCCAGCCCCGACTCGATGGCCGCCGCCCTGCGCACCCTGGCGCAGATCACGGCGCCCGACCAGCGGGCCGTCGCCGTCCTCGGTGCGATGAGTGAGCTCGGCGAGCAGGCGGGCGAGGAGCACGACCGCATCGGCGAGCTCGCCGTGCGCCTGCGCATCCCGCGGATCGTGGTGGTCGGCACCGAGGCGCGCCGGCTCTACCTCGCCGCGGTGGCGGAGGGCTCCTGGAACGACGAGGCGGTGTTCTTCCCGACCGCCGACGAGGCCTACGACTACCTCATGGGAGAGCTCCGTGACGGTGACCGGGTGCTCGTGAAGTCGTCCAATTCGGCCGGACTCCGCTTCCTGGGCGACCGTCTGGGAGAATCGTTCTCGTGAGATCCCTCCTGACAGCCGCGGCGATCTCGCTGGCGTTCACGCTCTTTCTCACCCCGGTGTTCCTGCGGCTGTTCCGCAAGTGGGGGTGGGGGCAGGTCATCCGCACCCCGGAGGACATCCACAACCCCAGCCACGGCGCGAAGCGCGGCACCCCGACCATGGGCGGCACGATCTTCATCGTCGGCTCGCTCGTCGGGTACTTCATCGGCACGTATGCGGGCGGCAACCCGCCCACCATCTCGGGCCTGCTCGTCATCTGGATGATGGTCGGATTCGGCGTCGTGGGGTTCATCGACGACTTCATGAAGGTGCGTCGTCAGAACAGCCTCGGACTCAGTGGCTGGCGCAAGGTCGCGGGCCAGATCATCGTGGTCATCGGCTTCGGGGTGCTCGCCCTGAACTTCCCGAACGCCGACGGGCAGACCCCGGCCAGTCCCTACGTGTCGCTGTTCCGCGACATCCCGGCGCTGTCGTTCATGGCGTTCGGTGCGGTCATCGGCTGGATCCTCTACCTGGCCTGGATCGCATTCATCGGCGTCGCGTCGTCCAACTCGGTCAACGTGGCCGACGGTCTCGACGGCCTCGCCGCCGGCTCCGCGATCTTCGTCACCAGCGCCCTCGCACTCATCGCCTTCTGGCAGTTCAAGCAGCCGTGCGACCTCGAGGCGCTCGAACAGGGGCTGCAGGCGGCCTGTTACCCGACCAGGGACCCGTTCGACCTCGCGATCATCGCCGCCGCGTTCATCGGCGCGCTCGTCGGGTTCCTGTGGTGGAATGCGCCCAAAGCGCAGGTGTTCATGGGTGACGTCGGGTCGATGGCCATCGGCGGTGTCATCGCCGCCCTCGCGATCCTCACGCGCACCGAGATCCTGCTCGCCGTCATCGCCGGCGTGTACGTCATCGCCTCCGGGTCGGTCATCCTGCAGCGCGGGTACTTCAAGCTCACCCGCGGCAAGCGGCTGTTCCTGATGAGTCCGCTGCACCACCACCTCGAGATGCGCGGGTGGCCGGAGATCACGATCGTGGTCCGGATGTGGATCATCGCGGGGCTGCTGGCCCTCGCCGGGGTCGGCCTGTTCTACGTCGAATGGCTCGTGCAGTCGTGAGCCGGCTCGACTCGCTGGACAGCTGGCGCGCCGACTGGAAGGGCCTGCGCGTCGCGGTCCTCGGCCTCGGCGTGACCGGGTTCTCGGTCGCCGACACGCTCACCGAGCTCGGCGCCGACGTGCTCGTGGTCACCGAGCGCGCCGAGGAGGAGTACGGACGACTCCTGCCCGTCATCGGCGCGCGGTTGCACACCGGCCCGCTCGCGGAGGTTCCCGCCGAACTCGTCGGGTTCGCTCCGGAGCTCGTCGTCGCCTCGCCCGGCTTCCCGCCCTCGCATCCGGTCATCGCCTGGACGAAGGACGCGGGTGTGCCGCTGTGGGGGGACATCGAACTCGCCTGGCGGGTGCGCGACAAGGTCGTCCGCCCCGACGGGACGCCCGCCGACTGGATCCTCATCACCGGGACGAACGGTAAGACCACCACGACCCAGCTCACCGCCACGATGCTCGTCGCCGGCGGCCTGCGCGCAGCCCCCTGCGGCAACATCGGCGTCCCCGTGCTGGACGCGGTCCGCGACCCGGCGGGCTTCGACGTCCTCGTGGTGGAGATCTCCAGCCACCAGCTGTGGTACCTGGACCAGAGCGAGGCGCCGGTCTCGCCGCTCGCGAGCGTGTGCCTGAACCTCGCCCCCGACCACCTGCAGTGGCACGGGTCGTTCGAGGCGTACCGCGACGCGAAGGCCGCGGTGTACCGCAACACCCGCGTCGCCGCGGTGTACAACAAGGCCGACGAGGCGACGTTGCGCATGGTCGAGGAGGCCGACGTCGTCGAGGGCGCCCGCGCCGTCGGCTTCGACCTGGGCGTTCCCGGACCGAGCGAGCTCGGGGTCGTGGAGGGCATCCTCGTCGACCGGGCGTTCCTCGACGAGCGCCGCACCTCCGCGCTGGAATTGACCACGGTCGCCGAGCTCGCCGCGGTTGGCCTCGGCGCTCCGCACGTGGTGTCCAACATCCTCGCCGCCAGCGCCCTCGCCCGTGCGGTCGGGGTCGCCCCTGCGGCGATCCGCGACGCACTGCGCACCTTCCGTCTCGACGCGCACCGCATCGAGGTCGTCGCCGTCGCCGCCGGGATCACCTGGGTCGACGACTCCAAGGCGACGAACCCGCACGCGGCGGCGTCGTCGCTGCGCGCCTATCCCGGTGCGATCTGGGTGGTCGGCGGGCTGCTGAAGGGGGTCGACATCAGCGCGCTGGTGGCGGAGCACGGCCGTACCGCGAAGGCCGCCGTCGTCATCGGCGTCGACCGTGATCCGATCACCGCGGCGTTCGCGCGACACGCGCCCGACGTCCCGCTGTTCGAGGTCGACCACGCCGAGACTGAGGATGTCATGGCACGGGTCGTCGAACTCGCCGGCGACGTCGCCCGTGACGGGGACGTGGTGCTGCTCGCCCCCGCCGCGGCGTCGTTCGACCAGTTCGCGTCCTACGCCGACCGCGGCCACGCGTTCGCACGTGCCGTGCAAGAGAGGATCGGGAGGGATGCCGGTGGCGAGCACGACACCGACCCGACCCGACCTCGGGCCTGAGCCGGCGAAGCGGGGACTCGCGGCACGCGTATCGCTCGGACGGGTCTTCGCGCCTGTCCCCCGCGAATTCCTGCTCATCGCGTCCACCGCGCTGCTGCTGACCGGCTTCGGCCTGGTCATGATCCTCTCCGCCACCTCGGCGACCGCCGACGACCCCTACGAGGCGGTCATCAAGCAGGGCCTGTTCGCCATGCTCGGCATCCCGCTGATGTTCGTCGCCTCCCGGTTGCCGCTCACGTTCTGGAAGCGCGCCGCATGGCCGGCGCTGCTCGCGGCGACCGCGTTCCAGCTGCTCGTGTTCACGCCGCTCGGCATCACGAACGACGGCAACCGGAACTGGATCAGCATCGCCGGGATGCAGGCGCAGCCCTCGGAGTTCCTCAAGCTCACCCTCGCGCTGTGGCTCGGGCTCGTGCTCTCCCGCAAGCGCACCCTGCTGGCCAACTGGAAGCACGTGTTCATCCCCGCCGTGCCGATCGCGCTGGCGGTGATGGGCACGGTCATCGCCGGGCACGATCTGGGCACCGTCCTGATCCTGGTGCTCATCCTGTTCGCGGCGCTGTTCTTCTCCGGTGTGAAGCTGCGGATCTTCATCCTCCCGGTGGCGCTGGTGAGTCTCGGCGTGGCGTACTTCGCGATCGCCAGCCCCGACCGGATGCGGCGATACCTCAGCTTCCTCAACGACGACTGCCTCGCGGACTACTACGGGGACTGCTACCAGCCGCTGCACGGCATCTGGGGGCTGGCCGGCGGCGGGATCTTCGGGCTGGGGCTGGGCAACTCCAAGGAGAAGTACTCCTGGCTGCCCGCGGCGGCGAACGACTACATCTTCGCGATCGTGGGGGAGGAGCTGGGCCTGGTGGGCTGCATCGTCGTGCTGGCGCTGTTCGCGCTGTTCGCCGTCGGCGCCTTCCACATCGTCCGCAAGACCGACGACGTGTTCGTGCGGATCACCGCCGGAGCGATCACGGTCTGGATCGTCGGGCAGGCGCTGCTGAACATCGGCGTCGTGCTGCGGCTGCTCCCGGTGTTCGGCGTGCCGCTGCCCTTCATGTCGCAGGGCGGCACCTCGCTGGTCTCCGTGCTCATCGCCTGCGGGGTGTTGCTCTCGTTCGCGCGCACGCTCCCCGTGCAGTCGTCGATGCGCGCCCGCGGTTAGGCTCGAGTGGTGACCACGTACCTGCTTGCCGGGGGCGGGACCGCCGGCCACGTCAACCCGCTGCTGGCCGTCGCCGACGTCTTGCGCGACCGCGATCCCGGCGCCGAGGTGCTCGTGCTCGGCACCCGGGAGGGACTCGAGGCACGCCTCGTCCCCGACCGCGGGTACGAGCTGCTCATCGTCGACAAAGTGCCCTTCCCGCGGCGGCCGAACGGCGCGGCGCTCCGCTTCCCCGCGGCGTTCCGGCGTGCGGTCGGCCAGGTGCGCGGGCACATCCGCGAGCGGGGTGTCGACGTCGTCGTGGGCTTCGGCGGGTACGCCGCCGCACCCGCATACGTCGCCGCCCGCCGCGAGGGCGTGCCGGTCGTGGTGCACGAGGCCAACGCGAAGCCGGGCCTGGCGAACGTGCTCGGCGCCCGCCGTGCCGCCGCCGTCGGCGTCGCCTTCCCCGGCACACCGCTGCGCGGCGCCGAGGAGGTCGGCATGCCGCTGCGGCGCGAGATCGTCGACCTCGACCGGGCGGCGCTGCGGGCCGAGGCCGCCGCCCACTACGGGCTGGACCCGGCGCGCCCGACCCTCCTCGTCTTCGGCGGGTCGCTCGGTGCGAGGCGCTTGAACGAGGCCTTCACCGGCGCCGCGGCAGATGTCGTGGCCACCGGTCACCAGCTCGTGCACCTCGCCGGCGCGCGCTGGGAGGGCGGTGCGCCCGAGGTGCCCGGCTACGTGCAGCGCCCCTACGAGGACCGGATGGACCTCGCGTTCGCGATCGCCGACGTCATCGTCTCCCGCTCCGGCGCCGCGACCGTCTCCGAGATCAGCGCGCTCGGCATCCCCGCCGTCTACGTTCCCTACGCCGTCGGCAACGGCGAGCAGGCGCTGAACGCACGCGCGGCGGTGGCCGCGGGTGCTGCGCTGCTCGTCCCGGACGCGGAGTTCACGGCGGACCTGGTACGGGCACGGATCGTGCCGCTCCTGCAGGACGCGGAGGCGCTGGAGCGGATGCGGCAGGCTGCCGCATCCGTGGGGTCGCGCACCGGCGCCGAGGCGGTCGTCGCGCTCATCGACCGCGCCGTCGCCGCCCGCTGACGCGCCGCCGCACGACGCCCGGCGTGGTGGGGCGGGGCGGAGCCGGACGAACCTAGACTTGACGGGTCATGATCACACCCGACCTGTCGCTCCCCATCCCCGAGACCATCGAGGCCGCGCACTTCATCGGCATCGGCGGTTCCGGCATGTCGGGACTGGCCCGCATGTTCCTCGACCGCGGCATCCGTGTCTCCGGTTCCGACCGCGCCGACTCGGCCGCGCTCCGCGCCCTCGCCGAGGCCGGTGCCACCGTATACGTCGGTCACGACGCCGCGCAGCTCGGCGACGCCGACACGGTCGTGCACACCGGGGCGATCTGGCCGGAGAACCCCGAGTACGTCACGGCGAAGGAGCGCGGGCTCCACGTCATCCACCGCTCCCAGGCGCTGCACTGGCTCACCCGCGGCCGTCGGCTGGTCTCCGTCGCGGGCGCGCACGGCAAGACGACCTCGACCGGCATGATCGTCACCGCCCTCCGCCGCCTGGGCGCAGACCCCGGCTTCGTCAACGGCGGCGTCGTCGCCGACCTCGGCGTCTCCAGCGGCAGCGGCGCGGACGAGCTCTTCGTCATCGAGGCGGACGAGTCCGACGGCACGTTCCTCCTCTACGACACCGCGGTCGCGCTCATCACCAACGTCGACCCCGACCACCTGGACCACTGGGGCAGCCGCGAGGCGTTCATGGCCGGGTTCGTCCGGTTCGCCGACGCTGCCGCGGAGGCCGTCGTGATCTCCGCAGACGACCCCGGCGCGATCGAGGTGCGTGCGGCGCTGCAGCACCGCCGCGTCATCACCTTCGGCCTCGCCGAGGACGCCGACGTGCGTGTGCAGGACATCGAGACGGACGGCCCGGTCGCCTTCACCCTCGCCGCGGCGGGGGAGACGGCACACCTGCGACTCGGGGTGCCGGGCGCCCACAACGCCGTCAACGCGGCGGGCGCCGTGGCGGTGCTCCGCACGCTCGGATACGGCCTCGTCGAGGCCGCGGCCGCCGTCGCCGGTTTCGCGGGCACCGTGCGTCGCTTCGAGCTCCACGGCGTCGAGCGGGGCGTCAGCGTCTACGACGACTACGCACACCACCCCACCGAGGTGGAGGCGGCGCTCACCGCCGCCCGCACGGTGCTCGGCGACGGGCGCCTCATCGCGGTGCACCAGCCGCACACGTACTCGCGCACGCGCCTCATGTCACCGCGGTTCGCCCAGGTGCTCGAGCGTCTCGCCGACCACACCGTGGTGCTCGACGTGTACGGCGCACGCGAGGACCCCGTCCCCGGTGTCACCGGTGCGCTCGTGAGCGAGGCGTTCACCGACCCCGAGCGGGTCCGCTTCGTGCCGGACTGGCAGGAGGCCGCCGACTACACCGCCTCGATCGCGCGCGCGGGCGACTTCGTCATCACCCTCGGTTGCGGTGACGTGTACCGCATCATCCCGCAGGTGCTCGAGGCGCTCACCCGCACGGCGCCGGCGGACCGCTGACGCCATGCGCCGCCCGACGCCGCTGCCGCCGCCCGGTGGGCGGGCGGACGAGCCGCCCGCACGGTCCGTCCGCGGCGAGCCGGTCGTCGCGGCGCCCGCGGACGCGGCGTCACCCGACCTCACCGAGACGGCGCCGATCGCACCGCTCATCCCGCTGACCGCGCCGGCGCAGGACACATCGGCCGAGCCGCCGGCGGCGGCGGACGCCGCACCGGGGGCGCCGGACGTGGGGCTGCGTGACCTGTGGCGTGCCCGCCGGGCCAGGCGCCGCGCCCTCCGCGCCGAGGTGCGACGCTTCACGGCGCGGCAGCGCCGGCGCCGCATCGCGTGGCTCGTTGCCGGGCTCGGCGCGGTGCTCCTGGTCGTGGGCACCTTCGGCGTCGCCTACAGCCCGCTGTTCGCGCTGCGGGAGATCGAGGTCGTCGGCACCGTGCAGCTGCCGGCGGAGGAGGTCGCCGCGGCGCTGGCGGGGCAACTCGGCACGCCGCTCGCCGCGATCGACGAGTCCGAGGTCAAGGCCGCGCTCGTCGGCTTCCCGCTCGTCGAGTCCTACACCCTCGAGGCGGTGCCGCCGCACGGGCTCGTGGTGCGGATCGTCGAGCGCACCCCCATCGGGTACGTCGCGACCCCGGCGGGCTACGCGCTCGTCGACGCCGCGGGGGTGATCCTCTCCACCACACCCGAGCCACCGGCCGGCTACCCGGCGGTGGATGCGGCGGGCGGCCTGAAGTCGGATGCCTTCCTGGCTGCGGGGCGGGTGATGCGATCGCTCCCGGCGGACCTGCGCGCGCAGGTGACCGCCGTGACGGCCGCCACGCCCGACGACGTCCGCCTGCAGGCGGCGGGGGCCGAGGTGGTCTGGGGGAGCGCCGATGACTCGGCGGAGAAGGCCCTCGTGCTGCAGCGGATCATGGGCGGCCGTCCGGGCGCGTCCTCGTACGACGTGTCCTCGCCGAGTGCCGTCGTGGTGCGCTGAGCGTCCCGTCGGGAAAACTCTTCGGCGACACGCCGTCCGCATCCCGGGATCCGAACCCGTGGGCCCTACGTTCGATCCAGGAATTGCATACCGGGCAACACTTTAACCTTCCAGTTGAGGGTGAGGGTTGAGGGTCCGGAGCGACGAAGCGGTTCGGGACGATACGGAGGCCGGCATGAGCCAGAACCAGAACTACCTCGCGGTGATCAAGGTCGTCGGTGTCGGCGGCGGCGGTGTCAACGCCGTGAACCGCATGATCGAGCTGGGGCTGCGGGGTGTGGAGTTCATCGCGGTGAACACCGACGCGCAGGCGCTGCTGATGAGCGACGCCGACGTCAAGCTCGACGTGGGCCGTGAGCTCACCCGCGGACTCGGCGCGGGCGCCGACCCGGAGGTCGGCCGTCGTGCCGCCGAGGACCACGCCGAGGAGATCGAAGAGGCGCTCGCGGGCGCCGACATGGTCTTCGTCACCGCGGGCGAAGGCGGCGGCACCGGTACCGGCGGCGCGCCCGTGGTCGCACGCATCGCCAAGTCGATCGGTGCACTCACCATCGGCGTCGTCACCAAGCCGTTCTCCTTCGAGGGCCGTCGCCGCCAGAGCCAGGCCGAGGCCGGCGTCGCCAAGCTCAAGGAAGAGGTCGACACGCTCATCGTCGTGCCGAACGACCGGCTCCTGGAGATCAGCGACCGCGGCATCTCCATGGTCGAGGCCTTCGCGACGGCCGACCAGGTGCTCCTCGCCGGTGTGCAGGGCATCACCGACCTCATCACCACGCCGGGGCTCATCAACCTCGACTTCGCCGACGTCAAGTCCGTCATGCAGGGTGCGGGCTCGGCGCTCATGGGCATCGGCTCCGCCCGCGGCGCCGACCGCGCCATCAAGGCGGCCGAACTCGCGGTCGAGTCGCCGCTGCTCGAAGCCTCGATCGAAGGCGCCCACGGTGTGCTGCTGTCGATCCAGGGCGGCTCGAACCTCGGCATCTTCGAGATCAACGACGCCGCGCAGCTGGTCAAGGAGGCCGCGCACCCCGAGGCGAACATCATCTTCGGAACGGTCATCGATGACACCCTCGGCGACGAGGTGCGCGTCACCGTCATCGCCGCCGGCTTCGACGGCGGAGAGCCCTCGCCGCGCATCGAACCGGTCGTCGCGTCGCGTCCCGCGGCCCCGGCCGTCCCGCCGGTGCCCGAAGCGGGCGAGTCCGCCGCCGAGACCGTCGTCGAGGAGCCCGCGCAGGCCGCCGTCCCGGTGTCCGCCGGCATCTCCGAGCCCGCGTCGTACGACTCGGCGTTCGGTGACGACGACCTGGACATCCCCGACTTCCTGAAGTGAGCCCGGCACCCGTGACCGACGACCTCGCGGCCCGGCTCGCCGACGTCGACGCACGGATCGCGGCGGCCGCCGCGGCGGCCGGGCGTGACACGGCCGAGCTCACCCGGATCGTGGTGACGAAGTTCCATCCCGCCTCGCTGGTGTCGAGGCTCGCCGGGCTCGGCGTCACGGACGTGGGGGAGAACCGGCAACAGGAGTTGACCGCGAAGCGCGCCGAACTCGGTGAGATCCCGGGGCTCCGCTGGCACTTCATCGGGCAGGCGCAGACGAAGAAGGCGCGCGCGATCCGCGAGGCCGCCGCCGTCGTGCACTCCGTGGACCGGGCGAAGCTCGCCGACGCGCTCGAACGCGCGGGCGAGGACGACCCGCGCGGACCGCTCGACGTGCTCATCCAGGTGAACCTCACCGACGACCCGGATCGGGGCGGCGTCGCCCCCGACGCGGTGGAGCGGCTCGCCGAGCACGTCCTCGGCTGCGGCACACTGCGGCTGCGCGGCCTCATGGCGGTCGCGCCGCTGGACGAGGAGCCCGCATCCGCCTTCTCCCGGCTGCACGGCTACGCCGAGCGGCTGCGTCAGGTCGCGCCCGACGCCACCTGGCTCTCGGCCGGGATGACCGGCGATTTCGCGGAGGCCATCGCGGCCGGCGCGACACACCTGCGGATCGGATCGGCAATCACCGGCCCCCGGCCCGACCACGGATAGCCTTCCACCAGACGAGCAAAACGGAGGACGCGATGTCGAACCCCCTGAAGAAGACCATGGTCTACCTGGGCCTCGCCGACGAGGAGGAGACCTTCGAGGAGCAGCCCGCCCCGCGCGCCACGCGCAAGAGCGAGCAGCAGGCGGAGAAGCCGGCCGCGCCGGTCACGCCGCTGCACCGGCCGGCGGTCGTCCACCAGCCGAGCCAGGGCGCGGTCAGCGAGATCCTCACGGTGCACCCCAAGCAGTACCGCGACGCGCAGGTCATCGCCGAGAACTTCCGCGAGGGCATCCCGGTCATCATCAACCTCTCGCAGATGAGCGACGCCGACGCGCGCCGTCTCATCGACTTCGCGAGCGGGCTGTCGCTGGGCCTGTACGGTCGCATCGAGCGCGTCACCAGCAAGGTGTTCCTGCTCTCGCCCGAGAACGTCGCCGTCTCCGGTGACGGCGCCGTGGCACAGGCGGATCCTGACGCCGCCGGCTTCCCGCAGCAGTAACCGCTGTGGAGGTCGTCCGCATCATCGCCTCGATCGCGAACGTCCTGCTGCTCATCTACGTGATGGTGCTGGTGGTGCGTCTGATCCTGGAATACATCCCGATCTTCAACCGTGAATGGCGCCCCAAGGGTGCCGGGCTGGTCGCCGCGGAGCTCGTCTACACCGTGACCGACCCGCCCATCCGGTTGTTCCGGCGGCTCATCCCGCCGCTGCGTCTGGGACCGGTCGCGATCGACCTCGCGTTCGCGCTGACCATGCTGCTGTGCTTCATGCTGCTCTCGGTCACGCGCGCGATCGCCGCGCTCTGACCCCTTCGACAGCGTCGCCGAGGCGCGGCTATGCTGTCGTGAGCGGCCCCAACGCGGGCACCATCCCCCGGCACACGCCGCCACTCCCGAGAGGAACACCATGGCATTGACTCCGGATGACGTCGTCACCAAGCAGTTCCAGCACGTCCGGTTCAAGGAGGGGTTCGACCCCGACGAGGTCGACGACTTCCTCGACGAGATCGTCGTCGAGTGGCGCAAGACCATCGCCGAGAACGAGGAGCTCAAGGCCAAGCTTGCGGCGTACGAGTCCGGTGAGGCGCCCGCTGCCGCGGCCCCCGCCGCGCCGGCCGAGGCACCCGCCGAGCAGCCCGCCGCACCCGCGCCCACCGCGGCCGCGAGCACCGACGCCGCCGGCATCATCGAGCTGGCCCAGCGTCTGCACGACGAGCACGTGGCCGAGGGCAAGGCGCAGCGCGACCAGCTCATCTCCGACGCCAAGGCGCAGGCCGCGTCCATCGTGGCCGAGGCCGAGGCCAAGGGCCGCGACGAACTCGCCCGTCTCGAGAAGGAGCGCGGGGTTCTCGAGGGTCGCATCACCGAGCTCCGCCAGTTCGAGCGCGACTACCGCGCCCAGCTGCGTGAGCTCATCGAGGGCAAGCTCCGCGAGCTCGACGCCAGCTCGAGCCCCTCGGGCAGCACGCCGGTCTCGGCGATCGGCCTGTAGGCCCCTTGTCGGCCCGGCCCCCACTTCGACGTTCGACGGCCGGCACCCTCATCGCGATCCTCGCGGTGGCGGTGCTGGCCGTCGACCAGTTCACGAAGTTCCTCGCGATCTCCACCCTGCCCTCCGAGACGCTCGTCCCGGTGCTGGGTGACTTCTTCGGTCTGTACCTCATCCGCAACTCCGGTGCGGCGTTCTCGTTCGGCGCCGGGTTCACCTGGGTGTTCACGATCGCCCTCGCCGCGGTGGCGGTCGTCATCGTCGTGCTCGTGCGTCGCGTGCGCTCACGCGCCTGGGCCGTCGTGCTCGGCCTGCTCCTCGGCGGCGTGCTCGGCAACCTCACCGACCGCCTGTTCCGCGAGCCCGGCTTCGCGATCGGTCACGTCGTCGACTTCATCGCGACGCCCTGGATGTGGTTCTGGACTTCGCCGGCGATCTACAACGTCGCCGACGTCTTCATCGTCACGATGATGATCGCCGTCGCGGTGCTCGTGCTCGTCGGCCTGCGCCTGGACGGCACCCGCGAGACCCGGGAATCCCGGGCCGCCGCCGCCACCGACGCGCCCGCCGCACCCGAGGAGGGGACGCGGGACTGATGGAATCGCGCGCACTGCCGGTGCCCGACGGGCTGGACGGCACGCGGGTCGACGCGGCCCTCGCCAAGCTCCTCGGGTTCTCCCGCACCTTCGCCGCCGAGGTGGCGGATGCGGGCGGGGTGAGCCTCGACGGGCGCACGCTCGGCAAGTCCGACAAGCTTCGGGCCGGCGGCTGGCTCGAGGTGCAGTGGACGCCCAAGCGGGAACCGGAGATCGTGCCGGTCGCGGTGCCCGAGCTCGGCATCGTGCACGACGACGACGACATCGTCGTGGTCGACAAGCCCTCCGGCGTCGCCGCACATCCCTCCCTCGGCTGGGAGGGTCCGACCGTGCTCGGCGCCCTCGCGGCAGCCGGCTTCCGCATCGCGACGTCCGGCGCCCCCGAGCGCCAGGGCGTGGTGCACCGCCTCGATGTGGGCACGAGCGGGCTCATGGTCGTCGCGAAGTCCGAGCGCGCGTACACGGCGCTCAAACGCGCCTTCAAGGAGCGCGAGGTCGAGAAGATCTACCACACGGTCGTGCAGGGACACCCCGACCCGTTGGCGGGCACGATCGACGCCCCGATCGGCCGGCATCCGAACCACTCGTGGAAGTTCGCGGTCACCCCGGACGGCAAGGACTCGGTCACCCACTACGAGACGCTCGAGGCCTTCCGCGGCGCCTCGCTCCTGGAGGTGCACCTGGAGACCGGGCGCACCCACCAGATCCGCGTCCACATGGCGGCGCACCGCCACCCCTGCGTCGGCGACCCGCTGTACGGCGCCGACCCGACCCTGTCGGCGCGGCTCGGCCTCATCCGGCAGTGGCTGCACGCCCGAGAGCTCTCCTTCGCGCACCCGCTCACCGGCGACTGGGTCACCTTCAGCTCCGAGTACCCGGCCGATCTGCAGCGCGCACTGGACATCCTCCGCGCCGACTGAGTCGCCGATGTCCGTGGCAGGGCGCATCATGGCCGCATGACGCTGACAGTGCGACCGGCGACCGTGTTCGAGGACGTCGCCGCGGTGGTGGGGCCGAAGAACCCGTCGTCCTCGGTGTGCTTCTGTCTGAGCTATCGCATCGGCTCGAAGGAGAACCGGATGCTGCGCGGGCCCGCCCGCGCCGAGCGGGTGCGGGAGCTGTGCGCACAGGACCCGCCGCCGGGTGTGCTCGCCTACGAGGGCGACACACCCGTCGCCTGGGCGGCGCTGCATCCACGCCGCGACACCTCGTTCGCGACGAACCGCCGCATCCCGCATGTGGACGACCTCGACGTGTGGTCGCTGTGGTGTATCCGGGTGCGGCCCGGGTACCGGAAACAGGGGATTTCGCACGAGCTGGTCGCCGGCGCGGTGCGGATCGCGGGGGAGCAGGGTGCGCCCGCGGTGGAGGCGTATCCGGTGGACAACCGGGGTGAGCGGGT
>Ga0180217_1003008_pt1 | contig 14671 bp, 12 predicted proteins | sample eDN3rd37CBELigOP_FD_128521 | JGI IMG/M metagenome (GOLD analysis project Ga0180217, IMG submission 128521) | Enriched Organic Plus compost microbial communities from Emeryville, California, USA - eDNA 3rd pass 37_C BE-Lig OP (version 2) (version 2) ... | reverse complement strand
CGGTGGGTCGGTCTACACGCCGCAATTGGTAGTTGGCGGCTCTCGTCATGTCGTGGGCTCCGAGAAAGACAAGGTTGAGGCCGCCGTTGCTTCTGCCCGGGACGGGTTGAGCGTTGGCGTGGATATCTCCTCCACCTCGAGCAGTGTTCTCATTTCGATTGACAGGAGCGAGACGGTTCAGGGCGACGCCAATGTGGTTCTGATCTATTACCAGCCGGTGCGGGTCGTGGAGATCGAGCGCGGCCAGAATGCCGGTCGCCGAATGGACTATCGCAATATTGTGACGAGCCTGCAGACCGTCGGCATGTGGCACGGTGATGCGATGAGCATCGAGATCCCCAAGAACGAGATGCACAAAAAGGGCGGACGGTGCGCCGTTCTCCTTCAGCGGGTGGACGCGAACGGCCGCCCGGGTGAAATCCTTGGCGCTGCCAGATCCACCGAGTCAGACTGGTAGACGAAGCACGTTATCTGCACAGCGCTGATAGCCGATTGTGTTGGGGAAATGGGCCGCCCTGCGAGGAAGAGTTGGTTCGATCCGGTACAGCCCCGTGGGCGGGGGGGCTTGGGGTACGGAGCCGCTTCCGGATCGAACCGTCTCAGGCAACGATCACAAATTCGCTTGAAAATCAGGCGGGAGATTGAGCGTAAGATGTCAAAAATAAGGCAAGCGATCACCAAATCTGTAGACTATTACCCGCGCGTGATGGTTTTATAGTAACATCTTGTAATTTTTCTCCCGCTGCGCCACCTTTCCAACAGGACTTCCAGGCCAGGAGAATAAGGCTGTGGCGGATATTGCAGGTGATGGTGACGAAGCCAAAGGTTCCGGCAAGCTGGTCAAGCTCGCTGACTATCGCAAAGAAAAGCTGGAACTGCCTGTAACATTCAGTCGGCGCGAACTTGATCGCATTCTGAACCTCTACGGCTTCATGGTCGCTGCGGGCGAATGGAAGGACTACGCCATCGACCATCTGCCTGACCAGGCGCTTTTTTCCGTCTACAAGCGTACCAGTGAAGCGCCCATGTTCCAGATCATCAAATGCCCAAGGCTCGCTCGTAAACAGGGCGAGTTCAGCGTCGTGAACGCTGCCGGCCTCATCCTGAAGCGCGGCCAGGACCTCGATCGTGTGCTGCGCATTTTCGACAAGAAGATCGGAGTGGTGAGGGCGTAAAGCGGTCCCAGGAAAAGTGGGCGGTTTTCCGTCAGGAACCGGTACAAGACTAGTCTACGACCGCACGCCTGCGTACATGCGTTCCGGCAGCGTTTCGGGAGAGGGTTGGCTGGATGCTCCGCCATTCATCTCCAGCTGCATGAAGTAGGTATCGAGCCAGCGCCCGAACTTGTAGCCACTTCCCTTGAGGACGCCCGCGGGCTGGAATCCCAGTGCCGTATGCAGCTTGACCGAAGCGCTTTTCGGCGAACCGTCGCCAATGACCGCCGTGAACTGCCGGAACCCGAGACGTGTGCACTCGTCGATCAGCGTCTGCAGCAGGAGCTTTCCGATCCCGCGGCCCTGCATGTCCGGAGCCAGATAGATCGAATCCTCGACCATGAAGCGGTAAGCCTTGCGCGTGCGGAACGGGCCGGCATAGGCGTAGCCGGCAACCCTCCCATCCACTTCCGCCACCAGATAGGGGTAGCCCACCGAAACGAGGGACTCGTAGCGTGATGCCATCTCCTGTTCGCTCGGCGGCTCGAGCTCGTATGTTGCTGTTCCGTGGTTGACCGCGTGTGCATAGATCGCCGTGATCGCGGCAATATCCGAGGCCTCAGCGGGGCGTATCGTGACTGTCATGGGAATGCGTCCGGATAGTTCGATGCCGTTTTCTCGCACTATCCACGCGGATTGAAAAGCATCCATTTCTGATGGGAAGCAGCAACGAAGTTGATGGAAATCAGCTGTGCCCCGGCCAAGAAAAGAGCCGCGTGGATGCGGCTCTTTTCGAAGTTTTTGGCTTACGCCCGGCGGTTCTGCCGGTTTTCCACGAGGTCGTTGACCACGGCAGGATCAGCAAGCGTGGAGGTATCGCCAAGCGCGGTATAATCGTCCTCCGCGATCTTGCGCAGGATACGCCGCATGATCTTGCCGGAACGGGTCTTCGGCAGACCCGGTGCGAACTGGATCTTGTCGGGCGCTGCGATCGGACCGATTTCCTTCCGCACGTGCGCAATGAGTTCTTTCTTCAACTCTTCGGACGGTGTCTCGCCTGCCATCAGGGTCACGTAGCAGTAGATGCCCTGGCCCTTCACGTCGTGCGGATAACCCACCACGGCGGCTTCCGAAACCTTCGGGTGGGATACCAGCGCGGACTCGACCTCTGCAGTGCCCATGCGGTGACCGGAGACGTTGAGCACGTCATCGACGCGGCCGGTGATCCAGTAGTAGCCGTCTTCATCGCGGCGGCAGCCGTCGCCGGTGAAATACTTCCCCTTGTAGGTCGAGAAGTACGTCTGCACGAAGCGGTCGTGGTCGCCGTAGACCGTACGCATCTGGCCCGGCCATGAGTCGATGATGCAGAGGTTGCCGGAGGCCGCACCTTCGATGACATTGCCTTCGCCATCGACCAGCTGAGGCTTCACGCCGAAGAATGGCTTGGTTGCCGAGCCGGGTTTCAGATCGATTGCGCCGGGCAGCGGCGTGATCAGGATACCGCCCGTTTCCGTCTGCCACCAGGTGTCGACGATCGGGCAACGCTCTTCGCCCACCACGCGGTAATACCACTCCCAGGCTTCGGGGTTGATTGGTTCACCAACCGAGCCGAGCAGGCGCAGCGACTTGCGCGAGGATGACGTGACGTACTGGTCGCCGGCACCCATGAGGGCGCGGATGGCCGTCGGCGCGGTGTAGAAGATGTTGACCTGATGCTTGTCGACGATCTGCCAGAAGCGCGAGGAGTCCGGATAGTTGGGCACGCCCTCGAACATCAGGGTCGTTGCGCCATTGGCGAGTGGGCCGTAGACGATGTAACTGTGACCGGTGACCCAGCCCACGTCTGCCGTGCACCAGTAGATATCGCCGTCATGATAGTCAAAGACGTACTGATGCGTCATCGAGGCGAAGACCAGATAGCCGCCGGTCGTATGGAGAACACCCTTGGGCGAGCCAGTGGATCCCGACGTGTAGAGGATGAACAGCGGATCTTCCGCATTCATGTGCTCCGGCGCGCATTCGGTCGAGGCGGCTGCCATCTCGTCATGGTACCAGAGGTCACGCCCATCGACCCAGCCGATCTCGCCCCCCGTACGCTTCACGACCAGCACGTTGCGGATCTTTGCACCGGCCTTTTCGGCAATCTCGATGGCCTTGTCGGCATTGTCTTTCAGCGGAACCGGGCGTCCGCCACGCAGGCCCTGATCGGCGGTGATGATGAAGTCGGACTTGCCGTCAACAATGCGGCCGGCCAGCGAGTCTGGCGAGAAGCCGCCGAAGACAACTGAGTGCACCGCGCCAATACGTGTGCAGGCGAGCATGGCAGCTGCGGTCTCGGGGATCATGGGCATGTAGATCGTGACGCGATCGCCCTTCTTCACGCCCCGGCTCTTCAGCACATTGGCGAGCTTGCAGACCTCGGCATGCAGTTCGCGGTAGGTGATCTTCCGGTCTTCAGCCGGGTTATCCCCCTCCCAGAGGATGGCCACCTGGTCGCCACGCTTCTCGAGGTGACGGTCAAGGCAGTTGTAGGAAACGTTCAGTTCGCCGTCTTCAAACCACTTGATGGAAACGTCGCCTTCAAACGACGTGTTCTTGACCTTGGTATAGGGCTTGAACCAGTCGATCCGTTTTCCATGCTTGCCCCAGAATTCGTCTGGATTCTCAACGCTCTCCCGATACCAAGCTTCATATGTCTGCGCATCGATCAGCGCGTTTTTCTTCCACTCTGGCTTGGTTCTGTGGATATGCGTGTCTGACATGGCTCTCTTCCTCCGGAGTGCTTGGGCCGATCTGGCCTCACTGCAGCAGCTTATAGTCCGCAACGATTACTTGGATTTTGCGCAAGGTCAAACGCCACCATTCGAGTGTCTGGCAGCACTAGCAGTAAATGGATGCTAACTGATTGTAAATAAACTAGAATTTACCGATGCATCGGACTTGTGCACTGGCAGGAATGAAAAATGTGCGCGATGATTGTCCCCGGTTCCTCAGGACTTCGGGACAATCATGAGCAGACTGACTGATACGCGTGAACTGGAACTGCAACTGCAAGGCTACGGGCTGACGACGGCGGAACTTCTCTACCGCATGCCGGATCATCCGCATCTGCTCCAGACCTTCATCTGGCAGCACTACGATCTTGCGCCGAAGTTCCCCGAGCTTCATCACTTCATCGAATTCTGGAAGCGGGAGATCGACGGAACGCTGTGCTCCGTCGTCTACACTCATAAGCAGCTGATATCGCCCGGTGAGTGGCGAAACGTCACCGGCGAGCTGATCCTGCACTGACCAGCACGCCGAGGAGCTTGAACCTACTGCGCGCTGTAGTCGCGGTGGCCAAAGATTGCCGAGCCGACGCGCACGCTCGTCGCGCCGAAGGCGATAGCGATTGGGTAGTCGCCGGACATGCCCATCGAAAGCTTCGCCACGCCGGCCTCTCGGGCAAGCTTTTCCGTCAGCGCGAAATGCGGACCGGGATTCTCGTCAACGGGCGGGATGCACATCAGCCCCTCGATTTCCAACCCGTGAACCTCGCGGCAGCGCTTCACGAAAGCCACCGCCTCGCGCGGGTCGATGCCCGCCTTCTGCGGCTCAAGTCCGGTGTTGACCTGCACATAGAGGCGAGGGTGCCTGCCCTGCTTCCTGATCTCCTCGGCGAGCGCTGCGGCAATCTTCTCCCGGTCTACCGTCTCGATGACGTCGAACAGGGCGACCGCTTCCTTTGCCTTGTTGGATTGCAGCGGCCCGATCAGGTGAAGCTCGATGCCCGAAAACTCGTCGCGCAGCTGTGGCCACTTGGACTGCGCCTCCTGGACACGATTCTCTCCGAACACCCGCTGACCGGCGACAAGAGCGGGGCGGATCTCGTCGGCATCGAAGGTCTTGGAGACCGCCACCAGTGTCACGTCATCGGGTTTGCGGCTCGCTTCGCGGGCTGCTTTCGCGATTTCCTCTTTCACTTTTTGGAGATTTTCGGTGACATTGGTCATGGATCTTGCTCAGGACTACGGCACCCTTTTTGAGTGCCGGTGTTGACGAGTGCGGCAAACCGTGGTGAAGGTCCGCCAAAATCATGATGTCCCTTTTATGGGAAATTCCCGGCATGGCAACTGAACGTTACAATCCCCGCACTTCCGAACCTCGCTGGCAGAAAGCTTGGGAAGAGGCCCGTCTGTTCGAGGCATCGAACGACGATCCCCGTCCGACCTATTACGTCCTCGAGATGTTCCCGTATCCGTCTGGCCGCATTCACATCGGCCATACGCGCAACTACACCATGGGTGACGTGGTAGCCCGCTACAAGCGCGCCAAGGGCTTCAACGTCCTGCACCCGATGGGCTGGGATGCGTTCGGCATGCCGGCGGAGAACGCCGCGATGCAGAACAAGGTCCATCCCAAGGACTGGACCTATCAGAACATCTCGGTCATGCGCGATCAGCTGAAGATGATGGGCCTGTCGCTCGACTGGAGCCGGGAGTTCGCCACCTGCGACGTGGATTACTACCAACGCCAGCAGATGCTGTTCATCGACTTCTATGAGAAGGGCCTGATCACCCGCAAGACGTCGAAGGTGAACTGGGACCCGGTCGACAACACCGTGCTCGCCAACGAGCAGGTGATTGACGGTCGCGGCTGGCGTTCGGGCGCTCTGGTTGAGCAGCGCGAACTGGCGCAGTGGTTCTTCCGCATCACCGACTATGCCGAGGACCTGCTGCAGGCGATTGATGGCCTCGACCAGTGGCCGGAGAAAGTGCGCCTCATGCAGCGCAACTGGATCGGCCGTTCAGAAGGCCTGCTGGTCCGCTGGGAACTGGTGCCGGAGACCGCCCCTGAGGGCGAGACCGAGCTGAAAATCTACACGACCCGTCCGGACACCATCTTCGGCGCATCCTTCATGGCAATTGCAGCGGACCATCCGCTGGCCAAGAAGGCTGCCGAGACGAACCCGGAGCTTGCCGCGTTCCAGGAAGAGTGCCGCCGGGCAGGTACCTCCGTGGCGATCCTCGAGACGCAGGAAAAGAAGGGCTTCGATACGGGAATCCGCGTCCGTCACCCCTTCGATCCGGAATGGACGCTGCCCGTCTATGTGGCGAACTTCGTGCTGATGGACTACGGCACGGGCGCCATCTTCGGCTGCCCCTCCGGCGACGACCGCGACCTGGAGTTCGCGCGCAAGTACAACCTGCCGGTGGTTCCGGTCGTGATGCCGGAAGGCGCGGATGCAGCGACCTTCCAGATCGGCGACGAGGCCTATACGGACGACGGCGTGATGATCAACTCGCGCTTCCTGGACGGCATGCCGAACAGGCAGGCGTTCGAGGAAGTGGCTTCCCGCCTTGGCCAGCAGCTGCTGAACGGCGCTCCGGTCGGCGAGCGCAAGGTCAACTTCCGTCTGCGCGACTGGGGTATCTCCCGCCAGCGCTACTGGGGCTGCCCGATCCCGATGATCCACTGCAAGGAGTGTGGCATCCAGCCCACGCCGAAGTCGGATCTGCCGGTAAAGCTGCCCGACGACGTGACCTTCGACCAGCCGGGCAATCCACTGGACCGTCACCCGACCTGGAAGCATGTGAAGTGCCCCAAGTGCGGTGGCGATGCCACCCGCGAGACAGACACCATGGACACATTCGTGGATTCGTCCTGGTACTTCGCCCGTTTCACCGCGCCTCATGCGGACACCCCGACCATTCCGGATGTAGCGAACCGCTGGCTGCCGGTTGACCAGTACATCGGCGGCATCGAGCACGCGATCCTGCACCTGCTCTACTCGCGCTTCTTCACCCGTGCGATGCGCAAGGCCGGTCATCTGGACCTCGACGAGCCGTTCAAGGGCCTGTTCACCCAAGGCATGGTCGTTCACGAGACCTACAAGTCGGAAGGCGGCCATTGGCTGGCTCCGAACGAGGTTCGCATCGAAGGATCGGACGCATCCCGCAAGGCCATCGAGATCGCAACCGGCAGGCCGGCTCAGATCGGTGCGCTGGAAAAAATGTCGAAGTCCAAAAAGAACACGGTCAGCCCTGAGGACATCATCGACTCCTTCGGTGCCGATACTGCCCGCTGGTACATGCTCTCCGACTCGCCGCCCGAGCGCGACGTGGAGTGGACCGATGATGGTGCTGCTGGTGCGCATCGCTTCATCCAGCGCGTCTGGCGTCTGGTGAACGACGTGATCCCGGCCATCTCCGGCGTTGCCGCCAAGCCCGCATACGAGGGTGAGGCTGCCGCGATCTCCAAGGCCGCTCACAAGACGTTGAAGGCGGTGAGCGAAGCGATCGAGGGCCTTGCCTTCAACCGCGCCATCGCTCTCATGCATTCCTTCGCCAACACGCTGCAGGGCCAGTTTGCCTCTGTCTCCGAAACGTCTCCAGAAGACGTTCGTGGCGCAGCGCGCGAGGCTGTGCAGATCCTGATCCAGATTATCGCTCCCTTCATGCCGCACCTTGCCGAAGAGTGCTGGTCCGAGATCGGCTGTGAGGGACTGGTCGCCGCGGCTGCCTGGCCGGAATTCGACGCGCGTCTTGTTGTGGATGACGAGGTGGTTCTGCCCGTACAGATCAACGGAAAGAAGCGTGGAGATTTGACAATCGCCCGCAATGCGGACCAAGCTGCAGTTGAACAGGCTGTGCTGAGCCTTGATTTTGTTCAGAATGCACTCAATGGTGGTGCTCCGCGCAAGATCATCGTTGTGCCTCAGCGCATCGTCAACGTGGTTGTCTAGGAGGCTCCGTGCAGTCCAAAGTCCGCGCCTCGGCTATTGCCGGCTTGATACTTGCTGCAACCCTCGCCGGGGGCTGCACGGTAAGGCCTATGCTTGCCACCACGGCCACTACCTTTGGCGGTGAGCAGGCGGCGGCCTTGCCCTCCGTCAGCATTGCCGAGGTGAACACCCGCTACGGGCAGGAAGTTCGCAATCACCTGATCTTCCTGCTGAATGGCGGGGCAGGGCAACCGGCCAATCCAGCCTACAGGCTCAATCTGAACGTCACCCGCTCGGTTGTTTCCGCCGTCCAGGTCCAGTCCGGCGGGGTGCATGAGCCGACCGCCGGCAGCGTGCAGATGACCGGTCGCTACACGCTGGTGGATGCCGCGACGGGTAAGACGGTGGCGACCGGAACCCAGCAGGCGACGGCCTCGTTCGACCGACCGCAGCAGGAGTTCGCCGTTGTACGTGCCGAGCGCGATGCCGAGAACCGTGCAGCCCGTGAGCTGGCAGAATTCATCCGGCTGTCACTGGCCCAGGATTTTGTGCGGATCAGCGGACAGTAAGAAGGTTTCAACCAGGCAAACAGGGGATTTCGTACAAGTTCGGGCGTTTTCAGGTTGCAGGTAGCAGCACCGGGTCTGTTCCTCATGCAGGAACCAAGCAGGCTCGGAAGAATTGATCGAGACAGGCTTCGCCTGTCGCAGCAGTAGGTCAGCAGGCTTGAACGGAGTGCCTCCTCATGGATTTGCAAACGACGATATTGTCGGTCGCAGGGGTTCTCGGAGGGCGCATCCTGAAGCGTGAAGCGCAAGACACTGAGCCGCACATCGTCGACCAGCTGATTTCCGAACGTACGATTCACCTGTCAAAGCACCCGGCCTGGCCCCTCATTCGACCGATGCTTTACCGGTTCCTGCACTACCGGCAGGCCATCAGCATGGCGGACGAGATTGCCGAACTCTCCGGCTGGGATGCGATGACGTATCTCAGCCAGCTCCTGTCGCTCAACGTGTCGGTCCGCGGAGCAGAGAACGTCCCGGCAAACGGATGTTTCATCCTTGCACCGACACACCCCACTGGTATCGCCGACGGCATTGCAATCTTCGACCTGATGAAGGGTCTGCGGCCCGACATGGCAATCTTCGCCAATCGGGACGCGCTGCGGGTCAATCCGCGCTTCCGCGACCTCATCATCCCGGTGGAGTGGCGGGCAGGGGAGAAGTCCCATGCCAAGAGCCGCGATACGCTCGCGATGACCGCCAGGGCCTTCACCGAGCAGAAGGCCGTGGTGCTCTTCCCCTCGGGCCGTATCGCCTACTGGCATGAGGACAGGCTCACCGAACGGCCATGGCAGCCATCTGTCGTGGCGCTCGCCCGCCGCTATGAGGTGCCGATCGTTCCTGTGAAGCTCACGGCGCGCAACTCCGGCCTGTTCTATTTTCTGTCGAAGCACTCGACCGAGCTCAGGGACATGACGCTCTTCCACGAGCTTCTGAACAAGAAGGGTCGTAGCTTCGATATCGTCGTCGGCAAACCGATTCCACCCTCGGCCCTTGGCGACAGGGAGCCAGCCGAGGTCGCCTCGCAGCTTCAGCACCATGCGGTGGAAGTACTGGCGCAGGATGCAGAAGCCGAGTTCGCCTCCTGCAAATGAAAAAAGGCTCCGCGCGGGAGCCTTCTTCGAATCGATGATCGCTACGCTTAGCCGATCTTCTGACCGGTCTTGGCCCAGTCTGCGAGGAATGCCGAAAGACCCTTGTCCGTCAAGGGATGCTTGATGAGGTCCTTCAGCACTGCAGGCGGAACTGTTGCTACGTCGGCGCCGATGAGGGCAGCTTCCCTGACGTGGTTGGCCGTGCGGATCGAGGCGGCAAGGATCTCGGTCTTGAAATCGTAGTTGTCGTAGATCGTGCGGATGTCGGCGATCAGCTGCATGCCGTCGATGTTGATGTCATCGAGGCGGCCGATGAACGGCGAAATGAAGGTCGCGCCGGCCTTTGCGGCGAGCAGTGCCTGGTTGGCCGAAAAGCAGAGCGTCACGTTGACCATGCGGCCGTCGCCGGTGAGCGCCTTGCAGGCCTTGAGGCCGTCGAGCGTAAGCGGAACCTTGATGGCGATGTTGTCGCCAAGCTTGGACAGAATGTCGGCCTCGCGCATCATTTCGGCATATTCGGTGGCAGTCACTTCAGCTGAAACCGGGCCCTTAACGACCTCACAGATTTCCTTGATGACTTCGAGCATCGGCCGTCCGGCCTTCATGATGAGCGACGGGTTGGTCGTCACGCCATCCAGAAAGCCATAGTCATTCAGCTCACGAATGTCGTTGACGTCTGCGGTGTCGACAAAAAACTTCATCATACTCTCCTGGTACTCTACCGGCTGGCCGGTTCGGGTGATTTTCCCGATGATGGAAACTTGGCCTTGCTCTAATCCAAGAATCCGGCAAGGTCACGCCAAATGAGTCTAGAATCGAACGTCGAACGCGTTGTTCCTGTGATGGTCCCCATGCCGGCGGAGCGCCCCTACTCCTATGGGGTGCCCGTTGGCATGCATGTGGAGCCGGGATCGATCGTGCGCGTGCCTCTGGGGCCGCGAGAGGTCGCGGGCGTGGTCTGGGACGGTGAGGGGGAGCCAGTCGCGGCTTCCAAGCTGCGCAAGATCTGTCATGTGTTCGACTGTCCGCCGCTACCGGCCGAAATGCGACGCTTTGTCGACTGGGTGGCGAACTATACGATCTCTCCGCCGGGTATGGTGGCCCGCATGGCGCTTCGTGCTCCAGCCGCCTTTGATCCCGAGCCCATGACCGAAGGTCTGGTGCTGACCGACCTGCAGCCGGAAAAGCTTACCCCCGCCCGCAGGCGCGTGCTCGAATTTGCGAGTGACGGGCAGGCCTGGACCCGGTCAGGCCTCGCTCACGCGGCGGGCGTTTCCACTTCAGTTATCGATGGCCTGATTTCTCAGGGCGTATTCGAGCACGTTGAAATCGCGGCCCGCCCCATTGTTGCAACGCCTGATCCAACCTTCGGCAAGGGGCAACTGACGCCCGAGCAGCAGTGTGTGGCTGACAGGCTACGGGAGAAGATCGCCGACAACGGCTTCAGCGCTACGCTGATCGACGGCGTCACCGGGTCGGGCAAGACGGAAGTCTATTTCGAGGCGGTGGCTGCCGCGCTGGAGCAGGGCAAGCAGGTCCTGATCCTGCTGCCTGAAATTGCGCTGACGCAGGCCTTCCTCGACCGCTTCCATGATCGGTTCGGCGCGAAGCCCGCTGAATGGCACTCGGATCTTGCACCACGCAAGCGCGAAAAGGTCTGGCGGCAGGTCGCCGAGGGACAGGTGCGCGTGGTGGCGGGTGCTCGCTCCGCGCTTTTCCTGCCGTTCAACGAACTCGGCCTCATCGTGGTCGATGAAGAGCACGATCCTGCCTACAAGCAGGAAGACCGCGTCTTCTACAACGCCCGCGACATGAGCGTGGTGCGTGCGCGAATCGGCAACTTTCCCGTGGTGCTCGCATCGGCAACGCCCTCGCTCGAAAGTCGCGTCAACGCGGAGCAGGGCAGGTATGAGCGGCTCGTGCTACCCGTCCGCTTCGCACAGGCGGCCATGCCTGACATCGCCGCAATCGACATGCGCCGATCCCCACCGCTACCGGGCGGCTTCATCTCGCCTGCGCTGATCGAGGCGATCTCGCAAACGCTCGAACGCAAGGAGCAGTCGCTTCTGTTCCTCAACCGTCGTGGCTATGCTCCGCTGACGCTCTGCCGCGTCTGTGGTCACCGCTTCCAGTGTGACAACTGTTCGAGCTGGCTGGTCGAGCATCGCTTCAGGAAGCAGCTTGTCTGCCACCACTGCGGCCATCACGAGCCTCAGCCCGATGCCTGCCCGGAATGCGGAACGCTGGATCACCTCGTCCCCTGCGGCCCCGGCGTTGAACGAATCGCCGAGGAAATCGACCGTCATTTCCCGGATGCTCGCACGATCGTCCTCTCCTCGGACCTGCTCGGCGGTGTGAAGCGTCTGCGTCTGGAGCTCGAAGCTATCGCAAATGGCGAAGCGGACATCGTGGTAGGCACCCAGCTTGTCGCCAAGGGCCATAACTTCCCCGGTATGACTCTGGTGGGTATCATCGACGCCGATCTGGGTCTCACCAATGGTGACCCCCGCGCAGCAGAACGGACGTTCCAGCTCCTGCATCAGGTGACGGGCCGCGCTGGCCGTACCGGTCTCAAGAGTAAGGGTTTGATTCAGACCTATCAGCCGGAACATCCGGTGATGAAAGCGCTCGTCTCCGGCGATGCGGAGGCGTTCTATGCGCGCGAGGTGGAGGAGCGCAGGCAGGCTGGGCTTCCGCCCTTTGGACGTCTTGCATCCATCATCATCAGCGCATCGACCAAGCCGGAAGCGGAAGGCTTTGCACGCGAACTCCGTCGGGCGGCACCTCACGCGTCGGACATAGACGTTCTCGGCCCTGCTGAGGCACCAATGGCGCTTGTTGCCGGCCGCTACCGCTTCAGGTTGCTTGTCAGCGCCTCGCGCCGCGCCGACATCCAGTCCTATATCCGTGCCTGGATGGCGAAGGGGCCGAAGCAGCGCGGCAGCATCCGCGTGCAGGTCGACATAGACCCACAGACATTCCTCTAAAACCTCGCTGTTGTGTCCTTGGCGTCATGGCGCATGGCGCTCCAAGGCGGTATATGCGCGGCCATCAATTGAGAGGGTGAAAATGGAACTTGCATTTCCCTGGCCCTACACCGAGGGCGAATGGCTGGCATGGACGTCCGCACTGGTCACTGTTGTCCTCGGACTTGTTGCCATGTTGGCCCCGCGTCTCAGACTCCGCGAAATCGGGCAGCATCCCGAGGCCCTGGCGGAATCACGGGGCCAGCTCGGCGGCTTTTATGTCGGCATCGGTGTGGCTGCGATTCTTTTTGCCCAGCCGTTTGTCTACATGGCGCTGGGTTTCGGCTGGACCGTGGCGTTCCTTGGACGCCTCCTCTCGGTTCTCTTCGACGGGGCGGTAACCCGCAGAAATTGCTTGTCTTTAGTGATTTCGTTCGCTCTTGCGGCACTGCCGCTCGCCCATGTGTTCGGGTATATTCCTTAAGCATAACAACTCTATCCATGGGGATGCGACAAACCGGCCAAAAAAGTTGCCATTCCGATATGTTGCGAGTCAGGAAAGCCTGTGCTAGACGGCTCACGGCTCTAAGCTTTGGCTTCTCCAAGCCCAAGCGCCGCAAGGAATTTCAACAAGGTCTGGGATTAGCCCGAGTCTCCAAAGACTCTAGCGTCCGATCTCGCGACCTAAAGCTGTGAGTAGGACCGTGGCACAAACTGGCTCAATGGTCTCCGGGGTGGCAGCGCGTTATGCACGCTCTCTCTTCGAATTGGCCGAAGAAGCAGGCGCAACCTCCGCGACCGAGAAGGATCTGGGTCGCTTCGAGGCATTGCTGGAAGGCAGTGCAGATCTGAAGCGTCTGATTGAAAGCCCTGTCTTTTCTTCGGAAGAGCAGCAGAAGGCTATCGGCGCCGTACTTGATGGTGCGAAGATCGGTGGCCTCACAGGTAATTTTCTTCGAGTAGTGGCCAAGAACAGGCGTCTGTTCGCTGTGCCCCAGATGATCCGCGCATTTCGCGAGATTGCTGCCGATGCCCGTGGCGAGGCGACGGCGGAAGTGACTGCTGCCCATGCTTTGACAGCCGATCAGGAGCAGGCCCTCAAGGCCGCGCTGAAAGATGTGGTTGGCAAGGATGTCACCGTTAAGGTGACGGTTGATCCGTCTCTGCTCGGCGGTCTCGTCGTTCGGGTTGGCTCCCGCCAGATCGATACGTCGCTCAAGACAAAACTCAATTCTCTCAAGGTTGCACTGAAAGAGGTCGGCTGATGGATATCCGCGCTGCGGAAATTTCCGCAATCCTCAAGGATCAGATAAAAAATTTCGGGGCGGAGGCCGAGGTCTCTGAAGTAGGCCAGGTGCTTTCCGTCGGTGACGGTATTGCTCGCGTTTACGGTCTGGACAACGTTCAGGCCGGTGAAATGGTCGAGTTCCCCGGTGGCATTCGCGGCATGGCGCTGAACCTCGAAGTCGACAACGTCGGCGTCGTGATCTTCGGTAACGACCGCGACATCAAGGAAGGCGACACCGTCAAGCGTACGGGTGCCATCGTTGACGTTCCGGTTGGTCCGGAGCTGCTCGGCCGCGTGGTCGACGGTCTCGGCAACCCGATCGACGGCAAGGGCCCGATCAACGCCAAGGAACGCCGCCGCGTTGACGTCAAGGCTCCGGGCATCATCCCCCGCAAGTCGGTTCATGAGCCGATGTCCACCGGCCTCAAGGCAATCGACGCCCTGATCCCGATTGGCCGCGGCCAGCGCGAGCTGATCATCGGTGACCGCCAGACCGGCAAGACCGCGATCATTCTCGACACCTTCCTCAACCAGAAGCCGCTGAACCAGGGCGATGACGAGAGCCAGAAGCTCTACTGCGTCTACGTCGCTGTTGGTCAGAAGCGCTCCACCGTTGCACAGTTTGTGAAGGTTCTCGAAGAGCGTGGTGCTCTTGAGTACTCGATCGTTATCGCTGCTACTGCTTCCGATCCTGCTCCGATGCAGTTCCTTGCACCGTTCGCAGGCTGCGCGATGGGCGAATACTTCCGCGACAACGGCAAGCATGCCGTGATCGCCTACGACGACCTGTCCAAGCAGGCCGTGGCTTACCGTCAGATGTCCCTGCTGCTCCGTCGTCCTCCGGGCCGCGAAGCTTACCCAGGTGACGTTTTCTACCTGCATTCCCGTCTGCTGGAACGT
>Ga0180217_1003006_pt1 | contig 14673 bp, 13 predicted proteins | sample eDN3rd37CBELigOP_FD_128521 | JGI IMG/M metagenome (GOLD analysis project Ga0180217, IMG submission 128521) | Enriched Organic Plus compost microbial communities from Emeryville, California, USA - eDNA 3rd pass 37_C BE-Lig OP (version 2) (version 2) ... | reverse complement strand
TGACCCGGACGACCGGCCGGCGATGGCTCAGATCCGCCTTACCGGAACATCGAACACGTATCCGATGCCACGCTCCGTGCGGATGATCTTCGGGTGGCTCGGGTCTGCTTCAAGCTTGCGTCGCAGCCGCAGGATCTGGACATCGATGCTGCGATCGAAAACATCCTCATGCACGCGCGTCGCCTGCAGCAGATGCTCCCGTGTCAGCGGTCGGCCGGGTGCATCGAGGAACGCGGAAAGCAGCGCGAATTCGCCTTTGGAGAGCTTGATTTCAGCGCCATCGGGAGCGCTCAGACGCCGGGCTCGCCGGTCAAGCACCCAGTCGCCGAAGGCCAGGACGTCTCGCTTGCCCTCCCGGCGCGGCACCGCGCCCGCCTCCCGGCGGCGGAGCACCGCCCGGATGCGCGCGAGCAATTCCCGCAGGCCGAACGGCTTGGTGACATAGTCGTCGGCGCCGAGTTCGAGCCCGACCACCCGGTCGATCTCGTCACGGCGATGGCCGGTGACGACGATCACCGGAACATCCGAGCGCGCCCGGATAAGCCGCAGCAGGTCCAGCCCGTCTTCCTGACCGAGATGCAGGTCCAGGATCACCAGGCTGGGCTCGTCACTGGCGAAGGTGCGATCCACCTCCTGCCGGGTCGAGACCGCAGCGGCCCTGAGGCCGTGCTGCCCAAGGTAGTCGGCAACCAGCCGTTGCATCGCAGGGTCGTCGTCGACGATCAGCACGCGCGCTGCCGGTCCGGATGCCTGCATGGTACCTTGATGATGATCGACAGCCGGAATCATGCATCCCATCCCGCAAAAAGCCGCCAGGCAGCACAATCTCCCGCCGCCAGGCTGTGCGCCGCGTCACAGGATGTGGCCGTGGGTGATCTTGGTGTTCTTGATCGGGGCTGCAACTGCTCAGGCACCTGCCCAGCTCGCGGGGTCTGCCGAGCGTGAGCCGATCTCGCCTGTTCCCGCGCCGACATCGCTTGATCCGTTGAAGGTGGCTCTGGGCGAGCGCCTGTTCCAGGATCGCCGCCTTTCGGCGGACCAGACACGTGCCTGCGCATCCTGCCATGACATGCGCAGCAACGGCGCAAGCGGTACCCGTCGCGACAGGACGCCCGACGGGCAGGATCTGACGTTCAACACCACCACCGTCTTCAATGCGGCACTCAGCTTTCGGCTGAACTGGACGGGCGCATATCGCAGCCTGGAGGCCCAGGCTGAGGCATCGCTCCTGAATCCGGCCATCATGGCGGGAGTCATGGAGACGATCCTCGGCCGCCTTGCTGCTGATCCGGCCCTGGTCGAACAGTTCCGCAACGCCTATGGGCGCGGCCCCGACCGCGAGAATTTGCTGGACGCCATTGCCACCTACGAACGGTCGCTGCTGACCCCCGGCAGCCGGTTCGATCTCTGGCTCGCCGGAGAGGACACCGCCCTGTCCGCGGAGGAACTGGCCGGATACAGGCTCTTCCGATCGATCGGCTGCGCGTCCTGTCACCAGGGCGTGAACGTCGGTGGCAACCTGTTCCAGCGGCATGGCATCTTCCACCCGCTCGCCTCGCCGGAGCCGAGGGTGTTGCGGGTGCCCAGCCTTCGGAACGTGGCAACGAGTGCCCCGTACTTCCACGACGGCAGCGTGGCGACCCTGGAGGAGGCCGTGCGTGGGATGGGCTTCGCCCAGCTCAATCGCGTGCTGTCGGGCGAGGAGGTGCGCGCGATCGTCGCCTTCCTGCACACGCTGACGGGCACCTACCAGGGTCGCCTGGTGATCGCGCCGCGATGAGGGCGGCGTCCGCCGCCGCCGTGGCGGCACTGCTCCTGCTGCTCACTTGGCTGCTGCTGCGCGGCATCGAGGTGGACACGGGTCCCTTCGACCGCGCACTGGCGGCGCTCGACCAGATCGAGCTGGCCGAGAGCGCGTTGCACCGGGACGTGCTCAGCGCCCGCGCCGGCCTGCTACGCGACTACGATCCGCTGGTACGGGAAGTGCAGCTTCTGGGAGACGCGATCGATCGCCTGCGCGGTTCGGTGGCGGATGCCGGGGCGGTCGACCGGCTCGAAGCCTGGCTGCGGAATCAGGAACCGAGGCTCGAGGCCTTCAAGAGCGCCAACGCTCTCGTCCAGAACTCGCTCGCGCAATTCGGCCAGCTCAGTGCGCGCCTGGCCGGTCCGGAGAATGGCGGACCTGCCGTGCCGAGCGCCGGCGCGCTCGCCTCCGCCATGCTGCATCTTGCGCTCGACACCTCGCCCGAGGCCACGCAGGCAGTCGAACGCGGCCTGGATGCCATCGCGGCGCAACCGCTGCCGCCCGGCCGCTCCGGGACAGTCGCGGCGCTCCTGGCGCATGGTCGGCTGCTGCACGAGCAGCTGCCCTTGGCGGACCGCACCCTGCAAGCCCTGCTTGCCACGCCGAGCCGGCCGGAGCGGGAGGCGGTCCGCGCCAGTGTCCTCGCGCGCCAGGATGCGGCCGAGCATGCGGCCCGGCACTACCGCATCCTGCTCTACGCGGCTTCGGTGCTGCTGCTCGGCTGCCTGGTGGACCTCGGGCTGCGGCTCCGCTCGCGGGCCCTTGCCCTGCGAGGTCGCGCGGCCTTCGAGCACATGCTCGCCGACATCTCGACCCGCCTCATCAGCACCGAATCCGCGGATGTCGGGACACAGGTGGAGCGGGCCCTGGCGCAGATTGCCGGGCAGGTCGGCGCTGACCGCGCCTACCTCCTCCTGGCCGGGCCGCCGAGCCGGACCTATGCCTGGAGCGCGGAGGACACTGCCTTCCCGCCGGACTGGCCGACCCGGGCGTGGCCGCTCGCAGCCCGGCTGCAGCCGACGGAGGAAGGAATCATCCGCCTCTTCCGGCGCGACCGGGAGCTGGCCCCCGAGATCGACAGCGACCTCGCCGCCGCCGGTACGCATGGTTGGCTCGCCGCGCTGCGGATCGGTGCCAGCGGGGAGATCACCGCGCTGCTCGGCTGCGATGTCATCGGGCGCTCCCGGCCGGCGTCTGCCGCGGGCGAACTCGGTCCGCTGCGGCTCGCACTGGACGCAGTTGCGAATGTGGTCGAGCGAGCGGATCTGGAGCGCGAGCGGGCGCGGTTGGAGGCACGCCTGCAGCAGTCCCGGCGCATGGAGGCGCTGGGCACCTTCGCCAGCGGCATCGCCCACAACTTCAACAACATCCTGGGCGCCATCCTCGGCCATGCGGAAATGGCAGAGGCCGGCACGCCCCCCGGCGAAGGCCCGCGCATGGCGAGCCTCACGGAAATCTGCCGTGCAGGGGAGCGGGGGCGCGACCTGGTCGACCAGATCCTCACCTTCGGGCGGGGTCGCACCCTGGTGCGGCGTCCGCTGGAGATGCGTGCCCTGGTGGAGGAGGCGGCCTCCTTGCTCCGCGTCTCGCTGCCCCCCGATGTGGATCTGGTGACGGGCACGGTGCCGGATGCGGCAGTGGTCTCCGGCGATGCTGCACAGCTGCAGCAGGTGATCCTGAATCTCTGCAGCAACGCCGCCCAGGCCATGAAGAATGGCGGGACCATCACGGTCGGCGTGGAGCTGCTGTCCGTCGCGCTCGCGCGCGCGTTCGCCCAGGGCGAGCTTGCGCCGGGCGACTACGTCGTCGTCTCGGTTGCCGACACCGGACAGGGGATGGACGAGGCCACGGCGGCGGGGATCTTCGAGCCCTTCTTCACCACCCGGGCGGCCGGACACGGGCTGGGCCTCGCGACGGTGCGTGAGATCGTGCTCGCGCATGGCGGCGCGATCGAGGTGCGGAGCGAACCAGGAGCGGGCACCCGCTTCGAGGTCTGGCTGCCCCGCACCGGCGCAGCCAGCATCGCCGCGCCGATGGCCGTGCCGCCGGACGTCGCGTTCGGCGAGGGCGAGACACTGTTGCTGGTCGACGAGGCGACCGACAGGCTGTCCGCCGAGGAGGAGCTGCTTGCCGCCCTCGGCTATGAGCCGGTGGGCTTCGCGGGGGCGGGCGAGGCACTGGCGGCGCTCGGCGCCGCCCCGGACCGCTTCGACGCTGCCCTTCTCTGCCGCTCCGACCCTGCGCTCGGTCTCGCCGCTGCCCTGCGGCGCGTTGCGCCCAACCTTCCCGTCGTCCTCGCGGCGACCACGACCGATGGCATCGACGCCGAGGCACTGGCCGCAGCCGGCGTCGCCGAGGTCGTGCGCTGGCCGCTCGGCGGCGTCGAGCTCGCCCCGGCCCTGCGACGATGCCTGGCGAAGCCTTCGCGTCCGGCGGTTCGTGCATTGCCGCTGTAACCGGTTCTTCCGGAGAGGACATCGCCCTGTAGTCCGGGACCACCAGTCTGCCCCCATCGCAAACGAAGGGGTTCGACATGGACCAGCACATCGCTGCCGCAGCACGCCATGCCGTGGTTGCCCGGGAAGCGGAGAGTCCCTGGAACGAGCTTGCCGGGGAAAGGGTCGCCATCCGCGTCAGCGGGGCGGAGACCGGCGGTGCCTGCTCGATCGTCGAGGGCATTCTCGGGCCGATGAGCGGGCCGCCGCTGCGCATCCACGCGAATGAGGACGAGGTCATCCTCGTCACCGCGGGTGTCCTGCGCTTCGTCCTCGCGGGCGAGAGCTTCGACGCACCGGCCGGGACGATCGTCGTCGTGCCGCAGGAGATGCCTCATACCTGGTGCAACCTCTCGGAGACGCCGGCGCGCGCATTTGCCTTCTTCACGCCCGGCGGGGTCGAGCGGATGTCCGCGCAGTTCCACGGCAGGCAGGTCGAGGATCTTGCGGGCATCGCGCAGCGCCACGGCACCATTTTCACAGGGGCGCCGATCGCGGCCTGAGTTGGTGCGGTGCCCGAAAGCCGGATCCAGGTCGCGGCCCACCCGCAAGCCCTGATCCACGCCACGGGCGGCACCCGGTGCTCGCACGGCGCCCTCACGGGCTTCGCCTCGTATCGGGACGCCGAGCGTCATCTCTCCCACGGCCAGACGCAACAACGGCCCGCCATCGTCCGGGCCGCGCCGCAATGACAGGTGAGAATCCATGCTTCTGCTTCGCAGACTTACCCTCGCAGCCGCCCTTACGCTCGTCATCACGGGTGCCGCCCGGGCGCAGGACCTCGGCCCGCGTCTGATCGGCGGCGGCGAGGACGCCGAGGTTGTCTACGCTGCGCCGAGCCGCAATGTGGCCGGCGGCGGCTTCGCCAGCATCGCCGGCGGCGATGAGAACCGGCAGATCACTTACGGACCGCGCGTCGCCACGCTAGCGTCCAGCGGACTTGTCGCTGAACTGGCCGGCGGCGGTGAGAACGCGCAGGTGGTCTACCACCAGGCCAGCCCCTCCGAGACATTGATCGCCGGTCGCCTGCGCCGGCCTTCCGACTGACTTGGCTGGCCTGCCGAGATCGAACGGCGCCCCGCTTTCACCGGTACCCGGCACCATGGAAGAGGTTCGCAAGTGGAACGGGACTGCAGAGATCCTCGGCAGGCTCGGATCGGCAATGGACGCAGGCGGTCCTTGCCAGGCGGTTCCTCCCGAAGGGACCTGTCCTAGAGCCACATCGGTATGATCGACGCGGCAAGGAGGATGCCCAGCGCGACGTTGAGCGTTCGCCACTGCCGATCGGTCCGCATCCACCGCGCAAGCAGGAGTCCGGCGGTGCACCAGACCGACAGCGAGGCAGCCGCCGCGGCGCCGAAGGTCAGGCCGAGAAGTACGGCAAGCTGGAGCGGTCCGCTCGCGAGAGCGGCGAAGGAAGCGGCCGCGCCGAGCGTCATCGCCCAGCCCTTGGGATTGTGCCAGAGCATCCAGGCACCTCCGAGGAAGCCTGTCGGTCGTGCAAGCTTCGCGCCCGGCTGCGGCGGCCCGCTCCGTCCGATCTTCCAGGCGAGCCAGCTCAGGTAGAGCGAGCCGATCGCCTTCATGCCGAATTGCAGCGATGGCGCCGCCAGCAGAAGGCCGGCCAGCCCCGCCGCTGCCGCGGCCGCCATCGAGGCGATGCCGGCGGCAATGCCGGCCATCATGGGCACGGAGCGGCGGAAACCGAAATGCGCACCGGACGCCGTCGCCAGAGTGGTGGCGCCTCCCGGCGTGATGGTGGACACCACCGCGAAGGCGGCGAGGGGCAAGAACTCCTCCAACACCATGCGGCCATCTCCTGCGAGCATGGAGCCGCATGGCTAGCCATCGGTTCTGCATCTACAAAGCGAATGTTTGTCATGCCGGGCATTAGTGGACATGATGCTGCCCATGCCCCGCAATCTCGACATATCCCTTCTCCGGACCTTCGTGGCCGTTGCGGAGCGTGCGAGCATGACGGCGGCCGGCAACGCCCTTCATCTGACCCAGGGTGCCGTCAGCCAGCAGATCAGGCGGCTGGAAGATCTGTTCGGCGACACCCTGTTCGAGCGTGACCGACGCGGCCTGCGGTTGACCGCGGCTGGCGAGCGCCTGTTGGGCAAGGCGCGTCGCCTGCTTGTCTTGAACGACGAGATCTGGGCCGACATGACGGCAAGGGCGGTGGAGGGGAAGGTGCGCCTTGGCGCTCCCCACGATCTCCTGGGCCCCTGCCTGGCCCCCGTTCTGAAGGCATATGCGGAAGCCTATCCGCAGGTGGAGATCTCGCTGGCCTGCGCACCCTCACCGAACCTGATCGGGGCGCTGGCGAAGGGCGAGATCGACCTCGCGGTGGTCGAGGAGCCGCTGGGGCCATCCGCCGGGGAGTGCCTCTGCGTCGAGCGGCTCGTCTGGGTCGGGGCCAGGGCGGGGAACGCCCATCGCAGGCATCCTCTGCCCATCTCGATGGTGGCCGACACCTGCGCCTTCCGGCCCGCGGTGCTGGCCGCCCTGCAGGAACACGGGAAGGAATGGAGGACGGTGTTCGAGAACGGAAGCATCGAGGCGACGACGGCGACCGTCCGAGCGGACCTCGCCATCACCGCATGGCTGGCGTTCACGGTTCCTGCCGACCTCGACATCCTGACCGCCGAAGCCGGTCTGCCAGAACTGCCGCCGTTTGCGATCACTCTGCACCGGCCGCGGCGCGACGCCGGAGCGGCGGCGGCGGAACTGGCCCGCTACCTCCGCGACGGTCTTATCAGGAATGGACAGGCGCCGGGATCCCTGCTGGCCGCTGGCCATGGCCATCGGGGTGATCCTGTCGGGAAGTCGGGACGAGGATCGGGGGAAGGAGGATCGCTCCGAGCGGGGTAAGCAGCGCCCCTGCCCATATGCGTCCCCGCTGAAACGCAGGATCGGCAGGGCTCCCTGGGTCCAAGGTCCGGATGAACGCGCCGCGCATCGGGTGCAGTCTTCAGGATGGCGCTGCCTCGGTCGACGCAGCCGCTTTCGCGCCATGCTCCGCAGCAGGGCTGCACGGCAGGATCGGTGGGAGGCTCCTTGGCTGGGAACGCGAGGGAAGGATCATGACGCTCCGTGTGCCATCCCGCCGTCGAGGCTGCCGAGGATCGCATCGAGATCCTCTCTGGCGGCGCCCTCGCCGAGGATGGCATAGGCCGCCTCGCGATCGCCCAGAGCGGCGCGCGCAATCGCAAGGTTCGCCATCAGCCGCGGCGGTGCGCCGGGCCGTCGCGCCAGCGGCTGCAGGATCGTGAGCGCTTCCGTCACCCGCCCGGACAGAAGCAGCGACACGGCCAGGTTGTTCGCGGGGGCAACGGCCTCGGGCCGCAGCGCGAGCGCCCTGCGGTAGCTCTGCTGTGCGTCGGCATGTCGGCCGGCCAGATCGAGCGCGATGCCACGCCCATCCAGCGCGGCCGCATCATCGGGTGCGACCGCCAGCACCCGGTCGAACAGGTCGAGTGCCGGCTCCGCCGCGCCGGCGCGGAGCCGGAGGCGGCCAAGCTGCATCAGCAGAGCCGGGTCGTCGCGCCGGCGTTCCAGCGCACGGCTCAGGACATCCTCGGCCTCCGCAGTCCTGCCGGCGCGGGCGAGCGCGCTCGCAAGACGTGCCTGAACATCGGGCTGATCCGGCGCGGCTGCCGCCGCGGCCGCGTACAGTGACAGCGCAACATCAAGCTGACCGGATGCCTCCGCCACCGCGGCAACCCGCAGCCGGGAAGCGTTGTCGGGCTCCTTCGTCGTGTTCTCCTGCTGGCTGGCGCAGGCACCGAGGATCGGCAAGGCGAGCAGCAGGGCGCGGGCCTGTCTGCCGCACCATGGACGGCGTGCCGACGGCACCGGATTGGGCGGCCTCATCGTGCCCCTCCGAAGGACTTTCCCATTTCGAGGACCGACGGTCCGATCAGCGCGATGAACAGCGCGGGCAGGATGAACAGGATCAGCGGCCCGATCAGCAGGGCCGGAAGCCTGATGGCCTTCTCCTCGATGCGCATCGCACGCTCCTGCCGCATGTCCGCGGCCAGCACGCGCAACGCCTGCGCCAGGGGAGTGCCGTAGCGCAAGGTCTGCGACAGCGTGGCGCCGAGGCGCTTGAAGCCGTCCATATCCGTCCGCTCCCCCATCCGCTCGAGCGCCATGCGCCGGTCGGGCAGCATGCGCAGTTCCTGCACCAGGATGTTGAGCTCGAGCGCGATCGCCCGGTTGGAGCCGCTCATCTCCCGCGCCACCCGGTCCACGGCCGATTCCAGGCCAAGGCCTGCCTCCGCGGCAACGACCATCAGGTCCAGCGCATCGGGCAGCCCCTTGTGCAGCTGTGACTGGAACGCACGCTTCAGCATGCCGATCACCCAGTTCGGCCCGAACACGGCGAGGACAAGCCCGCCGACAACGCTCGCCGCGCCCCATTGCGTCCCGAGCTTCGCAAGGATGGCGAAGGCCAGGGCCGAAAGGGGCAGCAGCACCAGAAGCACTGCCTTGGTCCCGATGAAGACCGGCACCGCGCGATGCGCGTCCAGGCCGGCAGCGGCAATTGCCCGCTGGAACTCGGATACCTCCCTCTCGGAGATGATGGCGCTGTCGCGCAGGATCTCGCCGAGACGCAGGATCGGTCGCAGGAGCGCGAAGCGCAGTTTGGCGCCGCCGCTGCTGGTCGTGCGCTCAGCCGGCCGGACGACCGCGCGCAGGCGGTTTGCCAGGTCGTGCTCCTCGGCGCTCCGCGCCAGCATCGCGGCGGCGGCGATCGCGAGGCCAAGGGCTCCCACCGCGGCGCTGGCCGCCAGCAACAAAGTCTGCATGTCGGGCATCGCGGCGGTCAGTCCTTGCCAGCCTGACGGATCAGCCACCGCATGGTGAGCACGCCCATCAGCATCAGCGTCAGCCCAATCATCGCCATGCGCTGGCCGGTCGGATTCTCCGTGAACGTCTTCAGGTAGAATGGCTGGATCATCGACATGGCGAAGGCCGCGATGAAGGGCAGGATGATCAGCAGCCCGGCCTGCATGCGGGCCTCCGCCGCGAGCGCCTTCGCCCGCTTGGCCAGCGCCACGCGCTTGCGCACCATCTCCCCGAGATTGTCCAGGGTCTCGGCCAGGCTGCCGCCGGTCTGCGACTGCAGGCCGAGCGTCACGGCGAGAAACGCGTATTCCGTCAGACCGGTGCGGTCATGCATCCGCATCAGCGCCGCTTCCACGGGGCGGCCGATCGCCATGTCGCTCACCACGCGGGCGAATTCCTCCTTGCTGGGCGACGGTGTCTCGCGGCTGATGCCGCGCAGCGCCTCGGCCAGCGGCAGGCCGGCGCGGATGGCGCGGACCATCAGGCCGAGCACGTCCGGAATCTGGCGGAACAGGGCGTCGCAATAGCGGGCATGCTGCCAGGCGAAGACCGCGCGCGCCGCGAACACGCCGGAACCCAGCCCGGCGACCGCCGCGAGCGGCATGCCGATCACCCCCGACAGCCGCGACGCCGAAATGCCGGCCGCCGCGAGGCCGAGCACTGCGACAAGCGGCCAGGGAACCACCTGCTCCTGCGGGATTTCCGGATTGAAGCGCAGGAAGCGGAAGACCTTTCCGAGCATCGGGCCGTGGCCCGAACGGACCGTCCGGATGCTCGGCACGACGGCGGTGGCCACCGGGGCCGCAACGCCGGAGCAGTCCCGAACCCGTTCCCGCAGCCGCCGCTGCGAGCCTGCCTGCAGCAACGCCACGGCGCCGAGCACGAGGCCGAGCGAAAGCGCCGCGGTGAGGAGCAGCAGCGATGCGGGCGGCATGCTCAGGCCTCCTGCAGCGCGCGCATCCAGGCCTCGCCGAGACCGAAATACTGCAGCCGGTCCATGAAGCCCGGACGGATGGCGGGGGTGACCCAGTGTCCGCGGATGCGCCCCGACGCATCCTCGCCCTGATACTCGAAGGTGAAGACCTCGTTCATCGTGATCACCTCACCCTCCAGCCCGCAGACTTCGGAGATCTGCGAGACCCGGCGGCCCCCATCGCGCATGCGCTCCACCTGGACGATCAGGTCCACGGCGCTGGCGATCTGGGTGCGGATGGCGCGGCTCGGCAGGCTCGTCTGCCCCATCTGGACCATGTTCTCGATCCGGATGAGGGCATCACGCGTCGTGTTGGCATGGATGGTGCAGTACGATCCGTCATGACCGGTGTTCATGGCCTGCAGCATGTCGAAGGCCTCGGCCCCGCGGACCTCGCCGACGATGATCCGGTCCGGGCGCATTCGCAGCGCGTTCCTGACCAGGTCGCGCTGGGTGATCTCGCCGCGTCCCTCCAGGTTGGGCGGCCGGGTCTCGAGACGGACGACATGCGGCTGCTGCAATTGCAGCTCGGCGGCGTCCTCGATGGTGACGATGCGCTCGCCGTGATCGATCAGGCGGCTCATCGCGTTCATCATCGTGGTCTTGCCCGAGCCGGTGCCGCCCGAGATCACCACGTTCAGGCGGCAGCGCGCGGCGATCTCCAGCACGCGCGCCACGGCGGCTGACATCGACCCGTTCGCGACCATGCCCTCGAAATCGACTTTCCGCTTGGCGAATTTGCGGATGGAGATGCAGGCGCCATCGATCGCCAGGGGAGGAAAGACGACGTTCACACGGCTGCCATCGGGAAGCCGGCAATCCACCAGCGGGCTGGATTCGTCCACCCGGCGGCCCACCACCGCGGCCATCTTTTGCGCGATCGCGGCCACCTGCGCCGCGCTTCGGAAGCGGATATCCGCTCGCTGCAGCCGGCCGCCGACCTCGATGAAGACGTTGTTCGGGCCGTTCACCATGATGTCGCTGATGCGCTCGTCCTGCAGCAGCGGTTCGAGCGGGCCGTAGCCCACCATGTCATGCGCCAGCTCCTCGGCGATCCGCGCCTGCTCGCGGGCCGAGATCTCTATGCGCTCGCGGTTCGCGATCTCATGGACCAGGGATTCGAGCTGCGCCTGCAGGACCGGCTTCGGCAGATCGGCGGCGACGACCGGGTCGACACGTTCCATCACCTGGGTGCGCAGCCGGTCGTTGGGTACCTCCCGGAAGGCGGCTCCCGCCGGCGGAGGTGCCGGCTCGGGCGCCGGCTCCGCCGCCGGTGCCGGCGAGGCGGCTTGCGCCGGCGGTCCCGGGGCAATGTCCACGCGGCGGCCGAAGCTCTTCATGCGCCCCTCCGCCGTCCGAGCAGCCGGCTGAGCAGGGGCAGCGTGCCCGTGCCGCTGCGCACTGCGGCGATCTCCTGCGTCAGCGGCCCCAGGGCCCGGCGCAGCGCCGCGCTCTCGCGCACCGCCGGACGCCCCAGGTTGAAGGCGCGCGGGAGCTGGCGCGGCAGGTAGGGAATCACCGCATCGGGCGGCCCGCCGAGCCCTTCCTCGACCAGCTTCGGCTTGAGTCCGCCGGGCATTCCGGCCCGGTTCAGCACCGTCAGGATCCGGGGCCCGCCGCCGCTCGTGCCGACCAGCTTGCGCAGGCGAACGGCATCCCTGATGCCCGCCACATCGCCGCCGAGCACGATGACGCAGTGGCGTGCCTCGGCGAGCGCGATCCGCTCCGCCGGCCCGGGCGGCACGGGCAGGTCGATGACGACCTGGTTGAAGCGCTGGCGCAGCATGTCGAGAAGGCGCCGGACGCCGTCCTCGGAAGGTTGCGGCGCGGTGTCCAGGGGCTCCTCGGCGGCGATCAGCCGCAGCCGCTCGGTGATCGGGATTGCCGCGCGGTCGAGGAACAGGGCATCCACCCGGTCCGGCTGCTCCAGCACCACGCGGAGCCCGGTGCCCGGCCGCACGCCGAGCATCATGGCCGAGGTGCCGCCGCAGAGGTGCAGGTCGACCAGCGCGACATGGCCGTGATGGGCCGCGGCAAGCTCGAGCGCGAGGTTCACCGCGACGGTGGAGGCACCGCATCCGCCGCGCGCCCCGCATACAGTGATGACATGCCCGCGGCGGCGGGCCGGCTCCGCCTCACCCTCGCTGCCGGCAAGAACGGGGCCGAGCAGGCGCGCGACGAGGTCGCGCGTCAGCGGCTTGCTGAGGTATTCGCTCACGCAGAGCTCGCGGGTGAGCTGGCGGTAGAAGCCGATATCGGTCCGGTCGCCGATTACCAGGACGCGGACATCCGGCGTGCAGACGCCGGCGAGCGCCTCCAGCGCGCCGACGGGATCCTCGATGCTGGAGACGTCCACCAGCAGGGTTTCCGGCGTCTGCTCACGCTCCAGAACCCGCGTGGCGCTGCGCACATCGCCGCGGCGGACCTGAATTCCGCTCACCATCTCGGCCAGCCCGCCGAGGAGGGCCCCTTCGCTCGCCTCGTCGGCGACGAAGGCGAGGAATGGCGGCCGCTCGCCCTGCGGGCGGGCCGCACCCCGCCTGGCATCCGGCGCGTCGCGCGCCAGCCCGGGATCGGCGGTCATTGCCTGCCTCCAGCCTGGCCTCCCGTCGGCGCTGCCACTGCGCCGACGCGCGACACCCTGCTGTCCGGCAGCGGCCGCCGACGGTCCTGCTCGAGCCGCAGGATGGCCGCGCTGGCCGGCTGGCCACGCTCGCCCACAGCGGAGACCCCGCGCTCTATGTGGGTCGGGTCGACCAGCATGGCCCGCAGATTGGCCTCGTTCGCGCCGGTCGGCTGCCAGGTGCCCGGGCGGGCGAAATCATCGCCGGCGCAGCCGGCGAGCAGGGCCAGCAATGGGAAGCCCAGGCAGAATCGCGGGCGGAGGAGCCGGAAAGCCATCGCCTTCACTCCACGATGAATCCAGCATCGAGCCGCGACCGGAAATGCGGGGGTGCCGCACCGCGGGCGATCTGCCGGCGATACAGGATGCGGTCGAGATCGGTGGCGGGGCGGAACCCGTCCGTCGGGGCCACCAGGGCCCGCGGGTTCGAGACCGGGCGCACGAGATAGGGCGTGATGATGATGACGAGCTCGGTCTCGTTCCGGCGGAAGCGGTCGGACCGGAACAGCGCGCCGAGCACGGGGATATCGCCCAGGCCGCTGACCGCCTCGTTGTTCAGGGTGCTGTTGCGCTGGAGCAGGCCGGCGATGGCGAAGCTCTGGCCGCTGCCGAGCTCCACCGTCGTCTCGGCGCGGCGGACGCTGAGTGCGGGGATGCGCACCACGCCGCCGGCAAGCGGCAGGCTGATGGCGCCGTTCTCCGTCAGCTCGCTCACCTCCGGCCGGACCCGAAGGTTCAGGCGATCCGGCCCCAGCACCGTGGGCACGAAGGCGAGGCTGACGCCGAACTGCTTGAACTCGATGGTGATGCTGTTCGAGGCGTTGTTGGTTGCCACCGGCACGGGGAATTCGCCACCGGCCAGGAAGCTTGCCACCTCGCCCGACTGCGCCGTCAGGTTCGGCTCGGCCAGGATGGAGATCAGCCCGTCCGAGGCGAGGGCGTCGATGACCGCGTTGATGTCGAAGCGCGAGGAGGTGTAGCCGATCCCGTAGCGGCCGATCTGGCCGCTGGTCGCCGAGGATGCCGCGGCCCCGGTCAGCGCGTCGAATGCGCGGCCCGCATCGCCGACCCGCAGGCCGATGAGCCAGTTCGCCCCGTCATGCGCCAGGGCCTGCCAGTTGAACCCCAGGTCGCGCGTCACCTGGCGCGAGATCTCGGCGACACGGACCCGCAGATTGACCTGGATGGAGGAGAGCAGCGAGATGCTGTTCACCACCTCGCGCTCCTCGCCCGCATAGGCGCGGGCGATCGCCTCCGCGCGTGCCGCCTCGGCAGCGGTGGGCACCACGCCGGTCAGCACCAGCCCGTTGGGCCCGGTGGCGGCGACGCTGACCCCCTCGGCGCCGCGCACCATGCGGCGGATCAGGCTCTGGACCGCGGCGGGGCTGGGCGGCGGGCTGGCCGGGCCGCGCGGCTCGGCGCCCATGGAGGCAGCGTCCTGCGCCGCCGCGGCGCGCCCGGGCTGGACCGTCACATCATATTCGGCCACCTGCGAGCCGTCCTCGGCGGTGGCGATGACCGTGGTGCGGCCCGGCCCGACCGCCATCAGGAAGAGGCTCGTCGGCGAGGCCGGCTGCACCCGGGCGATCCGCGGATCGGCCGCCATGACGGTGATGGCCGGGGCCGGCAGCCGCAGCAGCCGGCCGCTCCCGGCCTCCATCGTCAGGGAGACGGGCCGCGGCGAGGACGCGGTGGGTGCCGCCTCGGTCCTTGGCGCGGCGGGGGCGAAGGGTGGCCGCGCGCTGGCCCCGGCTGGCGGCAGCGTCGCCTGCGCCAGGACGAGCCCGGCTGGCGGCGCGGCGCCGGGCGGCACCTGGCCGTGCAGGCGATCGGCGGCGGCGGGAAGGGCGATGCCGAACAGCAGCATCGCCAGAACCCCGCGGCGGCAGGTCGCGCGCTGCGCTGCGCGGAAGGCCGCAGCCAT
>Ga0180217_1003003_pt1 | contig 14681 bp, 4 predicted proteins | sample eDN3rd37CBELigOP_FD_128521 | JGI IMG/M metagenome (GOLD analysis project Ga0180217, IMG submission 128521) | Enriched Organic Plus compost microbial communities from Emeryville, California, USA - eDNA 3rd pass 37_C BE-Lig OP (version 2) (version 2) ... | reverse complement strand
CGGGAATCGATGTCCAGCACGCCTATTCGCGTCTATCAGGCACATATTAATGTCTGGTATTCCCCAATCACGAATCAGACCCTGCGTGCTGCATTAGCAACCATCAACGCATATCGTATCAAGTTGAGACGTGAGTGAGTGTGACCACCTTTTTGACCACAATTACAAACTGAACTGAAAAGTTAACTAGTCACATAATCGGAATTGGAACTGAAAAGTTTGCACCGCGAACCAAAATACACAAGACGTGTATCTCATCACTAAAATAATTGCTCTTGTCTATTTGCCTTTTAGCCGGATGTGGTTATACGATGAAGAAGGATGCTGAAGCTGAAGCTGAAGCATCTCTCACAGCAGGAATATTCGTCTTGAGTGATTCATGGTGATTGCGTGTGGAAGCTTAATACGGACTGATTGTGAGTGTACATACGAGTGAGCTGTTGATGCTTGAACATCTTCGCTCTCTTCCGAACCATCACCGCATGTTGGTATTTTTGACAGTTGGACCTCGTGTCGACGACCGATGGCGACGAATCATTCGTTCCCGAGCGATTCGACATACTCACCACCAGTGCTAAGATGCTGCTATGACAGATAAGAACGGGTGTGGCGCGTTGACTCTTACGCGGTGTTCGTCCATGGGGCGATCCCATGCAAGCATGTTGCAATCGTGTGAGTGATTGTTTGTCACTTTACTCTGCGGACTTCGAGCTAGCACAGACACAAATTGTGTATTAAAGGACACGCTGCTGCATCATGCGCACACCGGATTGCAAGTCGCATGCAACAACGGTATTGCAAGGAGTTGAAGGGATGAATCAAAGAAATGCCACTGAAATGAGATTGCTGAAACAATTGGGTGAATGGGTGAATAAAAGCCGTTTCAACAGAAGGGTGCGGGGTCAGGTTGGATTGATTTGTCATGGATTCTTTAGTCAACAAACGAGTGCTACAGTGAATATTTGATACAACAATAGGATGTACAACAGCTAAAGAAAGAAACAAAATACATCTGTCATGCACATCAGCTCATGAACGGCCTTGTTCGGCGAGGAGTGGCTCCGGTGCCTCACTTCGGAAGTTTATTGAGCAACTCCGCAGCACCACCAAGACCTTGATCAAGAGCTTGTTTCAGGTATCGACGCGCAGCAGGCACATCGATAGGAACTTCCGTCGCCAAATATTTGCCAACCTGGAACGCGGCATTAGCATAGTTCTGGTCAGCACTCAACTTCCAGTACTCAGTTGCCTTTGCTTCATCCTTGGGACCTCCGTATCCGTACATGAGCACGCGGCCCATATTGTACTGGCCAATAGCATGCCCCTTGTCTGCAGCCTTCTGGTACCAGCTGCGGGCCTGCTCGTGGTTCTTCGCTACACCTTGACCGTTCTCGTAGCAAGTTCCGACGCCGTTGATACCTCGGACATTGCCAGCAATAGCGGAACGCATGTAGTACTCAAATGCCTTGGAGTCATTCTTAGCCGTGCCGTAGGCGTAGGTGTATGCACGGCCCAGGGCACACGAACAGTCCGAGTCGTTGAGGGCGTCACCCTTTACGAACATTTGGAAAGACTTAACCTCGTCCTTGGGAACTTTGAGGCCAGGCTTGCCATAGGCGGGAATGTCTTGGAGATAAGCTACGCCAAGGTGGAAATACGCAGGTCCGTATCCAGCGCTTGCGGCTTCCAAGAGAATGCGTTCCGCCTGAGAGTGAGTGGCATTGTCAGAGGCTGCTGCGGCAAGTTTAAGAGCATATTGTACCATCATGCTGGGATCGACACGTCCTTGGGCAGTTGCTCGTGCGTAGTATGAAGCTGCTTCCTTCACCGCTTCTGCAGTCTTGGTATGCTCAAGAAGATGAAGCGCGACATAGAGGCACGCGTCTTGCAGGCCACAATCTGCGGCAGCGCGGGCAGCAGCAAAACCAGACTTGCCTGTCTTGTCCAATAACAGTCCATACTCGTACCTACCAAGGGCATGAGCTTGGTTCGAAAGGACCTGTTCAGCATCTCCTAGACGACTAGAGGCAACGTAGCAACGTGCGAGATAGAGCTTAGCAACACTCCGCGCAACGACCTTGGGGAAGCCATTGCGTGAAAGCTCTTCATTGGACAGGGTAATTGCACGAGTCAGGAGCTTCTCAGCTGTGGTTGTGTCAGGAACACCACCATACCCACGCATGCAGCAGATAGCACCTGCGATCATTTCGAATGGTTCATCAGTGTTGAGAGCCTGTTCTCGAACTTGCTTGGCTTCATTGTTATTACCAGCGCGTTCAGCCTCGCAGATGGCTAGAATACCCTTGACAATGGGCGCGACAGTTCTGACCATGTTTGGTCCAAATTTTTGACAGTCTTCGGTTAGTATCTTGCGAGCGCGGTCATAATCGACAGCTGTGCCCAGGCCAAGCACTACGCAGAGTGCAGTGTATGCCTGCATAGAGACATCAGTGACTTTCCTCTCGACACAGCCCTGGTACAGAGCCGGCAAGTCAACCTTGGAGTCGGAAAGCATGTTAGTGATCACACCGAAGGCCCAGTCAGCCTCATCTCGGGCGTGGACCACATTAGATGCATCCTCGATTTGGTTCAAGTATTCGGATGGGAGCTGTTGTAAGTAGTAAGCCGCCTTCCAAACATCAATCTGGACATACTTGCCAGATGCATACAACTCAGCCAACAGATAGAAGCCATATAAATTGCCCATCTGCGTCATTTTCCAGTAGCACTCAGTTACTTTGTCAATATCCTCCTCAGTAAGAGGGGACTGCTTCAAGTAGTGCTGGTTAGCGAGATTCAGATAAGCATGAGAACTTCCCATTTCCGCCGCTCGATTAAAGTGCTCCAATGCTTTCGACTTGTCAGCCGAAACACCGATGCCGTACAAGTAGCAAAGACCTAGACCATTTACACAGCGAGGATGCCCCTGTTCTGCGCCCTTGGAGAAGTACTCGAACGCCTTAGCACCATCTGCGGACCGTCCGAGTCCATGAAGATATGTCCGTCCGACAGCTGCAATGCAGTCTAAATTGCCAAGCGCAGCACCACACTCGAAGAACTGGATCGCCTTGGTAAGGTTGGGTGTAACCGAGAACAAGGGCACGCCGTTTGACGGAACGTCTCGTTGGTAGCATTCGCCCAAGACGGCGTAAGCTTCGGTGCAGCCTTTCTTGCCCGCCTCGACCAAGGTGTCCACAACTGGCCTGGTGTCATCGCCCTCTCTGAGGTTTTTGGCCCAAGAGACGCCAATGTTGTACAGTGTGCGTGCAGGGACAGAGCCCTGTTGCTTGGCAAGCTGCAGATACTGGCTCGCTTCCTTAACATCTACCGCAGCTAGCTTCAAGTCGACCTCTGCCGACGCACCCAAACCGACGTAGTTCATGGCCAATGACAGTGTGGCCTTGAAGACACCAGCTTGAGATGCTTTGATACACAACTCCTCGGCCTGATCGAGACTCTCGCGTGTAGTGGTAGAGCGAGAAATTTCTTTGGCTTGAGTGAACATAAAAAGCGGATTCACACCCGTGGGGAGTTTGTCGAAGGCACCCTCGCTTGCTTCACTCGCCGCAAGTTCATCCAGCGTGGGATCGATCGTAGCCTCCACCTGCTTTGCAAGCACGCGGAGTTGGACATAAGTCGAGTTGGCGTGCTCGATGAGCTCACGCTTCTTGGCGTCGTCCAGCTTGTCCAACACGTCAGACGTAGGGTTCTCCAAGAAAGCCAAGTCTGCCGTTGGGTGCACTTTGTACACCTCCAAGAACAGCACCGTCGCAAGCAGGAACTGCTTGATGAAGACATCAATGTCCTCGATCCGGTCGAGGCGAGAGTTAAGTACAGCGAGTGCCTTGATGTCCGAACGCGCTGCAAGCGAAGTAAAGTACTCGGGATGGAGCAGAGTGACGAAACGCGTGGCCGCACTGCGCTCAGGCATCTCATCAAGGATCTGCAGAATCGCACGAAGAGGTCCACCACTCATTGTGAAGCGAGGGTAAGTGGTCTAAATCGTGATGTGTACCAGGTTTAACCGAGAGTCTGAATTAGTAACTAAAGCCACCAGCCCGTGGTGAACCGATATAGAGCCCCTATAGATCCACACGTCAGGCGGGATATCCCAGAAGGCGAGTGCTGTCCCTGCGAAACTTCTCAGAACCTGGCAGGATTCCCTGAAACTGCACGCTATATCGTAGTACCTGTGACGCGTGTGGGGAAGCCAGTGGGTTCGATCAGTAAATTGGAGTGTTCGGGACGAAATGCTGGCAAAGGCCACTTGAGGCAGCTTGTATTATGCGAGATATCGTCGTTCAAGATCGCGATGAAACCCCAGGTGTTACTGGGCAAGAATCTAGTGAGCGGGTGATCCCATCCACCCGATCACAGCGATTCCAGCAATTGCCAGATTCTCAGTGTGTGGTCACAAAAACTTTTCAGAGCGTGTCGGCGCGCGTTTGAGCCTGTGTAGCGTCGCGTCCAGCGAGTGTGCGCGGTGAATTCATGCAGCATTTCGCTCGTAACATGTTAAAGCTGCTGCATATTCCAGGTTTTATCTGAAAGCATAACGCATCCCACGCGGATCCTTCGCAGCGACGATCTCACTGAGTGACGTAACCGACTCGCACTTGTGATGAAGCACCGCACCAGCTGCTGAGGGGCATATACGACTCGTGGCAACCGAGGGGTGGTGCATCGTACATACTCAGTGTGTAACGACTGTTCTCGCAGCGGGGGTTTCGCTGACGCCACGCTTCTTTCTTTTATTCATCACACTCACTCAGTCCGCCAATCACACTCAATCCCTCACTCCTTCACTATCCAGCTGGACATTGCACGTCCGATCCACTCTTTCCTCCTTTTGTTCTTCTTTTAGTTTGTTCTTCTTAATCTCCCTACTTTCTCCCGCATTTCGTGAGCACGACTATTGACATCACATCTATCTCTGTGTCCGTTCAAGTCAGGTCGCTGATCACACCACTATCTACTCGATTATAACCGCACGTATCAGCAACCAATTTTGCGTCTTCCCGCGCTTCAAGTTCCCCTCAAATCTGCAGCAACGTTGAACTCACTGTCTCAATCGCACTCACCTGTTCAACTATCCCTCAATCTCCATTGCTTCAGTAGCCTCACGTTAAGTTCCTGGTTAAGTTCCTGGCTTGATTGTTTGCTGACCGCCACGATGTCCGCTACGACTCTTTCACCACTACTTCCCCTCATTGAGTCCCTTGGCCACACCGCATTCACGCAAGACCTTGAGTTGCTTTTCGCTCATGCACGCGACCTCGTTTCGGCTGATAATCCACCAGAAATGATTCAGCAGTATGTGAGCCTCGTCTTGGCCACCCGCTCCAAGATTACGGATGATCCTGAGCTCGATAGAAAGCTCGTCGTCGCTGCCAGCAACGCGATCAGCATCCTGAACTACGGGCATTTGTGTGGCCTCTTTGACTTCCAGTTCTGTCAAATCAACGACTGGAGTCACTGCCGCATTCCACATGCCAATCTGAACATGGCCATCCTGTATGGATGCAACTTTGACTACGCAGACCTGAGCAACGCGACTTTCTATCAAGCGAATGTTCGAAAGTGCACTTTCCGTCATGCAGACCTTCATAATGCATCATTTGCTGAGGCCCGCATATTGACAGGCAAGCCTGCGAGCAAGCTAACTGATGTTTGTTTCTCGCCAGATGGTAGTCGGCTTGCGACGTGCGGGGAAGACAAAGTTATCCGCATTTGGGATGCTCGTACGTTTGCGTGCGAAGGGACGCTAAAGGGTCACAGCTATGGTACTACTCGGATAGCCTTTGCGCCTGACAGTGCCAGCTTGGTTTCTGGTGGCCTCGATGGCCGGGTCTGCGTTTGGGATCTTGCGTCCAAGAGCTGTACGGCATCGATAGACGTTTGCAAGCGAACTGTCCAATGTGTCGCTTATAGTCCAACTGGTCAGTATGTCGCTGTGTCAACCGATACGGGCACCACCACCATTCGCAGTACCGATTTGCAAACGGTGTATGTTACGATTGAACAAGACTCGCCACCCAAGGATTTGGCCTTCTCATATGATGGTACTCAGCTCGCTTCTCTCGGCGAGCACGAAAACATTTACACTTGGGATGTCCAGTCTGGAAAACTAATATCTGAGATTACATGCTACACGGCGTTATTGGACCGTGTTGCGTTCTCTCAAGATGGTGCCCGCGTAGCGTCGCTGACGAGGATACATGAGCTCTACATCTGGAGTCCGACACAGGCGTTTGAGCCCCAGTCCGGCTTTGAGATGTTCAGCGCGTTGCATGACCTTGGCATCACAGCATGGGAACTTCTCTCAGTTCACAGTGCAATACCTGTCCCAATGAGTGCACCAGACTTCTCGCTAATCGCAGCCTCTCCCGACGGACAGACGTTCTTAGCCAGCTGCCGTTCATTGAGACATCGGTCGATCTACGATACCTGTCTTCAGCTCTGTGATCGATCTTTCATTGAAGCGTGCTTCCGTCTTGAGCACCACCGCAAGTCTGTTTCCGCTCCAGAGACCTGGCATCCGACGATCCTCTCGCTTTCCTCTGACGGCGCAATTCTTGCTACTTGTGAGGGAATGCCTGGAGTTAGTCTTTGGGAGGTAGATTCTGGTCGTAGCCTCGGATGCGTCCTGTCAGATGAAAGCATGGCTCCTCCTTATGCCTTGGCCTTCATGCCAAACACACACACAGTGCTGTGTGCATACCTTGGGCAATTGTTCAAGTGGGACGTGGATGCTGGTCGCATGGTCGCTAAGATTGACCTGAACCTAGGATGTCCCCCGATGGTTCGAAAATCGCCCTACCCGCACCGAGCAGTATGCTGGGTGTCTACAATGCGGCAGATATAGAACTCGTCACCTCATTGAGGCCGGGAAGGTACCAGAATGCGTTGGCATTCTCGCGGAACAATGAGCTTCTAGCTCTCGTGGACGAGAATGGACAGATAATGATATGGGACATTGCCAAAGGACAGTCGATCTTGCAGGGTAGCTTCCGAACCAAGGAACGATACGTGCGTGGCCGCCCCTTGATTGGATTCTCCCCTGATGACTCGTACCTAGCATGCGCTGGACCTGACAACATTGTCCGAATATGGGATATTGAGAGTGGGGGTTTGAGGATGCAACTGCAAGGACATACTGCTCCAGTTCACTTGGCGTACTATTCGGCAGATGGCAAATGGCTGCTCTCTGGAGGATCAGACTCATGCCTTCGAGTTTGGGATGCTGAAACTGGTGAATGCATCCAAGTGATCGACGAAGCAGGCGACATTGACCACATGGTAATGTCTAGTGACGAAACAACACTCATCACAGCTGGTTCAGGGTTCAAGACGGTTTGGGATTGGCCCATAGCTGGTAGAATGCGACGCACGATGGGTATGAGCTTGATTCAGCGCTTTGCTGGGGACTTCGAGGGGGCACAGTTGAGTTCTCAGTGCGCATCTCTCGCTATTCACAAGCCCCACACTCAAGCACCGGCGGAGATGAAGGGTTCATTTGATGAGTCGGAAGCCGCGTCTCGTAAGCAGGATCAGATCTCAGCGGACGAGGTCGCGAAGGAGGGTGCATGTGTACAGGGAGAATCAATCTCGACTTCGGCTCGACAAGGTTCTGCCATCGCGGACTCGGAGCGATGGAAGCTTTCAGAGGATGCGAGGGACGATGATTACCGTACGTCTGACGATGCACAGCATGCCACCGGCACAGGTTAATGCCTAACTCATGACAGGGACGAGGAGAGAACGACTCTCAGACGTGGAAATCTGAGAGACTACGAAGACATACTAAGGGTTCGTCTCAGTTAAACCTTAGCCCGAAATAGTGGTAACAGTCATAAAGGTGTTTTCAAGTCCGTATTTTAGTATCTGGCTGCACGTCCTCAAACGAGCCTCAATGGGGGGAGTGTGATTGGACCCCGGTTGTCAGTAGTCCATATCAGTCACCTGCGATTTCCATGAGTTGAGATGGCCTCACTAAGTCCGTAAGGCCATAAAATGCGGCTCATAACCTGGTCCAGCTATCCCCGACATCCAGGCGTCAAGCCATTGGCCTCACACCTCTGGCAGCCCCTGGATTCGACGTCTCGCCACGCTGCTGAAGTCGGAAATTCGTTCTGTCCACAATGACCTGAATTGGATTAGACAGCAAATGTCGCGTCACCAAGACGTGAAAACCGATATATCTTTCTGAAAGCTCCTAAAGAAACATTACAACAAGTTAAAACCAACCCAACGCGCTCAACTACCCCGATTTTATCAGGAAAACTATTCTTGCCGCCAAATTTCCTCCGACTCACTGCGTACGGGTGACATATGCTTTCATTTCTTCACAATATGAAAGTTTATTGGACGTGACATCAGAATCGATGATGGCTGGCTACGATACGCGTAACTTACAGTGACATACCGTGGGCAACGGTGCCCTATCGGGCACCATCGAAAGGGTGGAGGCAGAGCAGGGATGCAGTAGTGATGAGCGGACACGCCACGAGTGGGCTCATCTTCGCTGCTAGGAAAGCTCGTGGCTAGATTGATCGCGCATAATGTGTCGATAACAAAAGCTGCAGTTAACTAGGTGCGCGGTGTTGGTTCCGACATCAGGTATGCAGCAAAGGCAGGAGTTATAACGTAATAAGTGGTAACAGCACACGCTGACGAGCCGCGAATGAGCCAGTCTATCTGGCTCTTCGTTGGTATGATGATCGGCTCGCTGTCTAGGTTGATCAAACATATCAATTGTAAAGCAGGTGTACAGGATAAAAGCTGAGGCAAAGCTAGTATGTCCAATTTACAAAATTTCCAAAATATTCATGATCCTGTCGTTGGTAGTGCAAGGGGTATATCGTACTATGTAGCAGTAATGCAGCGTCCGTCACGAATAGACCAAACATTCGCGGCCACTGTGACCCGCTGCATATGAAGTGTGGTAAATAATATTGAATCTAGGAAAGCAGAGCTAACTAGACGCGAATGAAGACACCCCTTACGCTGGGCACACCAGAAGGGTGAATCTGGAAGTAACTATGTAGACACCACCCTCGATGTGTACGCACTGCATGTGGAACAGGACGGGATATCATTTGGCTCCTAGAGAGCCATGAAGGGAATCTGAAAGACCATCCTCGGAGCATTCGAGAGGATCGGAAGATGAAGCTAGGATACAGAAACTAGAAAATTGAATGCTTGTGAGTTAGATTTGCATAATTGCAAAATCAGGCAAGACTGAATGCCTTATCACACAGTGCTTGGCCGACCAGCATCTCGAACCCACTCATGCCCCACCAGCTGCTCTAGAATCGTCAGGAGCGTCGATGGTCGTTCCAGCGGGAGATGGCCTACAGCTGCAGAATGACAAGACAAGCACAGTAGCTGATGCAGCAGCCAGTACTATGAACATTGGCAGTACCCAGTCACTCTCGACTGGCTCTTGTTCCTCGTCCGAATCCAAGCCAATTTGGCCAATGCAGTTGCCATCATCGGCTGGATCCGAGCTGAGGGTCGCTTCATCGAGTTCTTCGGATACAAGTGGCGGACCTCCGTTGCCGATTGATACAATCGGAACACAGGTAGAGTTCTCAACACAAAACGTGTCCATGATCGTCAAGCCATCAAGTGGATCATAGTCGTGGAAGGCTGGTGGGAGCTGGGCGGGATCTTCAAACTTCGACAAAAGGAATACCATCATTTCCTCGAGACTAGAAGGACCATTTATCTCATTATCTGAGTGAGACTGGATCTGGGATAGTGTAAGTCGTCGTCTGCGTTTAGATTCCTTGTGTTGCTGCGGTTGGAAGGGTTGGATACTCGTTCCTGGTCCTCTTGGAGGGAGCCCATGCTGGGGATCAGGATTCGGCTGGGGCTGCGGTGCGTGTGTGCATTGCGAAGGCTTGAATGAAATTTCCACTGCAATCCTAGCCTGAACCGTATCGCCCGCGCTGGCTTCACTCGTGATGGGCTGACCTCTACTGACGTGGACCTGCTCCGGCTGCAGCCCAAATGCACGAGCTAAGTCGGCTCGCATCGTTTCTCGTTCATTGGGGGACAGGACGATGCTTCGCTTCAGAGCCAGACGTACTGTGAGTGCTCGACACTCGCAAAACTGGCCAATGGTACCGCGTGGGCAAACGCACCGTCCACAATCCACAGAAGGGAGGCCAATGCCACAAGCGTTGCGTAGGCCACACTTTTGGCATGATGCACCGTACCAGCTTCCTGAGCAAACACATGTCTTACAACCCTGATCAGGATGGCCCCCGTGCTCACATTCCAGTTCTGAGCAAATATCAGTGCAACCTCGACTATGGTTGCTAAAATGCTGGCCATCTTGGCATGTACAAGTTCGCTCTAGATCTGCCGAGTCGCAGCTGGCATCGTGCGGACAATGTTCTAAGCATGGGTTATTGGTACAGTGCTTTCCCTGCCAATTGGGCCTGCATTCGCAAAATGCATGCATATAATCTACGGACCGTGTCCCTGGCTCAGAGCAATTTACACGCGAGAAGCCGTTGACGACAGCGAACGGATCGGTTTCGGTGTAAGTTCCGGCGAAAGTGGACAAACGGAAGAAATAGTACTGACCAGCAGGAGCCTCGGCCTCAGGCAGCGTAATGAGAGCTGAGGAAACACCTGGCTCCACACTGGTCAGACGCGCAACGGTTTGGGTAATGTTGCTACCATCACTGGTGTGTTTCATCAAGTCGATTGCGACTGGCACGTCAATCCATCCAAGGTTCGTCCAAGACATCACCACCTGCCCGCCCTCGATTGTGGCAATTTCGTCGAAGACCACCTGTCCAATTCTTGAATCCGAGTCACATCGCGCTCCTGTGAAGCCTGTGCTGCAAATGCATCGCCCATGTTCTGCGTCCCAGGCTCCATGATCGCAACCACACCCTCTCACCTCCAAGGGTTTTGCACCTGCATGGATTTCGCAGACATGATCGGGCAGGATCTTATCACCAGCAATGCAGCGCACTTTGCGAGTGGAGACAGGTTCTTCGACACCCGGGACATCACTGCATTGACCAAAGTATCCTTCAGTCCATTCAACCGCTCCACAGAAAGGTATCTGGATCATTCTAGTCAAACTCTGCGATGGCATACGACTGCATAGCGAATCATCGACGACAGTCCCATCGGTCGTTGAGCGACACGACCGCTGCCGAACTTGCTGGACGACTCCGCCCGTATCTGGAGTACACTCGAAAGCTACCGCAGACCATTCGGAGTACTCCCACTCATAGGGATTTGCGCATGTCACCCCCTCATTGCAAGCTCGAAGTGACGTAGGTGGTGGTCCTAAATGTTCACTGCAAAGTGTTAGGTTTTGTGTCTCTAAGGCGATCATAAGTCCACGAGGCGAGACTTCATTTAGGATGCATGTTACTTCGCGTGTCTGGATTCCGCCAAGACCGCAGCGTTTTGAGCAGGTACTCCATTGTGTTGTTCTATACTGATAGACTGTCGGTATACCACAAAATTGCAAGTCACCGACTGTAGTAACATTTTCCACGCTCGGGTTTCTCCTCAAGTACCCATCGGTTCGACACGTCCCAGAAAATGAGCGACCTCTAAAACTGGTTGCGATCGCCGGGACATCCAGAGTCTTGGCAGTTGCAGGACGCTTTAGTGGTACGTTAGGGCATTCCTCTGAACTCGTGTTATGACACGTGCGCGTTCGTGTAAGCGCTCCCTGGAAGTTTCGTTCATCGCTAGGATCATGAGAGTCTACATACTCCGTCAGAACCCCGTCGAGCATGGGCGAAGGCAGTGCACAAAGCTCTGCTGGTGCTGGACATAGATATACGTCTGAAACCTGTGCCACAGGCGGAGCCATGCATAATGAGCTATCCACCGCAGTCAAGTTCATCAATTCAGGATCTCTAAAGGGAATTCGCACCGTGTAAGGATCCAACGGATTCCGCGCCATCCGGATTGGAAATGTATCGACGCATTCAACGTCGGAGATTTCAATGCCATAGTCGCCAGAACATACTAACATCGGGTCATGGGGACACTCGCTCGCGAGTTTGTACCTCCATTGATATGCAGTACCGTATAAGGCAGCCATCTCCGGTGGATGACAATACTTCTGAACGATGTTGGGCGCTCCTATTTGATCCACGCAAATTGCGATATCGACTGCGACGTCACCGTCCATGCACGCTACTGTTCGACTCTGCATGTTGTTCAGGCATTCAGACCACTCGGAATACTCATAGGCTAGCAATTTCTCGACTTCTGCACAAAGTGGAACCGTGATCACAGCATTTGTGGTGGGCATTGGTCCAGCACGCTCTGCGCACCGCCCATAATGCTCTGGTGATATCTCCACAAATGATGCGTTTTCAGACCCATGCGGTCGTGCCTCACAAGTCACACCACGCGTTATGTTCACCTCTGTGGTGCTGCCGCAATGTGGCTGGTCGAAAGGAGTAGCGACCCATCTGAACTCTGCGTCATCACTTCCATAACAAAATTCTGATTGAGACACTGGGGGTGTCAAAGATGCGCAATTGGCATCATCAACAGCGACTTTCTGTCCTTGAATGATCACAACACATCTTAGCATGTGCTTGGTAGTGCCTGGTATTCTACGGTCGATAGAAGTGCAACCAAGACTCAATACTTCCCACATCGGACACTGCCCAGGCTCGACCGGATCTACTGATGGAATGTCCTGGCAGTCTGTATCCGATAGTGGGAACCAGAGGCTGTTTTGACCCTGACCGATGCACCGAGGCATTCCATCCGTGTCTATCGTATACGCACAGTCGATGGACCACACCCTCACGAGGTCGGAAACTTGGCATGGTTCGCTCCAGTTCGCCACATCCGGGCCTTTGTAGTGAGGATTTGGACTTGTACAGAACCCCTCTGCAACCTGGAAAGAACCTGTTTCATTCGTATATACGCACCGATAAACAGCCTGCGCACCATTGAAGGAGGTTCCATTAAAGCTTGCGGAGCATGCACTCGTATTGCGGATGAGTTCAAGCCGTTCTGGGCCGCCAAAGCATGAGTCAGGCTGGATGAAAGCAGTTGGAAGCTGAGCAATAAGTTCGTCGCAAGGCGACAAGTCTAAAAAGTATGTCGTTGTGCCTAGTACTCGACAGCGGTTCCCCTCGTAAACATTGCTAGGCTCTGTGCATGTTGTTTTCGGATCTCCCGGTTCAAGTACAGCGCACTCTGAAACCTGCGGAACTGACACACTTGCATTTGATCCACATTGTGACCAGTCAATGATGTACTCCGCATCACCGGCCCCCAACGCAACACATTGCGGCTGAGGATTACTGACCCGACCATCATAGTACACGTGGCGACACGCTGTACTAACCGATAACGGTAAATCCGTAAGCGTACATGGCCGCGAAGTATTCGACCCGAAGGAGTCTGGTGTGGGGCAGTGCGTAGGATTGAGTTCACAATCACAGTACTGATCTGGGACTTCGACTGGTGGCTCTGTTGGACCAGAGGCAAAGTACACACATTTCCGACGTGCGATACCTGTTTCAGGATCGAACCCAGGCCGTGACGAGCCTTCGCGCAAACCAAAGGCTGCCTGGCAAGTTGAGACGTCCCAATCTGTGAACTGAGTAGCGTTAGCAACACAATTGTCAGGCTGACCGTACGCGGGTGGCAATGCTGCGATCGCTTCGTTGCAGGGCGACAGGTTTTCGAAGACGACTTCAATCGGTGTAGGTCCCTTCACTTTACAGATGTTGTTTTCGTAAACATTGCTAGCTTGTGTGCAAGTTGATGTTGGATTGCCCACCAGCAAGACGGAACACTCGGAGGGATGCGGTACCTCAAGTGGAATTGAAGGCGTTATACTATCACAATACGAAGGATCAACAACATACTTCCTTCCTTCTGAGCCCTCTGCCACACACCGTATGCTTCCGTTGAGCTTGCCGTCATAGTACACATGATGACACTCGTTGCTCAGCTGCAGAGGCAAGTCGGAAATAAGGCAGCTTCGTGTTACGCTTGCTCCGTATGGATCTGGGGGTTGAGGGCAGTGAATGGGATTGTGGTCGCAGTCACAATACTGCTGTGGGACCTCAATGGGATCGCCTTCATCACCCATGTAAAGGCAGTGTCTTCGAGCTTCGCTTGGTTCCTTAAATTTTGGTTGCGACGATTCTGCGTCCCACTCAAAGGCCGCTGCGCAGGCAGAAGTATTCCACCCACCGAACTGAGTTGCGTTTGCGACACAATCGGTGGGTTGTGCGTAAGATATCGGCAACGATGCTATCGCCTCAGCGCAGGGTGAGAGCGAGATGAATTCCACAGTTCTGTTAGTATTGATAACATAGCACTTGTTGTTACTGTAGATGTTGCTTGGTTGCGTACAGGTCGAAGTAGGCGTGCCGATTTTTAGTTCAGAGCAGTCGTCGGCAGAAGGGAAGGAGTCTGGCAGCGGCGCGGACAATAGATGACAGTACGAGGAATCAACAACGTAATCAGTGCCATTAGCACCGCGGGCAACACAGCGGGGACTGCCAGAAGGGTTTCCGTCATAATAGACGTGGTGGCACTCAGTACTGATGCGACGATCTAGATCAAGCACACTACAGGGTCGTTCTAATGCCGCTCCAAAGTCCGGATCAGGTTCAGGACAGTGATCTGGATTCTTAGCACAGTCACAGAATTCCGGT
>Ga0180217_1003002_pt1 | contig 14683 bp, 13 predicted proteins | sample eDN3rd37CBELigOP_FD_128521 | JGI IMG/M metagenome (GOLD analysis project Ga0180217, IMG submission 128521) | Enriched Organic Plus compost microbial communities from Emeryville, California, USA - eDNA 3rd pass 37_C BE-Lig OP (version 2) (version 2) ... | reverse complement strand
GGCCGCCTGCGATCATCGCAACATTGAGCTTGCCGATCAGGCCTTGACCACGAGGCTGAGCTCGATGGCGAGCGAGGGGCAGGCCAGATACCTGCCCGGTCCGGTGAAGATGTAGTTCACTTCGCCAATCTGGATCTTGTACGTGGCCTCCAGGCCGACGTCGAAGATCGCGAACTGGTGGGGCGGCACGATGATGTCCTCGAAGATCACCGGCTTGACCCGATTGAAATCGACCGTCTCGAAATCCCCGATGCCGCCCATGAGCCATCCCTCGGTGAAGGCGACCGTCCCGGTGATGTAGTGGTTGTCCCTGGCAAGGGTCGACGAACCTACGTGGACCCTGTGGTTGGCGTACAGTTGGACATCCGTGTTCACGCCGCCGATGAAGGGCGGGTGCGCTATGGCCTGAAGCTGTCCCCGGACCGTCAGGTCGGCCCTGGCACGCTTCACGACGGCCGGTTCAGACGAGGTGTTGCGCCAGGCGAACAGGAACCTGATATAGGCATACTCCCAGTCGTAGAAGAGGAAGGCGGAGCCGTCGCGTTTGTCGTTGTGCCTCCACTTGGCCCAACTGTTCCAGCTCGCGATGTTCGAGTCGAGCAAGGAGCCGGAAGGAATGGAGTAGATGGCGGTCGGTGCATCGATGACAATGGGGAACGTGACGAGCGGCCGTCCTCCGATCAGCTCGTAGACCTGCTTCCGGTTGGCGATCGATGCTTGGTCACTTTCCGTCAGTTCGACGGGTTTGCGATCATCGGGCGCAGCCAGCTTGCCGTAAAGGCTGTCTGCCTCCTTCCTGAACTCGTCGTATCTCTTCTGTAGCCTTTCGAGGCCCAGCCCGGCCTCGTTCAGCTCGGTCCCCAGTTTCTCGAGATAGGCGCTGCGGAGTTTCGCCAGCTCCGAGAGGTGAAGGTTCCCGGGGGTCCGCGGGCTCGACTGGTCCCTCTGAATGATCTCGGAGATGGCGGTCTCGATATCGGAGTCGGACTTCCGTGCCATTTCGGCCTCCCGGCGGACTGCGGCATGGACTGACGCGGGGACGGAAATACATGCCAAGTGTACCATGCGAGCGGTGGAATGGCATCCTGCGTCAGGCCCTGAGCCGGGTGTCTGACGCTCTACCCCTTTTGCGCGCATCCAGAGGATGGGAACGCCGCCTCCTGCCGGCATTGCATGTCGATGCGCGTCAAGGTCGTGTCTGGTGTTGCCCAATTTCGTGTGTCATTCTGCCATTCAGGCTTTCGAGGCTGCTTCCGACAGATGGGCGCGCTCGTGCGATGCCTGTCCGTGGCCGGTCCCGCATTAGAAAAGTCCAGGTCAAGTCTTCAGGCACGATGCTCGCAGGTCGAACCCGCTCGAACAATGCGTTCGTCTTCGCCCGAACCTTTGGGCGCATGATGTGCCGGTGAATTCCTCCGAGCGGTCACTTTTCAACGCCAGGGAGACACATCCGTTCTGTCGGTTTCAATCTCCCGCGGCCTCGGACCAGAACTGGAGGCTGCGGGGATTGATGGGCGCTCCTGCCGCAGCATGCATGTCGAGAATCGCTTTGTGAAAGCGTTGGGCTTCAGCCGCTCCCACGAGGAGTTTCAGGCTGCGGATAATCCGCGTGATCCGCAGATGGTTATGATCCTGCCAAGTCAGCCACCAGCCGGTGCTGCCGTAAAACCGCAGCATCCGTTCGGTTGCACGCCTGAGGGTCTCCACTGCCACTGGATCGTTCCCGATTGCGCGGATCTCGCTCTCGGTCAGCACCGGCGCGTCTGGCTGGGCGGCGCTGCGGGTGGGGAGGGGAAACAGCCATTGGATGTAGTCGTGAACTCCTTCGAGCTGTTCATCCGAGAAGGCAAGCACGTCTGCGACATGGCGTCCGCGGCTGTCACGACCGGTCCCGGCCAGGAACGCGTGAAGAGGGCCCATGGCGGTGTCAGGCATTCTCACCTCTCAAGCGAATGATAATGCTCCGAACAGTGCAATTGGATGTTCGAACTCATCGTTCAAGCGGGCACTGGAGAGTTGGTGATCCAGTCGTAGCGGGTTTCGTCAGACGCCCCGTGCTTGCGGCACAGATCGGCGCCGCCGTCCCGCTCATCGGCTCTTCGCTGAGAAGAAGCGGCTATGTTTTGTAGTGGCAAGCGGATGGGTGGACCTCCGGGACATATCCCGCTCTCAGAACCCGAACAATCGGCTCTGGTGTAAGAATTGCGATCTCAAGCTCCTGTATTCTGGGCCGAACCTCCACATATCCGTTGTGCGTCCAGCGGTGGAGGTGGTCTCGCCAGACGAGCCATGCCTTCCCAGGCTGATCCGGCAGCCCGACGAATGTCCCATCCGGGAGGTCGCCCAACCTGCCATGGGTCCTGACCTGTCTTTTATCCTGGGTCACCCGCGCCCGATGCAGAGCAATATCGACCTCTCCAGCCGTGGGAGGTCCTTGAAGGTTATGGGCACTCTGCCACGCCTGCATGTAGCGCCGATAGTCTGAACGGCGGCATTCCGCGCAGGGTCTGTGTCCCGCCGCAAAGGCTGTCGCTTCGTCGCAGAAGAACAGCTGTGTGTAGTGACCCGGCGCGTTGATCCTCGCCTTTCGACCCTTGAAGGAGAGGGCGCATAGGATCCAGTGCTTGTGCCGCCAACGGGCTGATCCGAGTATACCCTGATCGTCATGGAGAATGCCTCGATTTCCCATGAACAGGCCACGCGCAGTGGTGGCCTCGAATTCGCCAAAGGGGGTCACACGGTTCTGGTATGGCATGGTGTCTGCGGCATTCAGGCATCCGAAACAGGCACTCGACGCGAGAACAATATCCTGGGTCGCTGCATCCTCTGTACACCCTCCCTTCGTCCCAGGGCGATTCACGATCGAGGAAGAACTCCTGCCTCTATCGAGCACCGGGAAAGCGTGGGCTATTGGAAACTCAGAAGCTGTGCCCCGGCACTCAATCGGTTCGGCTTCCGGGTCCTCGCGTCGGCCTTCGCCTTCATGATCTCCGTCCGAAGCGCGTGGAGCTTCTCGACCTGCTCCCGGTTGGCCCGTGTCAGTTCCCGAATTTCACCCTTCAGATCGGCGATCTCGGCTTTGAGTTCCTCACGTTCCGCAGCGAGGTTCTCCTCATGCTTCGCGTGAGCCTTCAACTCCCGAATCTGCTCCTTCTGGTCGGCGACCTTTTCTATCAGCTTCCCGATTTGCTTTTCAGCTTTTGCGAGCACCCGCTCCATGTCCTTTGCCGGATGCTCACACTCAAATGGCTCAGCGAGCCCCCGGTCTGATCGTATGCGACTCATGGTCTGATCGGCCTTTCATAAATCCATGTCTTAAAAAGAACAAACATGGAACATATATCCAGGTCAAGTCGTGCTTTGACCTCCTGCCGCTCCATTCGGGATTCCATGGTCCTGCGACAATGAACCAGATGTTCCGATTGCCACAGACTGATCAGCGACCTGTTCACGAAACCCTCGCGGGTTCGATAGAGCGCGTCACCTTCCACAATGCCGAGAACGGTTTTGCCGTCCTCAAGGTGCATGCGCGCGGTAAACGTAACCTCGTGACGGTGGTTGGACACACCCCCAGCGTTTCCGCAGGTGAATGGATTACAGCCAGCGGCCTCTGGATCAGCGACCGCACCCACGGGCTTCAGTTCAAGGCCGAGATGCTCAAGACCACCCCGCCAACCGGAGTCGAGGGGGTCGAGAAGTACCTTGCCTCGGGTCAGATGCGCGGCATCGGACCTGCCATGGCGAAGCGGATCGTGGCGGCTTTCGGCGCGGACACCTTCGAGATCATCGAGGCTCAACCGGAGCGTCTGACCGAGGTGCAGGGTATTGGCCCGATGCGGGCCTCCCGCATCGTCTCAGGGTGGGCCGAGCAGAAGGCGGTACGGGAGATCATGATCTTCCTGCATGACCACGGCGTCGGCACGGCACGAGCGGTGCGCATCTTCAAGACCTATGGCTATGAGGCCATCCAGGTCATGACCGAGGACCCGTACCGACTGGCGAAGGATATACGCGGCATCGGCTTCCGGACGGCGGACGCGATTGCGGCCAAGCTTGGAATGGAGAGGACAGCCCCGCAGCGTATTCGGGCCGGCATCTCCTTTGCGCTTCAAACGGCCATGGATGAGGGACATTGCGCTCTCCCGGTCGAGGCGCTGACACGCTTGGCCGAGCAGTTGCTCGAAGTGGATGGAGAACTGATCCGGACGGCCATTGTGGATGAGCTTGCCAAGGGCGAGATCGTCTCGGACCTCATTGGCGACGAGACCTGCCTCTTTCTCAAGGGACTCTATCTGGCCGAGCAGGCGATTGCGGCCCGGCTCATTGAGCGGGCATCCGGTCCGCCGCCTTGGCCCGAGATTGACCTCGACAAAGCTATTCCATGGGTGGAGAGCCGAACAGGCAAGATGCTGGCCGCCTCGCAGCGCGAGGCCCTGAAACGCGTGCTCGGCTCCAAGGTGGCGGTGGTGACCGGCGGCCCCGGCGTCGGCAAGACGACCCTGCTCGACACGATCCTGCGGCTGCTCACTGGCAAAGGCGTCAAGGTAGCGCTGGCGGCGCCCACGGGACGCGCCGCCAAGCGCATGACCGAACAGACCGGATTGGAGGCCAAGACCATCCACCGACTGTTGGAGATCGACCCGAAACACGGTGGTTTCTCGCGCACCGAGGAGAACCCGCTCGACTGCGATCTCCTCGTCGTGGATGAAACCTCGATGATGGATGTGCCCCTGATGAACGCGCTCACCAAGGCGGTGCCTCCCCATGCAGGTTTGCTGCTGGTGGGCGACGTCGACCAGTTGCCTTCGGTCGGCTCGGGCCAAGTGCTGGCCGACATCATCGCCTCGGAGCGCATTCCTGTCGCACGCCTGACCGAGGTGTTTCGTCAGGCTGCGGAAAGCTGGATCGTGGTGAACGCGCATCGGATCAACGAGGGCCAGATGCCCGAGCCGCCGAGGGCAGGCGAGGAGAGCGACTTCTATTTCGTCGAGATCGCCGAACCGGAGGAGGGCGTGCCGAAGATCATCCAGATGATCAAGGAGCGCATACCGCGCCGCTTCGGGCTCGATCCGATGAAGGACATCCAGGTGCTCTGCCCGGTGAACCGGGGTGTGCTCGGTGCTCGCAATCTCAACATCCGGCTTCAGGAGGTGCTCAATCCCAATCCTGCCACCACGGTCGAGCGGTTCGGCTGGCGCTTCTCGCCGGGGGACCGGGTGATGGAAACCCAGAACGATTATGACCGGGAGGTGTTCAACGGCGATCTCGGAACGGTGGTTAGGATCGACGATGAGGAAGGAGCGCTGATCGCAGCATTTGACGGGCGCGAGGTATCGTATCCCTTCGGTGAACTCGATACGCTGGTGCCCTCCTATGCGACCACGATCCACAAATCGCAGGGATCCGAGTATCCCGCCGTGATCATTCCAGTGGTGACACAGCACTTCACCATGCTGGCTCGAAACCTACTCTACACGGGCGTGACCCGTGGCAAGCGTCTGGTCGTGTTGGTGGGGCAGAAGAAGGCCGTCGCGGTGGCCGTCAGAGGCGGTCAGATGAAGAGACGTTGGACGAAACTGCGGGAGTGGTTGTCGGCAGCCTGAAATATTCGGGAGGATGGCATGCTCCGACTTCACGCGCCGCTTCGAAGAACTGCCGCACCATAAAGGTGCGAAGCGCAAAAGCCGTTTCGACCGCTCCGTGAATGATCAGCACTTCAGAGGCCTCGACATCATTTGGACGGAACCTTCGTGCTCGACCGGAGGGCCTTTGCGAAAGAGCAGGTTTGGCCGCCAATCCTGCGTCGTCTCCACAGCAGGTTTGGGGAAGGTGATGGCCCGTTCCTTGGATGACGCTCGGAAGATGCTGTTCGTCACATCACCGGAAATGGTACAACGCGCCCTGTTCCGGGATCACGAACTGGACGCCGAGATCATTACCAGCCTCCAGTTCCCTGCGGATCGCCTCCTGAGGCTGCTCTTCCGTCAGTGCGTATTTGATGTGGCTCACGACCACGGGCAGCCCCTTCAGAGCATTGCCGCCAGCTTCCTGATCCAGAAGACGCAATGTTCTGTGAACCCATTTCGGCGTCAGATGCCCGAACAGCAGATTGTCCGGCCGATCGCTGGTGTATGAGACTTCCAGAATGATGGCTTTCAATCTCCGCTGCTTAACCTTGTCGGCAACGGCCTTCCAGATGTCCTGCATGTTTGAAGTCTTCTGGACGTCGTCAGGACCCGTATCCCCAAAACACACGATGGCGTCGTCGCCGCTTTCAATGAGGAAGGCGGTGGATTCAGCTCCTCCGTGGTTGAGCGGGAAGGAGGTGACCGTCATCTTGGTTCCGGCCAGCTCCTTGGACTCTCCAGGCGTCAGGTTTTCCAGGTGATACTTTTTCAGCTGTGGCGGCTGGCCACGGTCGAGCATGTTGGGCCATGCCTTCCAGTTGAAGTAGTGCTGCTCGATTGCCGCGCTGACTGATGGCAGACTGTAGATGGTCTTGTTGCCGTCATCGGGTGAGGCGATCACCAGCCCCTGGATATGGTCGAGGTGGGCATGGCTGATCAGGTAGCCTTTGATGTCGTTCTTCAGCACATGCCCGACGACGCTGTCGGTCGATCCCTCAGGCACTTTCACATCCCTGAAGACGCCTTTCTCCTGCGCAACCTTCAAGCCGTTGACCAGACTGCCCGCATCACAGGCGATCGCATTGCGATCGCCATGGGGCCGAACGAGATAGGAACTGAGATTGCCATCCTGAATGCCGCCCAATGCGCCAAGGACAATCACATCGAAACCCTGACCCGCCAGAACAGCGGTGGGTATTGCGAACACCATCGCAGATAGGAGAGGGGAGATCCGTTTCATAAGAATTCTCGCGCCGTCAGTTCAAGATCGGACGGCTCGGATGTTCCCATAGGTTTAGACTGAAAGCCATCCGGTCTTCGTCGCGAGGCGCAGCGTGAAAGGGCGACACTTTTTGAAGTAGATGTACTCGGCCGGAGGTGCAGCATTGGAGGGCGCTTAGGCCGATGTCGAAAATATATTGCCCATTGTGCAAAAGTTTTCGCGTGCGTCTTCAATAGAAGATCAGGATAACTCGGAACGGGCTCGAATCGGGCCGTCAATCTCACCTTCGCCTTGACTCGATAGTTCTCCCCCGATGAATCGGTCTGCTTCGATTTTTCCCATAAATCTGTGGTCAGCCTTAACCAATTCTTACGGATCGACTCCACCCCGAACATCGAATCGGACATGTCTGATCGGGCTACGAGACAATGGAGATTGCACCATCGGTACGCCGAGTGCCGAGGTCGTCAGCACTTCCGAAAGCCTGCCGCCGCGCAGGCTTCCGGGAGACTGATGCGCTTGCATTTTGATCTGCCGATGCGGGTTCGACACCATCGCGACGCGCGTCGAAGCATATCGAGCTGCAAGGACCCAGTCCCGCAACGCTCTGAGCAGGAGAAGACAGACTTGAACTGAGGCAAGGCAAAACAAAAGGCCCACGAAGCTGGAAACTTCGAGGGCCTTTGGGGTCACCGAGGGACGGCGACGGATTCGTTTGGCGACAATCCTTATGCCATCCCGACAAGCTGTGTGTCAACAACATCGGTTTCGGTGAACGCTCCCGTTTTGCCCTCACATTGGAGGGGCGCGATGCAACTTGCATCGTCTGGAGGCCGGCGGCTGAGACACGCTGCTTTGGCCGCGAGGAAGTTTGCGCTCGAAACCGGGCGCGCCGTGACACGCAAAGAACTCTCGGCGTCCGCCCGCGAAGCCGAGAAGGCGCTCGGGCTGAGTGCCCCGCAGCGCCTGGTGCTGAGCCAACTGGTGGCATGCTGGGGCGAACTGGCGATGGACCGGCTGTTGGTGTGGCCGTCCAATCAGCGCCTGATGTCGGCGACGGGCCTGTCGGAGCGGGCCGTGCGCAATGCCGTTCGGGCCCTCATCGAGTACCAGCTTGTGATCCCGAAAGACTCGCCCAACGGCAAGCGCTATGCCGTGCGCGATGCAGACGGTACCATCGTGGATGCCTTCGGGTTTGACCTGACGCCGCTCTATGCCCGTCGAGGCGAGTGGACGGCAGCCGTCGCCGAACAGAAGCGCTTGAAGGAGCACCTGAAGCGGTCGTTCGACGAGATCACCATCTGCCGCCGTGCGGCCGAGGAAGCGCTGATTGCGCTTGCCCAGTATCACCCTGCCGTTGATCGCACTCAGATCGAGAGCAGTCTCACCACGCTGAAGGCTCGCACTCCCAAGCGGTCTGGGTCCACCCTGCCGGAGGGGCTGCTCGAGGCGTGGAAAGAGCTTCAGAAACGCGCCGAGGAAGCCTTTTATCAGGCGGGCTGTGGCGGCACAAAATGCCGACAAATAGAAGCAGAGAAAGGATCTCCTAGTGAGACTTGTGACAAGGGCAGCCAGGTCGATGGTCAGTCCGCCAGGGCAGATCGATTGCCGTCCCAGCCGCTGCTGCCGGCCTTGATCGCGGAGGCCTGTCCGGTGGTTTCCAATTATGTGCGCCCAATCACGGACGTCGCCGACCTTGTTGCGGCAGGTCACTTCCTGCGGGCGTCTCTCGGGGCTCACCCGAGCGCGTGGAACGAGGCTGTCGAGGAAATTGGAGCAATCCAGGCTGCAACGGCAGTCATCTATGTCCTGCAGCTCTACGATGATGATGTCTCCAGCGGCCGGAACCGCATCAGGAATGCTGGGGGCTACTTCCGATCCATCGTGCGCATGATCAAGGCAGGGGCAATCGATCTTGAAGCCGAGTTGCTGACAGTGCGGCGACGCAGGATGATGTGACACGCCTTTCACATCCGGGTTATGGTTCTTGCACTTGGCCGTGATGTCGCTCGCGCCGGGCCGAGGCGGTTTTGCTGAAGCCGGCAGGGAGATGCTCCTGCATTTCGGCCGGAAGTCAGAAATGGCTGATATCGTCGAGGAGTATGGCTCCGCGGAGAAGGCGCCACCAAATCTGCGGAATCGGGAGGTGAGATTCCTAAGGGGGCGCGCACGATGGCGCCGGCCCGGAATACCCGCCTTGAAGGATCATGGACCAACGCAAGACCATGTCAGGTACGGATCACGATCATCCCGGCATCGTCCCGGCCTCGGGCGGCGATGACCCGTTCAACGCGCTCGTGCCGCAGCGTCGGATCGTGCATGTGGATCTCGATGCCTTCTACGCCAGTGTGGAGCAGCGGGACAATCCGGAGCTGCGGGGCAAGCCGGTCGCCGTCGGAGGCTCGCGCGAGCGAGGCGTCGTCGCGGCCGCCAGCTACGAGGCCCGGCGCTTCGGGGTGCATTCGGCCATGCCGTCAGTCACGGCCCGGCGCAAATGCCCCGAGCTGGTCTTCGTGACGCCGCGGTTTGACGTCTATCGCGAGGTCTCGCGCGGGATCCGGGAGATTTTCTACGAATACACGCCGCTCGTGGAGCCGCTGTCGCTGGACGAGGCCTATCTCGACGTAACGGAGAACCTGAAGGGCATTCCCTATGCCACCCAGGTGGCGCGCGAGATCAGGGCCAGGATCTGGCGCGAGACCCGTCTGACGGCCTCGGCCGGGATCAGCTTCAACAAATTCCTGGCCAAGATGGCGTCGGACCAAAACAAGCCGAACGGCCAGTTCGTGATCACGCCGGAGATGGGGCCGGCTTTTGTCGAGAGCCTCCCGATCGGCAAATTCCATGGCATCGGCCCGGCCACCGCCAGGAAGATGCACGAACTCGGCATTGTCACTGGACTGGATCTGAAGGCTCAGTCCCTGAGCTTTCTCCAGGAACGCTTCGGCAAGGCCGGAACCCACTACTATTGGATTGCCCGCGCCATCGACCATCGCCCGGTCCAGCCCCACCGCGTCCGCAAGTCCATCGGTGCCGAGAGCACGTTCGAAAAGGATCTGGAGAGCTTCGAGGAGATGAGGGTTGTGCTCGAGCCGATCATCGACAAGGTCTGGCGGCATTGCGAGCAAACAGGCGTGCGCGGGCGGACGGTGACGCTCAAGGTGAAGTTTTCCGATTTCCAGCAGATCACCCGCAGTCGCACGCTGCCCGGCTATATTGAAAGCCGGCCTGGGCTTGACCAAACCAGTGTCGATCTCCTGGTATCGCTGTTCCCTCTGAACAGATCCGTACGCCTGTTGGGCGTATCTCTGTCGGCCCTGAACACCGACGAGGATTCGGAAAGTCCGCAGCTCTCCCTCCAGCTGTAGAGAGCTCCGAGGGGTTGCGCTGGGTACCTCTCTCTTTTGGATTCGACATTCCCCAAAGCGCGACAGCCATGCAGGTCGAAGACACCGCCCCGGTTTAACGAACGCTAGACTGATCTCCCGTAAAAGACGAACTGCACGCCGGGAGGGTCCTGGCCCGACGTCCGTCATTGCTGGGAGTGTTCATGGCCAAATCATCAAAGCTGCTGAATGCCTATGAACGGATGGTGGCTGCCGAGGAAGAGAAGCAGCGCCTGATACCGGAGCGGTTGGTGACGCTCGTTGCCGACAAGCCCTGGATCACGGCCGTCAGCAAACACTCACAGGCCCGCCAAGCCTTCCTGGAGGCAGCGATCGACTTCTGCCGGCGCGAGAAGGCCAAAGCCCCGAAGGGCTCACCGCAAGGCAGATGCTAGAGGATCGCGCGGACCGCTCGTGCCGCGCAGCGAAAGGTGGATCCGGTTCCTGCTGACGCTGCCCTTCGGGTCCGATGCTCCGGAATCCGCGTCTTCGGAGAACGAGGTCAGCGGCACGATGCAGCGATGCTGCGGTTTGAGTCAGGCTCGCCAGAACGGCGAGGAGACATCGCGGACACTGGTGTCCGGCTGGGTGCCGACCTTTGGTGGGGAGGGAAGTCCCAACGAATCCGGGTCACTTCACGCTCGCCCGCATGAAGCCGGACGACCGGGGCAATCTGGTCGGGGATAATCACGTGACGAGGGTTGGGACCGACCATGGCGAGCGCCATGTGGACGACGCGGGCCTCGCAAAATTACGGCGGGGCCTGGACTGAAGGAAAATCCAGAAGGGCGATGGTGCTGCCAGAGAGGATCGAACTCTCGACCTCTCCCTTACCAAGGGAGTGCTCTACCACTGAGCTACGGCAGCGCGCCAACGAAGAGGGCCGCTTACTGCCACAGCGCGGCCCGGTGCGCAAGATTGAAATCGATCTTTTATTCAGCCGCCTGCGCTTTTGGCCCGAAGGGAAGCTTCAGGGCGGTCCAGACCTCCACGAGCGCGGCGCCCAGTTCGTTGATGAGGGCGTCGGTGTGGAAAGGTCCGGGGGTGATGCGCAGGCGCTCCGTGCCGCGCGGCACGGTGGGGTAATTGATCGGCTGGATGTAGATCCCGTGCTTTTCCAGCAGGCGGTCGGAGGCGGCCTTGCAGGCCTCGGCATCGCCCACCATCACCGGCACGATGTGGGTCACCGTATCCATGACCGGGAGCCCCAGGCCGCTCAGCACCTGCTTGGTGCGGGCGGCCTGCCGCTGCTGCATCTGCCGCTCCTTGGACGAGGCCTTCAGGTGGCGAATCGAGGCGGTCGCCGCCGCGGCCACGGCCGGGGGCAGGGCGGTGGTGAAGATGAAGCCCGGCGCGAAGCTGCGAATCGCGTCCATCACGGCCTTGGTGCCGGTGAGATAGCCGCCCATGACGCCGAAGGCCTTGCCGAGCGTTCCCTCGATCACGTCGACCCGGTGCATGGCGCCCTCGCGCTCGGCGATGCCGCCGCCGCGGGGGCCGTACATGCCCACCGCATGGACCTCATCGAGATAGGTCATGGCGTTGTAGCGCTCGGCGAGGTCGCAGATGGCATGGATCGGGGAGATGTCCCCGTCCATGGAATAGACGCTCTCGAAGACGATCAGCTTGGGCCGGTCGCCGGCGGCCTGGAGCAGCTCCTCCAGGTGCTCCAGGTCGTTATGCCGGAAGATCACCTTGTCGCAGCCCGACTGGCGCACGCCCTCGATCATGGAATTGTGGTTGAGGGCATCCGACAGGATCAGGCAGCCGGGAATCAGCTTGGCGAGGGTCGAGATGCCGGTCTGATTCGACACGTAGCCCGACGTGAAGACGAGGGCGGCCTCCTTGCCGTGGAGGTCGGCGAGTTCCGCCTCCAGCTCCACGATGGGGTGGCTGTTGCCGGAGATGTTGCGCGTGCCGCCGGCGCCGGTGCCGAGCCGCCAGGCGGCCTCCACCATGGCGCGGGTCACGTCGCGGTTCTGGCCCATGCCCAGATAGTCGTTGGAGCACCAGACGGTGATGGGACGCGGGCCCTCGGGCGTGTGCCAGATTGCCTGGGGAAAGCGGCCTGCCTGTCGCTCGATATCCGCGAAGACGCGATAGCGGCGCTCCGCCTGGAGGCGGTCGAGGGCAGACGTAAAGAAATCCTGATACTTCATCATCTCACCGGGTGGGCAACGCAATGCCCGGGGATCTGGGCACCGATTATGCCAGATGACATTGATCCGGGTCAAAGCCGGAATACGGATATTGCGGTTGAGCGCCGCTGGCGAAGCCTTTATTGGGAAAGGCGACGATGGGTCGCGTGAAGCATGACTGACGTGAAAGCGCAAGATAAAGCCGAACGGCTGAAGGCGGCTTTGAAAGAGAACCTGCGGAAACGGAAGGCTCAGGCCCGTGGGCGGCAGGCGGCCAAGGCCGCGTCGCGTCCGGCTGGAACCGAGACCGGGAGCTTGGGCGTTTCGTCTGAGCGCGACAAGCCGTCCGACTAGCCTGCGCGCCGAAAGCTCGCATAGCTTAAGACCTGCACGAACAAGGGGATAAGGTTACATGGATCGCATTCGCATCCGGGGCGGCGCGCCTCTCAACGGGTTGATCCCGATCTCCGGCGCCAAGAATGCGGCCCTGCCCCTCATGATCGCGAGCCTGCTGACGGAGGACACGCTCGAGCTCGGCAACGTGCCGCGGCTCGCCGACATCTCCTCGCTCTTGCGGATCATGAGCAATTTCGGCGTGGATCATTCCATCGCCGGCCGCCGGCCGGGCCAGTCCTCCGAGACGGGCCAGACCATTCGCCTGACGGCCAAGAGCATCATCGACACCTGCGCGCCCTACGAGCTGGTCTCCACCATGCGGGCCAGCTTCTGGGTGATCGCCCCGCTGGTGGCCCGCTTCGGCCATGCCAAGGTGTCCATGCCCGGCGGCTGCGCCATCGGCACGCGCCCGGTGGACCTGCTCATCATGGCCCTCGCCAAGCTCGGCGCGGCCATCGAGATCGAGGGCGGCTATGTGGTCGCCACCGCCCCGAAGGGGCTTCACGGCGCCGAGATCGACTTTCCGAAGGTGACGGTTGGCGGCACCCATGTGGCGCTGATGGCGGCGGCCCTTGCCGACGGCACCACCGTGATTCGCAACGCCGCCCGCGAGCCCGAGGTGGTGGATCTGGCCGAATGCCTCAACAAGATGGGCGCGAAGATCACGGGGGCGGGCACCTCCGAGATCGTGGTGGAGGGCGTTTCCTCGCTCCACGGCGCGTCCCATGACGTGATGCCCGACCGCATCGAGACCGGCACCTATGCCATGGCGGTCGCCATGACCGGCGGCGATCTGGTGCTCGACAACACCCGCGGCGAATATCTTCAGGCGGCGCTCGACGTGCTGAGCCAGGCGGGGGTGGATGTCTCGTCGACCCACAGCGGCATCCGAATCCGCCGGAACGGCAACGGCATCCAGGCCGTGGACGTGACGACCGATCCCTTCCCGGGCTTCCCCACCGACCTGCAGGCCCAGTTCATGGCGCTCATGACCCGCGCCAACGGCACGTCGCGCATCCGGGAGACGATCTTCGAGAACCGGTTCATGCACGTGCAGGAGCTGGCCCGCCTCGGCGCCAATATCCGCCTCGACGGCGACTGCGCCTATGTGGAGGGCGTTCCGACCCTCAAGGGCGCACCGGTGATGGCGACCGACCTTCGCGCCTCCGTCTCTCTGGTGATCGCCGGCCTCGTCGCCGAGGGCGACACCACCATCAACCGCGTCTACCACCTCGACCGCGGCTTCGAGGCTCTCGAAGCCAAGCTCGCCCGCTGCGGCGCCGAGATCGAGCGCATCCGGGGGTAATGGGGCTTCTCCTTCAAGGGGAGGGGCACCAGGAAGGCGGAGACAAGCGTCAGGTCGAGCCTGTCCTGCGCGCTTCTACCCTTCTGCCGGGACGCGTGGAGAAGGAGCCGGGCTAGGGGCGTCACATCCTGACAGCGATCCCGGATCGTCGCTCCGCGCCGTCCGGGATGACACCCTCCCACGTCATCACCGGCCTTGTGCCGGTGATCCCGCTTCGGAGAGGCGCGGCGCTCGTCCGGTCGTTCGTCGCCGCCTCTTCCACGTCATCACCGGCCTTGTGCCGGTGATCCCGCCTGCGTGAGGCGCGGCGCTCGTACGATCGGGATGGCCGGGACAAACCCGGCCATGACGTGGTGAGGTGTGAGGCGCTGCCGCCATTGGCAATCGGGATGGCCGGGACAAGCCCGGCCATGACGGGGAGAGGGTCTCGGAGAGTTTGGTTCCGCTGCTCCGCCGTTCGCATGAGCGCGTCTCCCGCGATGCCGCTTCGCCCTGATGGATCTCTCGCGATGTCAAAGAGCGTGGGGTTGCAGCACTGATAGCCTCGCGGCGATGTTCGCCCGAGGGGTGAGGGATCGAGGGAGGGCGCGGGGTGCGTCCGGCTCGCT
>Ga0180217_1002996_pt1 | contig 14701 bp, 15 predicted proteins | sample eDN3rd37CBELigOP_FD_128521 | JGI IMG/M metagenome (GOLD analysis project Ga0180217, IMG submission 128521) | Enriched Organic Plus compost microbial communities from Emeryville, California, USA - eDNA 3rd pass 37_C BE-Lig OP (version 2) (version 2) ... | reverse complement strand
AAATAGTCTAGTGATGATGGCAAAGAGGTCACACCCGTTCCCATACCGAACACGGAAGTTAAGCTCTTTAGCGCCGATGGTAGTTGGGGGCTTCCCCCTGTGAGAGTAGGACGTCGCTAGGCACGAAAAAACCACTGAATATTCAGTGGTTTTTTATTTTACCGTTTTCTAATTAATTCTACGCTATTCAGCAAATCTATATCTATTCCCTCTCTTTTTTCATCTTTATGTATGATTAATTTTCATTTAAGTTACATGATGTCACTTCCATAAAAATATAGTGGTAGTAATGTGAATAATTTGAGGTGACTTAAATGTATAGAAGACGCTTACGAAGAAATGTAATTGCTCTATTTTTTATTATTATTGCAGGAAGTATAGCGCTACTTACTGAATGGTATAACACGGTGAATAAATATTATGAAATTGAAGATATGAATACATTCCAATGGCAAAAAAATATGAACGAGGAAGAGTATGCGAAACTTGAAAAAGGTATGTCGTATTTAGAGGTAGTGGAAGTTGTAAAAGGGACAGGAAAGCAGGTAGAAGAAGGAATATATATTTGGGAAGATGAAATACTGCTTACTCAAGGGTATGAAATTCATTTTAATGATGGAAAGCTTGAAAATAAGAAAATATTTAAAAAACGTGGATACTCAAACCGATAAATCCTACCAATAAGTGAAAGGCTAATTTCAAAAAGGAACTAATTAGAGAAGAGTATAGAGTGAACCAGTTCAATGAAAATCACATCTATAGAATTAGTAAGCAGTCGTAACAATGGAGAATCAAAACAAGATATAATTGTAATGTTGCTTGGTACATATTTAATAAATATTGCTTTATTTCCGCATAGCAAGGTATAGACTTTGAACATTTACCTATCTTTAGGTAAACTTATGGTAATGTAATTGTGAGAGGATAGTTAATATGATATTTGAAAAAGAAATTATGTCCTTAGAAGAAACACAAACTTTAGCGCAAGAGCTAGCCCAATTGTTGGAAGCGCAAGATATAATAACACTTGAAGGGGATTTAGGAGCTGGAAAAACAACCTTTACCCAAGCACTGGCAAAAGGGTTAGGGATTACGAGAACAGTGAATAGTCCAACCTTTACAATCATGAAGCAATATGAGGGAAGGTTACCTTTTAACCATTTAGATGTGTATCGCTTAGCGGATAGTGACGAGGATCTTGGATGGGAAGAAATCTTCTACGGTGACGCGGTTAGTGTAGTCGAATGGGCACATTTAATAGAAAACGATTTACCGAATGAACGTTTAGCAATTGAAATATATCGAATAGATCAAGATAAAAGAAAGTTTGTATTTAAACCAATCGGTAAGAGATATGAACGATTGTGTGAGGAGTTATTTAAATGATTTGGTTAGGAATTGAAACATCAAATGCACCTCTTTCAATAGCTATTGTAAAAGATGGATTAGTATTAGAGGAAATTGTACAAAATGAAAAACTTACACATTCTGTTACAGTTATGCCTGCAATAGAAGAACTTTTTCAAAGAGCAAATTTAAAACCTACTGAGATCGATGCTATTGCGGTTTCGGAAGGACCGGGTTCCTACACAGGATTACGTATCGGTGTGACAATCGCCAAGACACTCGCATGGACGTTAAAAAAACCATTAGTAGGGGTTTCGAGCTTACAGGTGTTGGCTGCAAATATTCAAGATTTTAATGGCATTATTTGTGCATTGTTTGATGCAAGAAGACAGAATGTATATGCAGGAGCTTATCTTGGTCAAACTTTGGAAACCGTGATAAAAGAACATCATAACTCAATTGAGGGGTTATTGGATCAGTTACAAGAGTTAAACACACCTGTTAAATTTGTTGGATTAGATATAGAAAACTTTAAAGAGAAAATAATCGCTCAATTAGGCGACTTAGCTAGTTTTACACCAATCTCATTAGCTTTACCAAGAGGATCAAAGTTAATTGAATTAGCACAGAATCAGTCACTCCCAAGTATTGAAGAAGTACACAACTTTGTACCACAATATCACCGAATCTCAGAGGCAGAAGCAAATTGGATTAAGGATCAAAAAAAGGGGAAATAACGAATGGTATTATATCGTAAAATGACCCCAGAGGATGTAGAGGCAGTTCATGAAATCGAGGTAGCATCTTTTCCCACTCCATGGACATTAGACTCCTTTCATTATGAAATGAGAGAAAATAACTTTGCTTATTATATTGTGGCTGAAAATGAAGAAGACAAGATCATTGGATTTTGTGGAATGTGGCTCGTTATTGATTCAGCACAAATTACAAATGTGGCAGTTGTAGAGGGTGCACGGGGTCTTGGTATTGGTGAAGGATTGATGCGAGAAGCTATGTGTGTAGCCAAACAACATAATGTTGATGTAATGAGTCTAGAGGTGCGTGTATCAAACGTTGTTGCGCAAAACCTTTATAGAAAGCTTGGATTCCAAGATGGTGGAATTCGCAAAGGATATTATACAGATAACCAAGAGGATGCTCTTGTAATGTGGGTGAATATAAATGAATGATCAATATATATTAGCAATTGAGACAAGCTGTGATGAGACGGCAGCAGCTATTATCAGAAATGGTAATGAGATTGTCTCAAACGTTGTTTCTTCGCAAATTGAAAGTCAGAAACGGTTCGGTGGAGTTGTACCTGAAGTGGCTTCTAGGCACCATGTAGAACAAATCACGATTGTAATAGAAGAAACACTAGAGAAAGCGAACATGCAGCCATCTGATTTAACTGCAGTAGCTGTTACAGAAGGACCTGGGTTAGTAGGGGCTTTATTAATTGGCATTAATGCTGCAAAAGCCTTTGCGTTTGCACATAACTTACCACTAATCCCAGTGCATCATATAGCTGGACATATCTATGCGAATATTTTAGTAGAGCCAATGCAATTTCCATTATTAGCGCTTGTTGTTTCAGGTGGCCATACAGAATTAGTGCTCATGAAAGAACATGGTAGCTTCGAAGTAATTGGAGAAACTCGAGACGATGCTGCGGGGGAAGCCTATGACAAAGTAGCTCGTGTATTAAATATGCCTTATCCCGGCGGACCACATATCGATCGTTTAGCACATGAAGCGGCAGAAGGCGTAGAATTTCCACGCGCCTGGTTAGATGTAAACTCTTATGATTTTAGCTTTAGTGGATTAAAATCTGCAGTTATTAATTATAAGCATAATATGGATCAAAGAGGGGAAGTCATCGACCCAGCGAAAGTGGCAAAAGGCTTTCAAGATAGTGTTGTAGAGGTGCTAACTACAAAAACTTTACGCGCAGCAAAAGAATTTAACGTAAAGCAAGTGATAGCTGCAGGTGGTGTGTCTGCTAACAAGGGATTACGAACAAGCTTAGAGCAAGCACTTGCAAAAGAAAATATACAATTTGTTGTACCTCCATTAAAGCTATGTACAGATAACGCAGCAATGATTGGTGCTGCTGCGTCCTATATGTACGACGCTGGAGTACGAGGGAACTTAGCGATGAATGGAATTCCAGGAAAAGAACTAAAAAGCTGGACATAGTAAAAAGCTGTTTCAAAGTAATTTGAAACAGCTTTTATTTTTTTAAAAAAATAACACTTTCTAATTAATGCGGAGTTTTTCTAGTTTATTGAGATTTTTAATTTTTGTATAATTTTTCTGAAAACTTATCCACAGTCTAAGGATATTTTTCTTAAATTGTCAAGGCGAACATCCGTACTTATGCACAAACTGTGGATAAGTTGGGGATAACATGGGATAAAACTATATATTGTGTTAGTTTTTGCACATTGGATTGTGGATTATTAAAATTGGAACTGTGGATAATGTGGAAAAGTGTGTTGATATGTTGATATTACTTAATTGTGGATGTGAATAAAATTGTGGAGATTTTTTATCGAAATTTGTCTATTGACCAAGATATATGTAAATTATTCGGGAATAATAAAAACACCATACGCTTATGCATATGGTATTTTATCATTTTCTATTAGGATGAAATAATATTTTCAAGTTCATCATTTAGCTCTAGCCATTGCATTTCCAGTTCATCGTGTTCGGCTTTTACGGAATCGAGCTCAGATTGATACTTCATTACTTGTTCGTGATCTTTGAAAATTTCTGGTTCACAAAGCTTTGCTTCAATAGTAGAAATTTGTTCGCTTAATAGAGCCATTTTCTCTTCAACTTCTTCAATTGTTCGGCGGATTTGGCGCTCGCGTTTTTTGGCATCCTTATCAATTTGAGAAGTGGAGGACTTTATACCAGTTGTCTCAATTACTTTTGAGGACGCTTTTTCAGCAGCTGCTTTCATTTCCGCTAATTCTTCGAGTTCTTGCTTCTTCTCAAGATAATAATCATAGTCACCTAAATATTCGAAAGTACCTGTACCGGATAATTCGACAACTTTGGTCGCTATACGGTTAATAAAATAACGGTCATGCGAAACGAATAATAATGTACCTGGATAGTCGATAAGTGCATTTTCTAAAACTTCCTTACTATCAAGGTCAAGATGGTTTGTCGGTTCATCCAATACCAGCAAATTGGCCTTTTGCATCATCAGCTTGGCTAAGGCAACTCGTGCTTTTTCGCCACCAGATAAAGAACTAATTGGCTTTGTTACATCATCGCCACTAAATAAAAACTGACCTAAAACAGTTCGAATATCCTTTTCATTTAATAATGGCCATTCATCCCATAACTCTTGTAGAACAGATTTATTTCCAGTAAGTTTAGCCTGTTCTTGGTCATAATAGCCAATTTGAACATTGGCACCATATCGAATATCTCCAGATTGGACGGGTAAATCCTTCACGATGCTTTTAAGTAAAGTGGACTTTCCAACCCCATTTGGACCTACAAGGGCGATACGATCCTCTCTGAAGATACGTAAATTAATATTTTGGGATATAGTTTGTCCATTATAACCAATCATTAAATGATCTACAGACAATACATCATTTCCGCTTTGACGTTCTATCGTAAAACCAAAGTTGGCAGAACGCTCATCGCCATCGGGAGAATCCATCCATTCGGTGCGTTCTAGAACTTTTCGACGGCTTTGCGCCATTTTCGTTGTCGAAGCACGAGCGATATTCTTTTGGATAAATGCTTCAAGCTTTGCTTTTTCATCTTGTTGACGTTCGAACATCTTTAAATCACGTTCGTAATTCTTTGCTTTTTGATCTAAATAAGCACTATAGTTTCCAGCATATTTTGTCACATGGGTTCTCGATACTTCGTAGACAATGGAAACAACTTGGTCTAAGAAGTAACGGTCATGGGAAACGATTAGGATGGCGCCTTCGTACCCCTTTAAATAGCCTTCTAACCAACTTAATGTTTCGATATCTAGATGGTTCGTAGGTTCATCCAAAATTAATAAATCAGGCTTACTCAGTAAAAGCTTGGCTAATGCTAAACGAGTTCGTTGCCCACCAGAAAGTGAGGCAATCGGCTTGTCATAATCTACAGGGAAAAATTGCATTCCATGAAGAACGGACCGCGTATCAGCTTCATATTGATACCCACCAGCGTCTTTAAAATCATGTTGTAATTGGTCATACTCAGCCATGACACGAGTATAGTTTTCAGTATTCTCGTAGACAGATGGATCGGCCATTTGTTGTTCGAGTGAACGTAATTTCTTTTCTTGATTACGTAATCCATCGAAAATGGTCATCATCTCGTCCCAAATGGATAAGTTAGACTCTAGCCCTGCATGTTGCTCTAAATAGCCAATTTTCACGTCTTTTGGAATAATAATTTCTCCAGAATCATACGACATTTGACCAGCAATTATTTTTAGTAATGTCGATTTTCCTGCACCGTTACGCCCTACTAAGGCAACACGATCTCTATGTTGAACCTCTAATTTTACTCCACTAAGTATTTCATCTGTTACAAAAGATTTATATAATTGATTTACTTGTAAAACAATCATTATTTACACCTCAGTTCTCTCTTTAGTGTAATGGATGAAGAAGCCTCTCGCAATGCGGATGCTTTACTTATTTCTACATGTTTAGTAAGATGAAAACGATTTTGATTATATTCATTTCAAGAAGAGTTTAGTCGAGCTCGCTCGAGTATATTGAGCCTAGAGAAGTATAGACTTATAATAATTTTAGATGTTGATACATAATCACTATTACATATGAGATGAATAGGCCAGTTTGGGAATAGATTGGGGGATATGGTGTGAAGCATGACATGAAAATTCCACAAGCAACAACAAAAAGACTTCCACTCTATTATCGTTTTTTGCAAAATTTCGCCAATGAAGGAAAGAGAAGAATTTCTTCACAGGAATTAAGTGAAGCTATGAAGATTGATTCAGCAACAATTCGTCGTGATTTTTCTTATTTTGGAGCTCTTGGCAAAAAGGGATATGGATATGATGTACTTTATTTGCTTGAGTTTTTTAGACAAACACTTGATCAAGATGAGGGAGCAAATGTTGCATTAATTGGTGTGGGGAACTTAGGAAATGCTTTTCTAAAATATAATTTCCAAAAAAATCATAATACACGAATCGTAGTAGCATTTGACTCTAAAGCGCCACATGATGGGACAGAGGTAAATGGAATACCTGTTTATCATCCAGATCGCTTAGAGGAAATGTACCATGTACACAACGCAGAAATGGCCATCCTAACTGTGTCTTCTCGTTCAGCACAAATTATGGCAGACCGCTTAGCGGCAATTGGTGCAAAAGGAATCTTAAACTTTACACCGGTCCGGTTAAATGTACCAGATTCCATGAAGATGATGAATATCGATTTATCTGTGGAACTTGAAGCGTTAATTTATTTAATAAGAAATAGTGATTAACCAAATAACCAAAGATTGTAATTATCCATTAGCAATATGCGACAATATGAGATAAAATGTACATAAATAGAGGAGGTGGCTACATGGTTGTGCATTTAAATGCAATTTCACCATTTGCCGTAGTTATTATTTGTGTAGTAGCCCTATTAATTTTTGGACCGAAAAAACTTCCTGAACTTGGTAGAGCGATGGGGACAACACTTCGTGAGTTCAAAAAGGGGACAAGCGGGTTATTAGATGACGAAGAAGAAAAGAAGAAAAATAATGCCAATGTCATCGAACAAAAAGAATTAGAAAAAGAAAACAAGTAAGTTAAGGATGTCTATTTTATGAATCCAAAAGAACTCACTGTTATTGAACATATAGAAGAACTTAGAAAACGATTATTTATTTGTGCATTTTTCTTCGTTCTTGCATTAATTGTGAGCTTTTATTTTGCAAAGCCGATTATAAAGTATATTCAGTATAGCGAACAAGCAGAGCAATTAACTTTAAACGCTTTCAATGTAGGTGATCCACTTACAGTTTATTTGGAAGTTACATTTATCGTTGCGTTGATGATTACTTCGCCAATCATTCTGTATCAGCTTTGGGCATTTATCACCCCAGGTTTACATGAAACTGAGCGAAAAGCTACGTTAAAATATATACCATATGCATTCTTATTGTTCGTAGTAGGACTAGCATTCGGTTATTATATTTTATTCCCAAATGTTATGAACTTCATGATGCAGTTATCACAGGATTTGGAGATACAACAAACAATCGGGATAAATGAATACTTCGGATTTTTATTTAAATTGGTCGTTCCATTCGGGGTCATTTTTGAGTTACCTGTTGTGATGTTGTTCTTAGCTCGTTTAGGAATCTTAAATCCGCAGCTAATGGCGAAATTCCGAAAGTATTCTTATTTTGTTTTATTTGTACTAGCGGTATTAGTAGCCCCTCCCGACATCATTTCATATATACTGATTTCTATACCATTATTTATTTTATATGAAGTCAGTATTGTGATTGCGCGGATCGGCTATAAAAAATATCAAGTGGCAGAAGAAAAAAGGATCCAAGAAGAGAAAGAACTAGCACAGAAAATTCAAGTTGAAGAATTGCTGGCAGAACAACGCAGACAAATTGAAGAAATGACAAATCAAAAATAATTTTAAAGCCTATTTCTAAAGGATAACACATTCCTAGAAATAGGCTTTTTATATTAAATAGTTAAGTTTATTTATGTTCTACTGAGCTGCTTACTGAAATAGATGAATATTCAATTGAACAATTGTTACAAAACCATTTAACATCATATGAGCGATGATCGATGTAAGTAATCGTCGTGTTCTATAGTAAAGAAATGCGAAGATAAACCCACTAATCGTATACAAAATGATGTGTGAAAAGTCTAGATGAATCAGTGCAAAGATAATCGAGCTAATAATAGCGGCTAACACAAAACTTTGTGTTTGGACGATTGAACCAAAGACAACACGTCGGAAAACAAACTCTTCTAAAACGGGACCTAAAAAAACAGTTGCGATAATCATAATCGGAGCAACCTTTGATAATTGAATGATGCCTTCCGTATTCTCTGAACCCATATCAATTCCGAGACTATATTCAATGAGAGATCCTATAGATTGACCTAAAAAAACAAGGAAGAATCCAATCACACCCCAACCAATTGAAACGGGAATTGAAGCTTTTTCTCCTTTAAATATATCCCAGAAGTTCTTATTTTTCGAAATTAAGAATATACAAACTAAGAATGCAATTGCAAATGAGATAGTAGACCACCAAGCAGCTAATGCAATCTCCTCATTTCCATCTTGTGAAAAAAATTGCAGGAAGAATGACTTAATAGGTTGAATTCTTAATAGAAAGCCAGACAATTGGATGACGATGTAAGTTAGTAAAACATAAAAGGCAGTTTTTTGTGTTTGAACGTTTGCAGAAGTACTCAATTAAACTATTCCCTCTTTCTAAAACAATCTAAAAATTTCTTACTTAGATAATGTGTATGAATGTATAACCGTTTATATAAGTAGCTAAACTAGCATCGGCAAGTTTCAAATTTTACATATATAACGCTATGCTTCTATTGTAGATGAATACGAGAGGAAAACAAAATTTTTTATGCTTCTGGCTTGCAAATTTAAAGGTAATTCATTATTATAATAATTGTGTTAGCACTCGTAAGAAGAGAGTGCTAATAAGATTATATAAACTATAATTCGTAGGAGGTTGTTTCACTTGTTAAGACCATTAGGTGATCGTATCATTATCGAACTAGTTGAGGTGGAAGAAAAGACAGCATCAGGACTTGTACTTCCAGATTCAGCAAAAGAAAAACCATCAGAAGGTAAAGTTGTTGCTGTAGGAACTGGTCGTGTTCTAGATAACGGCACACGCGTCGAGCTTGATGTAAAAGAAGGAGACAGCATTATTTTCTCTAAATACTCAGGCACAGAAGTGAAATATGAAGGCAAAGAATTTTTAATTCTGCGCGAAAGTGATGTACTAGCTGTTATCGGCTAATTCAACTTGAATAATAATCTTGGCAATAAGAGCGCCATACATATGCTTCCGGCGCTCCTAAGCTACTTATGATTTTGAATAGAATAATAAAATTTCGAATAGAATATTAAAATTTGGAGGTAAGCAAAATGGCAAAAGATATTAAATTCTCTGAAGAAGCTCGTACTTTAATGCTTCAAGGTGTAGATAAATTGGCAAATGCTGTAAAAGTAACTTTAGGACCAAAAGGACGCAATGTGGTACTAGAGAAAAAATACGGTTCTCCATTAATTACAAATGATGGTGTTACAATTGCAAAAGAAATCGAATTAGAAAATCCATATGAAAATATGGGAGCAAAATTAGTTGCTGAAGTTGCTTCTAAAACAAATGAAATTGCTGGTGACGGTACTACAACTGCAACAGTATTAGCACAAGCAATGATTCGCGAAGGTCTTAAAAACGTAACTGCAGGTGCAAACCCAGTTGGAATCCGTAAAGGGATGGACAAAGCTGTTGCTGCTGCATTAGAAGAATTACAAGCAATCTCTCGTCCAGTAGAAAACAAAGAAGCAATTGCTCAAGTTGCTGCAATTTCTGCTGCTGATGAAGAAGTAGGTGACTACATTGCAGATGCTATGGAACGTGTAGGTACTGACGGTGTTATCACAATCGAAGAGTCTAAAGGGTTCACTACTGAGTTAGATGTAGTAGAAGGTATGCAATTCGACCGTGGTTATGTATCTCACTACATGGTAACTGATACTGACAAAATGGAGGCTGTATTAGACAACCCATATATCTTAATTACAGATAAAAAGGTTTCAAACATTCAAGAAATCTTACCTCTACTTGAACAAGTTGTTCAACAAAGTCGTCCATTATTAATTATTGCAGAGGATGTAGAAGGGGAAGCTCTAACTACATTAATCTTAAATAAATTACGTGGTACTTTCAATGTAGTAGCTGTTAAAGCTCCTGGCTTCGGTGACCGTCGTAAAGCGATGTTAGAAGATATTGCTGTATTAACTGGTGGTCAAGTGATTACTTCAGAACTTGGCTTAGATCTTAAAACAGCTGATGTAACTTCATTAGGTCGTGCTGGTAAAGTTGTTGTATCTAAAGACAACACAACTATTGTTGAAGGTGTTGGTAATGCGGAAGAAATCGAAGTACGTGTTAACCAAATCCGTGCTCAAATTGCAGAAACTACTTCTGAGTTTGATAAAGAAAAATTACAAGAACGCCTTGCTAAATTAGCAGGTGGGGTAGCAGTAATCAAAGTTGGTGCTGCAACTGAAACTGAGTTAAAAGAACGTAAATTACGTATTGAAGATGCATTGAACTCAACTCGTGCTGCTGTTGAAGAAGGTATCGTATCAGGTGGTGGTACAGCTCTTCTAAACGTTTACTCTGCAGTTGAAAAAGTACTAGATACAGTAGAAGGCGACGTAGCAACTGGTGTACGTATCGTATTACGTGCTCTTGAAGAACCAGTTCGTCAAATCGCAAACAACGCTGGTCTTGAAGGTTCAATCATCGTTGACCGCTTAAAACGCGAAGAAATTGGCGTAGGTTTCAACGCGGCTAACGGAGAATGGGTAAACATGATCGAAGCAGGTGTTGTTGACCCAGCGAAAGTTACTCGTTCAGCATTACAAAACGCTGCATCTGTAGCTGCTCTATTCTTAACAACTGAAGCAGTAGTTGCAGACCTTCCAGAACCAAATGCTCCAGCAATGCCTGATATGAGCGGTATGGGCGGTATGATGTAATAAGTCTTCTGAACCCTTGATATCATGGGTATAGTAAGATGAAAGTGATTTGCTAACATAACAAATTTAGTAGAGGCTTCTCATTAGTTCCAAGAACTTTTGAGAAGCCTCTTTTACTATCATTTATTTTTCCAAAGTGACATCATACTTCATCTTTAATTTCCTTACAGGATTAACTTCGGTGATTGCTAATTACCTAGAGATATAAATTTACTTGTATTTTGTATCGTAAAATTTAACCTAGGTGAGTAATTCATACTTCCTGTGGGTAAAGAAAATGGTTGAGTTGGATTTTTCACAGGAATAAATTCGGTATGTAGATTATCGTACTTTTTAAATGTAGGATTGATTCGGATAAAATTCTCTACAGAATTCGTAACGTAATTGGTCGTAAGTGCATCTTTATTTTCGTCATTTAACACATTGTATGTTACATCATAAATTGAACCAGAATCACTATTCTTCCAAGCTATAAATTGTATGGCTCGAGGCATACCTTCAAAAATATTATTTTGGAAGGTAGGGTTGTGAGCACCACTTGCAAGAATCCCTCTGTTCGCGTTATTTTTACCCGCTTCGACCTTCATGAAATAATTGTTTTCTATCGTAGAATTACTCCAGTTCAACACGCGAATAGCATCTTGTCGCATATTTTCTATCTTATTATGCTTAATGATAATGTGGTCATGATATTTCCCACCAGAATATTTATGGGTGCCGATTGCGCGGTCTAAATCGTAAAAAGTATTGTTCTCGATTGTTAAATTCACGTTAGGTGTCTTATCGAACTTGCTCCATTTTGAATTCCAGCCATTCGTTAGTCTGTCAGGTGTATCAATATTGATTGCTTCTTTAATCTTGGTTGGAGAAGGTTTTGAGTACTTAAATGTATTGTTGGAGATTACAGCATCCTTTGTTGCATCTATCTCTATGAAATGCCCTGAGTACATGTTTTGAAAATGGATATTTTTAATTTTAATATTTTGATTATGCCCCGCAATGATTGCAATGCCATCCTTTTCAAAATCTAAATCAATTGTTGCTGTTCCGGTTCCAATGATGGAAATATTTTTTTCACCTTCATGTGCCCCGTAGATTCCTTCCTCTTTTCCAAGAGAAGGGCGGATCAATTGGAATATGGACTTATCCGATTCAAGTTTAGATGTACCCGTTTCTTTTCCTTTTACAATTTTTGATCCATCCTCTAGTTGTATCGTTACGTTTGAAGACACGTACAATACGTTAGATACTGTATAAGTTCCTTTTTCTAAAACGAGAGTTCCTCCACCTAAATTTTCAAGTTGCTCGAGATAAGAACGTATTAAATAATAATGTTTCGTATAATGATTGTAGAATGGATTATCCATATACTTTCCATTAAACGTTTCGCTATTTGGCGTAATAGTATAAGTTTGTGCTTGAGCCATAGTTGGATTTATATGAAGTAACATCCATAATGTTGATGCAACAATGCTCAGTAATAACTTTTTCATCATCCTACGAGCCCCCTCTATTGTATGAATTAGTAGAAAGCAAATTAAAAAGTGTTTGCTTACTAACTTAACTACCCTAGATGAAAGGAAATAATCTTGTAGAATGGGATTACAGAATTAAAAATAAAAAGGCTATCCAATAAAGGATGGCCTCACTTTTATGCAAAATCGTATGTCTCAAATATATTAAATTTCATTCACTTCAGCAAACCCCATCGTTTTACGGAATTTCATGTTATGTTGGAAGTTGTTTAAAGCATCTGATGGGTCGATAAGGTCAAAGTTTAAGGATTGGATTGTTGCGCGATCAAACTTAACAGAAAGGATACAGAATCTTTCATTATGACCTGTTTCAGTATTTAGCTGTTCATCATAAGCATGGACAAAGACTGTATTAACTGGCAGAAGTGCAAACATATCTCGAGCAATTCTAATGGTGCAACTTGCTACATAATCCTGTTGAAGGTCGAAATACTTTGTTTTTGTTAATTTCTTGACGGATAGATTGCCTGCTTGAGTTAAGGTCTTTTCATTTTTTGGGATGATGGTTTGGGAATGAACATCAAATGTTACAAATAGTGTAGAGGCATCATTGCAGCCAATTTCAAATCCACTTCCAAACTCACTTAAGTCTCCAAGAGGATCCATTTCCTTAATAACTTCCATAAAAGTATCTAAATCACCAGCAAGCACTCGTTCACTTAGACGTTTTAAATTTTGCCATTTGTTATAGGCGTCTTGATCCTCTTTTCGTGCTTGAATGATTGCATTTTCAAGCATCTCTTTTTTGTTACTTTTAAATAGTTTGTCGAAGAAGCCTGGTTTATAATTCTGCAACTGAATAGAAGCTTCTTTTTCTTTTGGCCCACCTTCATTCAAATTAAATGGGGGAGAGCTTTGGTAATGATATTTCCAATCCACAGGCTCATCCGCTTCAATATGAATCGATTTTAATATTTCACAAAAGTTTTCGTATTCCTCTACTTCAAAGCGAGCCAGTTCTCTTTTCTCCTGCTTTTCCATTTGTTTGAAGCTTTGCCGATTTTGATATGCCTGTGATTTATAGCTTTTTTTTCCACCACTTGTCGAAGTGTAGGAAAGTCCCGAACCTGGAATTCCGATTGTTGATCTACGTTTACTGTTTGAGCTAATGGAATATCGTAAACCATTGCCACCGAAGCTTAAAGATGTGCTTTTTTTACCCACATTTACCCGAACACCAGGAGCGATTTTAATGCTTTTGCGAAAGTTTAACCCCATAGTCTACCTCCTAATTATTTGTCTTCCATAGGAGAATGTTTTTCCTCTTTCTTTATTTGTAAAAAGCGCCAGAGTGAAATGGCAATTTCATTTGCTTCCGCTTCATGGGAAGTTTCTTTAAATACATTATTGAAAACAGGTAAGATTGCTTCCATTACATGAATATTCCCCGACTGGGATTGTAACTCTTTTAGTAGGAAGTTTGCATATTCTACACCATTTTCTAAATCTTCTGGTGTTAACTTTTCGGTAAAGCCTTGTAATTGTTCTAGGAGCATTTCTCTAGATACTTTCGTTTCCTCAGCTTTTTCATGAAGCGCTTGGAATAAGTCAGAGGTAATTAGAATACTTTTTGTTTTTTGTAAATGCGCTAGCATTCCTTCCACATGGTTTAAAACATTGTTTACAACATCTTCAGGAGTTGCCAATTGTTTTGTAACCATTGCGATTACCCGAAAAGATTGTTGAATCATTGCCAAAGCTTGTACAGCACATTCATAGGAATACTCACGTATTTCTTCTCCATAAACATCGACGAGTCTAGAAGCGAGCCATTCAGTTTCACGAATTATTTGTTTTTCAAATACTTGTTTTAGTTCTGGGTCAGTGTTTTTCGTAATTGCTTCAAAAATTTGTATTATATTTTGTTTACGATGTACATAAGCCACTAAAGCTAATTGTTTTAGTAAGACATTTTTATCATTTCGTTTTGCATTGAAAGCTACTTCAATTCTTGCAGTAATAATTTCATCCCTAGCTTCTTCTAGGATGGCGATTAGGCACTGAACTTTCGAACTGAAGTGATTATAAAATGTTCCTTTT
>Ga0180217_1002995_pt1 | contig 14705 bp, 18 predicted proteins | sample eDN3rd37CBELigOP_FD_128521 | JGI IMG/M metagenome (GOLD analysis project Ga0180217, IMG submission 128521) | Enriched Organic Plus compost microbial communities from Emeryville, California, USA - eDNA 3rd pass 37_C BE-Lig OP (version 2) (version 2) ... | reverse complement strand
GATCCTCTGTTACCAAGTCAGCAGCAATTGTCGATCCAATTGACATAAAAATACCATGTGATAACGCCGAGATTACACGCGCAATTAATAATAGATGAATTGATGTTGAAAGTGCCGCAAGACCATTACCGACTATAAACACAATCATAATCAATAGTAATAGTGTTTTACGTGGTATTTGGGAAGTCAAGGACGTTAGAACTGGTGCACCAAATGTGACACCTAAAGCATATAGTGAAACGGTTAACCCCGCAGTTGTTACCGGTATATTTAAATCCTCTGCTATCAGTGGAAGTAACCCGACACTGATAAATTCAGTTGTACCTATCGCAAACGCACTTACAGCCAATGCGAGTAATGCAAGTGTGCTTTGCTTTTTACTTAAAGTCATATTTCCCCTCCTCTAGTAAGTTAAATCCATATGCACTTTCTTTCAAAAGTGTAGTGTATGAATCAGCCGGCAAATGTTATTATGAGATATACAATACACAAATGAAAGTACGCACTTTGAAGTAATATAGATACAAAAAAGTAACATAGGTACTTTTAAGTACCTATAGAATAATGGAGGTTTCTCCCATGCAAAAAAAGAAATACAATATCTCTGTAGAAGCTACTTTAGAGGTAATTGGAGGTAAGTGGAAATGTGTGATCCTTTGTCATCTTACACACGGTAAGAAACGTACAAGCGAGTTAAAACGATTAATGCCAAATATTACTCAGAAAATGCTTACACAACAACTTCGTGAACTGGAGGAGGATGGTGTCATTAATCGCATCGTTTATAATCAAGTACCTCCCAAAGTAGAATACGAGCTTAGTGAATATGGAAAAAGCTTAGAAGGAATATTATCTGCCTTATGTAATTGGGGGGAAAATCACATCATGAAAGTTTATGGTGATAAATCAGAAGTATTAGAGGAAAGTATTTTAAATAATTAACAGAGGTTAGGATTGATAAACTTACCGAATGTTTTAAAGGGACCTATTTAATTTATAGGTTTCTTTTCTTGTTATTGAATTAAGGAAGTTCAGGATACTTAGTTTAGTGATAGTTGTCACCTTTTTCCTTTATGTGGTACGTTTTAATCCTAATAAGTATTCTGATTTGAAGGAATGATGTGAAATTATGGCTAGATTTTATAATATTTCCGCTATCTTTTCCTTTTTTGTCTTCTGTATTTTATGGTTGACCTATGATACACAAGTCATTCATGCGTTTGACCAAAAAGCCAATGATCTTTTGTTTAGGGTGGATTTCTTCACACCCTTTCATTATTTAGGAGAAACAAAAGTAATTTTCTTTGTTTCATTCATTGTTCTCATTATTATTTGGATTCGTCTTCGTGACTACAAGCTCATGTTTTTCATGTTCTTAACTATCGTTGGAGGGTTCGGGTTATACCAATTTTTCAAACACCTTGTTGAGCGACCTCGTCCTGAGATTGTCGATCAATTTTCTACTTTTAGTTTTCCTTCTGGACATGCAACCCATGGGATTTTATTTTTACTTACCCTTGCCTTTGTATGCACTCAATTAGTGAAATCATCAAGGATAACACAGGTGATTTGGATAGTCGCTATCTTTATTTTTGTGCTAATTGGCATTTCTCGAGTGACAGAGGGACGACATTTTGCATCTGATGTAATAGCAGGTTGGTCACTTGGTTATACTTGGTTTATCCTTTGTACTTACTGGTATAAGATAAGTAAGCGCCAATTAAAGCAAAAATATAATAAAAACTAAATTATAATGAAATTTTATTTATAAGATAGGTGAAAATAATGTCATTATCTGATAAGGAATTAGCCAATCTGTACATGAAATACAAGAAGGAAAAGAAATTATATAAGCAGAAAAGAAGACATTCAATATATGATTTAAATCATTTCTTTGAGTGTAAGAAAGCTTTATCCCTTATTAAATTTGAAATGCAACAACGTGGTTTAAAGAAGAAGCAAGCAAAAAAATTAAGCGGTTTTTAAGTATAGACCTTTTGATACCACACTCCCCTTCCCGAGTGTGGTAATTTTTTATATTTGTTGTGTACTAATATTTTTGATACATATTTTTTTAAAATTTCATTTAAATTATGGTGCATAATTCGTATTCCGATTTGACACATTACATATAGGAGGTGGAAGAAAAATGCCTAATATTATTGGTGTTGAACAATCATTATCAAATGTGGAAGCTGCTTTAAAAGCAAAAGGCTATGAAGTAATTCAGCTTCGTAGTGAAGCAGATGCAAAAAATTGCGATGCATGTGTAGTTACAGGTCAAGATGACAATGTGATGGGAATCAGCGATATCGCTATTAAAGGATCAGTAATTGATGCTTCTGGTCTTTCTGCAGATGAAATTTGCAATCGTGTAGAAAAGCTTTTCCATTAATTTAAAAAGGTGCTGTTCTTAAATCCCTTGGACTTAAGAACAGCACCTTTGCTTTGTTAAAACCCTTAATATACCGCGCTTCTACAATGAAAATGGTCAAACATGTTTAAATACTACCCAATATTACGAAAGCTTTTTCCCTAGAATAACTAAATCTCTTTTAATCCCGTCAAGTGTAGCTACTTCAGGGAAATGTGCCCATCTTTCAAAGCCAAATTTTTCGAATAGGCGAAGACTTGGCTCGTTATGGCCGAAGATAAAACCTAGTAAAGTATCCACATCACAACTTGGTGCCGCTTCAATAACTTTCGACAATACGGTTTTACCCAGTCCATGTCCTCTAAAGTTTTCATCCAAGTAAATACTCACCTCTGCGGTTGCCTTATAAGCAGGTCGTCCATAAAAGTCCTGTAGGCTTACCCAACCACAAATCTTGTTTCCTGTTTCTACTACCCAAAGCGGTCTTTTGGTAGGGTTGTGAGCGTGGAACCAATTTAATCGATCTTCTACTGTAACTGGCTCTGTATCCGCTGTTACCATTCTTCCAGGTATTGTTGAATTATAAATTTCTACAATTTTTGGTAAATCATCTATTGTTGCATCACGAAAAGTAATTTCTAGTGCCATAAAAACACCTCATATCTCTGTAATAAAACCATGTTAATTCTATTTTCATTCAAATACAATAAAATTTTTCATACCCGAACATTCACATTATTTCAGACCTATCTTTCCCACTAAATAAATGTTTCTAGATAAACCACCAACTTTAGATTAATTTATCATGCTAGAAATATTTCACCTATTACTTTTCTTCGCATTATACCAGAATAATATTGAACTTTTTATCCATATATGTCTAAAATAGGAAACGTAAGTTCATATCAAGAAGAATGTAGGGGGGCTGGTTAGCCAGCTGAGATTGTATCCATCAGATACTGACCCTTTGAACCTGATTTGGTTAATACCAGCGTAGGGAACATTGACTTCAATTTGATTTTCTCTCATTTTGAAATGAATGTTAGGTACGTCTGGGATTTTAATCCTAGGCGTTTTTTATTTCTTCTTTTTATGGATTAATTCATTCTATTGGAGGATTTACCATGAAAAGACTACTTATTTTAGTCATGATTACAGTTTTTACACTTGTAGGCTGTCAATCAAACGATTCACAAGCAAAGTCAACAACCACGAAAACACAAAATGACGAAACAAGTGCATTAAGAAAAGTAACCGTGGTGTTAGATTGGACACCAAATACAAATCATACAGGTCTTTATGTAGCTAAAGAGAATGGTTATTTTGAACAACAAGGTTTAGATGTTGAGATTATTCAACCAGGTGATGCGGGTGCCGATCAGCTAGTCGCAACTGGTAATGCTGAGTTTGGTGTGAGTTACCAAGAATCCATTACATTTGCCCGCACTCAGGATGTCCCAATCGTTTCTATTGCAGCAGTGATTCAACATAACACTTCTGGATTCGCCTCCCCTGCTGCCAAAAATATTACTTCACCAAAAGATTTTGAAAATCGTGTTTATGGTGGATGGGGCTCTCCTATTGAACAAGCTGTGTTAAAAACCTTAATGAACACAGAAAATGCTGATGTCGAAAAGTTGGATATCGTTAATGCAGGAGACCTAGATTTTTTCACAATGGCTAATAAAGGAATTGATTTTGCTTGGATTTATTATGCGTGGACAGGTATTGAAGCAAAACTCCGTGGTGAAGACATTAACATGGTGTATCTAACAGATTATAGCGAAAAACTAGATTACTATACACCTGTTTTAGCAACTAACGAAACCATGATAAACGATGATCCTACTACGGTTAAAGCCTTTGTGAAAGCAGCCTCCCAAGGCTATCAATTTGCAATCGACAATCCAGAAGAAGCAGCAGCCATTCTCTCTAATGCTGTTCCTGAACTAGATGCTGAACTTGTGTTAGAAAGTCAAAAATGGCTTTCGAGTAAATATCAAGATGATGCACCACGTTTCGGAGAGCAAAAACTAGAAGTCTGGAAAAATTATGCCGATTGGTTGAAAGAAAATGGTGTTTTAGAAGGTGAGTTTAATCCAGAGGATGCCTTTACAAATGAATTTTTACCGAAAGAAGGAGAATAAAATGGCTAATTCGTTAATCAGTGTACAAATTATTCCTAAGACAAAAGAATTCAAAGACGTTATACCATTTGTTGATGCAGCAATAGCTGTAATTGATGCTTCAGGTGTGAAATATGAGGTACATCCACTCGAAACAACAATGGAAGGAGAACTTTCCGAGCTTTTACAAATTATTGAGAAGATGAATGAGAAAATGATTGCTTTAGGCTGTGTAAACGTAATTACTCAAGTGAAAATTTTATACCAACCGAGTGGGATAACAATGGAAACATTAACGGAGAAGTATCAATAATGTCAAAAATTCACATACGAGGAGGAAGAACCCTACTCTTCCTTCTCTTTCTGTTATTACTTTGGGAACTACTTATTCGATTAACTAAAACACCTAAATGGCTAATACCTGCTCCAAGTGATGTCATTAAAGAGACGGCTTTTAGTTTTGGAGATTTTAATGGTCATCTACTTTCTACTATTCAGTTATCGATAATAGGATTGGTTTTAGGTTGTGGTATAGGACTTTTCGTTTCGATTATTTTATATCGATTACCAAAAATAAATGAAATTCTTTACCCACTTTTGATAGTATCGCAAAATATTCCGACAATCGTATTAGCTCCCCTGCTTATTATTTGGTTTGGCTTTGGTCTACTGCCTAAGCTTCTAATTATTAGTTTAGTCTGTTTCTTCCCTATTGTTGTTGCAAGTATGGATAGCTTTAGACAAACCGCACCTGAGTTAAAGCATTATATGAGAATGATTGGGGCAACGAATCGGCAAATTTTTTGGAAGCTTGAACTCCCTCATGCTCTTCCTTCAATTTTTTCAGGCCTAAAAATTTCTGCAACTTATAGCGTTATGGGGGCTGTAATTTCTGAATGGCTTGGAGCAAAAAAAGGGATAGGAGTTTATATGACTCTAGCACAATCTTCATTTCGAATTGATCGTGTCTTTGTGGCCATCACCTTCATTATGTTGTTAAGTATCTGTCTGTTTGGACTTATCCGACTTGTAGAAAAATTAGTGGTCAAAGGTAGAAATGAGGCAATGAAATGAGTTTAACAATTACGGAATTAGATAAAGCATTTGGACAGCTTTCCATACTAGAAAAGCTAGAATTACAGGTCAATACACAGGAATTTGTAGCAATTCTCGGTCCTTCTGGCTGTGGGAAAAGTACCCTCTTTCAGCTCATCGGTGGTCTTTTAATGCCTGACCAAGGAAGTATTCAATTAGATGGTGCAACCATTAATGGAAAAAAAGGATTAATAAGTTACATGCCACAACACCCCTCCTTATTTCCATGGCGGACAGTGCTCGAAAATGTTGTGCTCGCATCAGAGATTAAGGGAAAACCTGATTATAATGACGCAAGACGGTTACTTGAGAAAGCTGGATTAACACCATTTGAAACGTCCTATCCAAATGAGCTATCGGGAGGTATGAAACAACGAGTTGCATTTATTCGTGCATTACTCAGTAATCAAAGCCTTCTCTGTTTAGATGAACCGTTTTCAGCTTTAGATGAATTTACGCGAATTCAGATGCAGAAATGGCTTCTTTCCATTTGGGAAGAAGAGTGTAAATCAATCTTGCTGGTTACCCATAGTATTGAAGAAGCGATATTTTTAGCAGACCGGATTTATATTCTATCGAAAAGACCAGCACATGTGAAAGCAGAAATCAAAATCCCCTTTTCGAGACCAAGAGATGAGAGTTTACTTGAATCAACGGAGTTTTTCCAATTGAAACAACAAATATTCCAATTCTTAAAGGAGGATATTATGGAATGATCATCGATGCCCATATCCATTTGGATAAGTATGAGGAACAAAAGCGGCAAAAGATTCTAGAAAGGCTTTTTGAACAAGAAATCGAAGCATTAATCGCGGTATCCGTTGATTTACCCTCTTGTATAAAAAATCAAAGCTTTTCTTTTGAGGATACACGCATAAAAGCGGCTTTCGGATTCCATCCTGAGCAGGAAATTCCATCAATAACTGAAATGGATAAACTTTTTGTATGGATGGAAGAGCATGTAAACGACATGGTGGCAGTTGGTGAAGTTGGGTTACCCTATTATAAAAAAGTGGATAGCCAAAATTCATTAGACTATGAACCGTATATACAATTACTAGAAAGGTTTATGTCCTTTGCCGCCAAATGGCAAAAACCGATAGTACTCCATGCGGTTTATGAGGATGCACAGATTGTTTGTGATTTACTTGAAAAGCATCATATAAAAAAGGCCCATTTTCATTGGTTTAAAGGAGATAATACCGTATTAAATCGAATGATTGAAAGTGGCTACTTTATTTCGATAACACCAGATTGTTTATATGAAGACGAAATACAGCAGCTCATTCGTCAGTACCCTCTTGAAAAAATGATGGTTGAGACAGATGGTCCATGGCCCTTTGAAGGACCCTTTAAAGGGCAACAAACTGAACCGAAAATGATAATTGAATCCATCAGAAAAATTGCGTTGCTTAAACATCTTTCTGTTGAAGAAACAACAAAAAAACTATACGAAAATACAAAACAATTTTACGAAATATAATTTATTCATTAACGTCTCAAAGTTTTTTATAATTTTGAGACGTTTTATATATCCCTAAATATAAACATTCTGCTCTGTACTTATTTGATGAAAGTGATTTAAGAATGAGTCTAATTCTTGACTACATTTCACTGTATCTGGATGAGTTAATCCCTTCGACAATCCTATATTAATCATACGATTTTGTAGACAAGCAATTATATCTTCTAACTCCAATAATGATATTGTTTCTTTTCCCATCACTTATTCCTCCAACTCAATAATGAATAATTTAATAAATTCATAGCCTTTGGAAATCACACTTTTACGATTCAATTTGAATAAGATTGTATACAACGTTTATCTAAACAAATATTACCATATGTTCTAACTTTTATACTGTTAAAAAGTTACAAATATGAAACATTTCTACAACTCCCTATTACTGTCATACTACCCGCCTCACTACTAAGTAAACTATAATTTTTTTACATATTAGGTTACATCATCTAATAATCAGATATAGCAATATCTTAATTCCTCCATTGCTCTGTCCCAAATTTTTTCTACAAAAAAAGTACGTGACTCTATATATGAGTTCACGCACTTTTTCTTATAAGGTAACTTCACAACTTGTAGTGCTTAGTCTTGATTAAACCATAGCGGATCTTTATCGTCGACATCCCCATTATAGTTAATGAGAATTTCATCGCCCGCTTTGATATCTGTATAAGCAAAGAAGTCAAACGTATGGTTATCAAAATTTATATCATAAGTGGCATTTGGTTCATAAGAATGATTAAATAACATGCCATAACCTAGAAGTATCGCTGTATGATTCTTCCCATACTCAAACGCATAATCTGCAAGTAGGGTTTTCTCAATGTGTTGGTGTTGCTCGTTTGGATAAGAAATGACCGGTGCTGAATGGAAAAGCTCCCCTTTTTTTATATCCTGTGTTGCAAATACACCTCTGTTAAATTCTCCATCACTTATTGGAGAAGTTTTTACCTCAATCATATTTGTCTCCTACTCATCTATAAAATTTTCTTACTAACTGTAACATGAATTAGTAGACTTCGCTCATTTATTTGCTTACATAGAATTTTTGAATGGATTTTGGAGTTCCTTCATCCATTTTTTAAAGATTCTTGTGTCATCTATTTCAATGCCATTTAAGTCACTTGTATAAATTTGATATTTATTTTTCCCATTATTTTTTGCATAATACATTGCTTTATCAGCAGCTTTAATCAGTGTATCCTTATCTTCTCCATCTTCAGGATACATACTAATTCCCATACTTAAAGAAATATTTACAGTATTTCCACTTATAGTGTAAGGTTTAGCAACGTGTTTAATAATTCTATTCGCAATTTGCTCGATTTCTCGTTTTCCCGTTTCTTCAAACATAACGATAAATTCATCGCCACCGATTCTAGAAATCATATCTTCTTCTCTAATACATTCATCAATTCTTGATACTACATCTATTAATAGCTGATCTCCTGCATCGTGACCAAATGTATCATTTACCTTTTTAAAATCATCCAAATCGATAAACATAATTGTGAAGTTATATTTGTGTCGCTTTGAACGAACAAGAGCTTTTTGGATTTGTCTATCAAGCATTTTGCGATTCGGTATATCTGTTAACTCATCGAAAAAAGCCATTCTTTTTAATTCATTTTCTAATTCTTTTTGCCTTGTAATATCCTCAAGCTGACCATTAACTTTTTCTAATGTACCATTATTATTTTTAAACGGCTGTGCTTTAAAGAGTATCCACTTTTCTCCATTTTCAGGATGTATAATTTTAAACTCTTTTCGAACAGTGTTCCCATTTTCTAACTCACTTTGAATTTCTCCTAGAATATGCATATCATCTTGATGAACTAATTGTCTTACTATATTTTTATTAGTATTAAATTCACATTGCGTATAACCAATTAACTTTTCCACACCTTTGGAAAACAGGATTTGATGTTTTTTATAATTAAAACTAAAAAATATCGCCTCATCAAACGTACTAAAGTACAGTTCATAATCCTCATATTTTTTGGTTAATTCTAGTTGTTCGTTTTGCAATTTCTCATTGTCAATCAATATTCTTTCATACCGACTAATCATGTAATCATATGTTCTACCAAACCACCAAGCAATGAAGATTAAGAATACATGTAAAAGCAAGCTTGGTAGATGCACAGCATTGGTCTGTGTATAGAAATACATTAAATTAAGAAGTACTAATAATGAGATAGAGATTGTAATAATCTTTCCTGAAATTTTCATGGATTTTCTATCCTTCTTTTTTACTTTTACATTAATCTCACCAAGTAACAAAAAGCTCTTCCTACAATATTGAGAGTCCGTTCAGATTACCTAAAGCCACATACTTGTAAATAAGTATTTTCTAATTGTAACTTAATTAACCCTATAACTTAATATGTTACCATTTCATGCGAAATTACGTCATCTAGTCACTCACCTACACTTAAAGGGATACCAACCATATTCTAGAAATAATTACTTGTATATATTTACTAGGAGGTGTTTTTATGTATTACTTTTATTATCAACCCTACATTCAACCGCACAATACTTATACCTTTATACCTACTTCTTATACCCCGTTAACAAATCCAAATAGTAGTTATCCATATACTCATATGAACCCCTACCCCGCACGCTATGTAGCTCAAAATAATGGACCAACTGCCCAACGGAACGTTCAACAACCAGCAAACAGATCCCCATTCCCCCCTGTAAACCCGGAGCTTTTGACTGAATCAGCAAGCCAATCCAACAAGCTTATGAAAGAAGCAAGTATGATTTTGGATAAATTATCCTCTTCTAAAGAATTTAGTACACGCTTAATGGACTTTGCACAACAATCGAATACTGAAGAAGTAAAACGATTAATTCAATCAGTTGGCATCACATCCGATGTATCTATAAATTACAATCCAGACGGCTTAGAATTAGAGTTTAAATCAAAAGTGCAAAATATAGATTGTTGCAAGTTATCTATTTCATTACGTTGGCGATAAGAAATCCAACTCTAGCACATGATTGACAGTTACTTTTTGTTTGTAGGCTAATGATAGTTGGTTGGGAGAAGTCAATCCTTATATGATAAGGTTGGTACATTATTAATAGAGGAGTAAAACAAAGCATTTTAAATTGGAAATGCTTTGTTTTTATTTTTTTAATGAAGCCTAACCCATTCTTAAATAGATTAATTTAAAAAGTCCGGGTTGTTTTTTAAGAAGTTTTGCCATGCATTCTTTATTCCTTGTTCTAGTTGTTCTTTCGGAGCAGTAAGTCGCTCTTCTGTTCCCCCATAACCAATTTCAATTTTATTATTTTTTAATCCGTTAAAAATAGACGCAATAAAATCATTTAATGGCGCACCAAAAGTATGAAGACCTGCTCCACCTAAATCTGTGTTGACAGCTGGCGGTAATACTTCAATTACCTCTACACCGGTGTTTTCAAGTTGCTGACGCAAAGTAATTGTAAAAGAGTGCATAGCCGCTTTTGTTGCACTGTAGATAGGTACCCAAACCCCGGGTTGTATAGCCAGACCTGAGGTGATATTAATCACGGTAGCCTCTTTTTGTTTTAAAAAATGTGGTATTAAAAGCATCGTTAAATGAATAGGCCCCTCTACATTGATTGCTAGCTCGTTCTGATAATACTTCCAGTCATTGCTTGCATTTAATAAATTTACTCTTTGCTGAATACCCGCATTATTCACTAATACGTTTATCTGCGGAAACTCCTTCGTTACCCATTCAGACAGTTCAATACGCTCTTCCTCTATCGATACATCACAAACTCTTGTATGGAGGGTTGGAAATCTCTTTTTTGCTTCTGCTAATTTTTCTTCCCGACGGCCTACAACAATTACTTCATTTCCTTCTTTCAGAAATTGTTCTGCAAATGCCAAACCAATACCTGAAGCTCCACCCGTAATCAATATCGTGTTTCCTGATAATTTCATCATCACCACTCCAATAAATTGTATTATCATTATTAATTTAAAATAACTACATAAAATAACCTGCAATTATCTAACAAAATTTATTACTTTAAGCTAAAGATTTCAACAATTGTGAACTACTAATACTTAAAATTTGAGTATGCATCTCAAAAATACTTTTTCCATCGGTTTATAACTTTAATCTTTCTTTCTATAGTTTAAGGTTTTCTATTGCTTTTGTTGGCCATACTAAATGTATATGCTTTTTTTATGAGGTGGAAGAACATGGCACATATAGGTCAAACCACAATAGAACTTATTGTTGGCTTTATAGCATTATTAGTCGCTACCAAAATTTTAGGAAAAACTCAAATTTCACAACTGACACCCTTTGATTTTATTTCAGCCATGGTTCTTGGTGAACTAGTCGGAAACAGCGTTTATGACGAACACGTTAAAATATGGTCGATACTATATGCTTTAATTTTATGGACTATTTTAATCTATTCAGTAGAAAAATTAACTCAAAAATACAGAGGGTTAAGAAGGACTTTTGAAGGCAACCCATCGATTATCATTCGAGAAGGAAAAATTGATCGACAGCAATTAACTCAAAATCATTTAGATATAGACCAATTACAGCAAATGCTTAGGCAGCAAAAAGATATATTCTCTATTCGAGAAGTCGAGTATATGATTTTAGAGCCTAATGGACAAATCAGTGTTATGAAAAAGCCAAAATATGATTCTCCTACTATTGAGGACTTGAGCTTAAAGCAAAAGCCGGCTTATTTACCCTTTACTTTAATAAGTGATGGAAAAGTTGTTTTGGATAATTTAAGAGAGTCTGGACATGATGAAGAATGGCTTTTAAAACAGCTGAAAAATAGGGATATTACAAGAGTTGAAGACGCCTTATATGCGGAATGGGTTGAAGATGAGGGGTTTTTCTGTTTAAAAATGAATGGACAATAAAGTTAACTCAAAAATGGTAGCAAAAAAAGTCGGTTTTTAAACTAACCGACTTTTTATATTTTTGTTTTTCGATTGCTTTATCGATAATTAATAATAACACCTAATTATTTATGACTTTACTTGGAGGAATCGAATTTTAAATCCACCGTTCCTTTGATCATTTCGACAATAAATACAAACAATGGAATACCGATTACTAATCCCCAAGCACCGAATATGAGTTCACCAACCATTAATACCATAAAAGTAAAGAAGATTGGTAATTTCATTGTAATAGAATATAGTTTTGGATTTAAGATATAGGATTCAATTGCATGGATAATCATAATTATTATAACGATATAAACAACGTAGATAAATCCACCGATTTGAAAAGCAATAATCGTTAATGGTATTAGCGAGATGACTACCCCAATTACCGGCATTAAACCGAAGCAGAAAATCATAATTGCCAACCCTAAAATATTAGGAAATCCAAGGATTAGTAAACCAATAACTGTTAAAGCAGTATTGATTGTTGAGATCATAATTTGAACTTTAATAGCTAACCCAAAAGTATTTAAAAAACTACTTCCAAAAAGGACAATCTGATTATAGACTTTTTCAGTTTGAATTGTCTTAAAAGATTTGCAAAAGATTTTGATTTTATCAATTTCTAAAATAAAGAAAAAGCTTAATAAAAGTGCCATAAACGATTCCAATAAAAACGTACTAATATCCCCTATTTTAGCTAGAATAGTGCCACCAATATCTTCTAAGATTCCTTCCATATCAAGATTGAGGATAAACCCATAAATTCTTTCAGGAATCATATCTCGATAAAGCTCGATATTAAAAGAGGAACTTTGAACAATAATAGCAGAAAGTTGGTGTATCGCTGATGGAAGATATTGATAACCAGCAGTCCCCACGATAATAATAATGAGGCTATACATCAAGATTAATAAAAGCCTTGGACGTTTTAAAGGCTGAGGCAAGATATGTAGTACCTTTACAAATACTGTATAGGCCAAATATGTGATAATAAATGTTAATAATAAAAAGTTTAATGCATTTGCAAGAAAGAATAGGAGACCGATAATGAAAAACATAATAATCCATTTTAAATTTACTCTATCTCTTAACCAACTCATTTTCTATCTCCTTTATTTCACAAATAACTCCTTAAAAATCTCTTTCAATAAACTATTGTGTAACAGTTATTCTCAAGAGATAGTTAGTAATTCCCCTACTATTTATAGTGATTTTTTTAGCGTAGCATGAAAAGACTACTATAAACAATAGTATACCCCTTGTTTTCGACAATAGCTGCAATGTTTCACAAAATAGACATGATTCCAGTATAGTATTAAGTTATATTATCTTTCTCCAAACAAAAAATAGGCTTTAACTGATTTATTCGCCCAGAAAAAAGTCTTTATATAATACTTTTACCTTTAGGCATTTTTGCATTCATCAATACGTTAATAGCATATGGAAAGGAGTATGAATACGTGATTCATACTCCTTTTACGTTAATTATATCCATTGTCTTTTTCCAATTGCGCAATTACTGAACGTACATGCTCTTCTGATAAATTGTGTTTTACAATATATCGGTTACGTGGGTGTTTTGTACACTCAAGCGAACAACCTCCGAGATGCTTTGCCTCATTCTCTTCCGAAGCAAGAATGTGCTTATTGCACTCAGGATTTGCACACTTTACATAGCGCTCACAAGGTGTGCCATCGTAATGATCTTTCCCTACTACCACATGCTCCACTTGATTAATCGGAACTGTTATACGTTCATCAAATACATACATTTGCCCGTCCCACAGTTGACCTTTTGTCACTTCATCTTTTCCGTAGGTTGCAATTCCACCATGTAATTGACCTACATCTTCTCCAATTCCTTCAGCCTTCAACCAGCCTGAGAACTTTTCACAGCGAATACCACCAGTACAGTATGTAAGAACACGTTTTCCTTCAAATAACTCTTTGTTTGCACGCACCCATGCTGGTGTATCTCGGAATGTTTCTACCTCTGGACGAATGGCCCCACGGAAATGTCCAACATCATATTCATATGTGTTACGTACATCTAACACAACTGTGTCTTCACGTTGCATTTCTTCCATGAACTCAGCAGGAGATAAATAACGCCCTGTAACTTCATGCGGATTAACATCATCTTCCAAACTTAAATTTACAAGTTCTGGACGCGGACGTACACGCATTTTTTTGAAGGCATGTCCTTCTGCCTCATCAATTTTGAAAACAATTCCTTCAAATAATGGATGACTTTTCATCATTTCCATATAAGCATTTGTTTCTTCGATTGTACCTGAAACCGTTCCGTTAATTCCTTCATTAGCGACGATGATACGACCCTTTAAGTTTAAATCCTGACAAGCTTGCAAATGTTCCGCCGCAAAGCTAGTAGGATCTTCAATCGTTGTATAATGGTAATACAATAAAACTCGATAATTCATACTAATAATTCCACCTATCATTCATATTTGCAGGATACCCTGATAGCAAGAAAAGCGTAAGCGGCTTGGTAGCCCCGACAAGCGCTGGAGATTCTGACAAGGAGGCGTTTTTTGCCTCCGTCGGAAGAATCGAAGCGTCTCGAGGGGCTAGCCGCTGAAGCTAGAAAAAGAAAAGCGGAGAACGCCCGTTAGCTCCGACCACAACTGGAGGAAG